>Ga0154566_1105_pt5 | contig 27861 bp, 26 predicted proteins | sample RifGroF2_FD_105709 | JGI IMG/M metagenome (GOLD analysis project Ga0154566, IMG submission 105709) | Candidatus Rokubacteria bacterium GWF2_70_14
AGCCGGCCCTCGCCCTGCTCTCTGCCCTGGGCATGAGCGGTCTCGATGGAGCGTCCCGGCGCCTGCTCGTCGCCGATGCGGCGCACGATCTGCGCTTCATCTTCCTCAAGCCGGCGGACATCCCCACGTACGTGGAGTACGGTGCGGCGGACCTCGGCATCGTCGGCAAGGACATCCTGGCCGAGCAGGAGCCGGATGTGTACGAGCCGGTGGACCTCGGCTTCGGACATTGCCGTCTCGTCGTGGCCGAGCCCAGGGATCTGTGGGAGCGCGATGATCCGGCCAAGTGGTCCTGGGTGCGCGTGGCGACGAAGTACCCGACCCTTACCGAGCGCTACTTCTCGGAGCGGGGCATCCAGGTGGAGATGATCCGGCTGGACGGCTCCATCGAGCTGGCGCCGCTTGTCGGGCTCGCGGAGCGGATCGTGGATCTCGTCCAGTCCGGGGACACGCTCCGGGCGAACGGCCTCGTGGAGGTGGCGCAGATCATGAGCTCCACGGCGAGGCTCATCGTCAACCGCGCCTCGCTGAAGACGGCGCACGCCCGCGTGAACACCCTGATCGATGCCGTGCGCCAGGCGGTGTCGTCTCCGAGGCCCGGCATGGGCGCCGCGGTCTCGCGGCCCGCGCCATGATGCGGCGCCTCGACACGAGCGCGATGGGCGTCGACGGCGTGGTCCAGGCTCTGGATCGCGCTCCCGAGAGCGTGGATGCGGAGATCCATCAGCGCGTCGGGGAGATCGTGGCCGCCGTGCGGGAGAAGGGGGATGCGGCGCTCGTGGAGCTCACCGCGCGCTTCGACCGGGTCACGCTCGCGCCCCGGGATCTGGCCGTGACCCCTGCCGAGTACGAGGCGGCGGAGCGCCAGGTGGGGACGAGGACCGTCGAGGCCCTGCGCTATGCAGCCGCGCGGATCGATCGCTTCCATCGGGCGGCCATGCCGCGCTCGTGGAGCATGACGGACGGCAACGGATCGATGGTCGGCCAGGAGATCCGCCCGCTGGACCGGGTCGGCATCTACGTCCCGGGAGGCCGCGCGGCCTACCCGTCCACGGTGCTGATGACCGCCGTGCCTGCGCGCGTGGCCGGCGTCAGGGACATCGTGCTGGTCTCGCCGCCGGCGGCCGACCGGTCGCTCAGCCCGGCCGTGCTGGTCGCCGCGCGCATCGCCGGCGTCACCGAGGCCTACCGGGTCGGCGGTGCCCAGGCCGTCGCGGCCCTGGCCTACGGCACCGAGACGATCCGCCGCGTGGACAAGATCGTGGGCCCGGGGAACATCTACGTGGCGCTCGCCAAGGGGCGGGTCTTCGGCGACGTCGGGATCGACATGCTGGCGGGCCCGAGCGAGGTGGTGGTGATCGCCGACGGCGATGCGGATCCCGTCTGGGTCGCGGCGGATCTCCTGGCCCAGGCCGAGCACGACCCCATGGCCCGTGCGGTGCTGCTGACCCCGTCGAGGGCCCTGCGGGACCGTGTCGAGGCCGAGACCGCGCGCCAGCTGGCGACGCTCAGCCGGCGGGAGATCGCGGCCAGCGCGCTCCGCACCAACGGCGCGCTCGTGCTCACGGCGACGCTGGAGGAGGCGGTGGAGGTGGCGAACCGGCTGGCCCCGGAGCACCTCGAGCTGGTCGTGTCGGACCCCGACGCGCTCCTGGTTCGCGTGAAGAACGCCGGGGCGGTGTTCCTCGGCCGTTTCACGCCGGAGGTCGTCGGCGACTACGTGGCGGGACCCAATCACGTCCTGCCCACCGGTGGGACCGCGCGCTTCTCGTCCGCCCTCGGCACCGGGGACTTCGTCAAGCGGCTCAGCGTGATCCGGTACTCGACCAAGGGGCTCGCGGAAGCCTGGCCCCACCTGGCCGAGCTCGCGCGCGTGGAGGGGCTCGACGCCCACGGCGCGGCTGCCAGAGCGCGCATCACCAACACGGGAGGCGGAGCATGAGCGCAGAGCGCCGAGGGGGGCAGCCCGAGATCCCGCGCCAGGCCCGGGTCGAGCGCAAGACCAAGGAGACGCAGATCGTGCTGCAGCTCAACCTGGACGGCACCGGCGCCTCGACGGTCGAGACCACGATCCCCTTCTTCAACCACATGCTCGAGGCGTGGTCCAAGCACGGCCTCATGGACCTGACCGTGGACGCCAGGGGCGACACCGAGGTGGATCTCCACCACACGGTGGAGGACGTGGGCATCTGTCTCGGCCGCGCCTTCAAGGAGGCCGTGGGCGACAAGAGGGGGATCGTCCGCTACGGGGCCTCCTTCCTGCCCATGGACGAAGCGCTGCTCCACGCGGCGGCGGATCTCTCCGGGCGGCCGTACCTCGTCTTCAACGTGCCGCTCCAGCGCACGCGGATCTCGAACTTCGACCTGGATCTGCTGAAGGACTTCTTCCGCGCCTTCGCCTTCAACGCCGAGGTCACGCTGCACGTCAACATGCACTACGGCGAGAACCTGCACCACATCGCCGAGGCCACCTTCAAGGCGGTGGCGCGCGCGCTGGCCGAGGCCACGCGGCTCGACCCGCGCATCAGCGCCGTTTTGTCCACGAAGGGTGCCCTGTGACGTGCAGGCAGGTGGACTGGACGCCCCGATGAGCCCGATGAGGGCGAAGAGGCCCAGCCGCAACCCGATGTCATCCACATTCAGGCGAGACAATTGATTGCCGTCGTGGACTACGGGCGGGGCAACCTCGGCAGCGTCGAGAAGGCCTTCGGGCGCCTCGGCATGAACGCCGTGGTCACCCAGGAGGCCCGAGTGGTCGAGGACGCCGAGGGCGTTGTGCTCCCGGGCGACGGCGCATTCCACGACGCCATGAGCACCCTGCAGGAGCTGGGCCTGCTGGGCCCGCTCCGGGCGGCCCTCGAGGACGGGCGTCCGTTCCTGGGGATCTGCCTGGGCTACCAGCTCCTGTTCAGCGAGAGCGAGGAGTTCGGCCAGGGCAAGGGCCTCGACGTGATCCGCGGCGCTGTGCGGCGCTTCCCGGCGGGGCTCAAGGTGCCGCACATGGGCTGGAACCAGGTGGAGCACACCGGGGACCTCCAGATCTTCGACGGGATCCCGAGCGGCGCCAACTTCTACTTCGTGCACTCCTACTACCCCGACACGGCGGATCCGTCGCTGTCCGTCGCGACCTGCACGTACGGGATTACCTTCCCGGCGGCGGTCGGGCGCGGCGCGCTGTTCGCCACGCAGTTCCACCCGGAGAAGAGCCAGCGCTGGGGCCTCCGGCTGCTGGAGAACTTCGCCGCGTTCGTGAGGGACCGCCGCCGCGTGCCATGAGCTTCCTCGTGATCCCCGCCATCGATCTGAAACGCGGGCGCTGTGTGCGCCTGGTGCAGGGCCGCGCCGAGAACGAGACCGTCTTCTCCGAGGACCCGGTCGCGACGGCTCTCCAGTGGCAGGCGCAGGGTGCCCCGCGGCTGCACGTGGTGGACCTGGACGGCGCCTGGGCCGGTGCGCCGGCGCAGGCCGCGATCGTGCGAGCGATCATCGGTGCGCTCTCGATCCCCGTCCAGGTGGGCGGTGGGCTGCGGGACCGCGCGTCGGTGGAACAGGTGCTCGAGGCAGGGGCCCGCTGGGCGGTGATCGGCACGCGGGCTGCCCTCGATCCGACCTTCCTCGGGGAGATCTGCCGGGCGTGCGAGGAGCGGATCATCGTGTCGGTGGATGCCTCGGATGGCCGGGTCGCCGTGGACGGCTGGACGCGGGTCCTCGACCTCGACGCGGTCGCCCTGGTGCGCGATGCCGCGGCGGCCGGGGCCGCAGCCATCCTCTACACGGACATCGCGCGCGACGGCACCCAGGAAGGACCGAACCTGTGGAGCACCGAGGCCGTGGCGAAGGTGGCCGGCATTGCCATCCTCGCCTCCGGAGGAGTGTCCTGTCTCGACGACCTCCGCCAGCTCGCCGGCATTCCGGGAGTGGAGGGGGCCATCGTGGGGCGCGCGCTCTACAGCGGGGCGGTGGACCTGCGTCGTGCCCTCGCCGAAGTCGGCGGGTGAGCCCGGGCCATGCTCTGCAAGCGGCTGATCCCTTGCCTCGACGTGAGAGACGGTCGCGTGGTCAAGGGCGTGCGCTTCGTGAACTTGAGGGACGCGGGCGATCCCGTGGAGGCTGCCCAGGCCTATGATCAGCAGGGGGCGGACGAGCTCGTGTTCCTCGACATCACGGCCTCCCACGAGGGCCGCGCGATCATGCTGGAGGTGGTGCGCCGGACTGCCGAGGGCATCTACATGCCACTGACCGTGGGCGGCGGTGTCCGGACGCTCGAGGACATCCGCACGCTCCTGCGCGCGGGGGCCGACAAGGTGTCGCTGAACACGGCGGCGCTGGCGCGCCCGGAGCTGGTGCGGGAGGCGGCCCGGGCCTTCGGGAGCCAGTGCATCGTGGTGGCCATCGACGCGAAGCGGGAGCCGTCGGACAACGGGGCGCCCCCGCACTGGACCGTGTTCACCCACGGAGGGCGCCGGCCGACGGGACGCGATGCCCTGCGCTGGGCGCGGGAGGTCGAGGCGCTTGGCGCCGGCGAGCTCCTGCTCACCAGCATGGATCGCGACGGGACGGGCGATGGCTACGACCTCCCGCTGACGCGTGCCGTGTCGGAGGCGGTGTCGGTCCCGGTGATCGCCTCCGGCGGCGCCGGTACCCTCGATGACCTCTACGACGGCGTGGCCGAGGGCAAGGCGGACGCGGTTCTCGTGGCCTCCCTGTTCCACTTCGGGCGATACACTATCGGGGAGGCCAAGGCCTATCTCAGGGAGCGGGGCGTCCCGGTGCGGATCGAGCCATGAGCGTCGAGACCGAGCTCACGTGGGACGCGGCCGGGCTGATCCCGGCGGTGGTGCAGGAAACCGAGACCGGCGAGGTCCTCATGGTCGCCTGGATGGATCGGGCGGCCCTCGACAGGACCCTCGAGACAGGGCTGGGGCACTTCTGGTCCCGCTCCCGCCAGGCTCCGTGGCGGAAGGGAGAGACCTCGGGGCATGTCCAGCACTTGGACGCCGTCTACGCCGACTGCGACCGGGACACGCTGCTGCTCCGGGTGCACCAGGAGGGTGTTGCGTGCCATACGGGCGCCCGCTCGTGCTTCTTCACGCGGCTGGCGGGCGGAGCACCCGCGTCCGGCAGTCCCGAGTGGCCCGGACCGATGCTGCTCGAGACGATCGAGCGCGTGATCCAGTCGCGCAAGGTGGAGCGTCCGGCCGGGTCCTATGTGGCCGGGCTCTTCGATCGAGGCGAGGCCCATATCTGCCGGAAGATCGGGGAAGAAGCCACGGAGGTGGTGACGGCGGCGCTGGGCGGCGAGGGCGACGAGCGGGTGGTCTCGGAGATGGCCGACCTCTGGTTCCACTCCATGGTTCTCCTCGCGGGGCGCGGCATCCCGCTCCGCCGGGTCTTCGCCGAGCTGGATCGCCGTCACGGCCGGCGGCCGCCGGAAGCCGTCGAGGGACGCTCGGGAGGATGAAGGTGCCCGTCGCCGCGTGCGCGCTGCTGCTCCTGGCGGGCTGCAGCGCCGACCGGATCGAGAGGGGCGTGTTTCACTCGAGGAAGGGATACGAGGTGAGGCTGCCGGCCAGCGGGTGGCTGCTGGCCTCCGGGGCCAAGGCGGACCTCGAGCTCCGGCGCGGGGGCCCGGCGCCCGGCGGCATGCTGGTGGACGCGACCTGCGAGGGGTCGTCGCCCCGGCGTCCCCTCGGCGTGCTGGCGCGCCATCTCGTCTTCGGCCTGACGGACCGGTCGGACGTGGAGAGCCAGGAGACCGTGGTCGGCGGGCGACACGCCGTGCGGAGTCTCGTGCGCGGGCAGAGGGACGGCGCCCGCGTGGCCGTGGAGGCCGTGGTGGTGAAGGACGGGCGCTGCGTGTACGACTTCCTCTACGTGGCCCCCGCGGACCACTTCGAGGCCGGGCGCAGCGACTTCAGGGGGTTCGTCGAGAGCCTCGCTGTCGGGCGGGAGCCATGACCCTGGGGCAGTATGTCCAGAAGCACGGGCGCGAGGCGGTGATCTGGTACGGGGGCCTCGGGCTCCTGAGCGCCCAGGTCGCCCGGAACCTGGTCCTGCCGCGCTCGTACATCCACATCGTCGCCCGGGAGATCGACACCATCGGCGTCCGGTCGGTGGCCGTCGCCCTCACGGCCGCGCTCTTCACCGGGATGGTCCTGGCGCTCCAGAGCGCCGTGAACATGGCGCGCTTCGGCGCCGAGAACTACGTGGGGCCCGTCGTGGCCCTGTCCATCCTGCGGGAGCTGGGACCGGTTCTCACGGCCATCCTCGTGGGAGGCAAGGTGGCATCGGGCATCACGGCCGAACTGGGCTCCATGCAGGTCACGGAGCAGATCGACGCCCTGCGCGCCATCGGCGTCAACTACATCAAGCGGCTCGTGGTGCCGCGCCTGATGGCCGCCGTGCTGGTGTTCCCGCTGGTGACCATCCTGGCCGACTTCGTCGGGATGCTCGGGGGCATGCTGATCGTGGTCTTCGAGCGGGACGTGGATCCGTACCTCTACTGGAACACGATCTCCTACTGGGTCGTGCTGAAGGACTTCCTCACGGGACTCGTCAAGAGCGTGGCCTTCGGCGCCATCGTCACGCTCATCGGCTGCTACAACGGGCTGAACACGTCCGGTGGGACCGAGGGGCTGGGGCGCTCCACGACGGCCACGGTGGTCCAGGTGGCCATGGGCGTCATCGTCTCCGACTTCTTCCTGACCAAGCTCCTGCTGTTCCTCTTCTGGTGACGGCCATGAGCGCGCCCGGGTCGCCGGTGGAGGTGCGGGAGGTGTGGAAGGCGTTCGAGCAGAAGCCGGTGCTGTGCGGGGTCAGCTTCGCCCTGGCGAAGGGGACGACGCTGGCCGTCATGGGCGGGAGCGGAACCGGCAAGACCGTGCTCCTGCGGATCGTCGCCGGGCTCCTGCGGCCCGACGCGGGGCAGGTGGCGCTGTTCGGGACGCGGATCGACACCATGCGGGAGGAACAGATGCTGGCGCTGCGACGGCGCACCGGCTTCGTCTTCCAGGGGGCGGCGCTCTTCGACTCGCTGTCGGTCTTCGAGAACGTGGCGTTCCCGCTCCGGGAGCACACGAGCCTGTCCCTCGGGGAGATCACGGACCGGGTGCACCGGTTCCTCTCCCTGGTCGGACTGCCCGGGACGGATGGCCTGCTCCCGGCGGCGCTGTCCGGCGGCATGCGCAAGCGCGTGGGGATCGCGCGGGCCCTCGTCATGGAGCCCGAGGTGGTGTTCTTCGACGAGCCCACGGCCGGGCTGGATCCGACCAACGCGCGGCTCGTGTCCGAGCTGATCGCCAAGCTGCGGGCCGGCGTCTGCGACACGGCCATCGTCGTGACCCACGACCTGGAGTTCGCCGAGATGGTGGCGGACCAGATGGCCATTCTCCATCAGGGACGGTTCGCGGACGTGGGGACACCTGCCGAGATCCGCCGCTCGACCAGCCACGACGTCCAGCGGTTCCTGGCCGGCGAGCTCCGGGAAAGCTGAGACGATGGACGGCCGCCACTACGCCCTGCAGCTCCGCATCGGCGCCTTCGTCGTGATCTCGCTCGTCGTGTTCCTGGGCATCATCTACTTGCTGGGCGCCCAGGCGCGGTACTTCGAGCGCAAGTACGACCTCGTCGCCGAGTTCACCGAGGTGGGCGGGCTCATCGAGGGGGCCACCGTGCGGCTGGCGGGCGTGCAGATCGGGCGGGTGACGAACGTGGCCCTGGCCCCCCAGGCCGGCGGCAAGGTGCGGGTCACGCTCACCATCGCGCGGCGGTTCTCGGACCGCATCCGGCAGAGCTCCGAGGCGAGGATCGTCACCCAGGGTCTCCTCGGCGACAAGCTCGTGGAGATCACCATGGGCATGCCGGACTCTCGGCCGCTCGAGCCGGGCAGCACCCTGCAGAGCCGCGAGCCCTTCGAGGTCGGGCGCATGTTCGCCGAGGGCACCGACGCGCTCTCGGCGATCACCACGCTCGTCCTCTCGCTCCAGGCGAGCCTCGACCGGCTGAACACGGCCGGCACACTCGAGGATCTCGACGCCGCGGTCAAGTCCACGCGCCGGGTCACCGAGCGGCTGGAAGGGCTGGGGCGCGACGGGGCCTTCGGCGACGTGGCGGCCGCGGCCCGCTCCGCCCGCCGGATCACCGAGCAGGTCGAGAAGGGCGGCGGCTGGCTCCACACGCTGGTCTACGAGGAACCCGAGGCGCTCCGCCGGCTCAACACCCTCCTGGGCGGAGCGCAGGAGGTACTGGCCCGGACCCGGACGGGGGACAGTGCCGTCGGCGCGCTGCTGTCACCGGAGAGCGGACGCTCGGTGCGGGCGCTGCTCGCCGCCATGGACGCCTTCGGGCGCGGCGCCGAGCTGGCGGGAGGGGGCCAGGGGCTGCTCTCGACGCTCCTCTTCGATCCGCAGTACAAGCCCATCGTCGAGGACCTCCAGATGGTGGCCCGCAACTTCCGCGAGCTCTCCGAGCGCCTCGCGCGAGGCCAGGGGCTCCTCGCCGGGCTCCTGCGCGAGCAGGGCGACAGCCCGCTGGACCAGGCGGCAGCCGACTTCCGCACCGCCATGGCGAACCTCCGGACCATCACCGACCGTCTCAAGGCCGGCGAGGGGACCCTTGGCGGGCTCCTCGAAGATCCCACCGTCTACGAGAACATCGCCGCGTTCCTCGAAGGCGCGCAGCGGAGCTTCCTTCTGCGATCACTGATCCGGTCGACCATCCAGAGCGGCGGGGACGGAACCTCGCCGTCCAGAACGGGCGGACGCTGATGGCCAAGGGGCGTTCGGCCTACCGCTGCCAGGGTTGCGGGTTTGCCGCGCCGAAGCCGGGCACCTGCCCGGACTGCGCCCGCCAGGGCAGCTACGTGGCGCTGGTGGAGGAGCGGACGACACCCTCCCGGTCCGAGCGCCCGAGACTTCCGCCCGGTGGCCGGCCCCAGCGGCTCAGTGAGATCAGCGTCGAGGGCGGCGAGCGAGTCCAGACGGGCATCGGCGAGCTCGACAGCGTGCTCGGCGGGGGCGTCGTCAAGGGCTCCCTCGTGCTGATCGGCGGGGACCCCGGGGTGGGCAAGAGCACGCTGCTGCTCCAGGCGAGTCAAGCGCTGGCCGAGCGGGCCGGCCCGGTGCTGTATGTCTCGGGCGAGGAGTCGGCCGGGCAGATCAAGCTCCGGGCAGACCGGCTCGGTATCGCGGCCGACGGGCTGTACTTCCTGGCCGAGACGGATCTGGAGGTCATCGAGTCCCACGTGGCCGGGCTCAAGCCGCGCGTCCTGGTGGTGGACTCGATCCAGACGGTTTTCCTGCCCGACCTCGAATCGCCGCCCGGGAGCGTGAGCCAGGTGAGAGAGTGCGGCGGCCGACTCATGCTCTCCGCCAAGGCGCGGGGGGTGGCGACCTTCCTCGTGGGGCATGTCACGAAGGACGGCGCGATCGCCGGCCCGCGCGTCCTCGAGCACCTGGTGGACACGGTGCTGTACTTCGAGGGTGAGCGTCACCACGCATACCGAGTGCTCCGGGCGGTGAAGAACCGGTTCGGGTCCACGAACGAGATCGGCGTGTTCGAGATGGCCAATGGCGGCCTGACCGAGGTCAAGAACCCTTCGGGCTTCTTCCTCTCCGAGCGGCCCCGGGGCGCGCCCGGGTCCGTGATCGTCTCGAGCCTCGAGGGCACGCGGCCCCTCCTCGTGGAGCTGCAGGCCCTGGTGGCGCCGGCCAGCTTCGGGACTCCACGGCGCACCGTGCTCGGGACCGACTACAACCGGGTCTGCCTGCTGCTGGCTGTCCTCGAGAAGCGCGCGGGCTTCCCGCTGCAGACCCAGGACGCGTTCGTCAATGTCGCGGGAGGGGGCCGGGTCTCGGAACCCGCGGTGGATCTCGGCATCGCGATCGCCGCAGCGTCGAGTTACCTGGACCGCCCGGTCCGGGGTGACGTGGTCGTGATCGGAGAGATCGGTCTCACGGGGGAGGTACGCGCCGTGTCGGGGCTCCCGGTGCGGCTCAAGGAGGCGGCGGCGCTGGGCTTCTCGTCGGCGGTGGTCCCCCAGAACAATCTGACGCCCGGTCAGTCCCATCCGCTTGACGTGCAGGGCGTCGGGTCCGTGGAAGACGCCGTCAAGGCTCTCCTCGGAGGGTGAGTCGAGCCGTGACCGTCGTCATCGTCCGGGTGCTCGTGCTCGCTGTCGCTGTCGGTGCGGGGCTCGCGCTGGGCCCCGTGCTGGCAGTGCCCACGCCCAGCCCGTGGCTGGCGGGAGCAGGGCTGCTCGTGGGCATCCTGGCGGTGCTCCTCGAGTGGCGGGCGCGGCGGGTCCCCGTGGAGCGGCTCTTCTGGGGTGCGACCGGGGCCGCCATCGGCGTTGTCCTCGGCCTCGGCCTCGGCAGCGCGGTCGGCGCCGTGGTGCCCGGGGCCGCAACGCTCGGGCGCGGGCTGTTCGGCCTGTTGGTGGGGTATCTCGGCTGGTCGGTGGCGCTCGCCAAGGGCGACGAGCTCGCGGGCCTGTCGACGAAGCTCTTTCCGAAGGCCGCGTCGCAGACGCGCCCGTACAAGATCCTGGACACCTCCGTGATCATCGACGGCCGGGTGGCCGACGTGTGCGAGAGCGGGTTCCTCGAGGGCACGCTGGTCGTCCCCCAGTTCGTGTTGCGGGAGCTCCAGCAGATCGCGGACTCCCCGGATGGGCTCAAGAGGAACCGGGGCAAGCGCGGTTTCGGCGTCATCCAGCGGCTGCAGCGCATCCCGAAGGTGACCGTCCTCATCCACGACGGGGACTTCCCGCAGGTGCGCGAGGTGGACCGCAAGCTGATCGAGCTCGCCAAGGCGATGGACGCCAAGGTGGTGACCAACGACTACAACCTCAACAAGGTCGCCGAGGTCTCGGGCGTGGCGGTGCTCAACGTCAACGAGCTGGCGAACGCGGTCAAGCCAGCGGTGCTCCCCGGGGAGATGATGCACCTCTACGTCCTCAAGGAAGGCAAGGAGGCGGGGCAGGGCGTGGCCTACCTGGACGATGGGACCATGGTGGTCGTGGACCACGGCCGGAAGCTCATCGGCCAGAGTGTGGACGTGACGGTCACCAGCGTGCTGCAGACCACCGCGGGCCGGATGATCTTCGCGCGGCCGGTCCCGTCGGCGGAGTCGCTCCAGTGATGAGGCCCCTCGAGCGCGGGCCGCGGGCCGTCGCTGTCGTGCCGGCGGGGGGAACTGGCGTCCGGATGGGCGTCCGGATGCCCAAGCAGTACCTGACCGTTGGCGGGGTGCCCCTGCTGATCCACACGCTGCGCGTACTCGCTCGTGCCCGCTCCGTCGCCGGGATCGTGCTGGCGGTGCCCCGCGACCGGGTCCAACGGACGGAGGCGCTCCTCAGGCGTCTCCCGGTGCCGAAGCTCTCCCGCGTGGTGCCGGGCGGCGCCGATCGGCAGGAGTCGGTGTGGCTCGGGCTCCAGGCCGCCCCGGCCGAGTGCGAGTGGATCCTGGTCCACGACGCGGTCCGGCCCTTCATCGTGCCGGCCCTGGTCGAGCGCGTCCTGGCCGCGGCGGCGATCGCTGGTGCAGCCACGTGTGGTCTCCCCGTGCGAGAGACGGTGAAGCGCGTGCGCGAGTCCCGGGTGGAGGCCACGCTTGACCGGGAAGGGCTCTGGCTCGTCCAGACGCCCCAGGCCTTCAGGCGGGACCTTCTCTCGGAAGCCCACGAGAAAGCCCGCCGCGACGGCTACTCGGGCACCGACGATGCCGTGCTCGTCGAGCGGCTCGGCGCCAGGGTTGCCATGGTGCCGGGACTCCCGCAGAACCTGAAGATCACGACGCCGGCCGATCTCCGGCTCGCCCGCCTCTGGAGCCCGCACCGGTGACAAGAACTGGGCTCGGCTTCGATCTGCATCCCCTGGCGGATGGGCGTGCACTCGTCCTCGGCGGGATCACGGTGCCGGCCGCGCGCGGGCTCGGCGGGCACTCGGACGCCGACGTTCTCACCCACGCCGTCTGCGAAGCCCTCCTCGGCGCGCTCGCCCTCGGCGACCTGGGCCGGCTGTTTCCGGACAGCGACGAGCGGTATCGCGGCGTGTCGAGCCTCGCGCTCCTTCGAGGCGTGATGGAGCTCGTTCGTGCCCGCGGTGGGAGCCTGGTCAACGTGGACGCCACGGTGATCTGCCAGGCGCCGCGGCTGGCGGCATTCCTGCCCGACATGGCGAGGCAACTGGCGTCGACGATCGAGGTGGACGCCGACCGGGTGAGCGTCAAGGCCAAGAGCCCGGAGCACCTGGGCCTTCTCGGTCGCGAGGAGGGCATCGCCGCGCTGGCCGTCGTGTCGGTGGACGTCACACCCCCGTAGGGTCCAGGAGGCACGCGTGGGACTCAGGATCTTCAACTCGCTCACCCGCCGGAAAGAGGAGTTCACCCCGCTCACGCCGGGCGAGGCGCGGATGTACGTGTGCGGCGTCACCGTCTACGACATCTCGCACATCGGGCATGCCCGGAGCGCGCTCGTCTTCGACGTGATCCGTCGGTACCTGCGTGTCAAGGGCTACCGGGTCCAGTTCGTCAAGAACTTCACGGACGTGGACGACAAGATCATCAATCGCGCCGCCCAGGAAGGCGTGTCGTCGCAGGAGATCTCCGAGCGCTACATCGCCGAGTACCGGGCCGACATGGCTTCCCTCGGCGTGCTCCCAGGGGACGTCGAGCCGAAGGCGACGGAGCACATCCCTCAGATGATCGCGCTGATCCAGCGACTCATTGCCAAGGGACTGGCGTACGTCGTGCACGGGGATGTCTACTTCGAGGTGCGGCGCTTCCCGACCTACGGGCGTCTCTCCGGCAAGAACCTGGAGGATCTCCTGGCCGGAGCCCGCGTGGAGGTGGACGACCGCAAGCGGGATCCTCGGGACTTCGCGCTCTGGAAGTCCGCGAAGCCGGGGGAGCCCTCGTGGCCGAGCCCGTGGGGTGCCGGGCGGCCCGGGTGGCACATCGAATGCTCCGCCATGTCCATGCAGTATCTCGGGGAGTCCTTCGACATCCACGGGGGGGGCGAGGATCTCATCTTCCCCCATCACGAATGCGAGATCGCCCAGGCCGAGGGAGCCAGCGGGAAGCCGTTCGTGCGCTACTGGATCCACAACGGCTTCGTCAACTTCGGCGACGAGAAGATGTCCAAGTCCCTCGGCAACACGCTGACGATCAGGGATCTGGTGGCCCGTCACGACCCCGAGGCCATGCGCCTGTACTTGCTGGGCACCCACTACCGCCACCCGCTCGAATTCGGAGACGAGCGCATCGGCGAGGCGGCGCGGGCGCTGGAACGGCTGCGCGGGCTCCGCGCGGAGGCCGACCGCCTGGCGGCCAAGGGGACGCCGCCGCCGGGACCCGATCTCGGGCTCTTCGACGAGGTCACCCAGCACCGGTCGCGCTTCGAAACCGCCATGGACGACGACTTCAACACGCCCCAGGCGCTGGGCGCGATCTTCGATCTCGCCCGGCGGCTCCAGACGGCCCGGACTGACGTCTCTGATGGCCGGGGGGGTGCCGGGGCCTTTCTCGTGGGGGTGGGCGAGCTCATGACTGTCTCGCGTGTGCTGGGGCTGCTTGAGGGCAGGGCCCCGGATGCGCCCGAGATCGACCCCGCGCGCAAGGCGCGTATCGAGTCGCTCGTCTGGCTGCGCCAGGAGGCTCGCAGGGCACGTGACTTCGCGGAGGCCGACCGGCTGCGGGCGGAGCTCGACCAACTGGGCGTGGTGCTCGAGGACACCCGCGACGGCACCACGTGGAAGGTCAGGCGGTGACGACCCAAGAACCCGCGCCGCTCTTCGGGCGCCATCCCGTTCTCGAGCTGCTCCGTGCTGCGGGCCGGCGGGTGGAGGAGATCGCCATCCTGGCCGAGGGGCGCGGCCCCGCACTACAGGAGCTGCTGGCCTTGGCCCGGAGCCGGAACGTCAAGGTGTCGTACCGCACGCGTGATCAGCTCACGGCGATGGCCGGGACACCTCACCATCAGGGTGTCGTGGCCCGGGTTGCGGAGGCGAGTTACGCCACCCTGGGCGAGGTGCTCTCGATTCCCGCGGCGAGGAGCGAGCCCGCGTTCTTCCTGGTGCTGGACCGGGTCCAGGATCCGCGAAACCTCGGAGCAGTGCTCAGAAGTGCGGAGGCGACGGGGGCGCACGGCGTCATCCTCCCGAGACATCAGTCGGTCGGGCTCACCCCGGCGGTCGCGAAATCAGCGATGGGGGCGCTCGAGCACCTGGCCGTTTCGAGGGAAACGAATATCGTGCAAGTACTCGAGACACTTAAGAAAGAGTCGGTGTGGGTGATGGGTGCGGCGCAGCAGGGTGGCAAGGCGCCATGGACCGTGGATCTGGCGGTGCCGCTCTGCCTCGTTCTCGGGGGGGAGGGGGAGGGGCTGAGGCCTCTGGTGGCCAGGACCTGCGACGAGCTCCTCACCCTGCCCATGAGGGGGGAGATCGGCTCTCTCAACGTGTCAGCTGCGGCCGCAGCCCTGTGCTACGAGGTGCTGCGCCAGCGGAGCCTCAAAACGGGGGAAAGCGCTTGACTTTTCATGCCCTCGAAACTAGAGTGAAGTTTTGCGACTGCTGGCGTAGCTCAGGGGAAGAGCAGCTGCCTTGTAAGCAGTGGGTCGGGGGTTCGAATCCTCCCGCCAGCGCCAGTATTTCCGAGGGGTGGGCGTCCTGGGGGACGAGCGGGGAGATACCCAAGTGGCCAAAGGGGGCAGACTGTAAATCTGCTGGCGCACGCCTTCGGGGGTTCAAATCCTCCTCTCCCCACCATCTCCGCGGTTGCAGGGGCGGGCGCCGAGAGGGCAGGCGGGAATAGCTCAGCGGTAGAGCGCCAGCCTTCCAAGCTGGGGGTCGCGGGTTCGAATCCCGTTTCCCGCTCCATCGGCTCCTCGGCGGCAAGAGGCATGAACAGGGTCGGCACTCGGGCCCATGTAGCTCAGTTGGCAGAGCGCGTCCTTGGTAAGGACGAGGTCTCCGGTTCAAGCCCGGACATGGGCTCCACGAATATCGCGCCGTAGCAACTGGAGGAGGGGCTCCGATGGCCAAGGCGAAGTTTGATCGATCGAAGCCGCACGTGAACATCGGGACGATTGGGCACATTGACCACGGGAAGACGACGTTGACGTCGGCGATCACGAAGGTGCTGCACACGAAGTACAGCGGGGTGGCGGTGCGGGACTTTGGGACGATCGACAACGCGCCGGAGGAGCGGGAGCGGGGGATCACGATCGCGGTGTCGCACGTGGAGTACGAGACGGGGAAGCGGCACTACGCGCACATCGATTGTCCGGGGCATGCGGACTACATCAAGAACATGATCACGGGGGCGGCGCAGATGGACGGGGCGATTCTGGTGGTGGCGGCCAATGACGGGCCGATGCCGCAGACGCGGGAGCACGTGCTGCTGGCGCGGCAGGTGAACGTGCCGTGTCTGGTGGTGTTCATGAACAAGTGCGACATGGTGGACGATCCGGAGATCTTGGACCTGGTGGAGCTGGAGGTGCGGGAGTTGTTGAAGAAGTACCAGTTCCCGGGGGACGAGATTCCGGTGGTGCGGGGGTCGGCGCTGGGGGCGATGGAGAAGCCGGAGGACGCGGCGGCGGCGGCGTGCATCTGGAAGCTGATGGAGGCGGTGGACGAGTACATTCCGACGCCGCCGCGGGCCGTGGACAAGCCGTTCCTGATGCCGATCGAGGACATCTTCACGATCACGGGGCGGGGCACGGTGGTGACGGGGCGGGTCGAGCGGGGGATCGTGAAGGTGGGGGAAGAGATCGAGATCGTGGGGATGCAGGCGGAGACGAGGAAGTCGGTGGTGACGGGGGTGGAGATGTTCCGGAAGCTGCTGGACGAGGGGCGGGCGGGGGACAACATTGGGGCGTTGTTGCGGGGGATCGACAAGGACGAGGTGGAGCGGGGGCAGGTGCTGGCGAAGCCGGGGTCGATCAAGCCGCACAAGACGTTCAAGGCGGAGATCTACGTGCTGACGAAGGACGAGGGGGGGCGGCACACGCCGTTCTTCCAGGGGTACCGGCCGCAGTTCTACTTCCGGACGACGGACGTGACGGGGGTGTGCACGTTGCCGGCGGGGGTGGAGATGGTGATGCCGGGGGACAACGTGACGATGGCGATCGAGTTGATCCAGCCGATCGCGCTGGAGAAGGAGTTGCGGTTCGCGATCCGGGAGGGGGGGCGGACGGTGGGGGCCGGCGTGGTGGCGGAGATCGTGGAGTAGGCCATGCGCGACATCATCTCTCTGGCCTGCACGACGTGCCAGCGGCGGAACTACTCGACGACGAAGAACAAGCGGACCCATCCGGATCGCATGGAGCTGAAGAAGTACTGCAAGTGGTGCCGCACGCACACGAACCACAAGGAATCGAAATAGGCTCGGAGGCGTGTAGCTCTAACGGCTAGAGCACCGGACTCCAAATCCGGGGGATGGGGGTTCGAATCCCTCCACGCCTGCCAGATTCGACAGCGAGACAGAAAGACGAGAGGGCATGGAGTTCCTGGGACGTATCCAGCAGTTCTTCCGAGAGGTGGCGGCCGAGTTCCGCCGGGTGACCTGGCCGACCCGCGCGGACGTCGCCAACTCGACCGTGGTTGTCGTGGTCCTGGTCTTCATCGTGGCCTTCTTCCTCTGGGCCGTGGACGTGGGGTTGTCCTGGCCAGTCGAGAAGCTGCTGAAATGGGGAGGGCGATCCTGAGATGGGCGACGCCAGCACGGCCACCAAGCAGTGGTTCGTGGTCCACACCTACTCGGGCTTCGAGAACAAGGTGGCGGCGGCCATCGAGTCGCGGGCGAAGATCTTCGGTCTGCAGGATATGTTCGGCCGCGTGGTCGTCCCCACCGAGAAGGTGCGGGAGATCCGGAAGAGCAAGAAGATCGAGATCGAGCAGAAGTTCTTCCCCGGCTACCTGCTGGTGGAGATGGAGCTGACCAACGAGACGTGGCACCTCGTCCGCTCGACGCCGAAGGTGACCGGCTTCGTGGGCTCGGGGGCCAAGCCCGTCTCGCTGCCCCCGGACGAGGTGGAGACGATCCTCCGCCAGATGGAAGAGGGAGCGGAGAAGCCCAAGCTCAAGTCCACCTTCCAGAAGGGGGACAAGGTGCGGGTCATCGAGGGGCCGTTCGTGAACTTCCAGGGGACCGTCGACGACCTGAACCCCGAGCGCGGCAAGCTGAAGGTCATGGTGGCCATCTTCGGACGCATGACGCCCGTCGAGCTCGAGTACTACCAGGTGGAAAGGCTCTGATCAATGGCGAAGAAAGTTCAGGCGATCGTGAAGCTGCAGATCCCGGCGGGCAAGGCCAATCCCTCGCCGCCGGTGGGCCCCGCGCTGGGTCAGCATGGCGTCAACATCATGGAGTTCTGCAAGGGCTTCAACGCCCAGACGGGATCGCAGGACGGGCTGATCCTGCCCGTGGTGGTGACGATCTATCAGGATCGCTCCTTCACGTTCGTGGTGAAGACGCCGCCGGCCGCCGTGCTGCTGAAGCGCGCGGCTGGCATCGCGAAGGCTTCGGCCGTGCCGCACAAGGACAAGATCGGAAAGGTCACCCGGGCCCAGGTGCGGGAGATCGCCCAGACCAAGCTCGTCGATCTCAACACCGATTCCATCGAGTCCGCCATGCGCACCGTCGAGGGGACGGCCCGCAGCATGGGGGTCGACGTGGTTGGGTGAGCCGAAGCCGCGAGGCGAGGCGAACGGAGATGGAGGTCACGCCGAGCGGAGCGAGGCGGTGAGCCGCAGCCGCGAGGCGAGGCGAACGGAGATGGGAATGGGCGAGCGTGACCGAGTAAGGGGATTGTCATGCCGGTACTGACCAAAAGGGTGAAAGCCTCCCACGCGCTCTTCGACCAGGCCAAGGAGTACTCGGTCGAGGACGCGATGGAGGTCTTGAAGAAGCTGCCGGGCGCCAAGTTCGACGAGACGGTGGACCTGTCGCTGCGGCTGGGCGTGGACCCGAAGCATGCCGACCAGATGGTGCGCGGCGCGGTCGTGCTGCCCCACGGCATCGGGAAGACGGTGCGTGTGGCGGTCTTCGCCAAGGGAGACAAGGAGCGCGAGGCGCGCGAGGCGGGGGCCGACGTGGTGGGCGCTGAGGACCTCGTGGAGAAGATCCAGGGCGGATGGCTCGAGTTCGACTCGGCCATCGCCACACCCGACCTCATGGGGCAGGTGGGGAAGCTCGGCAAGACCCTCGGACCGCGCGGGCTCATGCCCAACCCGAAACTGGGAACGGTCACCTTCGACGTGGCGCGGGCCGTGCGCGAGGCCAAGGCCGGGAAGGTGGAGTTCCGCGTGGACAAGGCGGGCAACGTGCACGTGCCCGTGGGCAAGCGCTCGTTCCCCCAGGAGCACTTGGCGGCGAACGCGCTCGCCCTGCTGGAGGCGCTCGTCCGGGCCAAGCCGGCCGCCTCGAAGGGAACGTACCTCCGCTCGGTGACCCTGTCGTCCACCATGGGGCCGGGCATCAAGGTGGACCCCCAGCGCATCGCCGCGCTGTTCAAGAAGTAAGCCAGAGGAGCGCCGACGTGCCGAACGCCGAGAAAGTCGAAAGCATCCAGTCGCTCAAGGAGCGCTTCGAGGGAGTCAAGACCGCGGTGCTGACGGAGTACCGTGGCCTGACGGTGCGCCAGCTCTCCGATCTGAGGAAACACCTCAAGCGAGTGGGGGCTGAGTACACGGTGGTGAAGAACCGGCTGGCCCGGCTGGCGGTGAAGGGATCGCCGCTGGACTCGCTCGCGCGACACCTGAAGGGACCGACCGGGGTCGCGTACAGCCAGCAGGATCCGGTGGCGGTGGCGAAGGCCCTGCAGGCCTTCGTGAAGGCGAATCCGGCGCTCACCATCACGATCGGTCTGGTGGAAGGCAAGGTTCTCGAGCCGCAGGCCCTGCGGGCCCTGGCGGATCTGCCGTCCAAGGAAGCGGTGCGCAGTCAGCTCGTGGGCGCCATCCAGGGGCCCATGAGCCAGCTGGTGAGCCTCCTGACGGCGCCCCAGCAGGAGCTCGTGCGCGTGCTGGAGGCCAGGAGCACGGGGGCGGCCCAGTAGGCGGGCGGCTCAGTTCAATCACGACGCAGGACCAACCACGGAGGCAGGGGACATGGCGACGACCATCGAAGAGATCGCAGAGAAGCTGGACTCGCTGACGCTGCTGGAGGCGGCCCAGCTTTCGAAGCTCTTGCAGGACAAGTGGGGCGTGTCGGCGGCGGTGGCGGTGGCCGCACCGGCGGCGGGTGGCGGCGCGGCGGCGCCGGCGGCCGAGGAGAAGACCGAGTTCGACGTGATCCTGTCCGCGGTCGGGGACAAGAAGATCCAGGTCATCAAGGTGGTTCGTGAGATCACGGCGCTGGGCCTCAAGGAGGCCAAGGACCTCGTAGACGGCGCACCCAAGCCGGTCAAGGAGAAGATCACGAAGGCTGAGGCAGCCGACCTGAAGAAGAAGCTCGAGGAAGTGGGAGCGACCGTGGACGTGAAGTAAGCCTCCGCCCTGGGGGAGCAGGAAACCGGGGGTCGGAGCGAGGCCCCCATCCCGCCGGCGCGTCCCCGCGACGGCGCGGGACTTTTCATCAGGGGCTCGGCCGCGTAGCGGCCGGGTTGAGCCCTCGGCCGTCCCGGCCGGGGCGCGGAGGGGTGTATGGCAAGTACCATCCAGTGCGGTCGCCGGGTCCGCAAGGACTTCGGCAAGATCCCGTCCACCGTGGACATCCCGGATCTGATCAAGATCCAGAAGCAGTCGTACGAGCAGTTCCTCCAGAAGGACATTCCGGCGGAGCGCCGGGAGGACACAGGTCTGCAGGCCGTCTTCAAGTCCGTGTTCCCGATCGCGGACTACAACGGCAACGCCGAGCTCGAGTTCGACAGCTACCACTTCGGCGAGCCCAAGTACAAGGAAGAGGAGTGCCACGACCGCGGCATGACCCTCGCCATCCCCCTCAAGGTCACGCTCCGCCTCGTGGTCTACGACCACGACAAGGAGACGAAGACGCGGACGATGCGTGAGCAGCGAGGCCAGGAGGTGTACCTGGGCGAGCTGCCGCTGATGACGGACAAGGGCACCTTCATCATCAACGGGACCGAGCGGGTCGTGGTCTCCCAGCTGCAGCGCTCCGCCGGGGTGTTCTTCGATGACGACAAGGGGAAGACCGTTGCGTCGGGCAAGCTCCTGCACTCCGCCCGGGTCATCCCGTACCGCGGCTCGTGGGTGGAGTTCGAGTTCGACGCCAACGACCTCCTCCACGTGCGGGTTGACCGCCGGCGGAAGATGTCGGCGACCGCCTTCCTCCGGGCCTTCTGGTTCCTGGAGCGGGGGTGCCGGAAGCCGCAGGACATCCTGAGCGACGAAGAGATCCTGGCGATGTTCTACGATGTGGAGGCAGTTCTCTCCTTCGAGGATCGGATCGCCTGGGTCACGCTCTCTCCGGGGGCGCACGTCGGCGTCAAGGTGGCGGACGACATCAAGCCCCCCCGGCACCGGGAGCCTCTGGTCCAGAGCGGCAAGGTCCTGACCGCCAAGCTCATCGAAAAGCTCCGCGAGGCCGGGGTGGCGAAGATCCCGGTACGTGCCGAGTCGCTGGTGGGCCGTCGCTCCGGCAGCCGGGTCGTCGACAGCGACACCGGGGAAGTCCTGGTGGAGACCAACCAGGAGCTGACCTCTCCCCTGCTGAGTCAGATCATGGCCAGGAAGATGGCGCCGTTCAAGCTTCTGGTGGCCACTCAGGGGAAGGTGGACGCCTCCATCTGCGAGACCCTCGCCCGCGACCACTCCAAGGATCCCGACGAGGCGCTGGTGGAGATCTACAGGCGGTTGCGGCCGGGCGACCCGCCCACCGTGGACTCCGCACGGGCACTCTTCCGCGGTATGTTCATGGACCCGCGGCGGTACGACTTGGCGCGCGTCGGCCGCTTCATGATCAACAAGAAGCTCGACATCAACGTCGACCTCAACATCAAGACGCTGCGCACCAAGGACATCGAGCACGTCATCAAGTACCTCCTCCAGGTCAAGCTCGGCACGAAGCCGACGGATGACATCGATCACCTGGGCAACCGGCGCGTCCGGTCGGTGGGCGAGCTGCTCGAGAACCAGTTCCGGGTGGGCCTCACGCGGATGGAGCGGGCCGTCAAGGAGCGCATGTCCATCTCGGACATCGCCAACCTGATGCCCCATGACCTCATCAACGCCAAGCCCGTGTCGGCGGTCGTGAAGGAGTTCTTCGGGTCCTCCCAGCTCTCGCAGTTCATGGATCAAACGAACCCGCTGGCCGAGCTGACCCACAAGCGGCGCCTCTCGGCCCTCGGACCGCGCGGTCTGTCCCGCGAGCGTGCAGGGTTCGAGGTGCGCGACGTCCACCCGACCCACTACGGGCGCATCTGTCCCATCGAGACGCCGGAAGGCCCGAACATCGGCCTGATCTCTTCGCTCAGCACGTATGCCCGGATCAACGAGTACGGCTTCATCGCCACGCCGTACCGGCGGGTGGTCAACGGGGCGGTGACTCAGGAGGAAGAGCAGTACCTGACGGCGCACGAAGAGGAGAAGTTCGTCATCGCCCAGGCCAACGCCGCGCTTGACGCCAAGGGACGGTTCGTGCAGGAGCGCGTCTCGGCCCGGAAGGCGGGCGAGTACAAGATGGTGACGCCCGAGGAGCTGCACTACATCGACGTCTCGCCCAAGCAGCTCGTGTCGGTGGCGGCGGCCATGGTGCCGTTCCTGGAGAACGACGACGCGAACCGCGCGTTGATGGGCTCCAACATGCAACGACAAGCGGTCCCGCTGCTCCAGCCCGAGGCGCCGCTGGTCGGAACGGGGATGGAGCACATCGTGGCCCGGGACTCCGGCGCGGTGGTGCTCGCCAGGCGGCCCGGCGTGGTGGAGTACATCTCCGCGGACCGCATCCTCGTGCGCGTGGAGAGCCGCTCCAAGAAGACGGACCCGGTCTCGGACCTCCCGCTGGACATCTACAAGCTGACGAAGTACCGACGGTCCAACCAGAACACGTGCATCAACCAGCGTCCCATCGTCAAGAAGGGCGACCGGGTGCAGGCGAGGGACGTCATCGCCGACGGCCCGGCGACCGACCAGGGTGAGCTGGCCCTCGGGCGCAACGTGCTCGTGGCGTTCATGCCCTGGGGCGGCTACAACTTCGAGGATGCGATCCTGGTCTCGGAGCGGCTCGTGAAGGACGATCGCTACACGTCGATCCACATCGAAGAGTTCGAGGTCCAGGCACGCGACACGAAGCTCGGCAAGGAGGAGATCACCCGAGACATCCCCAACGTATCCGAGGAGGCGCTCAAGGACCTCGACGAGTCCGGCATCGTGCGAATCGGAGCCAAGGTCAAGGCCAGCGACATTCTCGTCGGCAAGATCACGCCCAAGGGCGAGACGCAGCTCACCCCCGAGGAGAAGCTGCTGCGCGCCATCTTCGGCGAGAAGGCCGGTGACGTGCGCGACACTTCTCTGATCGTTCCGCCGGGTATCGAGGGCACGGTGGTCGAGGTCAAGGTGTTCTCGCGTCGCGGCATCGACAAGGATGATCGGGCGAAGTCCATCGAGGAGAAGGACATCGCCGAGCTGGAGAAGGAGTACCAGGAGGAAGTCTCCGCGGTCGAGCTGGAGCGCGACCAGAGGCTCAAGAACCTTCTCGTCGGCAAGACGCTCGCCCAGGACCTGATGGATCCCATCTCCAAGGAGCGGTTGGGGAAGAAGGGCGATCGCATCGAGCGCCCGGACCTGGATAATTTCTCCTGGGCGGATCTGAGGAAGATCAAGATCAAGGAGGACGAAGGGCTCCAGGCCATGATCAAGCGGATCGAGGATCTGGCCGACGACCAGATCGCGTTCTTCGACCGGATGCTGGAAGAGCGGGTCGGCCGACTCCGCCGCGGCGACGACTTGCCGCCGGGCGTCATCAAGATGGTCAAGGTGTACGTCGCCGTGAAGCGGAAGCTCTCGGTGGGCGACAAGATGGCTGGCCGCCACGGGAACAAGGGGGTCGTGTCCCGCCTTCTGCCCGAGGAGGACATGCCGTACCTCCCGGACGGCACGCCCGTCGAGATCGTGCTGAATCCCCTCGGCGTCCCCTCGCGGATGAACGTCGGCCAGATCCTGGAGACCCACCTGGGGTGGGCAGCCAAGGCGCTCGGCCTCTGGATGGCGAGCCCGGTCTTCGACGGCGCGACCGAGGACGAGATCAAGGCCCACCTCAGGCAGGCGGCGCTCCCGATGTCGGGCAAGACGGTCCTGTACGACGGGCGCACCGGCAAAGCCTTCCACCAGGAGGTCACCGTCGGCCAGATCTACATGCTGAAGCTGGCGCACCTCGTCGACGACAAGATGCACGCCCGCTCGATCGGGCCCTACTCGCTGGTCACCCAGCAGCCGCTGGGCGGCAAGGCCCAGTTCGGCGGCCAGCGGTTCGGAGAAATGGAGGTCTGGGCCCTCGAGGCGTACGGCGCCGCCCATACGCTGCAGGAGATGTTGACGGTCAAGTCCGACGACGTCGAGGGGCGGAACCGGATCTACGAGGCGATCGTGAAGGGCGAGAATTTCCTGGAGCCCGGTACCCCGGAGTCCTTCAACGTGCTTGTGAAGGAGTTGCAGAGCCTGGCTCTGGACGTGGAGCTCGTTCCGAAGGACGGCAAGAAGCCGTCCTAAAGGAGAGTGAGAGAATGTTGACGGACCGGCCATTCGGCAGCCTGGTGCGCGAGGACAAGCCCGCGAAGGACCTGTGGGGGATCCTCGATCGGCATCCGAAGCCCATGACGTTCGGCGCGATCCGGATCAAGCTGGCCGCGCCGCAGAAGATCCGTGAGTGGTCTCATGGCGAGGTGAAGAAGCCCGAGACCATCAACTATCGGACGTTCAAGCCGGAGCGGGACGGGCTCTTCTGCGCCCGCATCTTCGGCCCGACCAAGGACTACGAGTGCGCCTGCGGGAAGTACAAGCGCATGAAGTTCGCCGGAGTCGTCTGCGACAAGTGCGGCGTGGAGGTGCGGCGTGCTCGAGTCCGCCGCGAGCGCATGGGCCACATCGAACTGGCCTCTCCGGTGTCGCACGTGTGGTTCTTCAAAGGACTCCCGAGCCGGATCGGCCAGCTGCTGGACATGTCACTCCGTGAGCTCGAGAAGATCCTTTACTTCGAAGAGTACGTGGTGATCGACCCGGGCAAGGTGCCTGGGATCAAGAAGAAGGATCTGCTGGCGGTGGACCGCGCCCGGAAGCTCCAGGAGGAGCACGGTCCCGAGGCCTTCAAGATCGGCATGGGCGCCGAAGCCATCCGAGAGCTGCTGCGTGCCATGGACCTGGACATGCTGGCCCGCGAGCTGCGCGCGCAGATGGGCGTCGAGACCTCTGCGCAGAAGCGCAAGAAGATCGTCAAGCGGCTGAAGGTGATGGAGGCGTTCCTCAAGTCGGGCAATCAGCCCGAGTGGATGATCTTGGAAGTTCTCCCTGTGATCCCGCCGGAGCTCCGGCCGCTGGTGCCGCTGGATGGGGGGCGGTTCGCCACCTCGGACCTGAACGACCTGTACCGCCGCGTCATCAACCGGAACAATCGGCTGAAGCGGCTCATGGAGCTCAAGGCTCCCGAGATCATCATCCGCAACGAGAAGCGGATGCTGCAAGAGGCGGTCGATGCGCTCTTCGACAACGGCCGCCGCGGCCGTGTCATCACGGGACCGAACAACCGGCCGCTGAAATCGTTGTCGGACACGCTCAAGGGGAAGCAGGGCCGCTTCCGCCAGAACCTGCTCGGCAAGCGCGTGGACTATTCGGGACGCTCGGTGATCGTGGTCGGCCCGTACCTCAAGCTGCATCAGTGCGGCCTGCCGAAGAAGATGGCCGTCGAGCTCTTCAAGCCGTTCATCCTGCGCAAACTCGAGGAGCGGGGGCTCGCGTCCTCCATCAAGGCGGCCAAGAAGTACGTCGAGAAGGAGCGGCCTGAGGTCTGGGACATCCTGGAAGAGGTCATCAAGGAGCATCCCGTGCTCCTGAACCGGGCGCCGACCCTGCACCGGCTCGGAATCCAGGCCTTCGAGCCCATCCTCGTCGAGGGCAAGGCCATCGAGATCCATCCGCTGGTGTGCACCGCATTCAACGCGGACTTCGACGGCGACCAGATGGCCGTGCACGTGCCGCTCTCGATGGAAGCCCAGATGGAGGCGCAGGTGCTCATGCTGTCGTCGAACAACATCATGTCACCCTCCAACGGCGCCCCGGTGGCCATCCCGACCCAGGACATGGTGTTCGGCATCTACTACCTGACCAAGGAGCGCATCGGCGCCAAGGGGGAGGGCCGCCTCTTTGCGGACCCCGAGGAGGTCCGGATCGCGTACGACAACGAGGACGTGGACCTGCAGGCGCGGATCCGCCTGCGCTGGAACGGCAGCATCATCGAGACCACCGTGGGGCGGACGGTCCTCAACGACGTGGTGCCCGAGCCGCTCCGCTTCGTCAACCGGGAGCTGAGGAAGAAGGAGATCGCCACCCTCGTCACCGACTGCTACAACAATCTCGGGAACGAGGTGACGGTGGCGTTCCTCGACGAATTGAAGGACATCGGGTTCCGATACGCGACGCTGTCGGGACTCTCGATCGGCATCGATGACATGCACATCCCGGCTGCCAAGGGGCACCTGATCGATCGGGCGCGGCAGCAGGTGAACGAGGTCGAGCAGCAGTACCAGGATGGTGTCATCACCAACGGCGAGCGCTACAACAAGGTCGTGGACATCTGGGCGCACGTCACCGAACAGATCGCCGACGCGATGTTCAAGGAGCTGGAAGGCGGCGAGCAGGGCGGCGAGTTCAACCCCATCTACATGATGGCGGACTCGGGCGCCCGGGGCTCCAAGCAGCAGATCCGCCAGCTGGCCGGGATGCGCGGCCTCATGGCGAAGCCCTCGGGCGAGATCATCGAGACTCCGATCACCTCCAACTTCCGGGAGGGACTCACGGTCCTCGAGTACTTCACCTCGACCCACGGCGCCCGAAAAGGGTTGGCCGACACGGCGCTCAAGACGGCGGACTCCGGTTACCTCACCCGTCGGCTCGTGGACGTCTCGCAGGACGTGATCGTGTCGGAGTACGACTGCGGGACCGTCAAGTACATCGACGCCGCCCCCCTGGTCGAGGGCGGGGACATCATCCAGTCTCTGCGCGACCGCATCCTCGGGCGCGTCGCCGCGGAGGACATCCGCGATCCATTCACGGGCGAGATCATCGTGCAGGCGAACATCGAGATCAACGAGGAGCTGGCCCAGAAGATCGAGGACTCGGGCCTCGAGAAGGTGCGCATCCGGTCGGCGCTGACCTGTGACACGAAGCGGGGCATCTGTGTCATGTGTTACGGGCGCAACCTCGGCACCGGGCGGTTGGCGGAGCTCGGCGAGGCCGTAGGTATCATCGCCGCGCAGTCCATCGGCGAGCCGGGCACCCAGCTCACCATGCGGACCTTCCACATCGGCGGCACGGCGAGCCGCGTGGTGGAAGCCTCGAAGCACGAGGCCAAGAACGCCGGGCAGATGAAGTACTACAACATCCGCTGGGTCGAGAACCGCGACAAGGACATCATCGTGCTGAACCGGAACGGCGAGATCATGGTGGTGGACGAGCGAGGCCGTGAGAAAGAGCGATACCCCGTGGTTCCCGGGGCGCGGATCAAGGTCAGGGAGAACCACCGGGTCAGGCCGGGGCAGCTGCTCGTGGAGTGGGACCCTTTCACCACGCCGATTCTGACCGAGGTGACCGGGACTCTCGTCTTCCGCGACATCGTGGATGGCGTCACGATCCGCGACGAGTTCGACGAGGTCACCGGTCTCGCCCGGCGCGTGATCATCGAAGATCAGGAGGGGCGGCTGCAGCCCCGGGTCTCGGTGAAAGAGCCTCGCGGGAGCGAGACCTCGGTGGACGCCGACTCCCTGGGAGAGACGCGGGGGCGGTACATGCTTCCCGTGGGAGCCCACTTACTGGTCCAGGACGGCCAGGAGGTCTTCCAGGGTGACATCATCTCCAAGATCCCGCGCGAGACCACGAAGACGAAGGACATCACCGGCGGTCTGCCGCGGGTCGCGGAGTTGTTCGAGGCGCGGAAGCCGAAGGAAGAGGCCGTCCTGACGGAGATCGACGGGGTGGTGGAGTTTGCAGGTTTCGTGAAGGGGATGCGGAAGATCGTCATCCGCGCCGACGACGGCGAGACACGGGAGTACCTGATCCCGCGCGGGAAGCACATCTCCGTGCACGAGGGGGATCGCGTCAAGGCCGGCGAGGCGCTGATGGACGGCTCGCCGAACCCGCACCACTACCTGGCCGTCCTCGGCGACCGGGAGCTGCAGCGGTACCTGGTGAATGAGGTCCAGGAGGTTTACCGTCTGCAGGGTGTGACGATCAACGACAAGCACATTGAGATCATCGTCCGGCAGATGCTGCGGCGCGTGCGCATCGAAGAGGTGGGCGGGACGGACTTCGTGGTGGGCGAGCTGGTGGACAAGTTCGTCTTCCAGGAGGAAAGCGAGAAGGCGATCGCCGCGGGCAAGCCTCCGGCGACGGCCAAGCCCGTGCTCCTCGGCATCACGAAAGCGTCGCTCAGCACGGACAGCTTCATCTCCGCGGCCTCGTTCCAGGAAACGACGCGCGTGCTCACCGAGGCCGCCATCAGCGGCAAGGTGGACGAGCTGCGCGGACTGAAGGAGAACGTGATCGTCGGGCGCCTGATCCCGGCGGGCACGGGGCTCAGCAATTATACCCGAGCCGAGGTGGTGGGGCAGGGGGGCGAGGAGAGTGTGGCCGAGACGGTCGCCCCGCCGGACGAGCCCATCGCTGAGGGAGAGGCCGAGGACATCGCTCAGGCTGG
>Ga0154566_1203_pt3 | contig 22898 bp, 16 predicted proteins | sample RifGroF2_FD_105709 | JGI IMG/M metagenome (GOLD analysis project Ga0154566, IMG submission 105709) | Candidatus Rokubacteria bacterium GWF2_70_14
ACCGGCTCGAGTCCATGCAGAAGGAAGGGCTCGTCATCTTCACGGGCAGCGTGATCGCCCGGCAGAACACCGCCACCCAGTATGCCGACCGGATGGAGGTCTATCTGGACGCCAGCGGCGACCGGATCGCCCGCACCGTGTCCACCGGGAGCGTCCGGATCATCACCAAGGACTGCCGGACGGGGACGGCGAAGCGGGCCGAGTACTACGACGCCGAGCAGCGGGTGGTGCTCATCGGGGATGCGCGGGTGTGGCAGGAGGAGAACGTCGTCACCGGCGAGCGCATCACGATCTTCCTCGCCGAGGACCGCAGCGTCGTGGAGGGCGGCAAGCAGGAGCGGGTGAAGGCCGTGTTCTACCCGAAACGCGAGGGCCCGCAGGGCGGCGACGCCAAGGCGGGCCCCCGCGCTGCGTGCCCGTGATGGAAGGACTCATCGCCCAGGGCCTGGTGAAGCGCTTTCGCAACCGCCTCGTGGTGGACGGCGTCAGCCTCGACATCCACCGCGGAGAAGTGGTGGGCCTCCTGGGCCCCAACGGGGCGGGGAAGACGACGTCGTTCTACATGATCGTGGGGCTCCTGCGGCCCGAGGGCGGCCGCATCTTCCTCGAGGGCCAGGAGATCACCGACCTGCCCATGTACCTGCGCTGCCGGAAGGGGATGGGCTACCTGCCCCAGGAATCGTCCGTGTTCCGCAAGCTCACGGTGGAGGAGAACCTCCTGGCCATCCTCGAGACCATGGACCTGTCCGCCCAGGAGCGCGCCGCCCGGCTCCGGGTGCTGCTCGCCGAGCTCGACCTGACCCCGCTGGCGCGGCACAAGGCCTACACCCTGTCCGGCGGCGAGCGCCGGCGGCTCGAGATCACGCGGGCCCTCGTCACGAACCCGCGCTACCTCCTGCTCGACGAGCCCTTCACCGGGATCGACCCCATCGCCATCGGCGACATCCAGGAGATCGTCGCGCGGCTCAAGGAGCGGGGGATCGGCGTGCTCATCACCGACCACAACGTGCGGGAGACGCTCGCGATCACCGATCGCGCGTACATCCTGTACCACGGCCGCATCCTGGCGTCGGGGACCGCCACCGAGCTCGCCAACAACCCCAAGGCCCGGGAGATCTACCTCGGGGAGAAGTTCTCGCTGTGACGGCCGGGCGGAGCACGTGACCATGCGACTGTCCCTGCGGCAGACTCAGCGCGTCGTCATGACGCCGCTCCTGCAGCAGGCGATCCAGCTCCTGCAGCTCTCGACGCTCGAGCTGAAGGAGGTCGTGGAGGAGGAGCTGCGGGACAACCCGCTGCTGGAGGAGGTGCCCACGGACGGCACGGACACCACGGCGGAGGCGCCCTCGGAGGACCTGGCTGATGCCCCGCCCGGTCCGACGACGAACGAGCCCGCCCCCAACGAGAGTGCCGCCGTGGATCAGGAGCGGACCGACGACCTGCCCTTCGACCTCACCTCGGCCGTCTTCGACCAGCCCGACGAGCGGACGCCGGTCTCCACCGAGGAGCGGGAGGAGCTGCCGTTCGAGAATCTCGGGCGGAGCGATGCATCGCTGGACGAGCACCTCAACGAGCAGCTCCGGCTCGCCGTCGCTGACCCTGACGAGGTGGCGGTCGGCGAGGCCATCATCGGCAACCTGGACGAGGACGGGTACCTGCGGGCCGAGATCGCGGAGATCGCCGCGCTCACGGGCCGGCCGGCCGAGCTGGTCGAGACGATGCTGGGGCTCATCCAGACCTTCGACCCCGCCGGGGTCGCCGCGCGGAGTATCCAGGAGTGCCTGCTGCTGCAGCTCCGGGCCGACGCGGAGCCCGATCCCGTCTCCGTGGAGATCGTCGAGCGCCACATGGAGGATCTCGAGCGCCGGCGCTATGCCGACATCGCCCGCGCGTTCAAGCTCCCGCTGGACCGCATCATGGAGTCGGTGGAGGAGATCCAGGGGCTCGAGCCGAAGCCCGGGCGCCGGTTCGCGGTGGCCGACCAGCGCTACATCGCGCCCGACGTGACCATCGAGAAGATCGGCGGCGACTACCTCGTGATCCTCAACGAGGACAGCATCCCGCGCCTGCGCGTCAACGCGCTCTACCGGTCGCTGCTGCGGGGCTCGGCGGGGGAGGACAGGCAGTTCGTGGAGCAGAAGCTCCGCTCGGCCGTGTGGCTCATCAAGAGCGTGGAGCAGCGGCAGCGGACGCTCCGCAAGGTCGCGACAAGCCTCGTGAAGTTCCAGCGCGACTTCCTCGACAAGGGGCTGCCGCACCTGCGGCCGCTGGCGTTGCGGGACGTGGGCGAGGACATCGGGATGCACGAGTCGACGATCAGCCGGGTCACGACCAACAAGTACGTGCAGACCCCGCAGGGGCTCTTCGAGCTCAAGTACTTCTTCCACAGCGGCATCGCGTCCATCAACGGGGACGTGGTGTCCTCCGTGTCGGTGAAGAAGATGATCCAGGACATGGCGGCCGCCGAGGACCCGAGCAAGCCGCTCTCCGACCAGGACGTCGCCCGCGAGCTCCACGCCAAGGGGCTGACTATCGCACGCCGGACCGTCGCCAAGTACCGCGAGGAGCTGGGGATCCTTCCGTCGCACCAGCGCCGGCTGGCACGCCGGAAACGGTAGCGCGGAGGCGCAACCATGGATGTGATCATCAGCACGCGGGGTCTCACCATCTCGAAGACGTACAAGGACGCGCTCACCCAGAAGATCCACAAGCTCACCCGCCTGCTGCCGACGCTGATCGAGGCGAAGATCGTGCTCTCCAAGGAGAAGCACCGGCGCACGGCGGCGCTCACGCTCGTGGGGAAGCGCCGGAACCTGCGCAGCGAGGAGACCGCCGAGGACCTCGCGGTGGCGGTGGACCAGGCGATCGCGGCGCTGACCCGCCAGGTGCGCGAGACCAAGGACCGGGTCCGGAACCACAGCAAGGGCCGACGGACGGCGCCGGAGGCCGCGGCCCCGGCTGCTGCGGCAGCGCCGGCCCCGGGGTCCGACGGCGATCTGGTGGTGCGGCAGGTGTCGGCCAAGCCCATGTCCGTGGAGGAGGCGGTGGAGCAGTTCCAGCTTCGCCGCGACCCGTTCCTGGTCTTCACCAATGCGGGCACGGACTCCGTGAACGTGCTCTACCGCCGGAAGGGCGGAGGACTCGGGCTCATCGAGCCCGTGCCGTGACGCAGGTGCGTCCGCCCGCGGTCGACAACTCCGTGCGCTTCGTGATCATCACGGGGCTCTCCGGCGCGGGGAAAAGCTACGCGATCAAATGCCTGGAGGACCTCGGGTACTTCTGCGTCGACAACCTTCCGACGACCCTGATCCCCACCTTCGCCGCGCTCTGCGCGCAATCGAGCCGCGAGATCAAGAAGATCGCCCTGGGCGTGGACGTGCGGGAGGGGGAGTACCTGGCCCACCTGCTGGAGATCCTCGCCGAGCTGCGCGGCAAGGGGCACGTCCCGGAGGTGCTCTTCCTCGAGGCCGCCGACGAGGCGCTCGTGCGCCGCTACCACGAGACGCGCCGGCGCCACCCGCTGGCTGGCGACGGCAGCGTGCTGGACGGCATCCGCGCCGAGCGGAAGGCGCTGGCCCACCTCCGCGAGATCGCGGATCGGATCATCGACACCTCCGAGCTCAGCGTGCACCAGCTGAAGGAGCACCTGGTGGAGGCGTATTCCACCGGGCGGGACGGGGGCGCGCTGGCGGTCTCTCTGATCTCCTTCGGATACAAGCACGGCATCCCCTACGACGCCGACCTCGTGTTCGACGTCCGGTTTCTGCCGAACCCGCACTTCGTCGAGACCCTGCGCGCGCTCGACGGGCGCGACGCGCCGGTCGCGGAGTTCGTCTTCTCCCACCTGGAGAGCCGGGAGCTCCTGGCCCGGTTGCAGGAGCTCGTGCGGTTCCTCCTGCCGCTGTACCAGCGGGAGCGCAAGGCGTACCTGAGCGTCGCCGTCGGGTGCACGGGCGGGCGTCACCGCTCTGTGGCGCTGGTGGAGGCGCTGCGGGGTTTCCTCGAGGAGCTCGGCTACCCGCCGACCGTCCGGCACCGAGACCTCGGCCGTGAATGAGCGGCTGCGCTTCATCTTCGGCGTCCACAACCACCAGCCCGTCGGGAACTTCGATGCCGTCATCGCCGAGGCGGTGGCGTCCGCGTACCACCCGTTCTTCGAGTGCCTGGCGCGCGCCGGGGACCTTCCGGCCACCGTCCACTGCTCCGGCGGCCTGCTGGGCTGGATGCGGGAGCGTGCGGCGCCCACCTTCGACCTGCTGGGAGAGCTGGCGGCCTCCGGCCGGGTGGAGCTGCTGACCGGTGGCTTCTACGAGCCGATCCTCCCCATGCTCCCCGACCGGGACAAGGTCGGGCAGATCGGGCAGCTGAGCGAGTTCCTGCGGGAGAACTTCGGGGTCCGGCCTCGGGGGCTGTGGCTCGCCGAGCGGGTGTGGGAGCCCCACCTGCCGAAGGCCTTGTCCGAGGCCGGGGTCGAGTTCGTCGTGGTGGACGATCACCACTTCGCGCTGGCGGGGCTCGATCCCGAGACGCTGGGCGGCTACTACGTCACGGAGGAGCAGGGCGCGCGGCTGGCGATCTTTCCCATCAGCGAGCGGCTGCGCTACCTGATCCCTTTCGCGGAGCCCGCCGAGGCGCTCCGGTACCTCGAGGGGCGAGGCGGGGCGGGGAGCGTGACGCTGGTGGACGACGGCGAGAAGTTCGGTGTGTGGCCGGGCACGCATCGCCTCGTCTACGCGGAGGGCTGGCTCGCGCGCTTCTTCGAGGCGCTCCGCGCGGCGCCGTGGCTCGAGGTCTCCTCCTTCTCAGGGGTGCTGGACACGACGCGACCCCGCGGGCGCGTCTACCTGCCGACGGCCTCGTACAGCGAGATGGGGGACTGGGCGCTGCCGGCCGCGGCCGCCGAAGAGATCGAGGAGGTCCGCCAACGGCTGAGGGTCCTGCCGGACGGCGAGCGGCTCTCACGCCTGCTCCGCGGGGGGCTGTGGCGGACCTTCCTGGTGAAGTACCCCGAGGTGGCCGACGCGTACTGGAAGATGCTCGATCTGTCGGGGCGGATCGAGCACGGGCTGCGGGTCCGTCCAGGGGACACCGATCTCCTCGCCGCCCGTGATTGCCTGTGGCGCGGCCAGGCGAACGACGCCTACTGGCACGGCGTCTTCGGCGGATGCTATCTGCCGCACCTGCGTCGCGCCGTCCGCTCGGCGCTGATCGCGGCAGAGGCACGCGTGGCCTCCGCCGACGGCGGGCCGGCTCTGCGCTGGGAGGCCGGCGACCGAAACGGCGACGGGTGCGTGGAGGTGCGTGTCTGCACGCCCGAGCTCACCGTGACCCTGTGCCCGGAATCCGGGGGGGCGCTCACCGAGCTGGCCTACCTGCCGCTCGCGATCGACCTCGCGGATGTGCTGGCGCGGCGGCGTGAAGCGTATCACGGTCGCATCAAGGAGACCGAGGCGGCGCAGGGGGATGCCGGGGGGGGCGCGCTGAGCATCCACGAGCGCCTGGACGCGAAGGAGACCGGACTCACCCGGCTCCTCCAGTACGACGCCTTCCGGCGCGCCTCGCTGCTGGACGGGCTCTATGCGGAGGCCGGGGCGCTGGACGCGCTCTCCCCGTGGGACGCGGCGCGCCTCGCGGGTCCGGCGCTCCGGATGGCACACGCGGTCCGCGAAACCGATGGGGAGATCCGCGTGGTGTTCGGTCCCACGCTGGTGGAAGCCCTGCCGCTCCGGATCGAGAAGGCAGTCGCCGTCCACCGAGCAGGCGCGCGGCTGTCGGTCCGCTACCGGCTCGAGTGGGCGGGTGACGACGTGCTGGTGGGGCGCTGGGGCGTGCAGTTCAATCTGGCGCTCACCGCGGGGGACGCGCCGGGCCGCTACTACCGGTTGCCGGGGCGGCCCTCCCTCGGCAGCCGCGGGACGGCGGCGGGGCAGCGGGGCTTCGCCCTGGTGGACGAATGGCTGGGCGGCGAGGTGAGCCTGCACTGGGCCGTTCCCGCCGACGTGGGCTGGGCCCCCGTGGAAACCGTGTCGATCTCCGAGGCGGGATTCGAGCGCATCTATCAGGGGTCGTCGATCCTGCTGGCCTGGCCCGTGAGGCTCCCGCGCGGGGGGATCTGGGAGCTCGCGCTCGACGTCGTCGTGGGCGCGCTCGGGTAGCGCCGCCGGGATTTCGCTTGAGGGCTGGTCGTTGGCGTGCTAACGTGGCGTCTCTGTGAGCGAAAACGACGAGTCCGCCAGGGAGGGAAGCGATGGCGCATGAGGAGTACCTGTTCACTTCGGAGTCGGTGACGGAAGGCCATCCCGACAAGATCGCCGACCAGATCTCGGACGCCGTGCTGGATGCGATCCTGGCGCAGGACCCCATGGGGCGTGTGGCCTGCGAGACGCTCCTGACGACGGGCCTCGTGGTGGTCGCCGGCGAGATCACCACCTCCTGCTACGTGGACATCCCGAAGGTCGTGCGCAACACCATCAGGGACGTGGGGTACACGCGCGCCAAGTACGGCTTCGACTACGAGACGTGCGGTGTCATCACGGCCATCGACGAGCAGTCGGGTGATATCGCCATGGGCGTGGACTCCCTTGGCGCGGGCGACCAGGGGCTCATGTTCGGCTACGCCTGCACCGAGACCGAGGAACTGATGCCGATGCCGATCATGCTGGCGCACAAGCTCACGCGGCGCCTGTCGACGCTGCGCCGGGCCGGCACGCACGACTATCTCCGCCCGGACGGCAAGAGCCAGGTGTCGGTGCGCTACGCGGACGGCAAGCCGATCTCCGTGGAGACGGTGGTCATCTCCACGCAGCACAGCCCCGACGTGACGCTCGAGCGGATCCGCGAGGAGATGATCCAGGACGTCATCCTGCCCACGATCCCGGCGCACCTCATCGACGCGAAGAGGATCACGTACCACATCAACCCGACGGGGCGCTTCGTGACGGGCGGCCCCATGGGAGACACGGGTCTCACCGGCCGCAAGATCATCGTGGACACCTACGGGGGCTCGTGCCCGCACGGGGGCGGCGCGTTCTCGGGCAAGGACCCGACGAAGGTCGACCGCTCCGCGTGCTACATGGCGCGGCACGTGGCGAAGACCGTCGTGGCGGCCGGGCTGGCGGCGCGAGCCCAGGTGCAGGTCGCCTACGCCATCGGTGTCGCGGAGCCCGTGTCCATCATGGTGGAGACCTTCGGGACGGGGAAGGTGCCGACCGTGAAGCTCGAGCAGATGATCCGGCAGCATTTCGACTTCACCCCCGCCGGCATCATCAAGTACCTCAACCTGCGGCGGCCCATCTACAAGCAGACTGCGGCCTACGGCCACTTCGGCCGCAGCGAGCCCGAGTTCACCTGGGAGCGCACGGACCGCGTCACGGACCTCCGCGCCGACGCCGGCATCTGATCTGGACTGCGGATCGGCGCTCCGGGCCCCGGGCCGAGCACATCGGCTGCGGGGCCCCTGTGTGAAAGGACCGGAACAACGCGACGCCGGCGCGGGCTCCACGCCGCACGAGCGACTCGGGGAAAGGGCACCCATGACGGACCATGACGTGAAGGATCTGTCGCTGGCCCCGGCCGGCACGCTCAAGATCGAGTGGGCGGAGCAGTCGATGCCGGTGCTCCGGCAGGTGCGGGAGCGGTTCTCGAAGGAGCAGCCGTTGAAGGGCGTGCGGCTGGGCGCCTGCCTGCACGTGACCACGGAGACTGCGGTGCTCATGATCACGCTGAAGGCAGGGGGCGCGCAGATCGCCCTCTGCGCCTCGAACCCGCTCTCGACGCAGGACGACACCGCGGCCGCCCTGGTGACCGAGTACGACATCGCCACCTTTGCCCGGAAGGGCGAGGAGAACGCGACCTACTACCGGCACATCCAGTCCGTGCTGGGGATCCGGCCGCAGATCACCATGGACGACGGCGCCGACCTCATCTCGACGCTCCACGGGGACCGGCGCGACCTCCTGCCCGATGTCCTCGGAGGGACGGAGGAGACGACCACCGGCGTGATCCGCCTCCGGGCCATGGAGAAGGACGGCGTGCTGGCCTTCCCGGTCATCGCGGTCAACGACGCCGACACGAAGCACCTCTTCGACAACCGGTACGGGACCGGGCAGTCCACCATCGACGGCATCCTGCGGGCCACCAACATCCTGCTCGCCGGCAAGACGGTGGTCGTGGCCGGGTACGGTATGTGCGGGAAGGGTGTGTCGGCGCGGGCTCACGGCATGGGCGCCCACGTCGTCGTTGCCGAGGTGGAGCCCATCCGGGCGCTCGAGGCAGTGATGGACGGCTACCGGGTCATGCCCATGGCGCGGGCGGCGGAGACGGGGGACATCTTCGTGACGGTGACGGGCAACACCGCCGTCATCCGGAAGGAGCACTTCGTCGCCATGAAGGACGGGGCCATCCTGGCGAACTCCGGCCACTTCAACGTGGAGATCGACCTGGAGACTCTGGGGGCGATGGCCGTGGCGCGGCGCCCAATCCGCCCGTTCGTGGAGGAGCTCACGCTGCCCGGCGGCAAGCGCCTCTACGTGCTGGGCGAGGGACGGCTCATCAACCTGACGGCCGCCGAGGGGCACCCGGCGATCGTGATGGACATGAGCTTCGCCAACCAGGCGCTCTCCGCCGAGTACATGGCGAAGACCGCCACGCGGCTCGAGCGGAAGGTCTACGGCGTCCCGCCCGACATCGACCGCGAGATCGCGCGCCTCAAGCTGGCCTCGATGGACGTGCACATCGATGCCCTCACGACCGAGCAGGGGGCGTATCTGTCGTCCTGGACCCACGGAACATAGGCCCGGCCCCGGGCACGGGCCGAGCGAGGAGCACAGAGGCCATGGCGCATCGTCCTCGACCGGCAGTCTGGATCCTCCTTGCCCTCCTGGCGCTGGCGCTCGTCGGCCAGGCGGTCCCGCTCTACACGGACTGGCTCTGGTTCCAGGAGGTCGGGTTCGCCCAGGTCTTCACGACCATCCTCGTGGTGCGGGGCTGGCTCGTGCTGGGTCTGGGCGCGGCCGTCTTCGTCTTCCTCTTCGCCAACCTCTGGGTCGCAGCGCGCACCGCCCCGCCCGACGTGCTCTGGGAGCTGGAGGACCAGCTCGGGCTGCCCGGGCGGGCCGTGCTCGAGCCGCTCGTGCGGCGGCTCCTCGTGCCCGTCATCTCGGTCATCGCGCTGCTCTCGGGCGCGCGCGCCAGCGGCAGCTGGGACACCCTCCTCCAGTACCTCAACGCGACCCCGTTCGGCCGCACGGATCCGCTCTTCAACCGCGACGTGGGCTTCTATGTGTTCGCTCTGCCCTTCTGGCGCCTGCTCTACGGCTGGGCCATGGCGCTCGCCATCGGGGCGTTCGTGCTGACCGCCGCCGTGTACGTGCTCCAGCGGAGCGTGGTGCTCACGGCGGGCGGTCCGAGGCTCGCCGCAGGCGCCCGCATGCACCTCCTCGGCCTCGGCGCGCTCCTGCTCGGGCTCCGGGGCGTGGGGTTCTGGCTGGACCGCTACGACCTCCTCTACTCCGCGCGCGGCTTCGTCTTCGGCGCCTCCTACAGCGACGTGAACGCCGCGCTCCCCGTGCTCCAGGTGCTGGTGGTGCTGGCCTTCCTCTGCGCGGGGGCCTGTGCCGTGCAGATGAGCCGGCCCGGCTGGCTCTTCCTCGTGGCGGGGCTCGTAGTGCTGGGGGTGGTGTGGATCGGAGGGCTGGGCGTGTACCCCGCCCTCCTGCAGCGCTTCCGGGTGACGCCCAACGAGCTGGTCGCCGAGCGCCCCTACATCCAGCACAGCATCCGCATGACGCGCGAGGCCTACGGGATCGATCGCGTCCAGGAGAAGGAATTCCCGGCGGAGGAGAACCTCACCGCCGCGGCGCTCGAGCGGAACGACCTCACGGTCAAGAATATCCGGCTCTGGGATTACCGGCCGCTGCTCACGACCTACGGACAGCTCCAGGAGATCCGCACCTACTACAAGTTCCTGGACGTGGACAACGACCGCTACACGATCGGCGGCGAGTACCGCCAGGTCATGCTGTCGCCGCGCGAGCTGTCCTACGGGAATCTGCCGGGGCAAGGGCAGAGCTGGATCAATGAGCGCCTGACCTTCACCCACGGCTACGGGCTCGTGGTCGGGCCCGTGAACCGCATCAGCCCGGAGGGCCTGCCGGAGTTCTTCGTGAAGGACATCCCTCCAAAGGCCAGCGGTTTCCCGACGATCACGCGCCCGGAGATCTACTACGGCGAATCGGGCAACGAGTACGTCTTCGTGCGCACGCGCTCGCAGGAGCTGGACTACCCGTCGGGCGACCAGAACGTCTACGGGCGGTACGCGGGCCGCGGGGGGATCGTCGTCGACTCGCTCCTGAAGAAGCTTGCCTTCGCGGCTCGGTTCGGCGAGATCAAGGTCCTGCTGTCCGACGACCTGACGGATGAGAGCCGGGTGATGATCTACCGGGAAATCAAGGGCCGGGTCCGACAGGCGGCCCCCTTCCTCCGCTTCGATAAGGACCCGTACATCGTGGCGACCGAGGACGGGCGCCTCGTCTGGATGATCGACGGGTACACGACCAGCGACCGCTATCCCTACTCCCAGCCCACCCGGGGAGTGGGGAACTACATCCGGAACTCGGTGAAGGCCACCGTGGACGCCTTCGACGGAACCGTGACCTATTACATTGCCGACGCAGGGGATCCCGTGATCCGGAGCTGGAGCAAGGCGTTTCCGGGGCTGCTCAAGCCGCTCGCGGAGATGCCCAAGGACCTGCAGGCCCACGTGCGCTACCCGGAGGATCTGTTCACGATCCAGTCGCAGATGTACGCAACGTACCACATGGAGGATCCGCAGGTCTTCTACAACAAGGAGGACCTGTGGACGATCCCCCGCCGCCAGCAAGATGCGCGCACGGCGACCGAGATGGAGCCCTACTACACCATCATCCGGCTGCCGGGGGAGCCCCGCGAAGAGTTCGCCCTCCTGAACGGGTTCAACCCCAGCCGGCGCGACAACATGATCGCCATCATGGTCGCCCGCTCGGATGCCCCGAACTACGGGAACCTGCTGGTCTACATGTTCCCGAAGCAGAAGCTCGTCTACGGCCCGCGCCAGATCGACGCGCGGATCGATCAGGACGCGGTGATCTCCCAGCAGCTCTCGCTCTGGAACCAGCAGGGCTCGCGGGTGCTCCGCGGATCGCTCCTGGCCATCCCCATCGACCAGTCGCTCATCTACGTCCAGCCGCTCTACCTCGCGGCGACGGAGCAGGGGTCGCTGCCGGAGCTCCGGCGCGTCATCGTCGCCTACGGCAACCAGATCGCGATGGAGCCCACGCTCGAGCAGTCGCTCGGGCGGATCTTCGGCGCCCGCGTGCGCGGCGACGAGCAGGCGCCGCGGCCACGCGAGACGGTCGCAGCGAGCCCCTCGCTCATCGACACCGCGCTCCGCGCCGTCGCGCAGCGGGCGTGGGAGACGTGGCAGAAGGCCCAGGAAGCGCTCCGCCGGGGCGACTGGTCCGGCTACGGCCAGGAGCAGAAACGGCTGGAGGAGACGCTGCGCCAGCTGCGCGAAGGCCGGTAGCAGGCTGCTCGAGCAGACTGCTCAAAAAGGTCCAGATGCGAGGCGGCGCCCGAGGGCCGCACGCGAGGCGTACTCTCTGTACGTTGAGCGTGCGGCCGAGGGCGCCAACGAAGCAGATGGGCCTTTTTCAGCAGCCTGCCTGCTAGGTCCGGGCGCGGAGGAAGAGCGCGGTGCCCAGCCCCGCGAAGACGATGTTGGCCGTCCAGGCGGCGAGGATGGGGGGCAGGAGATCGGCCTTGGCGAAGGCCAGCGCCATGGAGTGGACGACCCAGTAGCCCACCGAGATGATCACCGCGACGCCGATGCCGACCGCACGGCCGCCGCTGCGCGGGGCGACGAGGGCGAAGGGGATCGCCACCAGCGCCATGATGACGTGGACCAGCGGGAAGGACAGCTTCGAGTACATCTCCACCATGTACTTGCCCACGGGGTGGCCGCTTTCCTGAAGTCTCCCGACGTAGCTCCTGAGCTCACGGAAGCTCATGCCCTCGGGCGGCTTCTGGACCCTGGTGAAGTCATCGATACTCTCCGGCATCTGCGCCGTGGTCCGCGTGAAGGGCGTGGACTGGACGCGGTGCTGCTCGGAGATCTCGCGCAGCACGCCGTCCGAGAGCTCCCACACGCCGCCGCGCCACCGGGCCTTCTTCGTGTCGAGGCGGGTGGTGAGGCGGAAGCTCGGGTCGATCTCGAGGACGAGCAGGCCCTCGATGGACTGCTCCACCGGGTCCAGCAGCTCCATGCGGAAGAAGCGCGTGTCCGACGAGCGGTACCAGATCTGGTTTCGCTTCTGCAGGTGCCGCGGCAAGCCCCCGCGGATCTTGACGCGGTCCACCTCCTCCGCCCGCGCATTGATGCCCGGCAGGAGGACCTCCTGGAAGACCACGGCCCCGAGGCTCAGCGCGACGGTCAGCAACAGGACGGGCACGCTGACGCGATACAGGCTGACGCCGGCGGACTTCAACGCGTCGAGCTCATGCTGGCGGGTCAGGGAGAGGAAGAGGAAGACGGTGGCCATGAGCACCACGATGGGCAGCCCGTCGTAGAGCGCGCCCGGCAGGCGATAGGCGAAGTGCTGGAGGATGTAGGTGAAGGGAGGCTTGACCCGGAGAAAGCGGTCCAGCGTCTGGAGGAGGTCCACGATGACGAACAGGACCGCGCCGATCCCCAGGCCGATTCCCAGGAGCTTCACGTACTCCCTGAGGAGGTACCGGTCGATCAGGAACGTCGAGCCGCGCGACTTCCGGAACGGGGCTGCGCCGCGGCCCGTGGCGCTCGGGGCCCGGACCTCACGCCGCGGGCTCGGGAGGAGGTCGCGCACACGCCAGAGGGTATGCACCCAGGCGGTGGGCGTCGTCACGGTGGTGGAGCGAAGCAGGATGCCGCCCACCAGCAAGAAGACAAGGTTGGGGAGCCAGACCGCGGACCACGCGGGCAGGCGCCCGCGCATGGCCATGCCTTCCAGCGACGTGAAGACGACGTAGTAGGACATGACGATCGCGAGGCTCGAGGCCAGCGCCGCGCCCCGGCCGCCGCGGTGGGCACGAACGGCGAGCGGGAAGCCCACCATGGCGAACACGAGGGATGCGACGGGCAGCGCGAAGCGCTTGTGGAGCTCCACGAAGTACGGCGCCGAGATCTGGCCGTGGCGCTCCAGGTTCTCTGCGCGGGCCCGGAGGGCGCCCAGGGCGAGGTCGCGCTCCGGCTTCGCCGACTGGGCGGTCGCCGCCAGGGGGGACTCGAGCGGTAGGTTCATGTCGTAGAGGGTGAAGGCGGTGAAGCGTGCCCGCCGCGCGTCCGCGACGTCGGTCTCGCTGACCTGGCCGTCGAGGAAGCGCAAGGTGATGCGCCCGTGCGCCTCGTCGGTGAGCAGCCGGCCCTCGCGGGCCACGATGATCCGCGACAGCGCCGGGTTGCGCTCGTCGGCGACGAGGAGCCCCTTGAGCGCCAGCTGGGAGGCGCTGATCTCCTGGACGTAGATCGTGAACTGGCCGAAGGACGCGCTGAACGTCCGCTCCTTGATTCCGGTGGTGGCGCGCGACTGGAGAATCGCGAAGAGCTGGCGCTGGAAGGCCCCGTTGGCCCACGGACTCACGACCAGGGTCAATGCCGCCGAGGCGAGCGTCACGAGCAGCGCTGCCACGAGGAATGGACGGAAGAGGCGGAGCGGACTCACGCCGGACGCCTTGAGCGCGGCGACCTCGAGGTCCCCGGCGAGGCGCCCGCCGGCCAGCAGAACGGCCACGAGGAGTGCCATGGGGAAGGTGAGGGCGAGGAACGATGGCAGCATGAAGACGAGGAGCGAGAGAACCAGGTGGAAGGGCACGCCCTTGGTGATGACGAGATCCGTCAGCTGGTAGATGCGGTCGATGACCAGGAAGAAGGTGAAGACCGCCACGCCCATGACGAACGGCGCGAGGAGCTCCTTCAGGACGTAGCGGTCGAGGATGCGGGTCATGCCCTGCCATTGTACGATAGCCCCGTGAGAGCCCGACGGGCCTGTGCGACGGCGATGCTGTGGGCGCTGGCCCTCGGGACGCCGGATGCTCTCGCGCGCGATCGCCTCGAGCAATTCCAGGAGATCGTCGGGCGCGCGAGCGGGTCCACGGTCGAGGGGCTGGCTCCGGCGCTCTACGCCCTCGTGGACGAGGAGATCCTCGAGAACATGACGAGCGGAGGGGTCTTCGCCTCCGAGGCATTCATCCAGGAGCGGCTGGACGGGTTCAGCGGGACCTGGGGTGGCGCGCACTTCCGGGTGCGGCGGCTGCCCGGCCCGACCCGGGCGGCCTCGACGGGAGACGAGACGACGATCGCGCTCTACTCGATGGAAGGCATCGAGGGCTCGGGGTCGGTCAGGGTGTTCGGCTCGGGCGGGGATGGCGCTGTCCTGCTCCGGAGCCTCACCCACGAGGGGACGCCCGAGGTCCACGAGTGGCCGCCGGCCGCCGGCGGGTCGCTCCAGTTCGCGGTGAGCTGGGTCGGGGCAGATCTCGGGCGCGGTGGCCGGACGCTCCGCGTGGAGGTGTGGCGCCGGCACGCCGCCGCGCTCTCGCGCGTCTGGAGCACGGCCGACGACGCTCCGGACGGCCTCGTGGCCTCCGACGTTCGGATCACGCGTGGGGAGATCGCGCTGCGGTACGAGGCGCGGTACCCGGGATGGAAGCCCGGCTGCGAGGGACAGACGGAGCACGAGGACCTGTACCGCGTCGGGCCGTCCGGGGACGGCGTGCGGCTCGTGCGGCGCCGGGTGGTCAGCGGGTGGCACCGGGAGCTGTGGCAAACCGTGACGCGGTTCTTCGACGCGCTCGACCGCCGGGACAGCCGCGTGCTCGCCGAGCTCGTGCCGGGCGCGTCGGTGCGGGCCCGGATCCCGCGAACGCTGGTGCCGGAGCCGGCATGCGAGGGGCGCCCGCAGGAGTCCCCGGAGACTGCGATCGTCGCCGCCACGGAGGAGGGTGAGCGTCGGCGGACGCCGTGGTCGCTCTGGTGGCGCCAGATCCCCGGCGGGTGGCGCCTGAGCGGGGCGGCCCCCGTGCTAGAATGAGGCCCCGCCATGACGGACATCTCGGACCGCTACGATCCTCGCCGCGTAGAGCCGCACTGGTACCGCGAGTGGGAGGAGCGGGGGTACTTCCACGCGGACGCCGCGTCGCCCAAGAAGCCCTACTCGATCGTGATCCCCCCCCCGAACGTGACAGGCTCACTGCACTGGGGGCATGCCCTCAACAACACGCTCCAGGACATCCTGATCCGCTACAAGCGGATGGACGGGTACAACGCGCTCTGGCTTCCCGGCACCGACCACGCGGGGATCGCCACCCAGTACGTCGTGGAGCGCCAGCTGGCCGCCGAGGGGAAGACCAAGGAGGACCTGGGGCGCGAGGCCTTCCTCGCGCGGGTGTGGAAGTGGAAGGACGAGTCGGGCGGCATCATCATCAACCAGCTCAAGCGCCTGGGCGCTTCCTGCGACTGGCGGCGCGAGCGCTTCACCATGGACGCCGGGCTGTCGACGGCGGTGCGCGAGGTCTTCGTCCGCCTCTGGGAAGAGGGGCTCGTCTACCAGGGCGACTACATCGTCAACTGGTGCCCGCGGTGCCAGACCGTCCTCTCCGATCTCGAGGTCGAGCGCGAGGAGCGGGACGCGGAGTTCGTCTATATCAAGTACGGTCCCCTCACGCTGGGGACGGTGCGCCCGGAGACGAAGCTCGGCGACACGGCGCTCGCCGTGCACCCGAAGGACAAGCGCTACGCCACGTATGTGGGGAAGACCCTGGACGTTCCCTCGGTGGATGGCCTCATCCGGATGGTGGTGGTGGCCGACGCGGCCGTGGATCCCCGGTTTGGCACCGGCGTCATCAAGGTGACGCCGGGACACGATCCCGTGGACTTCGAGATCGGCCGGCGCCACAACCTGCCCACGCGGACCGTCATCGGCTTCGACGGGAGGATGACGGCGCTGGCGGGCCGGTACGCGGGGCTCGACCGCTTCGAATGCCGGAAGCGGATCGTGGAGGACTTGCAGGCGCTGGGGCTGATCGAGCGGATCGAGCCGTACCGCCACGCCGTCGGTGTCTGCTACCGCTGCAAGACGGTCGTGGAGCCCCTGATCTCCACGCAGTGGTACGTGCGGACGAAACCGCTGGCGGAAGCCGCCATCAAGGCGGTGCGCAGCGGCCGCATCCGGATCGTGCCGCGCGCCTGGACGAAGACCTACTACCACTGGATGGAGAACATCCGCGACTGGGCGATCTCGCGCCAGCTCTGGTGGGGGCACCGGATCCCGGCCTGGTACTGCGACGCCGAGGGGACCGTCCACGTCTCGCGCACCGATCTGCCGGCGTGTCCCGGGTGCGGCGGCGCGCTCCGACAGGACAGCGACGTGCTCGACACATGGTTCTCCTCCGGTCTCTGGCCCTTCTCGACGCTCGGCTGGCCCGAGCAGACGGAGGATCTGCGGACGTTCTACCCGACCGCCTGTCTCGCCACCGGGTTCGACATCCTGTTCTTCTGGGTGGCCCGGATGGCCATGCTCGGGATCAAGTTCATGGGGGACGTGCCCTTCCGGGACGTCTACATCCATGCGCTGGTGCGGGACGCCGAGGGCGCCAAGATGTCCAAGTCCAAGGGCAATGTCGCGGACCCGCTCATGGTCATGGAGAAGTACGGGACCGACGCCTTCCGGTTCACCCTGGCGGCGCTTGCCGCGCAGGGGCGCGACATCCGGATGTCCGAGGACCGGATCGAGGGCTACCGGAACTTCGCCAACAAGATCTGGAACGCCGCGCGGCTGGTGCTCACCAACCTGGACGGCTACGACCCGAGGCTGGCGAAGAAGGGGACGCCGTCGGTGGCCGACCGGTGGATCATGAGCCGGCTCCAGGCGACGACCAAGAGCGTGCGTCGGGCGCTGGACACCTACCGGTTCAACGACGCCGCCTCGGCCGTCTACCAGTTCCTGTGGCACGAGTTCTGTGACTGGTACCTGGAGATCGCCAAGCAGCGGCTCTACCAGACGGTCGATCCCGCGGCCCGGGCGGTGACGCAGCGGACCCTCGTGGAGACCCTCGAGGCCACGCTCAGGCTCCTGCACCCGTTCATGCCGTTCATCTCCGAGGAGATCTGGCAGCGGCTGCCCCACGCGGGGCCGTCGGTGATGATCGCGCCGTTCCCGAAGGCCCGCGGCCGCGCCCACGACGCCGCGGCCGAGGCCCGCATGGCCGCGGTCATCGCCATCGTGAGCGGCGTCCGGAACGTCCGGAGCGAGAGCCGCATCCCGCCCGGAACGGAGCTGCGCGCCACCGTGCGGCCCGGTGCCGGGAGCGACGTCGAGGCGCTCCGCGAGGCCGCGTCCTTGATGGGAGCGCTGGCCCGCGCGGCGATCACGGTGGACGCTGCGGCCTCTCGTCCGGCCCACTCGGCGGTCGCCGTGGCCGACGGCTGCGAGGTGTATGTGGAGCTCGAGGGCGTGGTGGACCTGGGCGCGGAGCGCCAGCGCGTCCTCAAGGAGATCGACAGGGCGAGCCGCGAGATCACGTTCTTCGAGGGGAAGCTGTCGCGACAGGACTTCGTCGAGCGGGCCCCGGCCGACGTGGTGGCGCGGGAGCGGGAGCGCCTGGCCGCGACGCGCGCGGTGCTCGACAAGCTCACGGCGGGGCTCAAGGCGCTCGAGTGAGAGCCACCCCCGCGGTTTCGGGGCCGCACCTGGTGCGCTGGGTGGTTCGGGAGCTCGACACGGTGGACTCGACCCAGGCCGAGCTCGGCCGGCTGGCTCGGGCGGGGGCCCCGGAGGGCACGGCCGTCACGGCGCTTCACCAGGTGGCCGGGCGGGGCCGGTGGAGTCGCTCCTGGTGGGACACTCCGGGCGAGAGCCTGCTGGCCTCGATTCTTCTCCGGCCACCCGTCCCGCCGAGCCGGGCGCCCCAGCTGACGCTGGTGGCCGTGGTGGCCGTGGTGGAGGCGCTCCAGGCCGCCGCGGGCGTGGGGGCGAGGATTCGCTGGCCGAACGACGTGATGGCGGCTGGCCGGAAGCTCTGCGGGATCCTGGCGGAGGCCTCGTCGGGGGCCGACGGCGGACTCCAGCACGTGCTGCTGGGAATCGGGATCAACGTGAACCAGACGGCCTTTCCTCCCGAGCTCGCCGATCGCGCGACCTCACTCCGGCTCCTGGCGGCCGCCCCGCAAGAGCGCGCGGCAGTGCTCGCGAGCCTCCTCGATGCGCTCGGACGCTGGTACGGGGTCTACCTTCGCGCCGGTCTCGGGCCGGTGCGGGAGGCGTGGCGCGCCGCGAGCGCCACGCTCGGCGAGCGGCTCGCGATGCCCGACGGGCGTGCGGGCGTGGCCGTGGACCTGGACGAGGAGGGGTCGCTCGTGGTGCGGACGGACGACGGCGGGCTCGCGCGGGTGTCGTCCGGGGAGATCGCCAATGCTGCTGCTCCTTGAGGTCGGCAACACCAACACGGGCGTCGGCGTGGCCGACGGGAGCCGCCTCGTGGCGTCCTGGCGGCTCACCAGCCGGCGCGAGCAGACGTCCGATGAGTACGGCATCTTCATCCAGAGCCTCCTCGCCTCCCGCGCGATCGAGCCGCGGGAGGTCACCGCGGTGGCCATCTCGAACGTCGTCCCGCCGGTGCAGCAGACGCTGGAGTGGATGTGCGAGGGGTACTTCGGCGTCCGGCCGTTCACGGTGCAGCCGGGGGTCAACGTGCCGCTCGCGTTCAACGTGGACAACCCGCGGGAGGTGGGCGCCGACCGGGTCTGCAATGCGGTCGCGGCCGTGGCGCTGTACGGGGCTCCCGTCATCGTGGTGGACTTCGGCACGGCGACCAACTTCGACTGCGTGGACGAGCGTGGCGAGTTCGTCGGGGGCGCCATCGCTCCCGGGCTCGTGACGGCGGCGGAGGCGCTGATCTCCCGCGCCGCGCGACTCTCGCGGGTGGAGCTCGTGGCGCCGCCGACGGCCATCGGCCGCAACACGGGGACCAACATCCAGTCCGGCGTCGTGCTGGGCTACGCGGGGCTCGTGGACGGGCTCATCCAGCGGATGCGCCGCGAGCTCCGGGGCGACGTGAAGGTGGTGGGCACGGGTGGGCTCGCCGCGCAGATGCGGGAAGTGGCCGCGAGCATCCAGACGGTGAACCCGACCCTGCGTCTGGAAGGGCTGCGCATGATCTGGGAGCGCGCGCAGGGTTGACAGGCTCAGGGGGGGTCCGTATACTGACCGCTAGATACAGTATGACTTGGCAGAACACTCTCTAAATATCGGGTGTGGCGCCGCCGCCGGGGCGCTCTCCCGGCCCCGGCGACCCGAAGGGGGACCACGGCATGGGGATGTGGGTCGGTCGCGGCCGGAAGGCTCGGGCGGCGTATGGTTTCGATGACATCGCCCTCGTTCCCGGGGCGGTGACCATCAATCCCAACGAGGTGGACATCTCGTGGGATCTCTGCGGTCGACGCTTCGAGATCCCCATCATCGCCGCGGCCATGGACGGCGTCGTGAGCCCGGCACTGGCCATGGAGATGGGCCGGCTCGGGGGCTTGGCGGTGCTGAACCTCGAAGGCATCTTCTCCCGCTACGAGAATCCCGAGGATGTCCTCGACCGCATCACCTCCGCCAGCCTGGAAGAGGCCACCAAGATCATCCAGGGAATCTACGGCGAGCCCATCAAGGAAGATCTGATCCACAAACGCATCACGGAGATCAAGAAGGGGGGTGGACCGGTCGTCGTCTCGTCCATCCCCCAGCGCGCCGAGCGCTTTGCGAAGATCGCCGAGGACGCGGGCGCGGACTTCTTCGTGGTCCAGTCCACCGTCACGACAGCGCGGCACATCGCCACCGAGTACCCCCCGGTGGACCTGCGGAAGCTCAAGAAGAACCTCTCCATCCCTCTCATTGTCGGCAACACGGTGACCTACGAGGCTTGCCTCGAGCTCATGGACTGCGGCGTGGACGCGCTGCTGATCGGCGTGGGGCCGGGGGCGGCATGCACCAGCCGCGAGGTGCTGGGCCTCGGCGTGCCGCAGGTGACCGCGACCGCAGACTCGGCCGCGGCGCGCGATTTCTACTACAAGCGGACCGGGCGGTACGTGCCAATCATCACGGACGGCGGCATGACCACCGGCGGGGACATCTGCAAGGCGCTGGCCTCGGGCGCGGACGCGGTGATGATCGGCTCCGCCTTCGCCCGCGCCCATGAGGCGCCGGGCCGGGGCTACCACTGGGGGATGGCGACTCCCCACTCGAACCTGCCGCGCGGCACGCGCATCCGGGTCGGCGTCGCCGGCCCCCTGGAGCAGATCCTCTTCGGGCCCGCCTTCACCGAGGACGGCACGCTCAACCTCGTGGGAGCCATCCGGACATGCATGGGCTCCGTGGGTGCGGCCACGATCCGGGAGCTCCAGCAGACCGAGTTGATCATCGCGCCCTCGATCAAGACCGAGGGCAAGGTGTTCCAGCGCGCCCAGAAGCTGGGCTCCCCTCGCTGACCCGGAGGCGCTCTGACCGCGACCCCCGCGCCGCGCGTCCGCTCCTCCGGCCCGCTCTGTCTCTCTGGCGTGTTGCCGGGCGCCCCGATGAGCGCTTGCGCGAAGAGGCCCAACCGCGAGGCGAAGTCATCCACGTTCAAGCGAGATAAATGGACAAGATCGCAATCCTCGACTTCGGCGCCCAGTACACCCAGCTGATTGCCCGCCGGATCCGCGAGATGAGCGTCTACTCGGAGATCATCGCGTGCACCCATCCTGTCGAGGAGGTGCTGGCCGGCGGCTACAAGGGGATCGTGCTGTCTGGCGGCCCGGCCAGCGTGTACGAGGACGGGGCGCCCCTGCCCGACCGGAAGCTCTTCGAGGCGGGCGTCCCGATCCTGGGCATCTGCTACGGCATGCAGGCCATGGCGTATCTCCTGGGCGGCCACGTGGTCCCGGCCGAGCGCCGCGAATACGGTGGCGCCGAGCTCACGCTGGAGGGCACGGGGGAGCTCCTGGACGGCATCGTCCCGGAGCGCGGCAACCGCATCACGGTGTGGATGAGCCACGGGGACACGGTGATGCGGCCGCCCAGGGGGTTCACGCGGCTGGCATCCACGGCCAACTGCCCGGTGGCGGCCATGTCCGATCCGCAGCGCCGGCTCTTCGCGGTGCAGTTTCACCCGGAGGTGGCCCACACCCCGCAGGGCAAGACGGTGCTGAGCAATTTCCTCCGCGCATGCGGCGTCGCTCGCGACTGGTCCATGGCCTCCTTCGTGGACTCGGCCATCGAGACGGTACGCCGGACGGTGGGGGCCGATCAGGTGCTGTGCGCCCTGTCGGGCGGGGTGGACTCCTCGGTGGTGGCGGTCCTGGTGCACAAGGCGATCGGGGAGCAGCTGACGTGCCTCTTCGTCGACAATGGGCTGCTCCGGAAGGGAGAGGCCGAGGGCGTTGTCGAGACGTTCCGTGATGCCTTCAAGATCAAGCTCATCCATGTGGATGCAACGGGCCGGTTTCGCGAACAACTTCGTGGTGTCATCGACCCCGAAACCAAGCGGAAGCGGATCGGGGCCGAGTTCATCGCGGTCTTCGAGGAAGAGGCGCGGAGGCTCGGGCACATCCCGTGGCTGGCCCAGGGCACGCTCTACCCCGACGTGATCGAATCGGTGTCCTTCAAGGGACCGTCGGCGACCATCAAGACCCACCACAACGTGGGCGGGCTGCCGACCCGGATGCAGTTCAGGCTCGTGGAGCCGCTCCGGGAGCTGTTCAAGGACGAGGTGCGGGAGGTGGGGGCGCTGCTCGGCCTGCCCCCCGAGATCATCTGGCGTCAGCCCTTCCCTGGGCCGGGGCTCGCGATCCGCGTGCTGGGCGAGGTCACCGAGGAGCGGCTCGTGCTCCTGCGGGAGGCAGATGCGGTGGTGCAGGAGGAGGTGTGTGCGGCAGGGCTTGAGCGCGAGCTGTGGCAGGCCTTCGCCGTGCTGCTGCCGATCCGCACGGTGGGGGTCATGGGCGACTTCCGCACCTATGCCCAGGTCATCGCACTGCGGGCGGTGATGAGTCAGGACGCCATGACGGCGGACTGGGCGCACCTGCCCTACGATCTCCTCGGGAAGATCTCGAGCCGCATCATCAACGAGGTGAAGGGGGTCAACCGGGTGGTGTTCGATATCTCGTCGAAGCCCCCCAGCACCATCGAGTGGGAATAAGCCCGATGAACGCCGCGCGGGGGGCCTGACCGACATGGGTGGTGCCGACTTCGTCCACCTCCACGTCCACTCCGAGTACAGCCTGCTGGACGGGGCCGCCCAGCTCGAGAAGCTCGTCGAGAAGGCCAAGGCGCTCGAGTTCCCGGCGATCGCGCTGACGGACCACGGCAACCTCTTCGGCGCCATCGACTTCTACGCCGCCTGCCGGAAGGCCGGGATCAAGCCCATCGTGGGCTCGGAGCTGTACGTGGCGCCGGGCAGCCGGTTCGAGCGCTCGCCGCAGGATGGGGGCTACGAGGGCGCGAGTCACTGCACGGTCCTGGTGCGTAACGAGACGGGCTACCGCAACCTGATCAAGCTCGTGTCCAAGGCCTACCTCGAGGGTTTCTATTACAAGCCGCGCGTGGACCGGGAGCTCCTGGCCCAGCACGCGGATGGTCTGCTGGTGCTCTCGGGATGCCTGAACTCCGAGGTGAGCAAGCTCCTCTCGAGCGGCGAGGACGCCAAGGCGCGGCAGGTGGCCGGCTGGTACCAGGACGTCTTCGGACGGGACCACTACTTCATGGAGCTGCAGTCCCACGGGATCGAGGAGCAGCAGAGGGTGACCGAGGGCACGCTCCGCATCGCCCGGGCGCTCGGCGCCCCCGTGTGCGGGACCAACGACTCGC
>Ga0154566_1186_pt6 | contig 20781 bp, 22 predicted proteins | sample RifGroF2_FD_105709 | JGI IMG/M metagenome (GOLD analysis project Ga0154566, IMG submission 105709) | Candidatus Rokubacteria bacterium GWF2_70_14
TAGAGGTAGAGCGGGTAGACCACGTTCGGGTTCGGGTCGATCCCGAGGGCGCGCAGCGCAGGATCGAAGAAGATCGGGGGGCGCGAGATCGGCGTGATGCCCTTGGGCCCGTTGGTGAAGTTGATGGGCTTGTCGAGGTTGTTGGCGAGCACGCGGATCACCTCGCCGAAGCCCAGCGTGACGATGGCGAGGTAGTCGCCGTGGAGCCGGAGCACCGGCAGCCCGAGGAGGATGCCGGCGCTGGCGGCCACCCCGACGCCCAGGAGCAGGAAGACGAAGAACCAGGCGGGCGGGACCGGGAAGGCGCTGCCGCCGAAGATCTGGTTGGCCTGCGGCGAGCCGAAGATCGCCCACGTATAGGCTCCCACGGCGAAGAAGGCCACGTAGCCGAGGTCCAGCAGCCCCGCCAGGCCCACCACGATGTTGAGCCCCAGCGCCAGCGCGACGAAGATGCCGACCTGGATCGCGATCTCGAGGTAGTAGCCGTTGATGGAACCGACCACCGGCATCAGCACGCCCAGGGCGCCGGCGGTGAGCAGCCCCTTGAGCCAGGCCGGCATGCTCGCGAAGTACAGGAGCAGGATCGAGGCCTGGAAGAGCATGAAGGCGACGATGGAGCGGGGGAAGTGCGAGACCGCGTACGCCGTGATCCCGAGCAGCGCGATCACCAGGATAGTCGCGGGCACGGGGCGGGATAGCAGCGATGTGATCACGCGCGCTCCCTGACGACCTCGCCCAGGAGGCCCTTGGGCCGGAAGATGAGGATCAGGATGAGGATGGAGAAGGCGAAGATGTCCTTGTACTCGGCGCCGAAGGCCCCGCCCGTGAGGAGCGACAGGTACGAGGCCGCGAACGCCTCCAGGAGTCCGAGGACGAGCCCGCCCAGCATGGCCCCGGGAATATTGCCGATGCCGCCGAGCACCGCGGCGGTGAAGGCCTTGAGGCCGGGGATGAAGCCCGTGTACGGGTTGATCAGGCTGTACTGGACGCCGAAGAGCACGCCCGCCGCCCCGCCCATGGCGCCGCCGATGAGGAAGGTCAGCGAGATCATCCGGTTGACATTGATCCCCATGAGGCTGGCCGTCGCCTGATCCTCGGCCACGGCGCGGATGGCCTTGCCGATCTTGGTGCGGTTCACCAGGGCGTGGAGCCCCCACAGCATGAGGAGGGAGGCCACGATGACCACGAGGGACTTCACCGAGACATCGAGGGTCTCGGTGAAGCTGTACCGGATGTTCAGCGTGTCCATCGTCGGGTAGACGAGGTTGAAGGCGTTCCGCCAGATGCTCTCGACGAGCCTCACGGCGTCCTGGAGGAAGAAGGACACGCCGATGGCCGAGATGAGCGGGATGAGCCGCGGCGCGCCGCGGAGCGGCCGGTAGGCGACGCGCTCCACCGTCACGGCCAGGAGGCCGCTGGCCAGCATGCCGAGCAGCAGCACCACGAGCAGCACGAGGAACGGCGAGAAGATCTCCAGCAGCCCGGCGGCCTGGAGCGTGAGGAGGATCTCCACACCGACGAAGGCGCCCACCACGAAGATCTCCGAGTGGGCGAAGTTGATGAACTCCAGCACCCCGTACACCATGGTGTACCCGAGGGCGATGAGAGCGTACATGAAGCCCAGGATGAGTCCGTCGAGGAGGACCTGGGGGAAGATCCCGATCAGGAGCGGAAAGTCCATGGGGCCGCGAAACAGCACAAAGGGGAGGGACCCGCTAGCGGGCCCCTCCCCTTTGTCGGTTCATGCGGGGGTCTTAGGACTTCTTGAGCGGCGGGGCCGCGATGGACAGCCGCTTCACTTCCTTGTTGTCGCCCCACTTCCCGGGATCGTCGGAGGCCACCTGGAGCACGAAGTAAAGGGCCTTCTTCGGATCGCCTTTCTCGTCGAACTCGATCGTTCCCGTGATCCCCGTGTGCTTCGTCTTCCGCACGGCGACGGAGACCTGCTCGCGGCTCGGCACCTTGCCGCCGCTGGCCTTGATCGCCGCCTCGATGGCCTTCAGCGCGATGGCCGTGGAGTCATAGGCCTGGGCCGCGAAGGGCTCCGGGTCCTTCTTGAACTTGTCCTTGTACTGCTTGGCGAACTCCTTCGCCGCCGGGTACACGGACACCGGGCCCGCCACGGAGGTGTAGTACATGCCCTGGACGGCCTTGCCGGCGATCTTCGTCAGGTCCGAGGAATCCATGCCGTCGGGGCCCATGAAGGTGGCCTTGACCCCCTTCTCGCGCGCCTGCTTGAAGAAGGGCGCCGCCTGATCGTAGATGCCGCCGAAGTAGATCAGGTCCGGGTTCTTGGCCTTCATGGGCGTGATGATCGGATCGAAGTTCGACTTCTCCTCGGTGCCCTCGAAGCCGAGGATCTTGATCCCCTTCTTCTCGGCGTCCGCCTTGAAGAACTCGGCGACGCCCTGGCCATAGGTCGTCTTGTCGTGGATCACGTAGGCCGTTTTCGCCTTCAGCGTCGTCTTGGCGAACTCGGCGCCCACCACGCCCTGGACGTCGTCGCGGCCGCAGACCCGGCTGACGTTCAGGTAGTTGCGGTCGGTGACGGTCGGGTTCGTGTTGGCGGGGGAGATCATCGCGAGCTGGGCCTCCTTGTACTTCTCGGAGGCCGGGATGGCGACGCCCGAGTTCAGGTGCCCCACCACCACAAGGATGTCCTTGTCGGCGATGACGTTGGCCGCGTTGGCGACGCCGACGTCGGGCTTGGCCTGGTCGTCGAAGGGGACCAGCTCCACCTTGAAGCCGAGCTTCTCGATGGGCCCCTTCAGCTTCTCGATGGCGAGCTGGGTGCCGAGCTTGATGCCCTCGCCCAGCGCGGCCTGTCCGCCCGAGAGCGGACTCTGCGTGGCGATCTTGATGGTGCCCTTGGACTGGGCATCCGTCAGCGAGGTCACGGGGAGCACCAGCGCGAGAGCGGCGAGTGCGACCGGCAGATAGCGGAGTCGTACGGTTCTCATCGGTTCCCTCCTCAACACAGGGCGGGTAAGGGTTAAGGGCGACGACATTATAACCGTTTCTGTTTCACGGTCAACGACCGTCCGGGCCCCGGCCGGGCCTCCGCATGACCTCGAGGAGGCGGGCCGTCGCCTCCCTTGGATCGGGGGTGCCGCAGACGGCGGAGATCACCGCTGCCGCATCGGCGCCGGCCTCCATGACCTGGGCCGCATTGGCCTCTGTGATGCCTCCGATGGCGACCACTGGAACGCCGAGCCGGGGGCGGAGCTCCCTCAGGAGATCGAGCCCTACCAGCTGGAACCCGGCCTTGGTGCCCGTCGGGAAGATGCTGCCCACCGCGATGTAGTCGGCGCCGTCCTCCCGCGCCCGGCGGGCCTGGGGCTCGTCGTGGGTCGAGACGCCCAGGATCATCCCCGGGCGGAGGATGCGGCGCGCGGCTGCTGCCGGCAGGTCCTCCTGTCCCACGTGGAGCCCGTCCGCCTCGAGCGCCAGCGCCAGGTCCGCGCGGTCGTTGACGATGAAGAGCGCGCCGGCCCGGCGGCAGCGCTCCCGCAGCGTCCGCGCCAGCGGAAACAGCTCCGCCATGGGCATGGTCTTCTCACGGAGCTGGACCACGCGGCCCCCGCCGGCGAGGACCGCCTCGAGGAGGGCGGGCAGCTCGCGCCCGCGGGCTGCTGCGCGGTCCAGGATCACGTAGAGCGGCGTGGGGAACATCACGGCCGGCTAGAGATTCCGCTCCATCCGCGGAAGCGTGAACTCCCCCGACAGGAACGCCGGGTCGGAGAGGAGTTTCAGGTGGTACGGGATCGTGGTCTTGACGCCCTCCACGATGGTCTCGGCGAGCGCGCGGTGCATGCGAGCGATGGCCTCGGCGCGGTCGCGGCCGTGGACGATGATCTTGGCGATGAGCGAGTCGTAATGCGGCGGGACCGTGTAGCCGGCCATCATGTGGCTGTCCACCCGGACCTTCGGGCCGCCCGGGGGCACCCACGCGGTGACCCGTCCGGGCGAGGGGACGAAGGTCTCCGGATCCTCGGCGTTGACGCGGCACTCGATGGCATGCCCGCTCATCTGGACGGCGCTCTGTGCGTAGCCCAGGGACTCGCCCGCGGCGAGCCGGATCTGCTCGCGGACGAGGTCGACCCCCGTGACCATCTCGGTCACCGGGTGCTCGACCTGGATCCGCGTATTCATCTCGATGAAGGAGTAGCGTCCCCCTCGATCCACCAGGAACTCCACCGTGCCGGCCGACACGTAGTTGACGGCATGGGCGACGGCGAGGGCGGCCTTGCAGAGGCCGGCCCGCGTCTCGGCCGAGATGGTCGGGGCGGGGGATTCCTCCAGGAGCTTCTGGTGCCGCCGCTGGACCGAGCAGTCGCGCTCGCCGAGATGGACGCGGATCCCGTTCCGGTCGCCCAGCACCTGCACCTCGACATGGCGCGCCTCGTCCACGAACTTCTCGAGGTACAGCTCCCCGGAGGCAAACGCCTTGGTGGCCTCCGACTGGCAGGTGGCCCAGGCCCGGGCCCGCGCTTCGCGCTCGCGCACGATGCGCATCCCGCGGCCGCCCCCGCCCGCCGCGGCCTTGATCATGACCGGGTAGCCGATGCTGTCGGCGACCCGCTGCGCCTCGTCGAGGCCCCGGAGGGCGCCGTCGCTGCCGGGGACCACCGGGGCCCCGGCTTGCCGGGCCATCTCGCGCGCCTGGGCCTTGTCGCCCATGATGCGGATGGCCTCCGGCGAGGGGCCGATGAACGTGATGCCGCAGGCCCGGCAGATCTCGGCGAAGGCGGCGTTCTCGGACAGGAGCCCGTAGCCCGGGTGGATGGCCTCGCTGTCGGTGACCGCGGCGGCGGAGATGATGCTCGGGATGTTGAGGTAGCTCTGGCGCGACTCCGCCGGGCCGATGCAGATGCTCTCGTCGGCGAGCCGGACGGGCAGCGAGGCGGCGTCCGCCGTCGAGTGGGCGATCACGGCGCGGATGCCCATCTCGCGGCAGGCCCGGAGGATGCGCAGGGCGATCTCCCCGCGATTCGCGATCAGGATCTTGTGGAACATGGGTGCGGGAGGGGACCAGGTCGTCCGGTCTCAGCGCCGCGGCTCGACCAGGAACAGGGGCTGACCGAACTCGACGGGCTGGCCGTTCTCCACCAGCACCTTGGCGACGCGCCCCGTCAGCTTGGACTCGATCTCGTTCATCAGCTTCATCGCCTCGATGATGCAGAGGACCTGGCCTTCCTTGATCAGGTCCCCCTCGCTGACGAAGGGTGCGGTGTCGGGGCCGGGCGCCCGGTAGAAGGTGCCGACCATGGGGGCCTCGACCTTGACCAGGCTCGCCTCCAGGGCGGGCTCCAGGCCCTCCGTGGGCAGGGCGCCGGCAGCCCCCGGGGCGGCGGCCCGGGGGGCACGCTCACCGGCCTGAGCGCTCCGCTCGCGAACGACCCGGATCCGCGTGCCGCCTTGTTCCACCTCGAGCTCCGCCAGATCGTGCTGGACCGCCAGCTCCACGAGCTCCCTGGGCGTCCATGCGCCGCTTCCCTTCCCCGATCCGCCGCGCGCGCTCTCTTCCCTGGCCACGCCGCTACCCCGCTGCCGCGACGCGGCCGAGGTACTCGCCGCTGCGCGTGTCGACCTTCACCACATCGCCCACGTTGAGGAAGAGCGGCACCTGGACGACCGCCCCCGTTTCCAGCCGGGCGGGCTTGGAGCCCCCGGAGGCGGTGTCGCCGCGCATGCCCGGATCGGTCTCGGCGATCTGCAGATCGATGAAGTTCGGCAGCTCCACCGTGACGGGGCTGCCGTCGATGAAGAGGATCTCGACCTCGATGTTCTCCTTGAGGAAGTCCCGGGCATCCCCGACCTCCTCGGGCGAGAGCGAGATCTGCTCGTAGGTCTCGACATCCATGAAGTGGAGGCGGTCGTCCTTGTACATGTACTGCATGCGCTTCTCTTCGAAGTCCACCAGCTCCACCTTCTCGCCCGCGCGGAAGGTGTTGTCGATGACCCTCCCGAGCTTGAGGTGCTTGAGCTTGGTGCGGACGAACGCCCCGCCCTTGCCGGGCTTGACGTGCTGGAAGTCGACGATGGAGTAGGGCGCCCCGTCGAACTGGATCTTGAGGCCCTTCTTGAACTCAGCCGTGGACACTTGCATCGCGTTATGGTCCCTTCCGCTTTTGGGTCCTGGTCCGAACCGCCTGCTCGAGCAGCGAGCGGGCCCGGGCATCTCCCGGATTCCTCTTGAGCAGCCGCAGGAAGATCTGCGCGGCGTCCTCGCAGAGCCCCTGCTCGAGGCAGGCCGCCCCGAACGAGAGCGTGGCGAACGTGTCGTCGGCCAGGAGCCCGGCGAGCGGCGAGCCGTCCGGGAGGCGGCCGTCGCCCTTCAGGAGATCCAGCGTGACGCGCGACTCGCGGTCCCCCGGGTCCAGCTTCGCCGCCTGCTCGAGGTGGGTGATCGCGTCATCGAGCCGGCCTGCAAGCCGATCGAGCTGCGCCAGGAGCCGGTGTGCCTCCGGGTCTTTCGCTCCGCTTGCCACGAGCGCCCGAAGCTCGGCCGCGGCCCCATCCGTGTCGCCCTCGTCCAGGAGCGCCTTGGCGAGCACGAGTCGCGCCGTCGTGTAGTGAGGGAAGCGATCGAGTCCCTCGCGGCACAGCCTGATCGCCTCGCGGCTCCGGCCCGCCTTGCGATACGCATCCGCCAGGGGGGCGAAGGCGAGCGACGCGGGATCCTTCGCGAGCCGCTCCTCGTAGCGGCGGATGGCGCTCTGGGCGGCTTCCTGGGCCGCGACGTCCCCGCCGACCCGAGGCACCGGCTGAACCATGGCGATTTCGTTATACGTCGGTCGCCGCGTCGAGTCAATCGAGCTCAGGCGAGCTCTTCCAGGGTCTCCAGCACGGCCGCCTGCGGCACGTCGAAGACGAGGCGGAAGGAGCCGATCCTCGGGGCGAGCACGAACGGCACCCGGCCATCCCTTGCCTTCTTGTCTCGGGCCAGGGCCTCGATGACGGCCGCGGGCTCGGCCCCCGACCCCCTCACCGGCAGGCCCACCGCCTGGAGGATCCCGGTCTGCCTCGCCGTCGCGTCAGCGCCGGCGATGCCGAGCCGCTCGGCCAGCCGTGCCTCCGCGGCGATGCCGAGCGCCACCGCCTCCCCGTGCGTCCACCGCTCGAAGCCGGTGACCGCCTCCACCGCGTGGCCGATGGTGTGGCCGTAGTTCAGCACCGCGCGCAGCTCCGCCTCCTGCTCGTCACGCTCCACCACCGCGGCCTTGATCCGGCACGACCCGGCCACGACCCGAGTCAGCGTCGGGAGATCGCGCGCCAGGAGCGCGGACAGGTGCGCCTCCAGGTCGGCGAAGTAGGCGGCGTCGAGCACGATCCCGTGCTTGATGACCTCCGCGAACCCCGATCGGAACTCCCGCTCCGGGAGCGTGAGGAGGACGGCCGGGTCAACCACGACGAACCTCGGCTGGTGAAAGGCGCCGATCAGGTTCTTGGCGCGCGGGTGGTCGATCGCGGTCTTGCCGCCGATGGAGGCGTCCACCTGGGCCAGGAGCGTGGTGGGCACCTGGACAAAACTCACCCCCCGCATGTACGTGGCCGCCACGAACCCGGAGAGATCTCCGACCGCGCCGCCGCCCACGGCCACCACGGTGGAGGTCCGGTCCAGGCCCGCCGCGAGGAGCGCGTCCCATGCCCGCTCGGCGGTCGCGAGGGTCTTCGCCGCTTCGCCTGCGGGCAGGCGGATCTCCGTCACCGAGAAGCCGGCGGCCTCGAGGCCCTCCACGACCTGGCGACCGTGGAGCGCCATGACCGGCTCGTCGCTCAGCACGGCCACCCTGCTGCCCACGCCGGTACGCGAGAGCTCGGCGCCGACCGCGCGCAGGAGGCCTGGGCCCACGAGGATACGGTAGGAGCGCGACCCCAGGGTCACCGCGATGTCGATCATCGTGCTTGAATGTAATGTACTACGGGTGGCGGCTGGGCCTCTTCGCCCTGACGGGCTCATCGGGGACGCCTGAACGTGGATGACTTCGGGTGGCGGTTGGGCCTCTTCGCCCTGACGGGCTGATCGGGGACGCCGCCGCAACCGGGGCGGGGTTACCAGCGCTTGAGGGAGTCCTGGTAGCCCTGGTAGTTCCGGCGGATCTCCTCGAGGCTGTCGCCGCCGAACTTCTCGAGGACGGCCTGGGCGAGCGTGATGGCCATCATGGCCTCGCCCACCACTCCCGCAGCGGGCACCGCGCAGACGTCGCTCCGCTCCACCACGGCCTCCACCACTTCCTTCGTCTCCACGTCCACGGATTGGAGCGGGCGCCGGAGCGTCGCGATGGGCTTCATGACGGCGCGCACGATCACGGGCTGGCCGTTGGTCACGCCGCCCTCGAGCCCACCGGCGCTGTTGGTGCGCCGGCTGAAGCCCGCGTCCCGGTCGAAGAGGATCTCGTCGTGGACCTGGGAGCCGGGGCGGCGGGCGGCCTCGAAGCCCATGCCGATCTCGGCGCCCTTGATCGCGTGGATGGAGCAGAACGCCTGGGCGAGCCGTCCGTCGAGCTTGCGATCCCAGTGCACGTAGGAGCCGAGACCCACGGGGCAGCCCAGCGCCACCACCTCGAAGACGCCCCCCAGCGTGTCCCCCGTGGCCTTGGCCTGGTCGATGGCCTCGATCATGGCGCGCTCGGCGGTGGGGTCGGCGCAGCGAACCTCAGAGGCCTCGGCGCGGCGCTTGATCTCCTCCCAGGGCAGCTCGAGGGGGACGATGCGCAACCCTCCGATCTCAACGACGTGGCTCAGGATCGAGATGCCGAATTCCGCCAGGAGCCGCTTGGCGACCCCGGCCACGGCCACGCGCGCGGTGGTCTCCCGGGCACTGGAGCGCTCCAGCACGTTGCGGATGTCACGGTGGCCGTACTTCATGGCGCCGGCCAGGTCGGCGTGCCCGGGCCGCGGCCGCGTCACTGCCTTGGCGGGGGCGCCCGCCGGAGGCTCGCCGACGGCCATGGTGGTCTTCCAGTTCTCCCAGTCGCGGTTCTGGATGGACAGCGTGATGGGGCTGCCCAGCGTCACGCCCCAGCGCAACCCGGAGGAGATGTGGGCCTGGTCGCGCTCGATCTTCATGCGGCCGCCGCGGCCGTAGCCGCGCTGCCGCCGCGCCAGGTCTTCGTTGATGTCGGCCTCGCTCAGGAGGAGGCCGGCCGGCACGCCCTCGATGATCGCCGTGAGCGCCTCGCCGTGGGATTCCCCGGCGGTGAGGAAGCGGAACGTCCCGCTCACGAGCCTACTTGCCCGGCGCGGTCTGCGCGGCCTGGGCGCCGTCGGACTTGAGGATGGTGGGCGTCACGAACACCACCAGCTCGCGGCCCGTCTCGAAGGTCTCCTTCTGCTTGAAGAGCCAGCCGAGCACGGGGATGTCGCCGAAGAGCGGGACCTTGCGGACGGTGTTCTGCTGGACGGACTGCGTCACGCCGCCGATCACCAGCCGCTCGCCTTCCCTCATGAGCACCTGGGTCTCGGTCTTTCTTCGGTTGATGAGCGGCACGCTCACCCCGGGGGCGGGGCTGATGGTGTCGCCACGCGAGTTGTTCTCGACCAGGACCACCATCTTGATCTTGGTGATGTCCTCGCCGCCGATCTTCTCGCGGATGACGGTGGGCGTGACCTCGAGCTTGAGCACGGCCTCCTTGAACTGGATCTGGGTGCCGGCGCTGCTCACCGTGGCGTAGGGGATCTCCTCGCCGAGGGTGACGGAGGCCTTGCTGTTCTCCACGGTCACGATCTCGGGGCGCGCCAGCGTGCGCGTCTTGCCCTGGGTCTCGAGGGCCTGCAGCGCGAGGTTGATGTTGAGCTTGGTGCCGATGATGCCGAAGGCGATGCCGCCGGCCGGCACGGCGCTGGAGGCGTTGGGCAGCAGCGAGAAGGGCAGGTTCACGAGGTTGGCGCCCGCCGGGAGCCCCGTGCCCGGCACCATGGGCAGGAGGTTGCTCAGCGTGAGCCCGGGGTTCGCCGGGGTGATCTGGACGGGCGCGATGCCGGTCCCGGCGTTGGTGGTGGCGAAGCCCTGGCCCACGAGCGTGGTGTTGCCGACGTTGCGGGCCGTGGCGCCGCCCCACTGGACGCCGATGGCCTCCAGCGCGTTGCGGTCCAGGATCTCCATCCGCGCCTCGATCTTGACCTGGGGCAGCGGCACGTCGAGCTGCTCGCGGATCAGCTTCTTGATCCGCTCGAGGTCGGCCGCGTAGTGGCGGATGAAGATGGTGTTCGTGGGCTTGTGGGAGCGGATCGTGATGCCCTTGGCCAGCACGTCCTGGCTCACCGACACCACCGGCCGCAGCCCTGCCTGCCCGGCCTGCGGGCCGAACATCTGCGAGAACGGTTGTTCCGCGATATACGGCTGGCCGCCTGTCCCGGGGGCAGCCGCGGGCGTGGGGCCGCTCGGGAGCACCTGCGGCACGAGCGGTTGCGACGGCACCGGCGCCGTGCCCTCGGGCGGAATGCCGAGTATGCCCTGGAGCGTCCGGGCCACCTCCTCGGGATCGGCATAGGAGAGGCGGATCGTCTCCTCGCGGAGGGGGCCGCGCGCCCTGGCCTCCTCGGCCGCTGCCTGGGCGTTGAGCCGCTTGGCGGCCAGATCGGCCTCCTTGAGCTGCGCCTCGGCGAGCTTGGTGCGGGTGTCGATCTCCGCCTTGAGCTTGGCCTCGTTCAACCGGGCCACGGCCTCCCGCTCCTTGCCGAGCTGTTCCGTGGAGACGATCCGGATCACGCCGGCCTTCTCGATCTTCTGCAAGCCCCGCACCTCGAGGATCGTCTCGAGGGCCTGCTCCCAGGTCACGTTGCGGAGGGAGATGGAGGCCTTCCCCTTGATGTCGTCACCCGCCACGATGTTCCGACCGCTCTCGGCGGCGAGGATGCGGAGGAGATTCACGACGTCGGCGTCCTTGAAGTCCATGGAGATGAGGCGCGAGCCATTGGCGGCCGGGGCCTGGGCAGAGGGCTGGGCCTGGGCCAGGCGGATCGGAGCGGGGACAGCCTGGGCGCTCGCCATCGGCTGAGTCGTCGCCGCCGCGGCCTGGGCGACCCGGGCGGCAGCGGGGGTGGGCGCGGGCGCCTCGACCTTCGCCTCGGCCTTGAGGTCGGGCTTTGGCTCCGGGCGTCGCGCCGGCTCCGGGCCCGGCGTTCGCTCGCTCTTGGCGGTGGCCGAGGCGTCCAGGATCACGGACAGGCCATCCGGGCCCTGCTCGATCCGATAGCCGAGCTTCCGGGTCAGCTCGAGGACGACGCGGGAGGTCCCGGGCTTCCACTGGCTGCCGCGGATCTCCTTGATGGGGGCCACGTCGGGCGTGAGACTCTGGCTGCTCCAGCCGTACACGGTGTCCGCCAGGTCGATCACGAGCCGGGTCGGGGACTCCATGAGCGTGACCTGGTAGCGGGCCGGCCCGCTGGTCTTGATCTTCACCGTTACGCCGTCGGCGGCCCGATCGATGCTCACGTTCCTGAGCTGGACGGGTGCGGTCTGGGCTCTGCTGATCCCCGGGCTCAGGAGCCCGATCACCAGCAGGAACGTCGCGATGCGCGCCATACCCTTCATGACCTCACCCCTCTCTCAGTCCGTTCTCAATCTGAGCGTCACGCTGCTCGACTTCTGGCTCGGCGGCCCGGCAACGGCAAAGCTCACCGAGTCCGCGGTGATCTGGGTCACGCGGCCGTCGCCCAGCGTGTCGCCCGGCTTGAGGATGTAGCCGATGCCGTCCGGCGCCTCGACCAGCGCCAGCGGCCACTGCCGTCCCTGGATGACCCCCACCAGCTTCACCGAGCCTACCTGGAGCCCCTTGCCGCCCTGGCTCACGATCACCACCGGGCTGAATGGATCGCGGCGCTGCTTGGTCGCGTAGGGGATGGGCGGCAGCGGCGCCCCCACCTCGGCCAGGGCGGCCATGCCCGGCGGCTTTGGCGGCGGGGGTGTGGCGACCGGCCCCGGAGCGGATGGACCCGGCGGTGTCGATGGCGCTCCGCCTCCGCAGCCCGCGAGCACGAGCGTCAGGGCCGCCAGCAGCAGCGCGCCACGGGCGATCATGGGCGGGCTCCTGGACGCGGCGCGGCCGGCGCAGGTGGCGCAGCCGGAGCGGCTCCGGCCGCGGGCTTCGCCGGCGCCCCCGGCTTACCCGGCCCGGGCGCTCCCTCGGCCCGGAAGACGTAGGTCGCGAGCGTCATCTCGGCGCGGATTGTCCCGGTCGGGCGATCGATCCCCGAGACCTTGAAGTTGCCGAGGGTCACCACCCGCGGCAGTCGGGCCACCCGGTCGAAGAAGGCGCCGAGCTGGTGGTAGCCCGCCTCGGCCGTCATGGTGATGGGCACCTCGGCGAAGACGGCGCGCTCCTCGGGCGGCCTGGGCTGGAACAGGGCCACGCCCAGCCCGGACTGGATGGCCAGGTCCGAGACCTGCCGGTAGAGCCTCGGGATGTCCTTCTCACCCGGGAGACGCTCCTTGGCAGCCTCGAGCCGCTTGCGCAGCGCCTCGGCCTGGAGGCGGAAAGGCCGCAGGTTGGCCTCGTCGGCTCGCGCCTTCATCACCTCGGCGCGGAGCGCTTCGTTTCGCTGGAAGAGGCCGTCGCGCTCGTCCGTCTTGGGCGAGATGAGCAGGAACCAGCCGAGCGCCCCCACGGCCACGAGCGGCAGCACCCCCAGGATGACCTTCTGGGGCGTCGGCAGGGCGTAGATGGGGTCCAGGAGGGCCATGGCTCAGATCTCGAAGCGGCACGACACCTCGAAGGTGATCGTCCGCGGCGACTTGGTCAGGTCCTGGCGCGACTCCAGAAGGTCCACGTCCTTGAACTTCCCGGAGGCCTTCAGGTTCGCCATGAAGTCGGCAAGCGCCGTTGAGGAGTACGTGGTGCCGGCGAAGCGGAGCTGCTGCCCCTTCTCCTCCATCCGCGTGAGCCACAGGCCCTTCGGGAGCATGTCGGCGACGGCGTCGAGCAGGTACACGGGGCGCGTCTGTAGCCGGGCCACGGACTCGATGGCGTTGACCCGGCGCTCGAGCTCCTCCTTCTCCCGCTTGAAGCGCTGGCCCTCGGCGATCACCTGCTTCAGCCGGGTGATCTCCTTCTGGTTCTCGGCGATCTGTCGGTTCAGGTCCTGCACCTCCGAGTCGAGCGTCCACCACCAGAAGCCGAGGACGGCCACCAGGGCCACGAAGAGAATGCCGAAAAGGATGCCCAGGTTGAAGCTCGGTATCGCGAAGCGCTTCTTCGCGGTCGGCGGCGCCAGGTTGATCTTGATCATGCCGGCTTATCCCCCGGGCGCCGGAGCCCCAGCCCCACCGCCACCGCCAGCGCCGGCCCCATCCGCTCGATCTCGTGGGCGGGGAATCGCGCCGCATCCACCTGGACCCCCTGGAAGGGCCGCGCCAGCTCCGCGGGGATCCCCCACGAGGAGGAGAGGAACTCGTCGAGCCCGGCCAGCCGCGCGCAGCCCCCGGAGAGCACGATCTTGCCGATCCGCTCGTGCTCGGCGGCGGAGGCGAAGTAGTCGAAGGTCCGCTGCACTTCCAGCGACAGATCCCGCGACACCGACTCGAGCGCCGGGACCATGTCCTCCCAGTTGACGCCCACCTCCTGCCCTTGCTTCGCGGCCTCGGCCTTCTCGAAGGGGATGTTCAGCCGCTGGGCGATGGCCTCGGTGTAGTGGTGGCCGCCGAAGGGGACGTCGCGGGCGAAGATGGAGGCGCCGCCACGGATGACGTTGGTCTTCATGAAGCTGGCGCCGATGTCGATAATGGCCACCGCTTCGCCGCTGTCGCCGGGATTATTCATCTCGTACTGGTTCTGGATGGCGAAGGCATCGAGATCCACCACCACGACCTCGAGCCCGGCCTCCTCGGCCGCCGCCACGTACTCGAGCACCTTCACTCGCTTGACCGCCACGACCATGACGTCCATGGTGTTCCCCGCCTCACCGACGACCTGATAGTCGAGGAACACGTCGTCGACGGCGAAGGGGATGTGGTGCTCGGCCTCGAGCCAGATTGCGTCGGCCAGCTCCTTGGGCGACACCTTCGGGATCGGGACCCGCTTCGTCATGGCCTCGCGCCCGGAGACGGAGATGACGGCGGTCTTGGTCTTGATCCCCGCCTTCTCGACGCACTCCTTGATCGCCTCGGCGACGACGGACGGGTCCTTGATGGTGCCCTCGCCGATGACGTCGCGGGGCAAGGCGATCGTGGCGAAGGACAGGAGCGTGAGCCCGCCCCGCCCCTCGGCGAGCTCGACCACCTTCACGCTGCTGGATCCGATGTCCAGCCCGAAGGTCGCCTGCTTCTTCCCCAGCCCGAACAGCGCCATGGTCGGCTCCGTGCCCGCTGCCGCGCCTGCTCCCCGGGGACCGCCCCCGGGGCACGCGGCTCAACTGGCGGATAAGTGAGCGTGAGGAAAGGCCCCGAACAGGTGACTAATGTATACGGGCCCCGCCAAACCGCTGTCAACAAACAATACATGCCTCATATGGGGGATGTGCCCAGCGCGGACTACTTCAGGTTGGGGAAGTCGTCGCGCACCTTTACGCTGTTGGCGGGGTTGAGGTTCAGCGTCATCTCCTGGCTGGGCTGAAGTTCCACGCGCAGCCGCCAGATCACGGGGCCTGCGACCCGATCGGTGAGCATGTAGGGGCCGGGGGCCACGCTGGGGAACCGGTACCGCCCCTCCTCGTCGGTCCGCAGGTTGTAGCGCTCCTCCTTGGTGGGCGTGCCCGGCTGTCCGACGAGGATCAGCGCCTTGCGCACCATGGGCTGCAGGTCCTGCCCCTCGCCGAAGACCACCCGTCCCTCGAGGCTCGCGTTGCCCAGCTCGCGCTCCCCGCCGGCCGGCATCGCGGCGACCGCCGGCCGCGGCAGGGCGCCCACGCTGGCGAGCCATCTGCGAGCGGCCTCCACCTCGGCTGAGCCCGGCGCACCCCGCTCGAGCACCCACCTGAACTCGCGGATCGCCTCCTCCTTCAGGTCGAGGTAGGAGGCCGCCACGGCCAGGCCGTAGTGGAGCGGCAGGCTGTCTGGCGACGCTTCCAGCGCCCGCCGGTAGAGGTCCGCGGCCTTGGCGTACTCTGCCCGGTCGAGCGCCTGGGCCGCCTGGGTAGCGAGATCTGGCTCGGCCCGCGGCGGCGGCGGAGCCTCGCAGGCGGCCAGCAGCAGAATCCCCAGCAGCAGCCAATCCCCCGAGCGGAGCGAGGCGGCCAGGGGCCTCACGGGTCGGCGACTTCCTTGTACGTGCCCGCCTTGAGGAACCAGCTCTGGGGGATCTGACCGCCGCCGGTCTTGGCGTAGGCGCAGTTGTAGGTGATGGCGGCGTTGCCCCCCGTGTTGGTGTCGATGGTCGTGGCCACGGTGTCGCGGATGTTCTGCGAGATCATCTGGCCGACGATCTCTCCGGTGCCCGTACCCGTATAGGCAATGTCGTTGACGGCATAGACCATGCCGTGCATCCGGAAGTCGCCGCTGATATTGATGCCGCCGTTGGAGATGATCCAGCCGCTGAAGATGCCGCTCGCATCCGCCGGGGCGCCTCCGTGGATGCTGAGGGAGGCGAACTCCGACGTGGGCGTCGAGGCCGTGATGTTGTTCCCAGTGGTGGTGTCCACGAAGATGATGCCGTTGGGCATCTGGTTGGACGAGTTGAAGGTCACGGCGCCCTGGTAGTAGGTCCCGCGGGCCTTGGCGATGGCCTTGAGCGCGTCGAGGTCGCTGCTGGTGAAGAGATAGCTGTCGAAGCTGGCCGCGCTGTAGCCGTTCACGATGTCAGCAGGGGGCGCCGTGCCCGTCTGGTTCCTGGTGCTGTTGCCGTCGGCCCCCCACACGTCCGCCGCGCCGCTGCCGATGGTCGTGGTGCCCGTGGTGATGGTCCCCGACTTGTTCCCGCAGGTCGTGTCCGAGCGCGAGTCGACCGTCGAGTTCCCTCCCACGTCCAGGTCGCCGCGGACGCAGAGCGCGCAGGGCGGGTCGAGGAACCGGATCTTGGCGAGTGTCGCGGTGATGCGCTGGTGGGCCCGGGCCTGGCCCGCAGGCGCCGTGTCGTTGGGGACCCAGCCGACGGCGACCACGCCGCGCTCGTTGCTCTGGGAGCCGCTGGTCACGGTCACCCGAAAGCCCCCCACCTGCGTCGCGCCCACCGAGACCGCGACAAGCTGGCTGCCGTCATAGGGCGCCGGCACGGTCAAGGGCAATGGGTCGGCCAGCCCGCCCGTCGCCGTGGAGTTGGTGAGCGCCCAGACGGCGCGCTCCACGCCGGCCTCGGCCAGGGCGCGGGCCTGGGCCACGCGGAGGTGGTTGGCGGCGATGGTCGGCTCGGAGGTGGACAGCACCGAGAACGCCACCACCAGCGCCGTGAGGATCAGCAGCGCGATGAGGGCCATCGGCAGCGCGATGCCGCGCTGGCCGGAGAGGATCCGGGCGAGTCGGCGAATGTCCATGTCTCTCCTCCCCATCACAGGTTCCGCAGCCGCACCATCGACTCCATCTTCGCGAACTGTCTCGCGAAGGAGCCGGTGCCGGCGGCCTCCTCCGTCCCGGTCTCGAGAGTGATCTTGATGACCTTGACGGCCGAGGCCGTCCCCGTGCTCGTGCCGGTATTGGTCTGGCCGTTGTAGGCCGAGTAGTAGGTGAAGGCCAGCGACTGGACGCCCCCGATGAGGATCGCCGCGACGCCCGCCGTGGTCCGGGTCAGGTTGCCGCTCCCGAGCTGGTACTGCACGGAGGCCCCGTTCTGGTCGGTGAAGGTCATGTTGGTGCCGCTGGGGATGGCGGTGACGGCCGTCGCCGAGCGGAGCTCGCGTGTCATGAGGTCCAGCGCCACCCGGGCGTTCTGCTGGGTCTCGACCCGGTTCGAGCCCATGATATAGGCTTCCTGCCCCTTCTGCTGGATGAGGATCACGGCTCCCAGCACGACGGCGAGCACGGCCGTTACCACGAGCAGCTCGGTGAGGGTGAAGCCGCGCTGGTCCCTGAGCATCCGCCGCATGGCGCTCACCTCTTCGCGATCAGCATCGTCACGGTGGCCGACTTGGTGGCCGGGCTCTGCCCCACGCCTGTCAGCGGCCGGTAGGTCACCGTCACCGTCACCTGGCGGAGGTTGGCGTCGGTGATGCCCGCGCACCCGCTCCCCGCCCCACAGTCGGTGACGCGCACCGTGCGGACGTAGGCCGTGTACGGCGCCGCGATGGGATTCTCATCGGGGAAGGTCGTGGTCCCGCCGCTCTGCGGGGCCGCGCTGCCGGAGGACGCGCCGAGGTTGTCCGCGGCGGGGGTCGTGGTCCAGGCCGCGTTCTTCACCTGCTCGAGCCGCGCGTTGGCGAGGAAGGTCGCGGTGGAGAGCTGGCTCCCCTCCTGGATCCCGTATCCGGCGATGGGGATGGCGGCCGCGAGCGCCGCGAGCCCCACGCCGATGATCGCGATGGCGACGAGCACCTCCACGAGGGTCATGCCATGCTGGTTCGTCACGCGCCGTCGCATGGCCGTGTCCCCTCAGGGCCCGACGTTGACCCGGCCAGAGGCCGACAGGGTCACGGAGAGCGTCCTGCCATTGGCGCTGTTCCGCACCGTGTAGGTGGCCGCGGGGGAGACCGCTCCGAGGTAGCTGAACACCGGGGTGGCCGTGCTGGTGAGGGTGAAGCCCTGCGGGACCTTCCAGTTCCCGGACGCGTCGGTGCCCGGCCCGACCCAGATAGTCCCACCGCAGCCGTTGACGCGCATCTGGATCGCGCCGGACGTGGTTTGGACGCACACCGACTGATTCTCCTTGATGGCGATCTGGCGTCCCTGGTTCAGGAAGGTCACGAGCTCCTCGGCCGCAGCCTTGAGCGCCGCGCTCTGGTAGTAGCTGATGAAGAACGGCGTCGTCATGGCCGCGAGGATGCCGATGACGGCGATCACCACCAGCAGCTCGGCCAGGCTGAACCCCGCTTGCCCCGTCTGTCTCTCAACGCGTACAGGGGCCATGTGTCTGTGACCAGCCTTTCCGCCGCTATGCGGGCTCACCGTGAAGTCTAGCAAGAAGGAGGCCAGGGGGGTGGGTCGAAGTTGGTGCATGGCCGAGGGCCGATTGCCGGGCGCAACCCGCGCTCTGCGCCCTCGCGCGGCGGCCAGGCCTGCAAAAGCAGCGCACTCAGGGAACGGGCGTGCCCCGCCGTCCGTCATGATGGGGTTGCGGCAGCCCTCCAAAGCGAACACGCGTGACGTCATGCCCATGACGGCCCTCGGAGCGGCTCTCATCTGACGAAGGCCGTCAGATACCACTGGAGGATTCCCTCGCCCCAGAGCAGGGCGAGCGCGCCGCCCAGAGCGAGGAAGGGGCCGAACGGGACGGCATCCTTCCTGCCCCGGCGCCTGAGCGCCAGCAGGACGATGGCCACGACGCCGCCCGCCAGCACGGAGATCATGATCCCCACGAGCAGCAGCCGCCACCCCAGGAACGCGCCGAGCATGGCGCCGAGCTTCATGTCTCCTCCCCCCATGCCGCCGCCGCTGGCGACGATGATCAGGAGGAAGAGGCCGCCTCCCACGACGGCACCGATGAGGGATTCGAGCCAGCGGGGCTGCCCGGTCAGGAGGCTCCATGCCAGCCCCACCGCGATGCCGGGAAGCGTGATGACGTCCGGGATGATCTGGTGGTCAAGGTCGATGCCCGTGACGGCCACGAGCGCCGCGAGCAGGACGAGCGCGCTCACGAGATCGAGCGAGAGCCCGCGCCGCGCCAGCGCCAGCAGGAACAGGCCGCCGGTGGCGGCTTCCACGACGGGATAGCGCCACGAGATCGGAGCCCGGCAGGACCGACAGCGCCCTCCGAGGAGGGCGAAGGACAGGAGCGGCACGTTGTCGTACCAGGGGATCGGCCCTTCGCAGCGCGGACAGGCCGATCGCGGCGTGACGATGCTCCGCCGCTCCGGCAGTCGCGCGATGACGACGTTGAGGAAGCTTCCCACGAAGAGCCCGAAGACGAAGACGAGGAACGAGGGGAGAAGTGCGCCCGGCGCCGTCACTGCCCATCTCCGCGGAGTTTCGCCAGCTGCTGTTCGGCATAGGCCAGGTCCGCCTGCTGGGTGTGGGCGAGCTCGCCCATGGCGCGGAGCCGGGCGATGTACCGTTCCCATGCCGCGCGCGTCCGCGCCGGCTCGCGCCCGGCATACACCTCGGCCGTGATCCGGTCCACCAGCGGGAGCCCGGGGCTCAGGAGCTCGGCCAGCTTGGCTCCACGCGTGAGGACGGCCTCGGCCTCGGCCTGTCGCCCGAGCTTGTGGAGCGCCAGGGCTAGGTTGAGCGAGGCGTGTACCTGGTGGGGGTTCAGGAGGAGCGACTCCTCGAGGTGAGCGATGGCCCGGGCGGGCTCCTCCCGGTACAGATAGATCGTGCCGAGCGTGGCGAGAATATCGGGGTTATGGGGAGCGTAGGCGTGGGCCTTGAGCGCATGCTCGAGCCCCTGTTCCGTGTGGCCGAGCAAGGTCCGGGTGAGGCCCAGCCCGACCCGCGCCCGGGGATTCTCGGGCATGAGGGACACGGCCGTCTGCAGATGGAGATCCGCCTCCACGATCTCGCCCCGAAGGAACTGGGTGAAGGCGAGGTTCACCCGCGGCAGGGCGGTTTGGGGCGAGGTCTCGACCATGCGGGAATACAGGCGGTAGTTGTCCTTCCAGTCCTCGTTGCGCCAGAGTGTCAGCAGCGCGTAGATCACCACGGTCCCGGCCAGCGCCAGCGCCGGGGCCGGGCGGAGCTGACTCGAGGCCGACACGTCCACCGCGCCCAGAAGTTTCCAGAAGAGCATGCCCACCACGAGGCAGAACCCGACGGTGGGGAGGTAGAGAAAGCGCTCCGCCATGATGGCGGTGGACAGGGGCAGCAGGTTCACCCCCACGAAGGGGATCAGGGTGATCCAGAACCAGAGGGCGCCGAAGCCGATCACGCGCGAGCGCCACGCCGCCCACGCCGTCAGCGCGAGCGCCGCCGCGAGGAGCGTCATGCCTGCCCAGAAGCCCGGGCTTCCCGGGAAGACCACCGGCACGATCAGCGGGTAGGCGTTGGCAGGATACGGGATCACGGTGAGCCGGACGTAGGTGGCGACGATGTCGAGCGTGGTGAGGAGGCGGGTGACGAGACTGCCCCACGCGCTCGCCGCCGCGTCCACGATCCGGCCGAGGGCCACGAGGCGGATGCCCGCGTAGAGCGCCATGACCCCGAGGTACCCGGAGCAGCGGAGCACTGCGCGGCCCACCGCGCGCGGGCTCGCCAGATCGCCGCGCGCGGCCCAGTCGTAGAGCAGCAAGACCGCGGGCAGGGTGGCGGCCACCTCCTTGGCCGTGAGCGCGAGGAAGAACGACGCCAGCGACAGCATATACGTCCAGCGCCGGCCCGTGTCCCGCCAGGCCGCATAGGCCAGGAGCGCCCAGAGGAAGAAGAGCGTCGCCAGGACGTCGCTGCGCCCGGAGATGAAGGCGACCGACTCCGTGTGGAGTGGGTGGAGCGCGAAGACGAGGCCGGCGATCCCTCCAGCCCATAGGCTGCCCGTGAGCCGCCGGCCCAGGGCCAGGACGGCCAGTGATGTTGCCAGGTGCGCCAGCAGGTTGGTCAGGTGGAAGCCGGCCGGGGTGAGCCCCCAGAGCTGCACGTCGGCGAAGAAGCTCAGCGTCACCAGCGGGCGGTAGTAGTGGCTCGCCTCCTGGACCTCGGCCCAGAAGTGGGAGCCCAGGATCGTGGGCAGCGACCGCCACTGGTGCAGGCGCCAGCTGCGCTGGATCAGAAGCGTGTCGTCCCAGACGAAGTCGTAGGTGAGCGTGGCGGCGTAGCCGAGGACGGCT
>Ga0154566_1203_pt1 | contig 19512 bp, 17 predicted proteins | sample RifGroF2_FD_105709 | JGI IMG/M metagenome (GOLD analysis project Ga0154566, IMG submission 105709) | Candidatus Rokubacteria bacterium GWF2_70_14
AGAAGAACATTCTGCGCCGGGATGGGTACACCTGCCAGTACTGCAGCCGGCGCGGCGAGAAGCTCACCGTGGACCACGTGATGCCGCGGTCCCGCGGCGGGCAAACCACCTGGACCAACGTGGTCGCGGCGTGCCTCCGCTGCAACCTCCGGAAGGGCAACCGCACGCTGGAAGAGGCACGGCTCCGGCTCATCCGCGAACCGGTGCACCCGCACTTCCTCTTCTCCGTGCACCTGCTGCGACACCCGCACGCCACGTCGTTCATGGATTCCTGGCGCAAGTACCTGGTCGCCGTCCCGTCGAGCCTGTAGCCTCGGTGTTCAGACTCGCCTCCGACTTCGCGCCGGCGGGCGACCAGCCTCGCGCCATCGACCGCCTGGTCACGCTGATCGGGGAGGGGCGCCCCCACAGCGTGCTCCTGGGCATCACGGGGAGCGGCAAGACCTTCACCCTGGCCAACGTGATCAGCCGGCGGGAGTGCCCGGCCCTGGTGATCTCCCCCAACAAGACCCTGGCCGCGCAGCTCTACAGCGAGTTCAAGGCCTTCTTCCCCGACAGCGCCGTGGAGTACTTCGTCTCCTACTACGACTACTACCAGCCCGAGGCCTACATCCCGCAGTCGGACACCTACATCGAGAAGGACGCGCTGGTGAACGACGAGATCGACCGCATGCGCCACTCGGCGACGACGGCGCTCTTCGAGCGGCGCGACGTGGTCGTGGTGGCGTCGGTGTCCTGCATCTACGGCATCGGTGAGCCCGAGACCTATCGGGGCATGCACGTGGGGCTCGCAACGGGGCAGACCGTGGCCCGGGAGGCGCTGATCCGGGACCTCGTGGCGACGCAGTACGAGCGCAACGACTATGACTTCCGCCGAGGCACCTTCCGCGTGCGCGGCGACGTCATCGAGATCTTTCCGGCGGCCTCCGAGTCGCGGGCGCTGCGGGTCGAGCTCTGGGGCGACACCATCGAGCGGCTGGTCACGCTCGACCCCTTGCGCGGGACCATCACCGGGGTGGTGCCGAGCGCGCGCATCTATCCGGCGAGCCATTACGTCACGCCTGCCGAGCAGCTGGAGCGGGCGCTCGGCGGCATCCAGGAGGAGCTGCGGGAGCGGCTGGCATTCTTCCGGTCCCGGGGGCGGCTGCTGGAGGCCCAGCGGCTCGAGCAGCGCACGCTCTTCGACATGGAGATGCTGCGGGAGATCGGGTACTGCCACGGCATCGAGAACTACTCCCGCCACCTCTCCGGGCGCAAGCCCGGGCAGAACCCGCCCACCCTCATGGACTACCTGCCCAAGGATTCCCTGGTCATCATCGACGAGTCGCATGTCACCGTGCCCCAGATCCGCGCCATGTACCCCGGCGATCGCACGCGGAAGGAGTCGCTGGTGGAGTACGGCTTCCGCCTGCCCTCGGCCTTCGACAACCGCCCGCTGACCTTCGACGAGTTCCAGGCAGTCGTGGGCCAGGTGCTCTACGTCTCGGCGACGCCGGGGGCCTACGAGCTCACGCGGGCCGGGGCCCAGCGCGAGGCCGGCAGCCGGGCCCCCGTGGGGGGGGCCGTCGCCGAGCAGATCATCCGGCCCACCGGGCTCATGGACCCCAGGATCACGGTCCGCCCCGCCTCGATCCAGGTGGACGACCTCATGCACGAGGTGCGGGCGCGCGCGGAGCGCGACGAGCGGGTGCTGATCACCACGCTCACCAAGCGCATGGCGGAGGACCTGACGGAGTACTACCAGCAGGCCGGCCTGCGTGTCCGCTACCTGCACTCCGATATCGATACGCTCGACCGCGTGGCCGTGATCCGGGACCTGCGTCTGGGCAAGTTCGATGCCCTGGTCGGCATCAACCTCTTGCGCGAAGGCCTGGACTTGCCGGAGGTCTCGCTCGTGGGAATCCTGGATGCCGACAAGGAGGGGTACCTGCGCTCCGCCACCTCCTTGATCCAGACGTCGGGACGGGCCGCGCGGCACGTCAACGGCGAGGTCCTCATGTACGCCGACCGCGTCACCGGCTCCATGCAGGAGGCCATCGCCGAGACCGAGCGGCGCCGGGCGGCCCAGGCGGAGTACAACGCCGCCCACGGCATCACGCCGGAGTCCATCAAGAAGTCCATCCGTGAGCTGCTCGAGACCGTGCCGGAGCGGGACTACTACACGGTGGAGGTGCCGGACGTGGCGGAGCCGGCCTGGGAGAGCCCGCAGGCACTGGCGGCGCACATCGCCGAGCTGGAGGCGGCCATGCGCGAGGCGGCCAAGCGCCTGGACTTCGAGCGGGCCGCCGAGCTCCGGGACCGGGTCAAGGCGCTCCGGAAGATCGAGCTCGGGGTCCGCTGAGCCGGTGGGCATCTTCAAGTGGGCGCTGGTGCTCTTCGGGAGCCTGACGCTCGGGCTCGTGGTGCTGGCGAAGGTGCTCGGTTTCCTGAACCCGCCCCGTCCGGGCCGGCCCGAGCCGCTCCTGCTGGCCCGGACTCGCCGCGCGCTGCGCTGGTCGATCCTCTTCCCGGCGCTGCTGGGACTCGCCATCCTCGCGGCCACGCTGCTGAGGTGACGGCAGCCTGGCGAATGGACGCGACTCAGCCTCGAGGGGCTGGAGCGGTGGCGCCCTGCGGGCCCGCTGCCAGGTAGAATACGAGCGTGACCCTCGAGGAGAAGGTGGCGCAGGCCCCGGATCGGCCCGGCGTCTACTTCTACAAGGACGCGAAGGGCCAGATCATCTACGTGGGGAAGGCCGCGTCCCTGCGGACCCGGGTGCGCTCCTACTTCCAGGAGTCCCGGGCGCGGGATCCCAAGACGGACGCGCTGGTGGGCCAGATCCGCGACGTCGAGTACATCGTCACGGGCAACGAGCTGGAAGCGCTGATCCTCGAGTCCAATCTCGTCAAGCAGCACCGGCCCCGCTACAACATCATCCTCCGCGACGACAAGCACTACCCGTTCCTCAAGCTCACGACCGACGAGGAGTTCCCGCGGCTCGTGGTGGCGCGCCGGGTGCAGAAGGACAGCGCTGCCTACTACGGTCCGTTCTACCCCGCCACCGCCGTGCGGGAGACCCTGCGCCTCGTCCGGCAGCTCTTCCCGCTGCGCACCTGTCGGATCACGATCGATGGCGCGCTCGCCCGGCCGTGCATCCAGTACTTCATCCACCGGTGCAACGCGCCGTGCACGGGGCAGGAGACGCGGGAGGAGTATGCGCGGACCGTGGCCGCCGTGCAGCGATTCCTCGAGGGGAAGCACGACGAGCTGGCGAAGGAGCTGACGCGCGAGATGGAGACGGCCGCAGCGGAGATGAAGTTCGAGCGGGCCGCCGTGCTCCGGGACCGGGTCCAGGCGCTCCACACCGTGCGTGAGCGCCAGAAGATCATCTCCACCGACGAGATGGACCAGGACATCGTGGGGGTGGTGCGCCAGGGGGGAGAGGCTTGCGTCCAGCTCTTCTTCGTCCGCAAGGGTCGGCTCCTGGGGCGCGAGTCATTCTTCTTCGATCGCGTCTCGGGGTGGACGGACGGCGAGATCCTGTCGGCCTTCATCCATCAGTTCTACGCGCGCCAGGTGATCCCCCCGCCCGAGATCCTCCTGTCGGCGGACATCCCCGACGCCGAGCTGACCGCGGCGTGGCTGCGGCAGAGCCGGGGCGCGCGGGTGGAGGTGGTGGCCCCGCAGCGGGGGCGCCGGCGCGAGCTCGTGGCCATGGCGGAGGAGAACGCGGCGCTCGCGCTCCAGACCCACCTGCTGTCCCGGGCGAACCGGGAGCAGGTGGTCCTGGAGGAGATGACGCGCGCGCTCGGGCTGCCCGCGCCGCCCCACCGCATCGAGGCCTTCGACATCTCCACGATCCAGGGCAGCGAGACGGTGGCCTCCATGGTCGTCTGGCAGAACGGGGACATGAAGAAGGACGAGTACAAGCGGTACAAGATCCGCGCCGTCACCGGGCCCGACGACGTGGCGTCCATGCGCGAGGTGCTGACGCGGCGCTACTCGAAGGCGCTCGAGACCGAGGCCCCGCTGCCGGACCTGATCCTCCTGGACGGGGGCCGCGGTCAGCTCGGCGTGGGAAGCAAGGTGCTCGAGGCCCTCGGGCTCGACTACCTTCCGATCGCGGCCCTGGCGAAGCGGGCGGAGGAGGTCTACGTGCCGGAGCGCCTCGCGCCGCTCCTGCTGGACCTCGGGTCGCCCGCGCTCCGGACGCTGCAGAAGATCCGGGACGAGGCGCATCGGTTCGCCATCACGTATCACAAGAAGCTGCGCCAGCGACGAACGATCAGCTCCGAGCTCGACCGGATCCCCGGAGTCGGACCGACGCTCCGGACGAGTCTGCTCCGGAACCTGGGCTCGGCCCGGGGGGTCCGTGCGGCCTCCGTGGCGGATCTGGCAGCGGTGCCGAAGATCACCCCGAAGCTGGCGCAGCGTATCCACGACTTCTTCCACCCGGGGCCCGGGAACCCGGGGAGGGATCAGGCGGTTAGGAGCATGGAACCTTACCCGAAAGGAGGTGACGCTCAATGAAGAAGATCCTCATGGCTCTCGCGATGGTCGCCGTGATGGCGAGCCCGGCGCTGGCCTTCCAGTGCCCCTTGCTTATCAAGCAGATCGAGGACGCGACGGCTGGCAAGACCGACGCCAACTCCACCAAGGCGAAGGCGATCGCGGCGGAGGCGAAGACGCTGCACGCCGCCGGCAAGCATGCCGAGTCGATCGTCAAGGCTGAAGAGGCCGCGAAGGTAATCACCCTGACGCTGAAGAAGAAGTAGCCCGTGCTCGCCCCGGGGGCTCACCCGAGCCCCCGGGGAGCCGTTTCTTGCGTCCTCCAGCTAAGTGTGTTAAATATCAGGACTAATATGTCCATCGACGATCGGCCCGAGCGCTACCCGTTCGCCGAGATCGAGGCCAAGTGGCAGAGGGTGTGGGAGGAGTCCAAGCAGTTCAAGGCCATCGAGGACCTGAGCCGCCCCAAGTTCTACTGTCTCGAGATGTTCCCGTACCCCTCCGGCCGCATCCACATGGGCCATGTCCGCGTCTACGCCATCGGCGACCTGCTCGCCCGGTATAAGTGGATGCGCGGCTTCAATGTGCTCCACCCCATGGGCTGGGACGCCTTCGGGCTGCCCGCCGAGAATGCGGCCATCGACAACGGGGTGCACCCCGCGGTGTGGACCCACGAGAACATCGCGAACATGCGGAGCCAGCTGCGGCGCATGGGCATCTCCTACGACTGGGACCGCGAGCTGGCCACCTGCGACCCGGCGTACTACCGCTGGGAGCAGCTGATCTTCGTCCGCATGTTCGAGCGGGGGCTCGCATACAAGAAGCGCTCGACGGTGAACTGGTGTCCGACCTGCCAGACCATCCTCGCCAACGAGCAGGTGGAGGCCGGACGCTGCTGGCGTTGCGACTCCGAGGTGGCGGCCAAGGAGATCGAAGGGTGGTTCTTCAAGATCATTGACTACGCCGAAGAGCTCCTGGCCTGGTGTGACCGGCTGCCGGGCTGGCCCGAGCGGGTCATGACGATGCAGCGCAACTGGATTGGCAAGAGCGAGGGCGCCGAGTTCGACCTGCCGGTGGTCGGCCGTCCCGGCCTCACCATTCGCATCTTCACGACGCGCCCGGACACCTCCTTCGGGATGACCTACGCCGTGCTGGCCCCCGAGCATCCGCTCGTGGACGCGCTGGCGACGGATGCCGCCGCGCGGGCGCGCGTCAAGGCCTTCAGGCAGGACGTGGCGCGGGAGTCGGAGATGGAGCGGCTGGCTGCCGACCGGCCGAAGCGCGGCCTCAGGCTCGACGTGAAGGCCCTGAACCCGTTCACGGGCCAGGAGATCCCGCTGTTTCTCGCCGACTACGTGCTCATGGGCTACGGGACCGGCGCCATCATGGCGGTGCCGGGGGAGGACCAGCGGGACTGGGACTTCGCCCAGCAGCACGGGCTGCCGATCATCGCCACGGTCAAGCGGCCGGAGGGCTGGGAAGAGACGCAGGCCTACACCGGCGACGGCGTGAAGATCAACTCGGGCTTCCTGGACGGGCTGGGCATTGCGGCGGCCAAGCGACGCGCCATCGACTGGCTCGTGGAGCGCGGACTGGGCGAGGCCAAGGTGAACTACCGGCTGCGGGACTGGGGGATCAGCCGGCAGCGCTACTGGGGCGCGCCCATTCCGATCCTCTACTGCGCGTCGTGCGGCATGGTGCCCGAGCGTGAGGACCGGCTGCCGGTGGTTCTGCCTGAGGACGTCCAGATCAGCGGCAAGGGCGGCTCGCCGCTGGCCGACGTGGCCGGCTTCGTCAACGCCGCCTGTCCCCGCTGCGGCGGCCGCGCCCGGCGGGAAACCGACACCATGGACACCTTCGTGGAGTCCTCGTGGTACTTTCTGCGCTACTGCTCGCCGCAGTTCACGGACGGGATGTTCGACTCCAAGGCGGCGGCCTACTGGATGCCCGTGGACCAGTACATCGGGGGCATCGAGCACGCCGTGCTCCATCTCCTCTACGCGCGCTTCTACACCAAGGTGCTGCGCGACCTGGGCCTCGCGACGGTGGACGAGCCCTTCTCGGCCTTGCTCTCGCAGGGCATGGTCATCAAGGACGGCGCCAAGATGTCCAAGTCCAAGGGCAACGTGGTGGACCCCGACGAGCTGATCCGTCGTTACGGGGCCGACACCGCGCGGCTCTTCTCGCTCTTCGCCGCGCCGCCGGAAAAAGATCTCGACTGGAACGACCGCGGGGTGGAGGGGGCCTCCCGCTTCCTCAACCGCCTCTGGCGCTTCATCCACGCCCATCTCGACGAGCTGCGGGCGGCCTCCCCGGCCCGCCCGGCGGGGCTGTCGCCCGCCGGCCGCGCCTTCCGGCGCACGATCCAGGAGACGATCCAGCGGGTCACGACGGACATCGAGAAGGACTTCCACTTCAACACCGCCATCAGCGCGGTGATGGAGCTGGTCAACGCGCTGCTCGAGTTCGAGCGCGTCTCCATGGATGCGGTGAGCCGCGAGGAGCGCCAGGGGCTCCTCCGCGCGGCGGTGGAGGCCACGGTGCTCCTCCTCGGTCCGGTCTGCCCCCACGTCACGGAAGAGCTGTGGGCGGCGCTGGGCCACACGGAGAGTCTGTTCAAGCAGCCCTGGCCCACGCCGGATGCCGAGGCCCTCAGGCGCCAGGAGGTGGAGATCGTCGTCCAGGTGGACGGGCGGGTGCGGGGCCACGTCACGGTGGATGTCTCGGCGGCCGAGCAGGAGGTGCAGGACCGAGCCCTCGCCGACGCCAAGGTGCGTCCGTGGCTCAGCGGGCGCGAGGTCGCCAAGGTCGTCGTGGTGCCGGGGCGGCTCGTGAACGTCGTGACCCGCTGATGCCGCGCCCGGCACGGCGCGCGCGGATCCGCGGCGTCGGGGTCTCCCTGGCAGCGGTGCTCGTGGCCCTGCTCGCTTTCGGAGGCTGCGGCTACAGCTTCCGGGGCAACCTGCCGCCACACATCAAGACGGTGGCTGTTCCCACCTTCAAGAACAAGACGCAGGAGCCCGCAGTGGAGAACACCATCACCGCGGCGGTGGTGAACGCGTTCGTGAGCAGCGGCAAGCTCAAGGTGGTCCCGCCCGACGAGGCCGACTCGATCCTCGAAGGGGAGATCGTGGGCTACCAGATCCAGTCCCTCGCCGTGGACCGGACCATCAACGTGCGCGAGTACCGGCTCCTGGTGACGATGAACATCCAGTTCCGTGACGTCCGCAGGGGCGGCACGCTCTGGCGGCAGGAGGGGCTTCAGGAGCAGGCGGACTTCCGCGTCCCCGGCCAGGTGTCCGGGACGATCAGCCGGGAGGAGGGTGCCGTCAGGGAAGCCGCCGTGGACATCGGCCGGAAGATCGTGAACCTGGTGGTGGACCGCTTCTAGTGGATTACCTCGGTTTCATCAGGGCGGTGGAGTCGGGGCGGACCCCGCCCGTTGCGCTGCTGCACGGCCCCGAGCCCCTCCTCATCGAGGATGCCGTGGCCGCGGTCACGCGCGCGCTCTTCCCCGACCCGTCGCTCGCGACCCTGTCGCGCGAGGTCCTGGAGGCCAGGGAGGCGGGGGCCGAGGGCATCGTCCGTTCGGCCCTGACACTGCCCTTTCTCACGCCCGCCCGTCTCGTGGTCGCGCGCGGGGCCGACACCCTGCCGGCCAAGCAGGCCGAGGCGCTCGGCGCGTACTGCAAGGCGCCGAATCCGTCCAGCGTGCTCCTGCTGCTCGCCGACGACACCGTGCCGGCTGGCCACTGGTTGCTTCGTGTGCTGCCCCCGGCCGCCATCGTGGGGGTCCCTCGACCGGCTGGCCGGGCGCTCCTCATCTGGCTGCGCGGGCGCGCGAGGTCGGCGGGCTTCGAGCTGGCGGAGGAGGCGGCCACGCTCCTGGTGGAGCTGGCCGGCGAGGATCTCGCGACGCTCATCGGCGAGGTCGAGAAGGCCGCGCTGGCCGGCGGCCCCGAGAACCGTCGCGTCACCGTCGCCGAGGTGCGGGCTGTCGTCGGCGAGCACCGGCTGCGCGACGTCTTCGAGCTGACGGACGCGCTGGCGGCACGAGACCTGGCGCGGGCTCTGGCGGTCCTCGCCTCCTTGCTCCAGGCGGGGGAGGAGCCGCTGGCCGTGCTCGGGATGCTGGCCCGCGAGGCCCGCGCCACCTGGCAGGCGCAGGAGTGGCTCCGCACGGGGCGCAGCCCGGATGAGGTCGCTCGGGCGCTGAGACGGCCGCAGGCTGCGGCAGCCGCGCTGGTGACGCTGGCGCGCTCGCTCTCTGCGCGGACGGCAACGCACCGCCTGGCGCGCTGCTGGGACGTGGAGCGCCGGCTGAAACTCGGGGCCCCGCCTCGCCCCGAGATCACGCTGCTCATCGCGGATCTGTGCGCGGCCTGCTAGGGGGCCGGGCGGGCCGGAGCTGTGTCGGGCTCGCCCTCGTCCTGGCCCTCGGCGCAGCAGCGCCGGCGACGGCTGACCTCGTGGCCGGGGCGGCCTCGGTGGAGGTGGCGCTGCCCGCCGGGACGCCCCTCGCCGGGTACGGCGGCTTCCCGCGCCGGGCGTGGATCCCCGACCTGCTGAACCGCTTCCCCCACGCCTTCTGGTTCAACCCGTCCGAGGGCGTGCACGACCCGCTGATGGTCCGGGCCCTCGAGCTGGAGTCGGGGAGCACGCGCATCATCTGGGTCGCCGTCGACCTCGTGGGCATTGACCCGAGTCTCGTCGGCGACCTGCGGCGGCGTCTCGCGCAGTCGGGCCAGGCTCCTTCCGCGCTGATCGTGTCCGCTTCCCACACCCATTCGGGGCCCGGCGGTTTCGCGCACTCCGCGCTCTTCGGGGTCGTGGCGACCGACCGGCTCTCGGGCGGAGTGCGGGAGCGCATCCTGGAGGGCCTCGTGCGGGCGGCGCAGGCGGCGCATGGGCGGCGGGTTCCCGTTCTGGTGGGAACGGGGTGGGCCGAGGTGACGGGGATCGCGAAGAGCCGGCTCAAGGCGCCGCTCGACCCGGAGCTCTCGGTGCTCAAGGTGGTCTCGCGGGACGGCCGTCCCGTGGCGGTCGTGTGGAACTACGCCATCCACGGCACGGCGCTGGGGCGGGGCAACGCCCTCATCTCGGGCGATCTCATGGGCGAGGCCTCGGCCCGTATCGAGCGGGCACTCGAGGCGCCGGCGCTCTTCGTCAACGGTGCCGTGGGGGACGTGAGCCCGGCCCGGCGAGGCTGGGAAGGGGTGAGGAGCACGGGCGAGACCCTGGCCGCGGGAGCGCTCGGCGCGTGGGCGCGGATCAAGGTCGAGCCCGACGCGCACCTGGAGGTCATGAGCCAGCATGTGACCGTGGGGCCTCCCGCGCTCCGGGTCAGGAACTGCACGGGGCGGTGGCTGCCGCGGTGGCTCGGCGTCGGGCTCGGTAGCGCGTTGCCCAGCTCGTCGGAGGTCGTGGCGGTGGCGGTGGGTCGCGCGGGCTGGGTGACGATCCCCGGCGAGCTCGAGACGCGGCTCGGGCTCGAGATCAAGGCGGCGGCCCCGCGGCCGCTTGAACGCGTCTTCGTGGCTGGCGTGTCCAACGACTACCTGGGGTACTTCCTGACGGCGAAAGCCTATGATCAGCCGAGCTACATCGCCTGCGGCAGTCTCTACGGGGAGCGCGGCGGAGCGATCCTGCGCGATGCCGCCGTGGCGCTCCTCACACGGCTCGCCGCGCGCCTGGCTGCCGGGGAGCCAGCCCCCCCCCGATGAGGCCCAACGGGCCGAAGAGGCCAGACCGCGACGCGGGGTTTTCCAGGTTCAGCCGAGATGGTCAAAGGCCCAACGGGCCGAAGAGGCCAGACCGCGACGTGGGGTCTTCCACGGTCAGGCGAGATGGTCAGAGCGCGAGGGGATTACTTGACGGCGCGGAGCTTGCGGGCGAGCGCGGACTTCTTGCGGGCGGCGGTGTTCTGGTGAAGGACGCCCTGGGTCACGGCCCTGTCCAGTGTGCGGATGGCCTCACGGACGACGGCCGTGGCCTCGGCGGGCTGGGTCCCGAGCGCCGTCGTGGCGCTCTTGACGACCGAACGGAGCTTGCTGCGCACTGCGCGGTTGCGCTGGCGGCGCTTCTCGCTCTGCTTCATCCGCTTGATCGCGGACTTGGTATTGGCCACTGGAGCACTCCTCCTTGGGTATTGGCGTCGATGTGGACCGCAGGCAAGGCCTGACGTTACCGTCCGAGCCCGGGTGTGTCAAGGAGTTTGTCCTCGTGAGCGACTCGCAGCGCGACGTGCACGCCTCCGTGGTGAGCGCCGTGGGGACGATCGGGCTCGCCACGCTGGCGAGTCGGATCCTGGGTTACGTGCGCGACATGGTGGTGGCCCGCGCGTTCGGCGCCGGGCCCGTCACGGATGCCTTCTTCGTGGCGTTCCGCATCCCCAACCTCCTGCGCCGCCTGCTTGCCGAGGGAGCCCTGTCCACGGCGATCATCCCGGTCTTCACCGGCTACATCGCGCGGGAGAGTCCGGCCGTGGTGGCCCGCATGGTCCGGGCCGTGGCCGGGGTGGGGACCCTGACCCTGTGCGCGGTGTCCGCGCTCGGAGTGCTGGCGGCGCCCTGGGTCGTCGCGGTCATGGCCCCGGGCTGGGCCGCGGACCCGCCGCTGCTGGCGCTCGCGGTAGAGCTCACCCGCGTCATGTTCCCGTACATCCTCCTGGTGGGACTCGCGGCGCTGGCGGCGGGGCTCGCTCTGCTTCATCCGCTTGATCGCGGACTTGGTATTGGCCACTGGAGCACTCCTCCTTGGGTATTGGCGTCGATGTGGACCGCAGGCAAGGCCTGACGTTACCGTCCGAGCCCGGGTGTGTCAAGGAGTTTGTCCTCGTGAGCGACTCGCAGCGCGACGTGCACGCCTCCGTGGTGAGCGCCGTGGGGACGATCGGGCTCGCCACGCTGGCGAGTCGGATCCTGGGTTACGTGCGCGACATGGTGGTGGCCCGCGCGTTCGGCGCCGGGCCCGTCACGGATGCCTTCTTCGTGGCGTTCCGCATCCCCAACCTCCTGCGCCGCCTGCTTGCCGAGGGAGCCCTGTCCACGGCGATCATCCCGGTCTTCACCGGCTACATCGCGCGGGAGAGTCCGGCCGTGGTGGCCCGCATGGTCCGGGCCGTGGCCGGGGTGGGGACCCTGACCCTGTGCGCGGTGTCCGCGCTCGGAGTGCTGGCGGCGCCCTGGGTCGTCGCGGTCATGGCCCCGGGCTGGGCCGCGGACCCGCCGCTGCTGGCGCTCGCGGTAGAGCTCACCCGCGTCATGTTCCCGTACATCCTCCTGGTGGGACTTGCGGCGCTGGCGGCGGGGATGCTGAACGCCCATGGTCGGTTCTTCACCGCCGCGCTGGGGCCGGCGGTCCTGAACGTCGGCATGATCGGCGCCGTCCTCCTGCTGGCCTCGCGGGTGGATCCGCCGATCCTGTCGCTGGCTCTCGGCGTGCTGATCGGCGGCGTGGGCCAGTTCCTCGTCCAGCTGCCGGAGGTGAAACGGCTGGGATTGCCGCTTTGCCCCTCGGGAGAGTGGTCGCACCCGGCGGTACGGACCATCGCCCGCCGCCTGGCGCCCGCCGCCTTCGGGCTGGCAGCCGTGCAGATCACGGTGGTGGTGAATACGCTCCTCGCCTCGCTCCTGCCCGCGGGCAGCGTCTCCTACCTCTATTATGCCGACCGCATCATGGAGTTCCCGCTGGGCGTTTTCGGCATCGCGCTGGCCACGGCAGCGCTGCCCAGCATGGCCGCCCAGGCGGCGCGCGGGGATCATCGGGCGCTGGGGGACACGCTCAACTTCTCGCTGCGACTCGCGGGGTTCATCGCGGTGCCGGCGGCGGTGGGCCTCATGACGCTGGGGAGCCCCATCGTGGCGCTCCTCTTTCAGCGGGGGCACTTCGGCCCCGATGACGCCGCGGCGACGACGCTGGCGCTGATGGGCTACGCGGTGGGCCTGCCGGCGTTCTCGGCGAGCCGGATCGCGGCGCAAACCTTCTATGCGCTGGGGGACACCCGCACGCCGGTGCTGCTGGGGTTCGTGTCGGTGGCGGCCAATGTGGTGCTCGCACTGCTCCTCATGTGGCCGCTCCAGCACGCGGGGCTCGCGCTTGCCTCCTCGCTCTCCTCCTACGTCAATCTGCTGGGGCTCGGCTGGCAACTCCGGGCGAGACTCGGGCCCATCGGGGGACGGCGCATGGCGGTCTCCCTGGCCCGGACGCTCGGGGCCTCGGCCCCTCTGCTTCTGTGGTGCCTCTGGCTGGTCCCGGTGTGGGACGGCTCGCTCCGGGCGGCCGGGTGGACAGCAGCCGCGATCGGGGGCGGGGCGCTGGTCTACGGCGCCGCTGCGCTGACGCTGCGGGCGCCGGAGCTCACGGCGCTGCTCGGGATGGTGCGGCGTCGAGGGCAAACCTTGCCCGGGGCGCCGGGAGGGTGATAGACTTCACCATGCCCCCGCAGTTCGCTGGAGACGCCCTGGTGGTGGCCAAGCCGACCGAACAGAGCCACCGCCAGGGCGTCGCTGCGTTCGCCTCACCATCGCGCAGCGCTCGGAGCTGGTGATGGACCCGGTGACCGGGTTTCTCGAGGCCCTCCAGGTGGAGCGGGGAGCCTCCCACAATACGCTCGTCGCCTACCGGCGAGACCTCGCCGACTTCCACCGCTTCCTGGAGCACAGCGGTCAGAGCATCGCTGTGGCGGGACTGCGGGACCTCACGGACTTCGTGGCTTCCCTCAGGCGCCGGGGGCTCGGCTCGCGGAGCGGTGCGCGCCGGCTGTCGGCCGTGCGGGGGCTCTACCGCTTCCTGCTGGCGTCGGGCCGCATCGCACGCGATCCCACGGAGCACCTCGAGAGTCCGAGGCCGCCGCGCCGGCTGCCCCGGACGCTGTCGGTCGAGGACACGGCGGCCGTGATCGAGACGCCCGATGCGACGCGACCCGACGGGCTCAGAGACCGGGCCCTGCTCGAGCTGCTCTACGCCTCGGGGATGCGCGCCTCGGAGGTCCTGACTCTCCGGATCGAGGACCTCAACCTCACGGCAGGGTATGTCGTGTGCATGGGCAAGGGCAGCCGTCAGCGCCTTGTCCCCGTGGGGACGCAGGCGCTCCGGTGGGTCCGCCTCTACCTGACGACGGCGCGAAGCCACTTCGTGCGGCGGACGGATCCTGGCACGCTGTTCCTCAGCCGACTCGGCCGGCCGCTGTCGCGCCAGTCGCTGTGGGGCATTCTCAAGCGCGCGGCTCGCCGCGCGGGGATCCATCGTCCCGTGTCGCCTCACACCTTGAGGCACTGCTTCGCCAGCCACCTGCTCGAGCGCGGCGCCGATCTCCGCTCGGTGCAGGCCATGCTCGGGCACGCCGACATCTCGACCACGCAGATCTACACCCATCTGCCGTCTGCCGTGGTCCACGAGATGTACCGGAAGTTCCATCCTCGCGCCCGCCGCACTGCGCGCATTCGTGCGAGGGGGTAGCGCCGTGGCCAGACCAGGGGCGCTCTACCCGCAGGTGGATCCCGGGGCGGCCGGGCTGATGGACCGCCGGGTGCTTCGCTGCGCGGCACATCTTCCCGTCGCGCGCGCGCGGGCCCTTGCCGCGGGGGCAGGTGCGCCGGCCCTCGTCGTCGGCCCACGGTCGGTGGTGCTCCCCGAGGATCTGGATCGCGCAGCGGGTTGGGGCCTCGACCGGCTGGCGGTAGGGCATCTGGCGTGGGACGGACTGGCTGTCGTGGGGCCGTCCGCATCGGAGGTGGCGGTGCGACGGCTCCTCATCCACGGGGCGCCCGTGGTGGTCGTGGCCCAGGGACGCACCGTGGTGGGGATCATTCGCGCCGCGAGCGCCGAGTGGGCGCAGCCGGGGCTGTCCATCGCTCACCGGCTGGAGCACTCCGATGGTCCCGCGCGGGAGGCGAGCGTCTGGCTGCTTCGTCACGCGGGCAAGGTGGGCGAGGCGCTCGGAGTCGCGGTGTGGGCGGTGGGCGGCTTCGTCCGCGACGTGCTCCTCGAGCGGCCGGCCCTGGATCTCGATCTCGTGGTGGAAGGGGACGGCCCCGCCTTCGCGCGGCGGCTTGCCGAGGAGATCCACGGCCGGACGGTGGTCCACGGGGCCTTCGGCACGGCGTCCGTCGAGGGAGGCGTGACGGCAGGGGGGAACCCGCTGCCCCGGATCGACGTGGCCTCGGCACGACGGGAGCGATACCGGGCTCCCGGGGCGCTGCCGAGCGTGGCTCCGGCAGCACTCGGGGAGGACCTCGCCCGGCGCGACTTCTCCGTCAATGCCCTCGCCATGGCTCTCGGGCCCGCCGTCTTCGGGCGGCTCGTGGATCCGCTGGGCGCCGCCCGCGATCTGGACCGGCGGCGGCTCCGCGTGCTCCATCCACTGTCCTTCGTCGAGGACCCGACGCGGATCTTCCGTGCGGCGCGCTACTCAGCCAGGCTCGCCCTGCGACTCGATGCAGGGACCCGCCGGGCGATGGCTCTGGCCCTGTCCGCAGGGGTCTACCCGGCCCTGTCCGGCCAGCGCCTCCTGGCCGAGCTCGAGCTCATCGTGGCGGAGCCGGGGGGATGGCGGGCGCTCGCCCTGCTGCTCGAGTGGGGCGCCTTCAGGCTGTGGGATCCGGGGTTCCGCACATCGTCGCGCTCGATGCGGCGGCTCACCGAGGTGTGGCGGCTCTGCGAGTGGAAGGGGGCGCCAGGCATTCTCCCGCCGCTGATTGACGCGGCGCTGGTGGGGCTTCTCCTCGATCAGCCGCCGACCGTCGCCCGCCGCTGCGTGGCCCGCCTCGCGATCACCGGCGCGCGTGCCGAGCGGCTCCTGGGAGCGCCTGCCCTCGCGCGCAGGCTGGCCCGGGTCCTGGACGCTTCCTACCGGCAAGCGAGCGTGGTGGCCCACGCCCTCCGGTCCGCGCATCCGGAAGCCCTGGTGGCGGCGTGGTGCGCAGGGGGCGCGCGGGCCCGAGGGCGGATGCGCTGGTTTCTCACACGGGGCCACGCGGTGCGACCGCTCATGACGGCGTCGGACGTGATCGCGGCAGGCGTGCCGCGCGGACCACAGGTCGGGCGGTGCCTCGAGGCGCTGCGCGATCTCAGGCTCGACGGACGCATCAAGACCCTTCCGCAGGAGCAGCGAGTCGTGGAACGGTGCAGACCCGATCAGAAAGGGGGCGCGACGTGACGCCGAAATTCGTGTTCGTCACCGGAGGGGTCATCTCGTCGCTGGGCAAGGGGCTCGCGGCCGCGTCCATCGGGTCCTTGCTGGAGGCGCGGGGCTTCCGCGTGACCCTCCAGAAGCTGGATCCGTACATCAACGTGGACGCGGGCACCATGAGCCCCTACCAGCACGGCGAGGTCTATGTGACCGACGACGGGGGCGAGACCGACCTGGACCTGGGGCACTACGAGCGGTTCACCTCCGCGCGTATGACCCGCGCCAACAACGTCACCACCGGAAAGGTGTACGGCGCGGTGATCGAGAAGGAGCGGCGGGGCGACTACCTCGGGCGCACGGTGCAGGTGATCCCTCACATCACGGACGAGATCAAAGCCTCCATCCGTAAAGTCGCCACTGGCGTGGACGTGGTGATCGTGGAGATCGGGGGGACCGTCGGCGACATCGAGGGACTGCCGTTCCTCGAGGCGGTGCGGCAGTTCAAGAAGGACGTGGGGAAGGACAACGTCATCTACGTGCACCTCACCCTGGTGCCCTTCATCCAGGCCGCCGCGGAGCTGAAGACGAAGGCCACGCAGCACTCCGTCAAGGAGCTGCGCGGCATCGGGATCCAGCCCGACGTCCTCCTGTGCCGGACCGACAAGGAGCACCCGCTCACCCCCTCGATCAAGTCCAAGATCGCGCTCTTCTGCGATGTCGAGGAGGATGCGGTCATCGCCGCGCGGGACGTGGACACGATCTACGAGGTGCCGCTGGCGTTCCACGAGCAGGGGCTCGACGAGAGCATCATGAAGCTCCTGGGCCTCCCGCACCGGGCGGCGGACCTCGGGCACTGGGAGGAGATCGTCCGGCGCATCAAGGCGCCCCGGCACCGGGTGCGGATCGGCGTGGTGGGCAAGTACATCGAGGTGAAGGACTCCTACAAGAGCCTCTACGAGGCGCTCTGCCACGGGGGGATCGCCAACGAGGCGGCCGTGGACGTGGTCTGGCTGGACGCCGAGCGGCTCGAGCGCGAGGGACTGCACGGGCACGTGCAGGGGCTGGACGGGATCCTCGTGCCCGGCGGCTTCGGCGACCGCGGCATCGAGGGGAAGATCCAGGCCATCCGGCACGCGCGCGAGGAGCGGGTGCCGTTCTTCGGGATCTGCCTCGGCATGCAGTGCGCCGTCATCGAGTACGCGCGCAACGCCTGCGGGCTCGGCGGCGCCAACTCCACGGAGTTCGACCCGCAGGCGCCCCACAACGTGATCGACCTCCTGCCGGAGCAGCGCGGCGTGACGGCGAAGGGGGGGACCATGCGGCTCGGCCTCTATCCCGTCGTGCTCGCCGAGGGGAGTGCGGCGTCGAAGGCCTACGGCCAGGGCGCGATCCAGGAGCGCCACCGGCACCGCTACGAGGTGAACAACGACTACCTGGGGGCCCTCGAGGACAAGGGGCTGCGCATCTCCGGGGTCTGGCCGGAGAAGCAGCTCGTGGAGATCGTCGAGCTGCCGGACCACCCGTGGTTCGTCGCCGGGCAGTTCCATCCCGAGTTCCGCTCGCGGCCGTGGGAGCCGCACCCGCTCTTCGCCGCCTTCATCCAGGCGGCGCTCGGTCACCAGGGGAGCGCGTGACCGTCGATCCGCTCGCCTCGCCTCCGGCTGCGGCTCGCGCCCTCGCTCCGCTCGGGGGCTCTCCGTCTCCGCTCGCCTCGCCTCCGGCTGCGGCTCGCGAGACCACCCATCCTGTCCGCGTCGGGGGCGTCACCATCGGCGGCGGGGCGCCGCTGGTGCTCATCGGCGGGCCCTGCGCCATCGAGAGCGAGGGGCACGCCCTGATGGTGGCGGAGCGCCTCACGCGCATCACGGAGGCCGCGGGCGTTCCCTTCGTCTACAAGTCCTCCTACGACAAGGCCAACCGCTCCTCCGTGAGCTCGTACCGTGGCCCGGGGCTCAGGGAGGGGCTGCGCATCCTGCGCCGGGTGAAGGAGGAGACCGGGCTGCCGGTGCTCTCCGATGTCCACGACGTCTCCGAGGTGGACGCGGCCGCCGAGGTGCTCGACGTGCTCCAGGTGCCGGCCTTCCTCTGCCGGCAAACCGATCTCCTCCTGGCCTGCGGCCGGACGGGGAAGCCGGTCAACGTGAAGAAGGGGCAGTTCCTGGCGCCGCGGGACATGGCGAACGTGATCGAGAAGGTTCGTTCCACGGGCAACGAGGGCATCCTCCTCACCGAGCGCGGCACGAGCTTCGGCTACAATAATCTCGTGGTGGATTTCCGCGGGCTGACGATCATGCGCGCGCTGGGCTGCCCGGTGGTGTTCGACGCCACCCACTCGGTACAGCTGCCGGGTGGGCTGGGGCTGCGCTCGGGCGGCGAGCGGCAGTACGTGGCGCAGCTCGCGCGCGCAGCGGTGGCGGTGGGCGTTGACGCGCTCTTCATGGAGATGCACGAGGATCCGGACCGGACGCTGCCGGACGGGTGCCCGCTCTCCGACGGCCCCAACATGCTCCGCCTCGACGACCTGCCGCGGCTCCTGGACGAGCTCCGGGCCATCGAGTCCGGCCTCGGCCGCTCGTGATGAGTCGCGAGCCGCAGCCGGAGGCGAGGCGAGCGGAGACGGAGATCCCCCGAGCGGAGCGAGGACGTTCCTGATGGACAGGGACAGGCTCCTGAGGCTCGCCGACCGCGTCCTGCGCATCGAGGCCTCGGGCATCCTCGCCCTCTGCGCCAGGCTCGACGACCGGTTCGTGGCGGCCGTGGAGCTGCTCCGCGGCTGCCGCGGGCGCGCCATCGTGACCGGCATGGGGAAATCGGGGCACGTGGGACGCAAGATCGCCGCCACGCTGGCGAGCACGGGCACGCCGGCCTACTTCCTCCATCCCGCCGAGGGTGTGCACGGTGACATCGGGATGGTGGCGCGGGAGGATGTGGTCCTGGCCCTGTCCAACTCCGGGGAGACGGATGAGCTGCTGGCGGTGCTCCCGCTGCTCAAGCGGCTGGCGGTCCCGCTGATCCTGCTCACGGGCAGCCCGTTCTCGACCCTCGCCCGCCAGTCCGACGTGGTGCTCGACGTGGGCGTCAGCGAGGAGGCGTGCCCCATGAATCTCGCGCCCACCTCGAGCACGACCGCCGCGCTCGCCATGGGGGATGCGCTCGCCATGGCGCTCCTCGATCTGCGCGGGCTCCGCCCGGAGGACTATGCCGCGCTCCACCCGGCGGGCACCCTCGGCTGGAAGGCGCTGTTCAAGGTGAGTGACCTCATGCACGCGGGCGAGGCGGTGCCGGTGGTCTCGGAGAGCAGCACGATGAAGGACGCCATCGCCGAGATGACCGCCAAGCGGCTCGGGATGACGACGGTGGTGGACGGTCGGGGACGGCTCCTGGGCGTGCTCACCGACGGCGACCTGCGGCGTCAGCAGCTCCTGGGCGGCTCGATCCTCGAGCGCCCCGTCGCCGAGTGCATGACGCGGGATCCCAAGCGCATCGCCGCCGACGACCTGGCGGCCAAGGCCCTCTCGGTGATGGAGGCCCACGCCATCACGAGCCTCGTCATCACCGACGAGGCGAGCCGGCCCGCCGGCGTCATCCACCTGCACGACATCCTTCGCGCCAAGATCGTGTGAGGACCCCCTCGGCTCGCGCCGCGCGCATCCGCCTCCTGGTCCTCGATGTGGATGGCGTCCTCACCGACGGTGGGCTCCTCTACGGCGTCGGCGGCGAGGAGATCAAGCGCTTCGACGTCCATGACGGCTGGGCGCTTCAGGCCGCCCTTGGGGCTGGGCTCGAGGTCGGGGTGATCTCCGGGCGCGCGTCGGGCGCGGTGTCGCGCCGGATGGCCGAGCTCGGCATTCGCGAGGTCCATCAGGGGGTCGCGAACAAGTCGGAGTGTCTG
>Ga0154566_1023_pt1 | contig 18323 bp, 20 predicted proteins | sample RifGroF2_FD_105709 | JGI IMG/M metagenome (GOLD analysis project Ga0154566, IMG submission 105709) | Candidatus Rokubacteria bacterium GWF2_70_14
CTCTTCCTCCGCCATCTCATCGAGGGCATGCACGGTGAGCCGGTAGCGGCGCGCTCGAACCCTTGACCGAATTCGACCGGTCGGCCCATGGGTCACTTCAACCCGTCCAGAATGGTATCGACGCGCCCGGGCGTGAGGCAGCCCTCGTAGCGGTCGTCCACCTGCATCATCGGCGCCTGCTCGCAGGCGCAGAGGCACTCGACGGTCAAGAGCGTGATCTTCCCGTCCGCCGTCGTCTCGCCCGGCTCGATGCCGAGCCGCTCCTTCAGGTGCTCGATGATCCCCTTGGCGCCCAGCAGATGGCAGGACAGGTTGTGGCACACCGCGAGGACGTGGCGCCCTTTCGGCTGCTGGAAGAACATGGTGTAGAAGGTCACGACCTCGTGGACATGCGCCGGGCTGAGGCCGAAGAGTCCGGCGATGTACTCTTCCAGCGGGAGCGAGATGTAGCCGAAGGCGTCCTGCGCCATGTGGAGCACCGGCAGGAGCGCCCCGCGCGTGTCGGGGTAGAGCGACTGCAGCCGCCGCACCTCGGCGAGCTGCTCGGGCGTGAACTCGGGATGCCTGGGATCGGGCATGGCTAGCGGTCGAGCTCGCCGCCGATCATGTTCACCGAGCCGAAGGTGGGGATGATGTCGGCCACCATCTGCCCCTCGATCATCCGCGACATCGCGGCCACGGGCGGCAGGCACGGCGGCCGGCAGCGGACACGGTAGGGGCGATCGCTCCCGTCGGAGACGACGTAGAAGCCGAGCTCCCCGTTGGCCCCCTCCACGGCGAAGTACGCCTCGCCCATGGGCGGGCGGATCCCGAAGCCCTCCATCACGAGCATGAAGTGGTTCATCAGCCCCTCGATGGATCCGTAGGTGTTCTCCTTCGGGGGCAGGACGACGCGCTTGTCGGGCGCGTTGACGCGCTTCTGGGCGTCCCGACCCTGGCCCTGGAGGTTCGGCGAGAGCGCGATGGGCACGAAGAGCAGCCCCTCGGTCTTGCCCTGCTTGCCCCGGTCCACGTAGGCCGCCGGGTCGATGGCCTTCCCCTCCCAGTCCACCTGGATGGAGCCGCCCGGGAGCGCGCCCAGCGCCTGCTCAACGATCCGCATGGACTGCTCCATCTCGGCCATCCGCACGAGGTAGCGGTCGAAGTTGTCGCCGTTCTTCCCCAGCGGGATCTCGAACTGCACCCGGTCGTAGGCCCAGTAGGGCTGCGCCTTGCGCACATCGAAGGGCACGCCCGCGGCACGGAGAAGCGGGCCCGTGATGGCCCAGGCGACGGTCTCCTCCGCGGACAAGGCTCCCACCCCGACCATCCGGTCCATGAAGATGCGGTTGCCGGTGATGAGGACGTGGACCTCCTCCAGCACCTGGCGCACCTCGACGAAGGCCTTCTTCACCTTGTCGTCAAATCCCGCCGGCAGGTCGGCCTTCACCCCGCCCACCCGCCCGTAGGAGATGGTGAGCCGCGCCCCCGTCACGTCCTCCACCAGCTCCCAGAGGAACTCGCGGGCCTTGATCATGTACAGGAACACCGTGAAGGCGCCCAGCTCCATGGCGCTGGCGCCGACGCAGGTGAGGTGGTCACAGATCCGGGAGATCTCGCTCATGATCACCCGGATGTACTTGCACCGCTCGGTGATGTCGATGCCGAGGAGCTTCTCCACCGCCGAGCAGTAGCCGAAGTTGTTGATCAGGGGGGAGACGTAGTTCAGCCGGTCCGTGTACGGCATCGCGTTGTTCCACGGCCCGACCTCGCAGTCCTTCTCGAAGGCGCGGTGGAGATACCCGATCTCCACGTCGCTCTTGACGATGATCTCGCCGTCCAGCTCGGCCAGGATGCGGATGATGCCGTGCATCGCGGGATGGGCCGGCCCGATGTTCACCGTGAGGTTCTGGGTGCCGCCGCCCGCCCCCTCGCCGAGAAACAGCTCGCGCGTCGTGCGGCTGGCTTCGCCATTCACCATGGCGCGGGCACCCGGGCTGTCGCCCGCCCGCGCCTGGCGGCTCGCGTCGCTCGTCATACTTTCGGCCCGATCAGCGGCTGCCGCCGCTCGATGGGGTAGTCCTTCCGGAGCGGGTGGCCCTCGAACTCCTCGTACATGAGGAGGCGCCGGAGGTCGGGGTGGCCAGCGAACCGGATGCCGAACATGTCCCACACCTCCCGCTCGAGCCAGTTGGCGATGGGCCAGAGGGAGGTGGCGGTCGGCACCACCGGATCGTCCTGCTCGACGGGCACCTTCAGGCGGATGCGGTGGTTGTGCGGGATCGAGTACAGGTGGTACACGACGTCGAAGCGCGGGCCGTCCTCCCGGCCGGGGAGCTTCAGATAGTCCACGGCGGTCAGGTCCATCAGCACATTGAAGCGGAGATCGGATTCGTCTCGAGAGAAGGTCAGCGCCTCGATGATGCCCTCGCGCGCGACGATGGCGGTGTGGTCGCCGCGATGGTCGTGCGTGCCGAGCAGCCGGGCGCCAAGACGCGTCTCGAGCCGCGCGAGAATGGCCTGTCCGTCCATCAGTGTCGAGTCTCTTCTCCGGGCGAGCGTGAGGGAACGCCGCGGCCGGGCGCTAGTAGCGCTGGGCGCCGGTCGCGATCTTCTCCTGGAGCTTCATGAGACCGTCGATGACGCTCTCCGGCCGCGGTGGGCAGCCGGGGATGTAGACGTCCACCGGGATGATGGTGTCGATCCCCTGGACGGTCGCGTAGTTGTTGTAGAAGCCCCCGGTGCAGGTGCAGACGCCGAAGGCCACCACCCACTTGGGCTCGCACATCTGGTCGTAGATCCGCTTCAGCACGGGGGCCATCTTGTGGCTGATGGTCCCCACCACGAACAGCACGTCCGCCTGGCGGGGCGAGAAGCGCGGCAGCCCCGCTCCGAAGCGGTCCACGTCGTAATGCGAGCACGCGGTGGCCATGTACTCCATCCCGCAGCACGCCGTGACGAAGGGGTACTGGAAAATGGAGTACTTCCGCCCCCAGCCGATGGCCTCGTCGAGCTTGGACGTGAAGAAGCTGCCTACTCCCATTCCAGACCCCTCTTCTTCCAGATGTAGAGGAAGCCGAGCATGAGCACACCGAGGAACACCATCATCTCGACGAAGCCAAACCACCCGAGCGTCCGGTAGATGGTCGCCCAGGGCCACACGAAGAGCAGCTCGATGTCGAAGATGATGAAGAAGATGGCGATGGTCGAGAACTTGATGGCGAAGCGCCCTTCGGCCACCGCCACCGGATCCTTCCCGCACTCGAAGGGCGCCTGCTTGGCCGGCGAGGTTCGCTTCGGAGCGATCAGCAGGGGGATCCCCATGAGCGCGCCGGCCACGCCGGCCGCGACCGCGAAGACCATGAGGAGCGAGACGTACTCCACGGTCAGAGCCCCTGGACCTGCTGCTTGGCGTGATAGGAGGAGCGGACCAGGGGCCCGGCCTCCACGTGGGCGAAGCCGAGGGCGAGCCCGATCTCGGCCAGCTCCGCGAACTCCCCGGGGGCGTAGTACCGGGCCACCGGCAGATGCCGGGGCGAGGGCCGGAGGTACTGGCCCAGCGTGAGGACGTTCACGTCGGCCTCGCGCAGGTCGCGCATCGTCGCCACCAGCTCGTCGCGCTCCTCGCCGAGCCCCAGGATGATGCCCGACTTGGTCAGGAGCCCGGGCACGGCGCGCCGCGCGCGCCGGAACAGCTCCAGGGTGCGCTCGTAACGGCCGCCGTGGCGCGCGACCTTGTAGAGCCGCGGCACGGTCTCCGTGTTGTGGTTCAGGACGTCGGGCGCTGCGTCGATCACCGTCTGGAGCGCCGCGGCTTTGCCCTGGAAGTCCGGGATCAGGATCTCCACCCGGCAGCCCGGGGCCTCTTTCCGGATCGCCTGCACGGTGGCGCCGAAGACGCTCGCGCCACCATCGGCCAGATCATCGCGGTTCACGGAGGTGATGACCACGTACTCGAGCCCCAGCTCGCCAACGGCGCGGCCCACGCGCTCCGGCTCTTCGCGATCCTCCCACTGAGGCTTGCCGTGGGCCACCGCGCAGTAGCCGCAGTTCCGCGTGCAGACATCGCCGAGGATCATGAAGGTCGCGGTGAGGTCCTGCCAGCACTCGCCGATGTTCGGGCAATGCGCCTCCTCGCACACCGAGTGGAGGTTCCACTGGCGCATGAGCCCCTTGAGGCGGATGTAGCTCGAGCCCCCCGGCGCCCGGACCCGGAGCCAGGGCGGCTTGGGTGAGGCGACGGGCCGGTGGTCATCCAGGAGGGGGAGCGAAATTCCCATCAACGCGTGTCCTTAGTTCCCCGTTGGCCCGGATAATTATGGCACAGCTTTCACAAGCCGCCAAGCCGACGAGGAATGAGGGTGGTGCCGAAGGGGGGACTCGAACCCCCACGGGTTGCCCCACACGCCCCTCAAACGTGCGCGTCTGCCAATTCCGCCACTTCGGCGCCAGCGAGAGCAGAGTATGCCGCGGAGCCGCGCGCCTGTCAACGCCGCGGGCCGCCCGCCCCTAGCCCGATGCGGAAGAACCCTGCGGGCTGCTCGAAAAGGTCCAGATGCGAGGCGGCGCCCGACGGCCGCACGCGAGGCGTACTCCGCTTGGCGAGCCGAGCCGGAGGCGAGGTGAGCGGATCCGGAGATCCGGGCGAGCGTGAGCGAGCCACGTTGAGCGTGCGGCCGAGGGCGCCGTACCTCCGCAGATGGGCCTTTTTCAGCGGCCTGCTAGCGCTGCGGCCGGGCGAAGCGGCTCACGGCCTGGCGGAGGCGCGGATCGAGCGCGTCCCGGATCCCCTCACCGAGCAGGTTGTAGGAGAGGACCGTGACGAGGATCGCCAGCCCGGGGTACACGGTCATCCACCAGGCAATCTCGATGGAGTCCTTGCCGTCGTTCAGGATATTGCCCCAGGTGGCGTACGGCGGCTGGACGCCGAGGCCGAGAAAGGACAGCCCGGACTCGGTGAGGATCGCTGCCGGGATGCCGAGGGTCATGGCGACGAGCACAGGCGCCATGGCGTTGGGCAGGATGTGCCGGAAGATCACCCGCGAGGCGCTGGCGCCGACGGACTCGGACCAGATGACGAACTCCCGCTCCTTGAGCGTCAGGAACTCGGCGCGGACGAGCCTCGCCACGCCCATCCAGCCCGTGACCCCGATCACCGCCATGATGGTCCAGATGGACGGTTGGAGGAACGCCAGCACGGCCAGGAGGAGGAAAAACCGCGGGAACACGAGCATCAGGTCCACCAGCCGCATGATGACGGCGTCGGCGAGCCCGCCGTGATAGCCCGCCGCGGAGCCCAGGATGATCCCGATCACCGCGGCGATTCCCACAGAGATGAAGCCCACCGCGAGAGAGATCCGCGCCCCGTAGAGCACGCGCGAGAGGACGTCGCGCCCGAGCTGGTCTGTCCCCAGCCAGTGGCTCGCCGAGGGGCCGGCCAGGATCCGGCGCGTGTCCGGCTTGTTCGGATCCCACGGCGCCAGGACCGGGGCCAGCACCGCCAGGGCGACCAGGATGCCCACCACGATGCCCGCGCACACCGCCAGCCGGTTGCGCTTGAACGTGCGCCAGAAGACCCGGAACTCGCTTCGCCCCCGGAGCGCCGGCACCCTTATCGCCTCCGCCGCCGCGCGGCCATGCGGATGCGCGGGTCCACGATGCCGTAGGCCAGGTCCGCGCAGAGGTTCGCGACCAGGGTCAGCCCCGCGACGATGACGAGGTTGCCCATGATGAGCGGGTAGTCCCGCGAGAACACGGCCTGGACCATGAGCTGGCCCATGCCGGGGATGGCGAAGATGGACTCGACGATCACGCTGCCGCCGATGAGCCCCGGCAGCGACAGGCCCAGGATCGTCACCACCGGCAGCAGCGCGTTCCGCAGGGCGTGCTTGCCGATGACGATCTGCTCGGGCAGCCCCTTGGCCCGCGCCGTCTGGATGTAGTCCTGGCGCACGACCTCCAGCATGCTCTGGCGCATGTAGCGCGAGAACCCGGCGAGCCCGCCGAAGGTGGCCACCACCACCGGGAGGATCAGGTGGCTGATGAAGTCCCACTGCTGCGGCCAGAAGGCCAGGTACTCCGAGTTCAGCGAGCGCAGCCCCGAGATGGGCAGCCAGCCGAGCTGCACCCCGAAGAGGATCATGAGGAGCAGCGCCAGCCAGAAATCAGGCGTCGCGAAGCCCACGAACACGAAGATGGTCGTGACCTTGTCGAAGAGGGAGTACTGGCGCGTCGCGGAGAGCACGCCGATGGGCACGGCGACGGCCATGATGAGGAGCATCTCGACCGCATTGAGGAGAAGGGTGATCGGGAGACGCTCGCCGATCTTCGTGAGCACCGGCCGCCCGTCGGGCTGGAAGGAGCGGCCGAAGTCGAGCTGCACCACGCGGGTGAGCCACTTCCAGTACTGGACGTGGAAGGGCTTGTCGAGCCCGTACAGCTCGCGCAGCGCCTGCCGCGCCTGGGCCGTGCTCTGCACGCTCAGGTCGCCCGTCTGCACCTCCACGGGCTCGCCGGGAGCCAGGTGGATCACGAGGAACGACACGAAGGTGATGCCGATCAGGAGCGGGATCGCCAGCAGGAACCGGCGGAGCGCGAAGAGGGCCATCTAGCCGGACGTGTACCGCTGCAGCTCGCGCGGGACGAACCACTCCGTGAAGTTGTAGAAGATCCCGGCCGGCGCCGGCTCCACCCCGCGCACGCGCGAGGCCACCACGGGGAGCGCGTCCCGGAAGTACAGGAAGATCACCGGCAGGTCCTCGGCCATGACCTCCTGGAGGCGATGGTAATATCGGACCCGGTCTGGCTGCGCGCAGGAGGAGCGACCTGCCTCCAGGAGCGCGTCCACTTCGGGGTTCGCATAGGAGATGTGGTTCAGCTGGTCGGGGCCGTTCTGCGAGGAGTGCCAGACCACGTACTGGTCCGGGTCCGTGCCGACGCCCCAGCCCATCACGATGGCCTCGAAGCGCTTCTTCTTGATGAACTCCTTGAGGAAGGACGACCACTCGAGAATCTGGATCTCGACACCGACACCGACCTCTTTCAGCCGCTGCTGGATGATCTCGGCGACCTTCTTCCGCTCCTCGTTCCCCTGGTTGGTGCGGATGGTGAACGTGAAGGGCCGCCCCTCCTTGTCCTCCACGAGGCCGTCTCCGTCGCGGTCCTTCCACCCCGCCTCCGCCAGGAGCGCCCGGGCCTTCTCCGGGTCGTACTCGTACCGCTTCACGCGATTCGTGTAGGCCCACGTCCCGGGCCGCAGCGGCCCCGTGGCGTCCCGCGCCATTCCCAGCACCACGCCGTCGATCAGCTCCTGCTTGTTGATGGCGTGGGCGAACGCCTGGCGCACCCGCCGATCCGCGAAGCGCGGGTCCTTGAGGTTGAATCCGAAGTAGGTGTACCCGCTGGAGGGGTAGCGGTACTTGCGGTACGCCTTGCGGAACGCGGGGTACTCCGTCTGGCGGACATACTGGAGCGCGGTCAACGACGCCAGGTCCACCCCCCTGGCCTTCAGCTCGAGGAAGATCGTCCCCTGGCTGGGGATGATCCGGTACACGATGCGTCCGATGTACGGCCGCCCTTCGTAGTAGTCAGGGTTCGCCACGAGCACGATCTTCTCGCCGCTCTTCCACTCCCTGAAGCGGTAGGGCCCGGTCCCGATGGGCTGGCTGTTCTGCGGGGACTCCTTGAGCTTGCCGTCGGCGACGTACCGCTCCAGGAGGTGCTTGGGCAGCATGTTCAGGCCCCAGCTCTGGAGCGCCCGGGCGTGCGGGCGGGAGTAGGTGACGCGGAAGGTGTAGGGGTCCAGCACCTCGGCGTCCTTCACCACCAGGAAGTCGTCCTTGTAGGCGGTGGGGGTCTTGGGGTGGATCATCGTCTGGTACGTGAACAGCACGTCGGCGGCCGTGAACGGCTGGCCGTCGTGCCACCGGACATTCTGGCGGAGCTTGAACGTCAGCGTCATGCAGTCCCGGCTGAACGTCCACGACTCGGCCAGCTGGCCGGTCCAGTCGAGGTTGCGGTCGGTGCGGACGAGCCCGTCGTAGACGAGGCCGCCCACCTCGTGGGAGGCGCTGTCAGACGTGATATTCGGGATCAGGCCGGCAATATCGCTGATTGAGGACTGGATGAACGTGTCCCCATGGGCGGGCGCCCCCGCTCCGGCCACCGGCTCGTCCGAGCGACCCTCCACGTCGATCCCGCACCCCGCGAGCGCCAGGCTCGCCAGGAGCAGGAGCCTCACCGCGCGGGGGCTGGCCCGCCTCATCCGGCTACTTGGGCGCAGGCGCGGGAGCCGGCCCGGGAGTCGTGCTCGCCGCGGGCGCCGCCGGGGGCGCCGCGGGCAGGATGGGAGTGGCGACCTTGTGGCCCTGCATGGCGAGCCAGAAGGAGGTGACCGCGAACGCGATCGCCACCCCGGTCGTGAGCTTGCCCAGGAGCGTCGGCGTTCCCATGGACCCGAACACGGCCTGACTGCCGGCGCCGCCGAAGGCCGACCCGATGTCCGCCCCCTTGCCCGCCTGGAGCAGCACCAGCGCGATGATGATCAGACTGACGATGACGTGGATGATCACGACCAACGTGAACACGCTGCGGTCACTCCTTTGAGGCGCCGCTCTTGGCGGCGGACTTCTTCGCGATGGTGATGAAGCTCGCGGCCTGGAGACTGGCGCCCCCGACGAGCGCTCCATCGATCTCCGGCTCCTGGGAGAACAACCCGGCGTTGTCAGGTTTGACGCTGCCGCCGTAGAGGATGCGAACGGCCTGGGCGCTCTCCTTCGACCCGAGCTCCGAGAGAAGCCCGCGCAGGTAGCCGTGCACCTCGGCCGCCTGTGATGGCGTGGCAGTGAGCCCCGTGCCGATGGCCCACACGGGCTCATAGGCGATGGTGCACCGCACGAGGTCTTCCGCCGGAAGGCCGGCGAGCCCGGCGCGGAGCTGGCCCTCGACCACCGTGAACGTGAGCCCCTGGCGGCGCTCCTCGGCAGTCTCCCCCACGCACAGGACTGGCTGGAGGCGGTGGCGAAGCGCCGCGGCGACCTTGCGGCTGATCTCCTCGTCAGTCTCGCGAGAGATGTGGCGGCGCTCCGAGTGGCCGAGGACGACCAGACGGCATCCGAGCTCGGCCAGCATCGCGGGGGACACCTCGCCCGTGAAGGCACCCGACTCCTCCCAGTGGCAGTTCTGCGCCCCCAGCATCAGGGGCGAGCCCGCCAGGACTTCGGCGACGGCGGCCAGCGCGGTGAACGGAGGGCAGATCGCGACCTCCACGCCGCGCGGCCGCTTGAGGCCGTCACGCACGGCCTGAGCCAGCTCCCGGGCCTCCGCCAGGCGTCCGTGCATCTTCCAGTTGGCGACGACCATCGGCGTGCGCATCAGCCCGTCCGCCTCATGGAGCGTCGTTCAGGGCGGCGACGCCCGGCAGCACGCGGCCCTCCAGGAACTCGAGGAACGCGCCGCCGGCCGTCGAGATGTACCCGATCTTGCCGGTCACTCCGGCGGCCTGGGCCGCGGCAATGGTGTCGCCGCCGCCGATCACCGAGAATGCCCCGCATCCCACCACGGCCCGGCCGACCTGCACCGTGCCCGCGGCAAAGGGCTCCTGCTCGAACACCCCCATGGGCCCGTTCCAGACGACGGTGGCCGCTCCCTTCAGCGCTTCGCTGAACTGGAGAACGGTGGCCGGGCCGATGTCGAGCCCCATCAGATCGGCAGGGATCTCCCTGATGCCGACGGTGCGGATGCCCTCCCGGCTGCCGACCCCGCGCGCAGCGACAACGTCCACCGGGAGCCGCACCTTCACGCCGCGGGCCCGCGCGTGGTCGAGCGCGGCGCGGGCCGCCTCGATCCGATGCGGCTCCAGCAGCGAGCGGCCGACCCCGTGGCCCAGCGAGGCGAGGAAGGTGAAGGCCATGCCGCCGCCGAGGAGGAGGCCGTCGACCCGGTCGAGCAGGCTCTGGACCAGGGGGAGCTTGTCGGACACCTTGGCGCCGCCGAGGAGGGCAATCACCGGGCGCTGGGGCTGCTCGAAGATGCGTCCGAGCGCGGCCAGCTCGCGGCTCATGAGCAGGCCCGCGGCCGCGGGCGAGAGGAAGCGCGTGATGGCTTCGATCGAGGCGTGGGCCCGGTGGGCCGCGGCGAAGGCATCGTTGACGTAGACTCCCGCGAGGGCGGCGAGCCCGCGGGCAAACGCCTCGTCGTTTGCCTCCTCCTCGGCGTGGAAGCGCAGGTTCTCGAGGAGCAGGACCTGCCCCGGTCCGAGCGCCCGCGCCAGCGCCTCCGTCTCGGGACCGACGCAGTCCGGCGCCAGGGGCACCGGCTGTCCAAGGAGCTCTCCGAGCCGCTCTGCCACGGGCCGCAAGGAAGAGGCCGGATCCGGCTTGCCCTTGGGCCGGCCGAGATGTGACGCGAGCACGACGGCGGCGCCCGCCTTGAGGCAGTGCTGCACCGTCGACAGCGCCGCCACGATACGCGTGTCATCGCTCACGCGCCCGTCCTTCAGGGGAACATTGAAGTCCACCCGGAGGAAGACGCGCTGCCCCGCGAGGTCGAGCTGCTCGACGCCGAGCTTGGGCACGCTACAGCGATCTTGCCATGTAGAGGATCAGGTCACGCACGCGGCACGAGTACCCCCACTCGTTGTCGTACCACGCGAGCACCTTCACGAGGTTGCCGTCGATCACCGCCGTCGAGGGCAGGTCCACGATCGACGAGTGCGGGTTGCCGTTGAAGTCCACCGACACCATCTCCTCGTCCGTCGCGTCCAGGATCCCCCGGAGCGGCCCCGCCGCGGCCGACCGGAAGGCGTCGTTGATGGCCACCGCCGTGGCCGGCTTCCCCAGCTCCACCGTCAGGTCCACCACCGACACGTTCGCCGTCGGCACGCGGATCGCGATCCCGTCGAGCTTCCCCTTCAGCTCCGGCAGGACGAGCCCCACCGCCGTCGCCGCGCCCGTCGTCGTCGGGATCATGCTCACCGCGCCCGCCCGGGCGCGGCGGAGGTCCTTGTGCGGAAAGTCGTGGATGGGCTGGTCATTCGTGTACGCGTGCACCGTGGTGGCGAATCCCCGCTTGATCCCGAAGCCGTCCAGCAACACCTTCGCCACCGTCGCCAGGCAGTTCGTCGTGCACGAGGCATTGGACACCAGCTCGTGCCGGGCCGGGTCGTACCGTTGCTCGTTCACCCCCAGCACCACCGTGATGTCGGGGTCCTTGGCCGGCGCCGTGATCACCACCTTCTTGGCCCCCGCCTGCAGGTGCTTCGACGTCGTCGCCTTGTCCCGGAACACCCCCGTGGACTCCACGACGATGTCCACGCCCAGCTCCCGCCACGGCAGGGTCGCCGGATCCTTCACCGAGCACACCCGGGTCTCCCGGCCGTCGACGAGGATCGCCTCGCCCTTCACCGCCATCTCGGCCCGGAGCGGCCCGTGCACCGAATCGTGCTTCAGCAGATGCGCCAGGGTCCTGGCGTCGGCCAAGTCGTTGACCGCCACCACCTCGATGTCCTTGCTCTCGAGGGCTGCCCGGAAGAAGACGCGGCCGATCCTCCCGAACCCGTTGACTGCGACTCGCACTGCCATACGCACGCTCCTCGCTGGGGGTAACCCACGGATTGATAACTACTTCGGCCTTCTGCCCGGTTCATCATTATATCGGGCAGTGGCGGGCTGGCGCAAGGTCGCGGCCCCGGGCCTGCCGGCTCCCGCTACACCACCCGGGCGACCGTCACCACCCCCACGGTGGCTGCGCCGGCATCCCTCAGGAGGGCCGCGCATTCGCCTGCGGTGGCCCCGGTGGTCATGATGTCGTCGACCAGCAGCACATGGCGCCCGACGACGACGCCGGGCCGCCGGAGCGTGAAGGCCCCTCGCACATTGGCGCGCCGATCCTCCGCGCCCAGATCGGTCTGAGGCAAGGTGGCCGCGGCACGGGCGAGCACGTCGGCGCGCACCGGAACGCCCCAGACGGTCCCCACCCGCCGGGCCAGCAACCGCGACTGGTTGAAGCCGCGCTCACGCTCCCGCCGGCGATGGAGCGGGACCGGCAGGAGCAGGTCGACCCCCTGGACAGGAATCACGGCCGCCGTCTCGGCCAGCAGGTCACCCAGCGGCGCAGCAAGCGCCCGCCGCCCGCCGAACTTGAACGCGAGGATGGCCTGGCGGACCACATCCCCGTAGCGTGCCGCCGCCCGCGCATACGAGTAGGAGGGAGGGTGCGCCCGGCAGGCGCCGCAGAGGTGGACAGCAGGCATTCCACCCATGCGCCCCGGCCCATCGGTGAAGGCCCCGAAGGGCCTCCCGCACACCCGGCACACCGGTGGCGGGATACGCTCCAGGTGCTCCCAGCAGGCCCCGCAGAGCGGGTCGCGGCGGCCGGCGTCGAGCCGGACCCGGCACACGGGGCAGAATGGGGGGAAGAGCAGGTCGACGGCGGTGATGATCCAGCCGCGCCAGCCCGCGCGCGTGCCGGAGGGAGTCGCTACGGCCTGAGGGTGTTCCACCGGCGGCACGAGGGGCACCGGTCCACCCACCGGACGCTCGTGGTGCCGCAGGCTCCGCAACGATGCGGCCACTCGAAGCTCGCCGTCGAGCGGAGCGCCCGCCGGTACTCCTCGAAGGCCTCCGGCACCTGCCCGCGCCGCTCGAAGACCGCTCCCAGGTAGGCATGGATGGCGGGCAGGTCAGGGGCCCGCACCTCGATCTTCTGGAGCTGGTCGGCCGCCTCATCGAGCATGGACAGCTCGAAGTACACGCGCGCGAGACCCAGCGCCACCGCAAGATTGTCGGGGACCCGCGCCGCCGCCTGCTGGTACAGGGCAATCATCTTCGTGGGGCGGCCGTCGGCGCGGTAGCGCTGCTCGACCCGGGCGAGCAGCGGCAGAGCGGGCTGACGCTCAAGCCCGCGCTCCCATACGCGAAGGGCCTGGGCCGAGTCCCCCGCGCCGAGGTGCGCGTCGCCCAGCGCCAGGAGCGCCGGGAGGAAATCGGGCTGGACCCGAAGAGCCTCGCGGAATGCCACCACGGCGGCCGGCACGTCCCCCTCGGCCAGCCGGGACTGTCCCTGCTCGTAGTGGATGCCCGCCAATCGCGTCTGCTCCTCTGGCCGCTCCTCGCCCGCCACGTGACGGAGCAGCCGCTCCTGGGCGGGAAGGGCGTCGGCCCAGCGGCCGAGCTCGACGCTGAGATCACGAAGAGCGCGGAGCGCCGTCAGGTGGTCGGGGTCGCGTGCGAGCACGTCGCGGTGGATCTCCAGGGCGTCGTCGGGCCGGCCAGCCCGGCGATACGCCTCCGCAGCGGCCAGGAGGGTCTCGGGTCGCTCATCCGCCCTGAGGGCCTGCAGCTGATGCGCAAGCGCGCCCTGCTCGTCCCCGCGCCGCCGTGCGAGCTCGGCCAGCCGCGCGTGGACCTCGGCGTAGCCGGGCTCCCTGCGCAAGAGCTCCTCGTAGGCGGCCTGCGCCTCGACCCACCTCCCCGCGAGCTGGGCATCGAGGCCCTCATGATAGCGCTCGCTGAGCGTGGCGTCCCGCCGGGCATCCCGGGCGGTCTCGTGGTCCCGGTAGGCGCGACTCAGGTCGCGCACGACGCCGAGGATGATGGCCAGCGCCGCCCCCAGGAGGAACGCCCCGAGGACGAGCGCCATGAGGGGGACGTCGTAGCCCCACTCGGGCCCGAGAGTGAGATGGACCCGGGGGGTGTTGAGCGAGGTCCAATACGCGACGAGAACTCCGAACAGCAGGAGGAGGACGAGACCGAGGCGGATCGGCACGGAAGCGACGCCTTGCTGCGCGTCCTAGCCTGCCGCAGTCCGTTCTTCTTCCTCGACCGCCCGCTGACAGGTGATGCAGTAGCGGGCAAAGGGCAGGGCCTCGAGCCGCTTCTCGGCGACGACTTCCCCGCACCGCTCGCAGGACCCGAACCCGCCCTCGTCGAGCTTCTGAAGAGCCGAGACCACCTCTTTCAGCAGTCGCCGGTCGCCGTTGCCCAGCTCGAACAGGAACTCGCGGTTGTACGCGCTCGAGGCCTGGTCCCCCAGGTCCTTGGTGGAGTCGTCGTCGGGACCCCTGGCGTAGAGCACGGTCTTCCCGACCCCCTCGACGAGCTGGCGATGCTTCTCCTCCAGCTTCTTCCGGAAATGGGCCAGACGTTCCTTCCTCATCTCCGCCTCCTTGAAAACCCTGGCAATACCGCGAGCGGTCCCGCGATAGTGGCGCAGACTACCATGGCGCCCAAAGGAACGCAACCCGGGCGAAGCCGCCCCGGGCTCAGGAGCCTTCGACGGAGAGCACGGGGGCGTCGCCCCACAGGCGCTCGAGCGCGTAGAACTCGCGTGTCGCATCGGCGAAGACGTGCACGACCACGTCGCCGTAGTCCAGGAGGAGCCAGCCGCTTTTCGCGGTGCCCTCCCGGTGGCGCGCCCGCACTCCGTCCGCCTTGAGTACCACCTGGATGGCGTCGGCGATGGTGTCGATCTGTGTGCTCGCCTGCGCGCTGCAGACCAGGAAAAAGTCGGCGACGCCGGAGATGCCCTGGAGGTCGAGGACCACGACACCCGCGGCCTTCTTCTCGAGGGCGGCGCGAGCGGCGAGACGGACGGTGTACTCGGACGAGGTGGAAGCCATCAACCCTCCTGGCGGTACAGTCGGTGGTCACGGATGTAGGCGGCCACGGAGGCCGGCATGCGGAAGGCGAGACTCCGGCCCTCGCAGGCGCGGCGCCTCAGGTCCGAGGCCGAGATGGGCAGGGAGGCCGCCTCCACGAGCACCGGCGCCTCGGGACACCCCGGCGCCGCTTCCGGACGGACGAATCCCTCGAGCCCCAGCTCGCGCAGCACTTTCTGCGAGGCCGGGGCGTCGGGATCGAACGCCTTCCCACTCCGCGGCACCACCACCAGCCGGGCGAGCGCCGCCACGGTCCGCGGATCCTTCCAGGTGAGCAAGTCGAGGAACGTCTCCGACCCGATGACGAGACAGAGATCGCCGCGAGGGCTGAGCGCCTGGAGCGTATCCACCGTGTAGGACGGGCCGCGCCGTCGAAACTCCACGTCGGAGACCTCGAACTGCGGGTGCTCGCGCACCGCGAGCTCGGTCATGGCGAAGCGATCGGCGGCCGGGGCCAGCTCCCCGGCGGGCTTATGCGGGGGCACGGAGGCCGGGACGAAGAGCACCCGGTCCAGCTCGAGGAACTCGCAGATCTCGTCGGCCATAAGCAGATGACCGAAGTGGATGGGGTTGAAGGTGCCCCCGAACACCCCGACGCGAGGCAACGCCCGGCTACTCCCGGATCTGCCCGTCGCCGAGCACGACGAACTTCGTGGTGGTGAGCTCGCGAACGCCCACCGGGCCCCGCGCGTGGAGCCTGGACGTGGAGATGCCCATCTCCGCTCCCATGCCGAACTGAGATCCGTCCACAAGCCGAGTCGAGGCGTTCACGAGCACGGCCGCCGCGTCCACCTCGTGGGTGAAGCGGCGCGCGCGGCGGAGGTCGGAGGTCACGATGGCTTCCGCGAGCCCCGAGCCGTGACGGCGGATATGCGCCATGGCCTCATCGAGGCTGTCGACCACCTTCACGGCGACGATGGAGTCGAGGTACTCCGTGTCCCAGTCGGACTCCTCGGCCACTCGGGCCGCCGGCACGAAGGCTCGCGTGCGCTCGTCGCCGCGTATCTCCACGCCCGCCTCCCCGAGCCGCGCCGCCACCACCGGCAGGTAGCGGGGGGCGATCGCCGCGTGCACGAGCAGCGTCTCCATGGCGTTGCAGACGCTCACGCGGTGGGCCTTGGCGTTGACGGCGATCGCCACGGCCATGCCGAGATCGGCGCCCTCGTCCACGAACACATGGCACAGACCCTTGTCGTGCTTGAGCACGGGCACCGTCGCGCGCTCGGTCACGAGCCGGACGAGCTCCTCCCCGCCCCGGGGGATGATGAGGTCCAGGTCCCGGTCGAGCGTCAGGAGGGCCATGACGGCCGCGCGGTCCGGCGTGTCCACGTACTGGATCACGTCGGCCGGCAGGCCCGCCTTCTCCACGGACTTGGCGAGGAGCTGAGCGATCATCGTGTTGGACTCGATCGCCTCGCTGCCGCCGCGCAGCACCACGGCGTTGCCCGACTTGAGGCAGAGCGCCGCCGCGTCGGCAGTCACGTTCGGGCGGGACTCGTAGATGAAGCCGATCACGCCCAGCGGCACCCGCACGCGCGAGATCTCCAGGCCATTGGGCCGGTGCCACGTCTCCACCACTTCGCCCACGGGGTCGGGAAGCGCGGCGACCTGGCGGACACCGGTGGCCATCTCCTCGATGCGGCCGTCCGTCAGCGTGAGGCGGTCCACGAAGGCCCGCGTGAGGCCCTTGGAGCGGGCGCGGGCAAGGTCGGCCCGGTTGGCCTCGAGGATCGTAGCAGCCTTCTCTTCCAGCCCCCGGGCCATCTGGCTCAGGACCTCGTTCTTGGTCCGGGTTGGAGCCAGCGCGAGCACCCGCGACGCCTCCTTGGCGGCGCGCGCCTTGGCTTGCACCTCTGCCGCGATGTCCATGCTGTGTCCTCCCGCGCGCCCGCTCAGAGCACCACCAGGTTGTCCCGGTGGATCACCTCACCGACGCCCTTGTAGCCCAGCGTCTTCTCGATCTCCGCGGTCTTGACCCCGCGGAGCTTCCGCAGCTCCGTGGCATCGTAGTTCACGAGCCCTCGCGCGAACTCCCCTGAGCCGACTTCGCCGAGACTGACGACATCACCGGCCTGGAACTCGCCGGTCACGCCGACCAGCCCCGAGGGCAGGAGGCTCTTGCCCCTCTCAGTTAAGGCCTTCTTCGCTCCCGCGTCAACCGTCAGACACCCCTGCGGCGGCACGGCGAAGGCGATCCACCGTTTCCGCGCCGCCAGCCGGTCACCGCGCGGCTGGAAGTAGGTGCCGAGCGCTTCGCCGCCGAGGAGCCGCCCGAGGACTCCGGGCTCCCGCCCACTGGCGATGACCATCGCGATGCCCGAGGCAACCGCCTTCTGGGCGGCCTCGAGCTTCGTGCTCATGCCGCCCACGGAGACGCCCGCTGTCCCGTCGTAGACGAGGCGCTGGATGTCCTCCGTGATCGCCTCCACGGTCTCCACCCGCCGCGCCGTGGGATCGCGCCGCGGATCCGCCGTGTAGAGCCCATCCACGTCCGTGAGAAGCACCAGGAGATCGGCGTCGATCAGGTGGGCCACCAGGGCGGCGAGATTGTCATTGTCGCCCAGCTTGATCTCGTCCACGGCGACCGTGTCGTTCTCGTTCACGATGGGCACGACCCCGAAGCTGAGGAGCGTCAAGAGCGTGTTCCGCGCGTTGAGGTAGCGCGAGCGGTCGCTGATGTCCTGGTCCGTCAGGAGCACCTGGCCCACGTGCAGGCCGTGCTTCTTGAACGCGTGCTCGTAGTGCCACATGAGCGCGGACTGCCCGACGGCCGCCGCCGCCTGCTTCTCGGGGATACTGCGCGGGCGCGCCGGGAGCCCGAGCCGGGCCATGCCCGTCACGATGGCGCCGGAGGTGACCAGGGCGACCTCGCGGCGGCCCGCCACCACGCTGGCGATGTCAGCGGCCAGCGCCGCGATCCGACGGCCGTCGGGGCCCTGTCCGGGAACGGTGATGAGCCCGCTGCCGACCTTGACCACCAGCCGCCGCGTACGGGTCAGGGTGCGGCGGGCACCCACTCGGCGCTCCTGAGCCGTGCCGCCAGGTCGCGAACCAGGGCCTCGAGGCCGAGCCCCGTCACGGACGAGATGGCGTGAAACACGATGCCGCGCTCCTTGCAGAACCGCTCGAGGACCTGTCGGCGGTCCTCGGCCCCGGGGAGCTCGGCCTTGCTGCCGGCGACCACCTGCGGCCGCGTCGCCAGCGCCTCGGAGTAGGCGCGAAGCTCGTGCTGGATGGCGTGGTAATCGTCGACGGGATCCCGCCCGTTGGAGGGGTCGAGGTCGATCAGGTGGATCAGGAGCCGCGTGCGCTCCGTGTGCCGGAGGAAGCGGATGCCGAGCCCCTTGCCTTCCGCGGCCCCGGGGATGAGTCCGGGGAGGTCGGCAATCACGAAGGCCGCGCCCTCGCCCACGCGGACGATGCCGAGGTTGGGCTGGAGCGTCGTGAAGGGATAGTCGGCGATCTTCGGTGTGGCGGCAGACAGCCGGGACACGAGCGTGGACTTGCCGGCGTTCGGGAATCCGATCACGCCCACATCGGCCAGGAGCTTGAGCTCCATGTGGATCCAGCGCTCGTCGCCGGCGCGTCCGAGATCGGCCCGGCGCGGCGCCCGGTTGGTCGAGGTGACGAAGCGGGCGTTTCCGCGGCCGCCGCGCGCCCCGCGCGCGACGATCAGACGCTGCCCGGG
>Ga0154566_1156_pt2 | contig 15932 bp, 12 predicted proteins | sample RifGroF2_FD_105709 | JGI IMG/M metagenome (GOLD analysis project Ga0154566, IMG submission 105709) | Candidatus Rokubacteria bacterium GWF2_70_14
TGATGTTGATGTCCCAGCGGAAGACACAGACCCCCGCGAACACGGGACGGATCTGCGGCACGATCCCGTAGAAGAGCACATGCAAGCGCCCCGCGCCGGTGGCCGTCACGGCCTCCACCTGCCCGCGGTCGATCTCCTCGATCCCCTCGGCGAAGAGCTTGGAGACGAAGCCGATCGAGCGGACGGCCACGGCCAGCGCCCCCGCCAGGGAGCCCGGCCCCACGATGATGATGAAGATGAGGGCCCACACGAGCGAGTCCACGGAGCGGCTCACGACGATGAGGAGCCGCGCGGCCAGATATGAGACGCGGTTGAGCGTGGTGTTGCGCGCCGCCAGGAACGCGACGGGGCAGGCCAGCACCACCGCCATCGCCGTGCCGAGGGTGGCGATGTTCACCGTCTGGAACAGCGGCTCCACCAGCGCGCCGGCAAAGGCCCAGTCGGGCGGCAGCATCCGCCCGAAGAGGTCGGCCAGCTGCGTCGGCGAGTCGGCCACCCACTCCCAGCGCACGCCCATGCCTTGCGCGGCCCACACGATCGCGACGGCACTGGCCACGCGGAGGAGGACGCGCCCTGCGGTTTGCGCGGGCGTGTGGCGTGTCCACACGCGAGGGGCCGCGATCGGATCGGGCGTCACTGGATGCGGCGGCGCGCCCATGCGCTCACCCACTCGCCGAGGCTCACGATGGCCACGATGACCAGGAGGATGGCCAGCGTGAAGTCGTAGTCGTAGCGGGAGAAGGAGTTGTACAGCGTGGTGCCGATGCCGCCCGCCCCCACGATGCCGATGATGGTGGACTGGCGGAGGTGGATGTCCCACTGGTACACGGTGAGTCCCACGATGCGCGGCAGCACCTGGGGGAGCACGCCGTAGAGGAGGACGGCGCCCCGGCCCGCGCCGGTGACGCGCACCGCCTCCACCTGGCCGCGGTCGATCTGCTCGATCTGCTCGGCCAGGAGCTTGCTGAAGAAGCCCAGCGAGTTCACGGTGAGCGTGAGCATGCCCGCCAGCGGCCCGAAGCCCACCGCCTTGACCAGGATGATGGCGACGATGATCTCGTGGAAGGTGCGCCCCAGCGAGACGATGCCGCGCCCCGCCGCGTAGACCGGCAGTGGCGCCACGTTCCGCGCGGCCATGATGGCCACGGGAATCCCGAGCACCGTGCCGAGGGCGGTGGACAGCGTGGCCATCTGGAGGCTCTCGACGATCCCCTCCAGCAGGAGCTCCCACCGGTGGAAGTCCGGCGGGACGGCCCGCCCGAAGACGGTGCCGGCCCGCGCCAGGCCCCGCGCGACACGCGCCGCGTCCACCTCGAGGTTCCACACGTTCCACGCCACAAAGGCCGCGAGGGCGAGCCACACACCCGGGCCCATCCAGCGCGCGGGCCATGGGGATGGCGGGCGCCAGACGGCGACATGGCTCATGCGAGCGCCCCCTCCAGCTCCTCGCCGGCGCCCCCGTAGATCACCCCGAGGGCGGCGCGGTCGAGCGCGGCGGGCGGCCCCTCGAAGACCACCTGGCCTGCGCTGAGCCCGATGATCCGCCGGGCGAAGCGCCGGGCCAGGGGCACGTCGTGGATGTTGATCAAGGCCGGGATGCGCTCCTCGTCCGCGAGCTCGGTGATGAGGGCCATGACGGCCCCGGACGTCTTGGGATCGAGACTCGAGGTGGGCTCGTCCACGAGGAGGATCTTCGGGCGCTGCACGAGCGCGCGCGCGATGCCGACCCGCTGGCGCTGGCCGCCGGAGAGCGCATCGGCCCGCTTGTTCTCCATCCCATCGAGTCCCACGCGCCGGAGCGTGGCGAAGGCCATGGCCACATCCTCGGGCGGGAAGCGGCGGCGCCACGCCTGCCAGAGCCCCACGTAGCCGAGGCGGCCGGAGAGCACGTTCTCCATCACCGTGAGGCGTTCCACCAGGTTGAACTCCTGGAAGATCATCCCCATCTGACGGCGCGCGCGGCGAAGATCGGCGGGCGGGAGCGTCGTGATCTCGAGCCCGTCGAGCGTGATGGACCCCGCGTCGGGCTCGACCAGGCGGTTGATGCAGCGGATGAGGGTACTCTTGCCGGCGCCGGACGGGCCGATGACGAACACCACCTCGTCGTTGCCTACGGTGAGCGAGACGCCCCGCAGGGCCTCGTCGCCCGTGGGGTAGCGCTTGGCGAGCGCCGAGACCTCGAGCACCGGCGGGCTTTCGTGCCTACTCGCCCGCCTTGGGCGGCGCCGAGAACTTCTTGTACTCGGGGGAGTCGCGCGTGAACTTGGCGCCGTTGGCCTCGAGGATGCCCACCACCGGCTCCCAGTCCCTCTTGTAGTCGATGGGCACGAACCCCACGGAGTCCCTGAACTCCTTGCCCAGGCTCGTCCCCTGGATCTTGAAGGTGTAGAAGGCCTCCTTGATCTTCTCTGCGAGCCGGGGCTCCAGCGCGTGGTAGTACGCGAAGCCCGCCGTGGGGAACACCGGCGAGGTGTAGATGACCTTGTACTCGGTGGCCTTGACCACGCCGCGGTTCACCATGCGCTCGAGCACGGAGTCGGCCACGGCCGCGGCGTCGTAGTCCCCGTTGACCACGCCCAGCACCGAGTTGTCGTGCTTGCCGGAGAAGGCGATCTGGTAGTCCTTGCCCGGGACGACGCCCGCCTTCGAGAAGAAGTACACGGGCGCCTGGTGCCCCGAGTTGGAGGTCTGCGAGACATGGGCGACGCGCTTGCCCTTGAGGTCGGCCACGGAGTTGATCTTCGCGTTGCCGGCCTGCGCGATCACGATGAGGCGGTAGCCGCGCGCCCCCTTCACCGTCGCCATCTGGGCGAAGGGCACGGCCCCCGCCAGGTTCACGCCGTACGGCAGGCTCCCCGTGGAGTAGCCGGTGATGTGCAGCCGGCCCGAGCGCATGGCCTCGAGCTGGGCGGCGTAGTTCTGCGGCCCGAAGAACTGCGTCTTCTTGCCGGTCGCCTTCTCGACGTGGCGGAGCAGGTCGGCGAACACCGACCCGTACACCGCGGGGTCCTCCACCGGGACATAGGCGAAGACCAGGATGTCCGGATTGAGGAGCCTGGCGGGATCCTTGGGGACATCCGGGATGCCGTCGCCGTTGTCGTCGCAGTAGAGGACGTCGAGCCGGCCGCGCTGGTTGCACGCCTCCGCGGCCTCGCCGAGCCCGACCGCCATGGCGCCCACGGCAGCGAGCACCGCCAGCAGCGTGAACGATCTGAGCGTTCGCATGATCGCCTCCTGGCCCGCGCATCCGTGATGCTGCGGGCCGCTGACGGATACTACCACAGGGGCCGGCGGGGCCGAGGGCGCGGCGCGAAAAGCCTGCACGGCCCGAGCGGTTCGCGCTAGAGTCATCCCATGGACCCGGCCGAGCCCAAGCCGCGGACCTACACGCTCCAGCGCGCCGGGGCGGTCGTGTTCGCGCTCGCCGCCATCCTCCCGCTGCTCCTCTTCTTCTACACGCTCTACGAGCTGGGCGCCCTCGACACGCCCCAGGCGCAACTCGGCCTCGGGCTCGCGCTCGCCGCAGTCCTCATCGGCCTGTACATGTTCCGCACCATGATGACGCGGATCGCCGAGATCCTCCGCGCCTCGGCCGCTGCCGGCGGGGCAGGGGCGCCGGGCGCTCCTGCCGAGTCCCAGGCCGAGTTCGACCTGCCCGGGCTCGGAACCATCCGCGAGGCCGAGCCCATCCGCGAGAGCGACATGCTGCCCGGAACCGTCGAGCAGCTCCGCACCATGTGGCAGGCCGAGGCGGCGCCTCTCGTGGGGCGGCGCGTCTCCGTCTCGGTGCGGAACGCGCCCGAGCCCATCGTGGGCACGCTCGGCCAGATCACCGACGACGGCCTCCTCCTGCTCGACGACGACGCCAAGAAGATGGGGATCACCTACCGCCGCATCTCGGCCATCGAGGCCAAGCGCTAGCAGGCCGCTGAAACAGGCCCATCTGCTTCGTTGGCGCCCTCGGCCGCACGCTCAACGTACAGGAAGTACGCCTCGCGCGCGGCCGTCGGGCGCCGCCTCGCATCTGGACCTGTTTGAGCGGCCTGCGAGGGGTTCCCGGAGCGGGCTGGGGCCTGGACTACTGGCGGAGGCGACGGCGCAGCTCCTCACACTGGTCCGGTCGCTCCGCGGGAGGGGTGAGCCAGACGATGTCGCCCGTGGCCTCTCCCAGGACATCGCGAGGATCTTCATCCGGGCCCACCTCGAGCATCTCGACCACGAGCTGGCGCGTCCCGGGACGCAGCGCCTCGAGCTGAGCCGGAAGACCCCCGGGCGCCTGATGGCCGCGCCCGGCGATCACCACCACCTGCGGCGTCTGCGCGAGCGCCTCGGCGAGCCGCCGCGCCATGCTGACGTTGCGCGCGTGCCAGCTCTCCACCATGGTCGGGAGATGGCGCTCCGGCAGCAGATCGCAGTGCCCCTTCCGGATGGTCCTGGCGATGGCCGCCTCCCGCGCCGGATCGGGTGGGAGCAACGAGCGCAAGCGTGCCCCGTCCGGCAACGCCGAGAGCCCCTCCCGGGCGATCCTCCGCGCGACGGCGGGATCGAGGTCGGCGGCCACGACGCGCAGCCGGGACCGGCGCGCGAGATCGAAGAGCGGCCAGTACATGCCAAAGTCCGGCCATCCCGTCTTGCTCCACCCCAGCGCGGCGCCGAGGTCGGCGGCGCCGCCGGCCGCCTCGAGCGCCCGGTCCACCGCCGCCTGGCGATCGGCCGCCAGCATCTCGAAGGCCACGACGGGCCGGGCGCCGGCGCCGAGCATCGCCTCCAGCACCCGCCGCTGGTGGGCATGGTGGTGGGCATTATCGTGCACCTCGCCGAGGTAGACCACCTCGGCGCTTCGGGCCCGGAGGGCGATGGCGGTCGCGTGTAGAACCGGGTCGCCTGATTGGGGCAGGACGAGCGCCATGGGAGCCGCACACGCGGAGAGCAGGAGGGCGACCGCGGTCAGGAGCCGGGGATCGCTTATCATGGCTCCATTATGAGCCTTCCCGCGTGGTGGCGGGAGCGCCGCGCTCGCGTGCTCCAGCTCTGGGCCGTGGGGGTCGCCGCGAGCCTGCTCGTCACCGCGGCCTCCTCCCTGGGCTACCTCGAGGCGCTCCAGGCCCGGAGCGTCGACCTCCTGCTGAGGCTCCAGGGGCAGCGGTTCGCCCCCGAGGTCGTCCTGGTGGCCATCGACGAGGAGGCCTTCGAGTCCCTCGGCCGCCGCCAGCCCCTGCCCCGCGACTACCTGGCCCGGCTGCTGCGCGGCCTCCAGCGCGCCGGAGCCGCCGTGGTGGGAGTGGATCTCGCGCTGAACACGCCCACCACCGACGCCGACGACGGCGCGCTCTCCCGCGCGATCACGGACTTCTCGGACGGAGGCGTGAGCCGGGTCGTCCTGGTGGACGCGCCGCCGCCCAGGAGCGGGCCGCTGTCGGATCCGGCCTTTCTCGGCTCGGTCCTGCGTGGAGCCGCCGAAGTGCCCCTGGACCAGGACGGCGTGATCCGCCGCGTCGCGCTCCTCGTCCCGCGGGGCCCCGGTCCGCCGCAGCCCATCCTCCCCCTCGCCGTCGTCGCGCGGCTGGCGGGCATGTCCCAGGGGTCGCTCGAGGCCTCGCTCCGCGAGCGCGGCGGCCTCTCGCCGCTTCCCGCCTGGCGCTCCGGCGCCGGCTGGACGCTCGTGGAGCAGCCGGCGCTCTCCGTCCGGCCCAACGAGCTGTGGCGCATCAACTACGTGGGGCCGGCCGGCTCCTTCCTCACGATCCCGAGCAACGCGGTGGCGGCGCTGGCCGATCCGGCGGCCGAGCTGGCCCACGACAATCCGCTCCGCGGGCGGGTCGTGCTGGTCGGAGGCACCTACCAGGAGAGCCGCGACTTCTATCCGACCCCGCACGGCGCCATCGCGGGTGTGGAGATCCACGCCAACGTCATCCACATGCTGGTGACCGGCTCCTACATCCGGCCCTCCGGGTGGTTCACGAGCCTCGCCTTCCAGATCGGCATCGTGCTGCTGGCCGGCGTCGTGATGGCCGTGCTCCGCCCGCTCGCCGGCACCATCGTCTGCCTCATCGGCGCCGTCCTGCTCGGGGTGCCGGCCTCCTTCGTCGCCTTCCAGCGAAGCGGCTACTGGGTGGACTTCCTGCTCCCTGCCATCGTCACCTCGCTGCTGGGGCTCGTGGCGGAAGGGCTGGCGCGCCGGCGCTTCCGCGACTCGTTCGGCCGCTATGTGAGCCGCGAGATCGCCGCCCAGGTGCTGGCGGAGGCCCCGAGCCTTCGGGGCGAGCGCCGGGCCGTCTCCATCCTCTTCTCGGACCTGCGCGGATTCACCACACTGTCCGAGACCATGCCGGCCGAGCAGGTGGCCGGCCGCCTCACCGAGTACTTCGAGGCGATGACCACGGCCATCTTCTCCCACCGGGGCATGGTCAACGACTTCGTGGGGGACGGGATCGTGGCGATCTTCGGCGCCCCGCTCCAGGACCCCGAGCACGCCTGGCACGCCGTGCTCAGCGCTGACGCCATGCAGCGGGCGCTCGACGACCTGAACCGGCGCTGGGGCGCGGCAGGGCTGCCGACCCTCCGCATGGGCATCGGTATCCACACCGGGCAGGTCTTCGTCGGCAACGTCGGGGGCGCGAAACGGGTCAAGTACACGGTGGTGGGCGATCCCGTGAACCTGGCCTCGCGCGTGGAGGGCTTGAACAAGGATCTCGGAACGACCATGCTGATCACGGAGGAAACCCGGGCGATCGCCGGTGACCGGGTGGAGGTGAAGGATCGGGGGCTGATGGCCGTCAAGGGGCGGAGCCAGCCGGTACACGTCCATGAGCTGCTGGCGGTACACGCCGAGGGCGGACCGTCGGCGGGGGGAGGCTCCACATGAGCGGACGACTCGGGGTCCTTGCAGCAGTGGCGATCGGTTTCCTCACCGGGCTCTGCGCAGCCGGCATCGCCGGGGCGGCCGAGCCCGTGGCCGTCCTCACCGAGATCCGAGCGGGCCAGGGGGAGATCCGCGTCAAGCTCGCCGGGGAGGCGGACTGGAAGGCACCGCAGCCGCTGCTCTCGCTGCGGCCCGGCGACCAGGTCCGCGCATCGGCCGACGCGCGCGCGGTGATCCTGTTCACCGGAGGCCGCAACCCCCAGGCGGTCTCCGCGGCCAGCTCTCCGTTCACCGTCGCGGCGCCCAGCGGGGCGGCGAGCGGCGAGCGCGTGCAGGCCCTCGTCAACAGCGTCACCCAGTTCCTCGTGGGCAAGCAGGACAAGCCCGCCTATGTCTCGCTCTACGTCCCGCTCTCGACCCGGAGCATCCGGCTGCCCCCCCCGACTCTCCTCGCCCCGCGCGAGACGCGCCTTCAGCCGGGGCCGGTCACCTTCGAGTGGTCGGGCGCCGACAGCCTCCGCTACATGATCCGCGTGTTCGAGCCCGACGGGCTCCTGTGGGAGCAGGGCGGGCTCCCGCGCCAGCCGGTCCCGTACCCCGCCGCGGCCCCGGCGCTCCGCCCCGGCCAGCGCTACGCGTGGGAGCTGCACACCGAGCGGCAGCCCGTCCAGCGAGCCGAGTTCGAGATCCTCCAATCACCCGACGCCCAGCGGGTCCAGCAGGCCCTGGGACTCCTCGTGCCCTCCGCCCTGCCGGGCCAGCCCGGGTCCACGCTGGCGCTCCTGCGCGCCGGCTTCCTCGTCCAGGAGGGGCTCTATCAGGACGCGCGGAAGGAATTGCTGGCGGCCATCGCCACCGATGCGACCGAGCCGTCGCTGCACCAGCTCCTGGGGCACGTCTACGATCGGATGGGGATGAAGGACCTCGCCACTGACTCCTTCGACGAGGCGCGCTTTCTGTCCACGCCGCGGCCGTGACGGGAGCGGGTCAGATGTGATCGATCCCCTTCAGCATGCGCCCTCTCCCGTGCGGGTGAAGACGTGTTGGGTCTCAGCGGTGGCGGAGGCGGCGCCTGACCGTCTCGAGCGCGCTCTTGAAGCGCGCGTCGTCCGGGCGCAGCCGCACCGCCTCGGCATAGGCGGCAGCCGCCTCGTCGAGCCGCGCGAGCCGCGCGAGGGCCGCGCCCAGGCGCGCGTGCGCCTCGGCGTGGTCTGGCTTGACGCGGATCGCCTCGCGATAGGCCGCCTCGCACTCGGCGTGCTTGGCCTGCCGCTCGAGCACCGTCCACAGGTTGAAGTGGTTCTGCGCCTCGTCCGGACGCAGGCGCAGCGCCTCGCGATAGGCGGCCTCGGCCTCGGCATGGAGCCCCTGCGCCAGCAGCGCACCGCCGAGGCCGCGGTAGGCCGATGGGCTATCGGGCTTGGCGTCGATGGCCGCGCGGAAGGCCTCCGCCGCCTCCGCGGGCCGCCCCTGCTCGCTCAGGAGCTCGCCGAGATAGCTGTGGGTGCGCGCGAAGCCGGGCTTGAGGCGGGCGGCCTCGCGGAAGGCCGCCTCCGCCGCGGCGTACTTGCCCTGGAAGTAGAGCACGACGCCGAGGCCCCGATGCAGCGCGGCGCCCTCGGGCTTCGCGCGCAGGGCCTCGCGATACACCGCCTCGGCCTGGGCGTAGCGCCCCTGCCGGCCCAGCCCCACCGCGAGGTTGCCGAGGGCGACCACGTCCGTCGGGGCGAGCCGCACGGCCTCGCGGAGCGCGATCTCGGCCTGGGCGTGCTTGCCCTGCCGGCCCAGGGCGATGCCCAGCTCCACGTGGAAGTCGGCGTTGCCCGGCTCGAGGGCCACGGCCGCGCGGAAGGCGGCCTCCGCCGCGGCGTCGAGCCCCTGGGCCAACAGCGCAAGCCCCAGATCATAGTGCAGGCCCGGGTCGTCCGGACGCAGGCGCAGGGCGCAACGGTAGGTCTCGGCCTCCTCGGCCCAGCGGCTCTCGCGTCTCAGCACCGCCGCGAGCCCGAGATGGGCGGACAGATCCTCGGGATGCAGCCGGATCGCGTGCCGCAACGCTGTCTCCGCCTCTGCAAAATGCCCCTGGCGCTCGAGCACGCGGCCCAGGCGCCGGTGCCAGGTCGGGTTGCCGGGCTCGAGCCGGATCGCGTCCCTGAACGCCGCCGCCGCCTCGCCGTGACGCCGCAGATGCCAGAGGACCAACCCGAGATCGCCGTGGAGCGCCGCGGCGCTCCCCTTGAGCCGGATGGCCTCGCGGTAGGCGGCCGCGGCGGCGCGCCACTGCCGCTGGCGCCTCAGCACGCCGGCCAGATGCGCGCGCGCCTTCACGGAAGCGGGCGCGAGCCGCACGGCCTCGGCGAGCGCGGCGGCGGCCTCGGCATGCTTGCCCTGTGCTGCCAGGATCAGCCCCAGCCCATCGTGGACGAGGGGGTTCCGCGGCGCGAGCCGCGCCGCCTCCCGGCACGCCGCCTCGGCATCCACGTGCCGGCCCTGGCGCGCCAGCGCCATGGCGAGGTTGTGATGGGCCTCGGCATTCCCGGGCAGAAGCCGCACGGCCTCGCGGAGCGCCTGCTCCTCGTCGGCGTGGCTGCGCTGCCGCCGGCACGCCAGGCCCAGGCGCAGGTGCGCGATCGGATGGTCGGGTCTGAGGGCCACCGCCGCGCGGTACTGGCCTTCCGCCTCCGCCCACCGGCGCTGCCGCTCCAGCGCGAGGCCGAGCTTGAAGTGGCCCCTGAAGCCGCGCGGCTCCCGCACCACCGCCGCGCGGTACTCGACTTCCGCTTCCGCGACCCGCCCCTGCTCGAACAGCGCATCGCCCAGGTCCACGCGCGCCGAGCCCGCACTCGGCGCGAGCCGCACGGCCTCGCGGAAGGCGGCCTCGGCCTCCGTCGTGCGGCGCTGCTGGGTGAGCGCGGCGCCGAGCCGCGAGTAGGCCTCCGCGCGATGGGGATCGCGCTCGATCGCCCGGCGGCAGTCGCCCTCCGCGTCGGCGTGGCGTCCCTCGCGGAGCGAGGCGGCCGCGCGCTGCAGCCAGACGATGGTCTCGTCCACGCCCCCAAGGTAGGGAGCGGGAAGGAGCCTGTCAAGGACGCGAGCCGCGCGCCCTAGCCCCGACCCTCGGCGCGGGCGCGAACGGCCCTGACGGTGTCCACCTCACCTGTGCGAAAGTAGGGCGAGGCCCTCCTGGCGTCCCGGCCCGGCGGTAAAATGTCGAGGATGACGACCTCGCCGCCCTCGAGGCGCCGGCGCTGGTCGTCCGACAGGCCCAGGGCGTTTACGCCGGGCGTCCAGGCTGCAAGAATGAGAAGAGTGCCCATCCCCCCGGAGCGCCGCGTGCGCGTCGCTGGCCTCGTGCGCGGCTGCGGAGGGCCGTCGTGACGCAGGACGCGTGGACGCGCTGGATCGTCGAGCGCTTCGATCTCGGCTACCGGACGCTCCACGCCCTCGATGCGCCCGCCGCCCAGGTGGGGCCGGCGCTCTGCCTCGAGCTCCGCCGGAGCCGCCGCAACCGCCAGCTGCTCGACGGCACGACCGTGCGCCGCGGCGATCCGATCGGGATCCTCCACCTGAACAATCGCCGGATCCTCGCGCTCCACCACGGATCGCCCGGCCAGCGCACGGTGGGCCTGCTCTTCCGCCGCCGCGTCGTGGCATCGCTCGAGGTGCTGGCCGCGCTCGCGGCGGACGGCGGCCCGCTCGCCCACGTGTGCGCCTTCACGGCGACGACAATCTTCGGTGGCCTCGTCGAGCGTATCGGCTTCGACGAGGCGGCGGGGAACCGTCTCGCGAGTGCGCGCGTCATCGGGGCCTACCAGCGCCTGCTGCTGGTGGCGCTGCACCCGGCGGGCGCCGCGCGCCCGGGGCTCGGCACCCTCCCCCGCGCGCGCCGGCTCTGGATCTCGCGCGAGCGCCTGCTCGCGCTGCACGGGCCGGTGAGGGCGCGGCGAAAGCGCCGCCCGGTCACGGGGTGAGCGCCCGCCGCGCGAGATCCGCGCCGCCGTGCGAGGCCGAGGGGCGCCTCCCGGCCCGCCGGCGCTCAGCGCGGGTGGTGCCGGCGGAGCAGATCGAGGTCGAGAAGGTCCTTTGGGCGGTCGAGCGCGGCCTTGTTCCTCACAAAGTCCTGGTTCACCGGGATCCCATCCCTTGAGCCGCCAGATCTCCTCGCTCAGCCGCCACGCCTCGGCGAACCGCTCGTCCGGGCTGATGCTCGCCCAGAACTCCACGTCGAAACGATCGTCCATCTCTCGATAGGTGGTCTTTCGCACGGTGATGCGGCGAGCCATGACGAGAGTGTAGCAGGCGGGGGCGCCCCGGCCGCGGCGTTCCACTCACTCCGTGGGGCGGGACAGGACCGGCGCCAGGAGCTCTCTCAGGTCCTCGACCTCCTCGTCCAGGTTGCGGCCGGCATCGGTGCGGTAGACGATAGCGTGGTCTTGCCGGAACCGATCATCCCGCACAGGTAGACGTTCAGCGTCCTACTCGCCCTTCAGCGTCGGATCGAGGAGGTCCCGGAGCCAGTCGCCGGTCCGGCTCACGACGATGGAGGTCGCCATGAGGATGAGCCCCGGCCAGGTCGAGATCCACCACGCCGAATCGAGGTACTCCCGCCCCTCATGGACCATGCCGCCCCAGGAGGGGGTCGGCGGCTGCACGCCGAGCCCGAGGAAGGACAGCGTCGCCTCCAGCACGATGGCGCGCGCCAGCTCGAGGGTGGCGATCACCACCAGCGAGGAGAGCACATTGGGCAGCACGTGCCGGACCACGATGCGCAGAACCGATCCGCCGAGGGCGTGGACCGCGTCCACGAATTCGCGCGAGCGGAGCGACAGCACCTGCGAGCGCAGGATCCGCGCGTAGGCCACCCAGCCGGAGAGCCCGATCACCACCACGAGCGTCGGGAAGGAGGGCCCCAGCACCGCGATGATCCCGATGGCGAGCAGGATGAAGGGGAAGGCGAGCTGGGCATCGGCGAGCGTCATGATGATGCTGTCCGCCCAGCCGCCGCGGAAGCCCGCGACGATCCCCAGCGCCGAGCCGATGGCCCCTCCCACGAGCACGGCGGCAAAGCCCACCAGCAACGACACGCGCGCCCCGTAGATCACGCGCGAGAGAACGTCACGCCCGAGATGGTCGGTGCCCAGGAGGTGGGCCTTGCCGTCGGCGGCTTCCAGCGTCGGCGCGGCGAGCCGCGCCCGCAGCGACTGCCGGATCGGATCGTGGGGGGCCAGCCACGGCGCGGCCACGGCCACCGCCGCAACCAGCAGCACGAATCCCACCCCGCCCGCGATCTGCCACCGGGCGCGCCGGGCCTGGCGCCCGGCTCGCGCCTCGTGCAGCGTGACGGCCGCCGACTCAGCGGGAGCGGATGCGGGGATCGAGGAAGCCATAGATGAGGTCGATCAGGAAGTTGAGCACGATGAAGAGCACGGCCGAGAGGAACACCACGCACTGCACCACCGGGTAGTCGCGGTTGTAGATGGACTGGATCGCGAGCCGCCCGATGCCGGGCCACGCGAAGACCGTCTCCGTCACCACGGCGCCGCCGAGGAGTGTGCCGAACTGCAGCCCCGTGATGGTGACGATGGGGATCGCGGCGTTCTTGAAGGTGTGCTTGGCCACCACGAGGAGCTCCGCGAGCCCCTTGGCCCGGGCCGTCCGGATATAGTCGGCGCGCAGCACCTCGAGGACGGCCGAGCGCGTGAGCCGGGCCACCGACGCCATGGTGAAGAGGGCCAGCGTGAGCGCCGGCAAGGCCAGGTGCGCCCAGGTGCCACGGCCCGAGGTGGGGAACCAGCCGCCCTTGAGGGACAGGAGCAGGATGAACAGGATGCCGATGAAGAAGGTGGGCGCCGACTGGCCCACCAGGGCCACGCCCATGGTCGCGTGGTCGAGGAAGGTGTTGCGGCGCACCGCGGAGAGGAGGCCGACGGGGACCGCGACGACCACCGCGAACAGGAAGGCGGTGAGGCCCAGCTCGAGGGTCGCCGGCAGATACCCCATGACGACGCGCGAGGCCGGCTCCCTGAAGTGGATGGAGCGGCCGAAGTCCCCGCGCAGGACATTGCCCAGGAACACGCCGTACTGAACGGGCAGCGGCCTGTCGAGCCCGAGCTCGGCGCGCACGCGGAAGATCTCGCTCCGCGGCGCGTCGGGCGGCAGGAGCAGCGGCACGGGGTCCCCCGACAGGCGCATCACCACGAAGACCACGGTGGACACGATCCACAGGGTGATCAGGGCGCGGAAGAGCCGGTAGCCGATGAAGGAGAGGAGGGCGCGCATGGGGACTCCCCCACCCTATGCCCTCTCCCCCCCGGGGGGAGAGGGCAGGGTGAGGGGGAGCGCTCAGGCCCGGCGGAACTTGAAGTTGAAGCGGCGGATCTCGAACTGCTGGTTCGGGTTCGGCGTCCACTCCACGTACTTCTGCATCCCATAGTCCTCATAGGGCTGGATCACGGGGATCCAGGGGAAGTGCTCGAGGACGATCTTCGTCATCTCCTTGTAGGCCTCGCCCCTGAACTTCTCGTCCACGGAGAAGCGCGCCTTGTCCCCGAGCTCGTCCCAGCGCGCGTGACGCCAGTAATCCTGGGGCCCGCCGGGGCCGAGGAGCCGCCACATCATGCCGTCCGGGTCGCCGAGGGTGGAGGTCGGGTCCGACCACCACAGCCCCTTGAAGGTCTTGTCGCGGTTCTTCTGGGCCCGCACCGAGTACTCCAGCACCTCGACCTTGGCGTTGATGCCGACGTCGCGCCACATGGCTTGGATGGCCTCCGACATGGGCTTGTCGTTGGCCGTGTAGCCCGAGGTCGTCTCGATGAAGATCTCCTCGCCCTTGTACCCGGCCTTCTTCAGCCGCTCCCGGGCCTCCTTCGGGTTATACGCGAGCGGCGGCAGCGAGCCGTCGAAATGGTTGTCCCCCTTGGCGATGGGGCCGCTCGGCACGATCCCGCGGCCGCGCCACAGCTCCTTGACGATGAGGTCGCGGTCGATGGCGAGCGACAGGGCCTGCTTGACCAGTGGGTTGTCGAGCGGCGGCATCTTGCTGTTGACGGCCAGCACGTAAAGCCCCGCGTAGAGTGCGCCCACCGCCCGGGTCGTGGGGTTGGCGTTGATCCGGTCGTTGTGGTCCGGGGTGACCTGGGTGATGATGTCCACCTCGCCCTTGAGGAGCGCTGCGATGCGCGAGGCCATCTCGGGAACGGGGCGGACGATCATCCGGTCGAAGTCCGGCTTGCCGCCCCAGTAGTCCGGGTTGGCTTCCAGCACCAGCTTGTCGTCCCTGGTCCAGGAGACGAAACGGACGGGGCCCGTCCCCACCGGCTTGGATCGGAACCCGTCGGCCCCCGCCGCCTCGAAATACTTCCGGGAGACGATCTGGCCGCCGTAGAAGGCCAGGCGCGCCGGCAGCAATGGGTCGGGCTTCTTGGTGTGGATGACGAGGGTCGCCGGATCGGGGGCCTCGATCCGATCGATCGAGGTGAAGACGGTGCTTACCCGCGTCTTGTGGGCCGGGTCGTAGGTGCGCTCGAGGCTCCACTTGGCGTCGGCGGCGGTGAAGGGGTCCCCGGTGTGCCACGTGGCCCCCTGCCGGATCTTGAACACCCAGGCGGTCTGGCCCTGGATCTTCCACTCGGTGGCCAGCCCCGGGTTCAGCTTGCCGTCGGGGTGGCGGCTCACGAGGTTGTCGAAGATGTTGAACGAGACCCGGATGTCGTTGGAGGAGGTGCTGATGTGGGGGTCGAACGTCGAGACGTCGCCGCCCTGGGCCCACACCAGCTCGCGCTTCCGGGTGGTCTGGGCCGAGGCGGGGCGTGCCAGCGGGTCGGCGACCGCGGCGACCACGCCCGCAGCGGCGGCGCCCTTGAGAAGGTCACGTCGGGTGAGTGTCATGTGGACTCTCCTTTTGTCTCGCTTGAACGTGGATGACGACGGGTTGCGGCTTGGCCTCTTCGCCGCTTCGCGGCTCATCGGGGCGCCCGCGCCACCGGCTTGGCCTCTTCGCCCCCTTCGGGCGTCTGACCATCTCGCTTGAACGTGATTGACGCCGGTTGGGCGGTTGGGCCTCTTCGCCCCCTTCGGGGCTCATCGGGGCGCCCGCGCCACCAGGTCCCCGGGGGCTCAGGTGGGAATGGTTATAGGCGGTTCCGGGGGCGCTGTCAAGCCAGGGGGAGGACGAGCCGGGCCCGGCGCTGGTCTGGCGGGAGCTGCTGGGCCAGCGCGCGGGCCCGGGGAGGCGCGGTGAGGGGCGAGTGGAGATTCCGGGCGAGGACTGCTGTCGCCTCGCTTCAAGTGGAGACGGCCCCCCTCAGTGGGCCGCGCCGCTCGCGCGGTAGGCCGGGGCCGCCACGCCGTCTATCACGACGTTGACGCAGGCGGGCGCTCGGGACTTCACGGCGCGGGAAAGCGCCGCGTCCAGGTCCACGGGATCCTCCACGAATTCGCCATGACCTCCGAGCGCTGTCGCCAGCTGATCGTAGCGTGAGAGGCGCAGGTCGCAGCCGACCGTTCGCTCGGCGCCGTAGTGCTGGAGCTGGAGCTGATGCTCGGCGTTCCACCGGGCGTCGTTGCCGACCACCGCGACCAGCGGCAGCCCCGCCCGCAGCGCCGTGTCCAGCTCGAACCCGTGAAAGCCGAAGGTGCCGTCGCCGAGCACGGCAACGATCTGCCGCTCCGGGTGAGCGAGCTTGGCGCCGAGGGCCATGGGGATGGCGCTGCCGATGGAGCCCGCCGGGCCGTTGATCAGCCGGATCTCCGCCTCGAGCCCCGCCTGGGCCCATTGGCCGAACTCGCCCCCGTCCACGACCAGCACCGCCCCCTGATCGAGCAGCGGCTGGATGCCCGCGCACACGCGGAGCGGGTGCATGGGGGTGGTCGACGACCGGCGGAGAGACTCCCACTCCCCGGGCACGCTCTTGCGGGCGGCCCTCACCTCCTCACCCCACGCGCGATGCGTCCAGGTCCGCTCTTGCGCCAAGGCGGCCATGCGGTCGAGCACGAGCGGCGGATCGCCACCCATGGCCACCTCGACTCGCCCGCCGGGCGCAGCCGGCGCTTCGGCGTCGATCTGGATGAA
>Ga0154566_1104_pt3 | contig 14132 bp, 18 predicted proteins | sample RifGroF2_FD_105709 | JGI IMG/M metagenome (GOLD analysis project Ga0154566, IMG submission 105709) | Candidatus Rokubacteria bacterium GWF2_70_14
GGACCATGTGCCCCTCCTACATGGCGACCCGCGACGAGGAGCACTCCACGCGCGGGCGGGCCAACGCCCTCCGCGCCGTGCTCTCCGGGAAGGTGCCGGCGGAGGACTTCACCGGCCGGCGGCTCTACGACGTCATGGATCTCTGCCTCGAGTGCAAGGGGTGCAAGGCCGAGTGCCCGTCCAACGTGGACATGGCCAAGATGAAGTACGAGTTCCTCCACCACTACCACGCGGCTCACGGAGTTCCGCTCCGGGCCCGGTTCTTCGGCCGCATCGGGGACCTCTCGTGGTGGGGCTCGCGTCTTGCCCCTGTCTCCAACTGGCTCGCCGCCGCGCCGCCGAGCCGATGGCTCCTGGAGCGCCTCCTCGGCATCGATCGGCGCCGCCCGCTGCCGCCCTTCGCGCGCGAGAGCTTCACCGACTGGTTCGACCGGCGCCCGGTGCGCCGGGACGCGCCCCGCGGGTCGGTGGTCCTGTTCAACGACACCTTCGTCACCTACAACGCGCCGGAGATCGGGCGGGCTGCGGTGGAGGTGCTGGAGGCCGCGGGTTACCGCGTGGAGATGGTGGATCGCAAGTGCTGTGGCCGCCCGCTCATCTCCAAGGGCATGCTCGACGAGGCGCGCGCGAGCGCGGCCTTCAACGTGGCGCGCCTGCACCCCTTCGCCGTCCGCGGCATCGCCGTGGTGGGGCTCGAGCCCTCCTGTCTTCTCACGCTGCGCGACGAGTACGTGGACCTGCTGCGGAGCGAGGAGGCGCGGCTGGTGGCGCGGTCGGCCTTCCTGCTGGAGGAGTTCCTCCTCCGTGAGCGCGCGCGCGGGCTCACCCTGCGCTTCCGCGACGGTGCGCGGCGGGCGCTGCTCCACGGCCACTGCCACCAGAAGGCGAGCGTCGGCACGGCTCCCACGGTGGCGGCGCTCAACTGGGCGGGCTACGAGGTGACGGAGGTGGACTCGGGCTGTTGCGGGATGGCGGGCTCCTTCGGTTTCGAGAAGGAGCACTACGAGCTGTCCGTGACGCTGGGCAATCGCCGGCTGGCCCCGGCCGTCCAGGCCGCGGCGGCCGACACCGAGGTGGTGGCGCCCGGCATCTCCTGCCGCCAGCAGATCGAGCACCTCGCCGGCCGACGTGCCAAGCACCCCGCCGAGGTACTCCGGGACGCCCTGGCAACCGACTGACAGCCGCTGGCCGGCAGACAGGGGTTGCGAGCGCTTTCTCTTGTATTCTCGCCCTCTTCGGTGCTATGGATATGTCCCACTACGGGAAACCCTTGAACATGAGCCCAGACCCCGCGAGGCCGCCAGAACCGCTTCCGGTGCCCGCCGCTGGAAGCGCGGACTGCGCCGCAGTGCTGGCTCCCGACGGGACGATCTGCCGGGCGAGCGCCGAGGGGGCCGGGGCGCTTGGCTACACCTCCCAGGGTCTGATCGGCAAGAGCCTCGCCCTGCTCCTGCACCCCGATGACGTGGCCGGGGCCCGCCGGGTGCTCGAGGCCGGCCCCGCCACGCCGGGTTTCGCCGCGGCGTTCGAGGCCCGCCTCCGCCACAGGGACGGGTCGTGGCGGAGATTCTCCATCCTCGGGATCAGCGGCCTCGAGGAGCCGGACCCCGCCGGCATCATCGTCTACTGCCGGGACATCACGGCGAGCGAACCCGCGGAGGAAGCGGCTCGCGTCCTCATGGACGTCCAGCGCGAGCTGGTGGAGACGCTCGATCCCGCCAAGGTGCCGGGCCGGATCGTCTCCTCCATGTTGTGGCTGTTCCGCTGCAGGCGCGCCGTGCTCTACCACGTCGATCCGGAGTCCGGCGGCCTCGTCTGCGCCGCCACGGCGGGGGCGACCGATCCCGCGCGCTGGATCGGCGAGACGTTGCCCCCGGGCGCCGGGGCGGGCGGGCGGGCCGTGGCGGAGGGGCGACCGGTGAGGAGCGCCGACCTCCTGAGCGACCCCGCCACGCCCCTTCCAGACTGGCTCCAGGCCCGGCTCCGCGAGGAGGGCTGCCCCGTGGCGGCCGCGGCGCCCATGATCGGCCGCGGCGAGATGCTGGGCGCCATCGTGCTCCACGACGCCCCCGGCCGGGACTTCACGGACGGGGACCTGAGGCTGCTCGCCGCCTTCGCCGACCAGGCGGCGCTGGCCTGCCAGAACGCGCGGCTCTACCGGAAGGCCGAGCAGCGGGCCGAGCGGCTCGCGAACCTCCACAGCCTCGTCAAGTCCCTCGGCGAGGCGTCAGGCATGCGGGCAACGCTCGAGGCCGTGGCGGAAGCGGCCGCCGTGGCCGTGGGGGCCAGGGCCGCCGGCGTCTTCGTCGCCGACCCCGAGGCTCGAGCGCTGAGGGTCAGGGCGACCTCAGGCATCGGTGAGGAGATACAGCGCGAGGCCCCGCGGCCAGTCGTCATCGGATACGGCGAGGGGCTGACGGGCAGGGTCTTCGAGTCCCGCACGCCCGAGTACGTGGAGGATCTGGGGGCGGACGCCCGCGGGGCTCTCCGGTTATTCGCCATGCGGGCCGGCTTCCGCGCGTATGCGGGACTGCCCCTCGTCGTCCAGGGCACGGCCGTGGGAGTGCTGACAGTCGTCTTCGGGGAGTCCCGGCGGATCGAGGACGAGGAAAAGGAGCTGCTCGAGCTCCTCGCCGGCCATGCGGCCATCGCGTTGAGAAAGGCGCAGGTCGCCGAGGAGTCCCGGGCCGCCCTCGAGCGCTCGGAGGCCTCGGAGGAGCGCTTCCGCCTGCTGCTCGAAGAGCTGGACGCCATCGTCTGGGAGGCCGATGCGGCCACCGAAAACCTCGTCATCCTGAGCCCGGGCGCGGCGACGGCGCTCAGCCCGGGCGGGGAGCCGGTCTCCTCGCTGACGGAGCTGTGCGAGAGGTTCGTCCACCCCGACGATCGCCAGCGGACCCTGGCCTTCCTCCGGATGGCCGCCGCCGAGGGAACGGGTGCGGCCGCCGAGCACCGGCTGCTGGCGGCGGATGGGCGGGTGTTCTGGGTGCTGCACCGCGTGGTGGTGGGGGGGGGACGCCGAGGGCCGCGTCCGCCGGCTCCGGGGGCTCTTGGTGGACATCACCGGGGAGAAGCGGGTGGAGCAGCGCCAGCGCCTCCAGGCGACGGTGACGCGCGTCCTGGCCGCGGCGCCGACCCTGAGTACCGCCATTCCCCCGGTGCTTCGCGCCGTGTGCGAGCTCGCCGGCTGGGACCTCGGCGAGCTGTGGCTCATCGACAAGGACGCGGGGGTCCTGGCCAGGGATTACATGTGGAGCATCCCCGCCCTCGAGGCCGACGACTTCGGCGCGGCCGGGGCGGCGATGATCTTCGCGCCGGGCACCGGCCTGCCCGGCCGCAGCTGGGTCGAGGGGAAGGCCATCTGGGTCCCGGACGTGGCCGCCGATCCCGGGTTCGTCCGCAAGGCCCTCGCCGCCAGGCTGGGGCTTCACGCGGCCTTCGCCTTCCCCATCCGCGCCCGGGGCGAGGTGACTGGCGTGATGCTGTTCCTGAGCCGGGACGTCCGCCCCCCGGACCCCATGCTGCTGGAGGTCGTCGCCGACCTCGGCGAGCACATCGGCCAGTTCGCCGAGCGGAAGCGGGTCGAGGAGGCACTCGCGCAGAGCCAGGAGATGCTCCGGCAGGCGCAGAAGATGGAGGGGCTGGGCCGGCTGGCGGGCGGGGTGGCGCATGACTTCAACAACCTGCTCACGGTCATCATCGGCCGGGGCGCGCTCCTGCAGTCGGCGCTCGATGAGTCGAGCGCGCTCAGGCGGAACGCCGACATCGTCCACGAGACAGCGTTGCGCGCCGCGGCCCTCACCAGGCAGCTCCTGGCCTTCAGCCGCCAGCAAAAGCTCCAGCCGCGGGTGCTGGACCTCTCCCAGCTCCTGTCCGGCCTCGAGGAGATGCTCAGGCGGCTCATCCGCGAGGACATCGAGCTGGCCGTCCCGCGCACCTCCGGGCTGTGGCGCGTGAGGGCCGATCCGACACAGCTCGAGCAGGTGATCGTGAACCTCGCCGTGAACGCCCGGGACGCCATGCCCGAGGGGGGGCGGCTCACGATCCGCGCGGCCAACGTCGAGCTGAACGGGGCCATCGCCGCCCAGCATCCGGGCGCCCGGCCAGGGGCCTTCGTCCTGCTGGAGGTGGCGGACACGGGCGTCGGCATGAGTCCGGACGTCCAGGCGCGCATCTTCGAGCCGTTCTTTACCACGAAGGAGATGGGCCGCGGCACGGGGCTGGGGCTGGCCACGGTGTACGGCATCGTCCGGCAGCACGAGGGCTGGATCGAGGTCAGGAGCCAGCCCGGCCGCGGCACGACCTTCGCCGTCTATCTCCCGCGCGTCGAGGACCCCGCCGACGCGGACGAGGCCCGCCCGGCGCATCGGGAGCGCCTCACGGGCTCGGAGACGATCCTGCTGGCCGAGGACGAGGACGAGGTCCGCAGCGTCGTCCGCGAGATGCTGGAGTCGCTCGGCTACCGGGTCATCGTCGCGGGCGGGCCCGCCGAGGCCCTCGAGCGCATCGAGAGGCTGCCCGAGCCCATCCATCTCCTGCTCACCGACGTGGTGATGCCGGGGATGCGCGGGCCGGAGCTGGCCCGGCGCGCGACGGAACTGCGCCCGGCGCTCAAAGTCCTCTACATCTCCGGCCACGCCGACGACACGGTGTTCCGGAACGCGGTGATCCCTCGCGGCATGGTGATCCTGGAGAAGCCCTTCACCCCGGAGAGTCTGGCGGTGAGGGTGAGAGAGGTGCTGGACCGGCCGGCGTAGCCGCCGGGGCTTCAGCCGCTGCCGGCGGTCACGCGGCAAAGGCCTCGGGCGAGACGGCCGTGGTCGGGAAAGCCGCGAGGAGCTTCCGGTCGGCCGTCACGAAGGGCACGCCCAGGTCCTGCGCGACACTCACGAACTCGCAGTCGTAGGCGGAGCATCCTGACTGCGTCGCCAGCCGCAGCACACGCTCGGACACCACACCGTACTCCCGACCGGCCATGGCCCTTTCGGCCTCACTGACGATCCGGGCGGCGTCCTCCAGTCCCAGGGCCCGCCGTCGCACCAGACCGGCAAGCACGTTCCGGAACTCCGAGCGCCAGAGGACGGGGGCGGCCCACACCGGGTCTCGGAGGAGGACGGCCTCGGCCTCGGCGGTGCGCTGCCCCTGGACGTAGAGATAGACGAGGAGATTGGTGTCAACGACGATCACGGTCGCCCTGCGGCCTTGGCTCGGGCCAGGGTCCGGTCGGTGAGCCGCAGACGTGCCGGGCTCCGGCGGACTTCCCGCGCGCGGGCCAGCAGGGCGTCGGGATCCACCGGGCCGGCATGCGTGACGGCTTCCAGGCAGGCGATGACCTCATGGTTGAGGCTTCGACGGTGCAGGGCCGCCTGATCCTTGAGCCTGTCCACGACTGGCTGGGGGATGTTCTTGATGGTCAGGGTCGCCATGGGGTCGCCTCCTGTAACTTCCAGAATGGTACCATCGTGGAACCGAGCCGACGATACCGCTGCGGCCGATGGGGCGTCAAACGGCCCAGGAGGTCGGGCGAGTGAGAGGGCCGGAGGCTACTTGACCGGGGCGACGACGACGTCGGTGGGCTTGCCCGTGAGGAAGCCCTCCACGTTCTCCACGGCGCGCAGGAGCCCGTCACGCACCACCTCGGGGGTCTGCCCCGCGTTGTGTGGCGAGCAGATCACGTTGGGCAGCGTGAGGATCGGATCGTCGGGCGACAGCGGCTCCTGGTGGAAGACATCGAGCCCGGCCCCCATGATCTGCCGCTCCCGCAACGCCGCCAGCAGGGCGTCACGCTCCACCAGCGCGCCCCGTCCGGTATTGACGAGGATCGCCGAGGGCTTCATGAGCCCGAAGTCCTTCTTGCCGATGAAGCCTCGCGTCTCCGAGGTGAGCCGCAGGTGGAGGCTCACGACGTCGGCCCGACGCAGGATCTCCTCCTTGCCGCAGGGCTTCGCCCCCGCGGCCCGGATGCGCCCCTCATCCCCCATGGCGCTCCACCCGAGGACGTCCATCCCGATTCCCCGCCCGAGGGCCGCCATCCGCCTGCCGATGGTGCCCATCCCGAAGACGCCGAGCGTCTTGCCGAGAAGCTGGGTGAGCATCTCGCGCGGCCACTTGCCGGCGCGCATCTCACGGTCGAGGATCGTGATCTTCCGCGCCACGGCCAGCATGAGCGTGAGCGCGTGCTCGGCGACGGCGAAGGCGTTGACGCCGGGGGTGTTGCAGACGGTGACGCCGCGCATGCCGGCGGTGTTGAGGTCCACGTTGTCGGTGCCGGTGCCCCAGACGGAGACCATCTTGAGGGTGGGGCAGGCGATGAAGACGCCGTCGGTGAAGCGGGCGTGGGCGCGGATATTCACGGCCACGCGCGCCTTGCCGATGCGCCGGATCAGCTCGGCCTCGTCGTCGGCCCCGCGCTCGGAGTAGACGCGCACCTCGCCGAGCTGTTTCGCCCGCTCGTGGGCGGCGCTGGCTGCGAAGACCGACGGGAAGTCGTCCGGGACGACGATCACGAGGACTGCGCCGAGAAGATGGCCTGGGCGGCGGCCACGCCGGCGCCGGCCTCGGCCGTGTAGCCGAGATCGCGGAGCGTCATCTCCAGAGCCGAGAGCGTCGGCAGCACGTACAGCGGGCTCGACGTGATGCCCATGTGCCCCACGCGGAGCGCGGTCGCGCGCAGCGTGTCGAGCCCGGTGCCGATCAGGATGCCGTAGCGGTCGCGCATGGTCTTGACCACCGCCGCCGGGTCGATCCCGGCCGGCGCCTTGAAGCACGCCACCGTGTCGGACAGGATGGACGCGTCCGGGAACATCTCGATCCGCATGGCATCGAGCCCGGCGCGGAACGCCCGGCCCGCCACGGCGTGGCGGCGGAAGCGGTGGGGCAGGCCCTCCGCGATGATGAGGCGCGTGGCTTCGCCGAGCGCCGCCGTCAGGTGGGTCGGGATGGACACCGGCTGCCGCCGCGGGCTGCCGTCCGGCACATGGCCCCCGCGCGAGGTCGGGATCCACTGCTCCTTCCAGCGCAGGAGGTCGTAGACAAAGGAGCCGGCCTTGTGCTTGCGGCGCTCCATGGCGTCCCACGCGGCCGGGCTCACCGCGACCAGGGACATGCCGAGGGGGGCGGCCAGGCACTTCTGCGAGCCCGTCATGTTCAGGTCCACGCCCCACTCGTCGGTGCGCACGTCGAGCCCCGCCAGCGAGGACACGGTGTCCAGCAGGAACAGCGCGCCGTGTCGCTTCGCGAGCGTCGCCACGGCCGCCGCGGGGTAGGTGCTCCCCGTGGAGGTCTCGTTGTGGACGAGGGTGACCGCCTTGGGCCGGACGCGCTCGATCTCGCGCTCGAGGCGCTGGAGGTCGATGGGTTGCCCCCACTCCACGGCGAACTCCGTGACCTCGGCGCCCACGCGCGTCATGATCTCCCGCATCAGCACGCCGAACACGCCCGCGACGATGACCACCACCGGCTCTCCCGGCTCCATCACGGACAGCGCAGCCGCCTCGAGCGCGGTACGCCCCGAGCCGGGCATGACGATCACCTCGCCGCGGGGCGACTGGAAGACCTCACGGAGGCTCAGCGTGATGGGCTCGAGAACCTTCACGTCGAAGTTGTAATCGTACTGGATGGTCGGCGGCTGGTTCATGGCCTGGATGACCGGCCACGGCAGCTCCGTCGGGCCCGGGATCATCAGGATCGGGCGCGTCTGCGGCATTCCCCACTGGATGCTCGAGTCCATGGACGGTCTCCCCGGGTCAGACGCCGGCCGCGGCCAGACGCTGTTTGTGGCGGATGAGGAAGAGGTTGCGGAGATAGACGAAGAGCCCGGCGCCCTGTCCGATGATGAAGACGGGGTCGAGCCGGTACACCGCGTAGATGAGGAGTGTCAGCCCGCCGCCGATCGAGAAGAACCAGAAGGAGACCGGGATGACGCTCTCCTTCTTGCGTTCGGAGGCGATCCACTGCACGAGGAACCGCATCGAGAAGAATGCCTGCCCGAGGAACCCCACCGACAGCCAGAGCGTTTCGGTACTCATGTCCTGTGACCTTACCGGAGTGCCCCAGGGGGCCGCAAGGGGTTTTCGTCCAGACGGGCGCGCGTCCGCGCGCACCGGACACGCGCGACGGGTGCCGCGGCGAGCGCCCGCCGCCTTAGCCCCGCGCCGACTGCTGCGGCCGTGCCGGCAGGTCCACCAGCTTCCTCAGTGGCACCTTGAGCGCGACGGACACTCGGTAGAGGCTGTCCACGGAGATGGACTTCTCCCCGCGCTCGACCTCGCCGATGAACTTCCCGCTGAGGTTGGAGTGCTGTCCGAGCGCCTCCTGGCTCCAGCCGCGATCGCGCCGGAGCAAGCGGATCTTCAGGCCAAGGGCTCGCCGGATATGCGGTGCGCGTCTCTGCATCTCAGATCACCTCCGTGGGGCCTGATGTGACGGCGAAGACCACGGCCCCGGTCTCGCTCACGATCGTGTGCTCGCAGCCCGGGGGACGCCGGGCATAGTTCCCTGCGGTGCAGACGCCGGTGTCATCGGCGACGGCTCCTTCCAGGACGAAGATCTGCTCGTCGCCGGCGTGGCGGTGACGGGGGATCGTCGCCCCGGGCGCGTAGCGCATGAGGATCGCCTTGTGGCGGCCGTCCGGATCTTCCCAGAGGACCTTCCAGGATACTCCCGGGCGGCGCTCCGTCCAGGGGACGTCGGCTGCGTTGACGAAGAGGCTCACTGCGGCTGCGGGCATGCGGGCTCTCCTTGGGTCGGGGCTGCCGAGGCGGCTACTTGCGACCGCCATCTTCCAGCGCGTCCTGCACGGCTTCCCGGAACGTCTCGATGGGGTGGGCGCCCACGAGGCGCCGGCCGTTGATGAAGAACGTGGGCGTCCCGCGCACGCCGAGCGCCCCGCCCTCGGCGAGATCGGTGTTGACGTCCTTCCTGAACCGCCCGCTGTCGAGGCACGCGGTGAAGGCCTCCCGGTTGAGTCCGAGGCGCGCGGCGTAGCGGATGAGATCCTCGCGGGAGAACTCGGGCTGCGCCAGGAACAGCAGGTCGTGGTACTCCCAGTAGCGCCCCGACTGGGCGGCGCAGCGGGCCGCCTCGGCGGCGGGCCGGGCGCCTGCATGGAACTCCAGCGGGAAGTCCTTGAAGACGAGGCGGACCTTGCCGGGGAACTCCGCCAGGATCTGGCCCAGCACCTGCTGGGCGCGCTTGCAGTAGGGTCACTGGTAGTCGGAGAACTCCACGATGGTGACGGGGGCCGCGGCCGCGCCCCGGATGAGGCGCGGGTCCATCGTGAGCGCGCCGGCCGCCAGCGGATCCGGCTGCCCCGAGCACGCGGCGGCCCACAGCGCCACGGTCACGGCGGTGAGGGTCAGGATGCCAGTCACTGTTCCCTTTCGTGCGTGCGACACTATAGTAGACTTCCATCGCGATGATGCGCGGCGACAGGCTCAGGATACCCGAGACCCGGTGACGAGGCAAGACATCGGCGCGATCCGGCGCAGGGAGCGGCCATGGGATTCCTGCTGAGGGTGGTCATGAACACGCTGGCGATCGTGCTTGCCGGCTCGGTGATTCCCGGGATCGAGGTGGATGGCCTGGTTCCGGCCCTCGGGGCGGGCCTCCTGCTGGGGATCGTCAACGCCGTCATCCGCCCCGTCCTGCTGGTCCTCACGCTCCCCATCACGCTGTTCACGCTGGGCCTCTTCCTGCTGGTGCTGAACGGGCTGTGCTTCTGGTTCGTGGCGATCGTGGTCAACGGGTTCTACGTGGCGGGCTTCTGGTCCGCGGTGGGCGGGGCGCTCCTCGTGAGCGCGACCAGCTGGGTCGCCACGGCCTTCGTGAGCGACCGGGGCCGCATCGCCATCATCACCCGGCGCTGACCGCCGGTCGCGCCGGGACCGCACCCCATCAGGCGGCGCGCCCCTCCTCGATGGAGGTGATGATGTACGTCCCGCTCTTCGCGTCTTTCTCGAGCGTGACGATCTTCTGCTTGGCGGCCTCCTCCAGCAGCTTCGAGAAGGTCGAGTAGCCGTAGTAGCTTTCGTTGAACGCGGGGTTCTTGCGGATCATGGTCTGCTTGACCATGGAGCCCCAGAGCGTGTCCTTGTTCTCGCGCTGCAGCGCCAGGACTGCCTCGATGAGCTGGGCGAACGCCTCGGCCTTCTTCTCCGGCAGCCCGCGCAGGGCCGTGGTCTTCTTGGAGTCGCGGATCAGGTCCTCGTAGAAGATGAACTCGTCGCAGTTCCCGACCAGGAGCTCCGACGATGAGGACTTGACGCCGAGGCCGATCACGTACCGATCGTTTTCCCTGAGCTTGGACACGAGCGGGGAGAAGTCCGAGTCCCCCGACACCAGTGCGAAGGTGTCCACGTGCTGCTTGGCGTACGCCAGGTCCATGGCGTCCACCACCATCCGGATGTCCGCCGAGTTCTTGCCGCTGTAGCGGCTCTGGGGCACGTCGATCAGCTCGATGGCGTGCTCGTGGAAGGGGCGCTTGTACTCGGCGTAGCGGTTCCAGTCGGCATACGCCCGCTTCACCATGATCTTGCCCTTCTCGACGAGCCGCTCGAGCACCAGCTTGATCTCGAACCCCTTGTACTGGGCCTCCTTCACGCCTCGGACGATGTTCTCGAAGTCGATGAACATCGCCAGTTTCCGGTCATCACTCATCCGTCCTGTCCTTCCCCCCAGAGGGTGCCGCGGTGTCGGTGCTCCAGGGGCGGGCCCATGCCCACCCCCGCACGGTTTCCATTATAGGGTGTCGCCCGCCCAGCCCCGCCGGAATCTCGCGCTGCGTATGACAGCTGCGCGATCTGAGCCGCTGTCACTCCTGACCCCGCGCGGGCACCTGTCGATTCCCGGGGCGGGGCCCTGTACGATGGTCGGGGAGCGGACGCACTCTTGACATCCAGGTGACATCTCGATGCCCCGGGCCGCTTACGATGGGCATGCCCACGAAAGGAGCGTCCTCATGAACGACGCGGAGGGCACGGATGGACGGGAGCGGGCAGGGTGGTGGAGTGCCGTGGCCCCGCTCTGGCCGCTCGGGCTGGCGCGCGTTCTCTACGGCCTCCTCTGGTGGCAGCAGTCCAGGTGGAAGGTGCCGTCGGACGACTTCGGCAGGAAGTCCGGGGGCGGGCTCTGGTACTGGGTGCAGCAGGAGATCCAGTACCCGACCGTGGGGGCCTATCGAGATGTCCTCGTCAGCGTGATGCTCCCGAACTGGACCGTCTTCGGCTGGATGACGCTCCTCACCGAGATGTTCATCGGCGCGACGCTGATCCTCGGTCTCGCCACGCGGCTCGGCGCGCTCGTCGCCCTCGGCATGGCGGCGAACATCACCGTCGGCATCCTGAGCGTCCCTCACGAGTGGGGCTGGACCTACGCCATGCTCATCATGTTCGCGGCGATCTTCATGCTCACCGGGGCCGGGCGCAGCGTCGGCGTGGACGCCTTCCTCGTGCGTCCGCTCGAGCGGGCGGCCGCGCGAGGAAGCCGGGCCGCCAGGCTCCTGCGCTGGCTCGTCTGACGCACGTGCGGGCGACCCTCGTCATTCCCGCTCTGGACGAGGCCGCGGTCATCGGCGAGCTGGTTCGCCGCGTGCCGCGCGGGGCCGTCACCGAGATCGTGGTGGTGGACAATGGGTCCACTGACGGCACCGGGGCTGTGGCTGCCCGCAGCGGCGCCCGCGTGGTGATGGAGCCGCGCCGCGGCTACGGGTCGGCCTGCTGGGCCGGGGTGAGCGCGCTCGCTCGCGACACCGACGTGTTGGCGTTTCTCGACGGTGACGGCAGCCAGCGGCCGGAGGACTTGCCGGATGTCCTGGCTCCGCTGGCAAGGGGCGACGCCGACCTCGTGCTCGGCGCCCGTCGGCTCTCGGGCGGGCATCCTGCGCATGCCTTGCTGGGGACGCGCCTGGTGGCGCGCTACGTCGCCTGGAGGTTCGGTGTGCGGGTCACCGACCTCGGCCCGCTGCGCGCCATCCGCGCCGATCTGCTCCATCGCCTGCAGATGCGCGACCGCGCCTTCGGGTGGCCGGTGGAGATGGTCGTGAAGGTGGCCGCGCTCGGCGGGCGGATCGTGGAAGTGCCCGTGTCCCATGCGCCCCGGCTGGCAGGGCGCTCGAAGGTGTCGGGGACGCTCGTCGGCAGCGTGCGCGCAGGCTACGGCTTCCTGAAGGCAGCCCTCCGGGCGGCCGCTGAGCTGCGTCCGTGAGCGCGAGGATGCAGGCAGCGGCCCTGGCCGGCGCCGGTCTCGTGGCTGCCTGTGCGGCGCTGGCCCGCGTGCCCAACCTCGCCCAGGCTCCGGTGACCTTCCTGCTCCTCTTCGCGGGCGCGTTTGCGTGCTACGCGCTGGGCGCGTGGGGGCTCCACGAGTCGCGCGGGGGCAGGGCGATGCTCCTTGTGCTCCTCGTAGCCGGCGCAGCTCGCCTGGCGCTGCTGCCCGCCGCGCCGACGCTGTCGACCGACGCGTACCGCTACGTCTGGGACGCGCGGGTCGCCAGTGCGGGGATCAGCCCGTACCTCCATTGGTTCACCGCGCTCAAGGCCAATATCGACGAGATCGCCGGGCTCGTGCCGCTGGCCTCGCGGGTCGGCGCCGAGGGCGTGAACCTCCAGCGGCTGGTCTACAACGGCCTCGGCCTCGCCACAGCGGAGCAGTCGCTCCACGGACGGCTCGTCGAGCGCGAGGAGGCGCTGATCCAGCACGCGGCGGCGGCCGCCCGGGGCGCCGGGATCGTCTTCTCCGCGTCCGGAGCGGTGGCGCCCGAGGTGAGCCTCAACCCGGCGCAGGAGGACCGGCCCTGGAGCGCCTGCCGCCGTCCCTGGAGCCTCGTGTACGTGACAGTGCACGGGAACGTGCTGCCCTGCTGCATCGCTCCGTGGATCACGGCACACTACGACGGCATCGTCCTCGGCAATCTCTTCCGTCAGTCGCTCGCGGAGATCTGGTGGGGCCCGCGCTATCTCGAGTTCCGGGACGCCATCCAGACCGAGGCGCCTCCCGAGCCGTGCCGCGGCTGTGGCGTGAAATGGAGTCTGTAGCCGGGCCCCCCGCGGTATATTCTGACCGTGCACGGCCAGGGGTACCGCTTCGCGGGATGAGCGCTCGCGCATGGGGCTGAAGGACGCCGTCGAGCGCTTCGCCATCTGGCTCGTCATGTCGCGCGCCAAGACCCCGCGGAGCCCCACGATGACAGCCAGAGGAGCGATCCGGATGAAGGAGACGCCGCCCGATCTCGCGCACCGCGTTCCGCCCGGCCAGGTGCTGACCGACAAGTGGCCGGTGCTCACTTACGGCCTCACGCCGCGCTTCGATCCCGCGCGATGGAGCTTTCGCTGCTTCGGGCTGGTCGAGGAAGAGGTGCGCTTCACCTGGGAGGAGTTTCTCGCCCTGCCGCGCACCGAGATCGCGTGCGACATCCACTGCGTGACGCGCTGGTCGCGGCTGGACAACCGCTTCGAGGGCGTCCACATCCGCGAGATCATGAAGCGCGTCCGCCTCAAGCCCGGGGCCCGCGCCGTGATGATCCACGCCGACCCCGACTACACGACCAACCTGCCGCTCGAGGCGCTGGTGCAGGACGACGTGCTGCTGGCCCTCAAGCACGACGGGCGCGACCTCGAGCCCGAGCACGGGGGCCCGCTCAGGCTTGTCGTCCCGAAGCTCTACTTCTGGAAGAGCGCCAAGTGGCTGCGCGGTTTCGAGTTCCTCGACGTGAACCCGCCGGGCTTCTGGGAGGTCAACGGCTATCACATGCAGGCCGACCCCTGGAAGGAGGAGCGGTACTCCGACCAGGAGACGCGCGCCATGCAGACGATGCGGGCCGAGGCGGCGCGCAAGCTCCGCGGCCGATGACGTCCAACCTGGAGGAGCGGTTCCAGACCCTCCACGAGATCGTCAAGGCCGCGCGCCAGAACCTCGAGCCCGGCCCCTGGGATTACCTCATCGGCGGCGCCGAGAGCGAGACCACCCTCCGGCGGAACCGCCAGGCCCTGGACTCCATCGCGTTTCGCCCGCGGGTCCTGCGGGACGTCTCGAGGATCGACGGCGCCTCGACCCTGTTCGGACGGCCGGTCCGCATCCCGGTCATGGTGGCCCCCATCGGCTCCATCGAGACCTTCACGCCGGGTGGCGGGGCCACC
>Ga0154566_1111_pt8 | contig 13434 bp, 14 predicted proteins | sample RifGroF2_FD_105709 | JGI IMG/M metagenome (GOLD analysis project Ga0154566, IMG submission 105709) | Candidatus Rokubacteria bacterium GWF2_70_14
CGGACCCGCTCCGGGCGGAGCGCGACCGCGACGGCGGCGCCGGCCGGCGCGGCGCCGGTGGCCGCGAGCGTCGCGCTGCCGCAGTCCACCGTGTTCGAGCCGGCGGCGCGGCCGGCGAGCAGATTGATGTTGCCGATGAAGCTCGCCACGAACGCGGTCGCGGGCGTCTCGTAGAGCCCGCGCGGCGCGGCCACCTGCTCGACGCGCCCGCGGTGCATGACCGCGATGCGGTCGGACATGGTCAGCGCCTCCTCCTGGTCGTGAGTCACGTAGATCGTGGTGATGCCGACCTCGCGCTGCAGCCGCTTGAGCTCGATCTTTATGTGATCCCGCAGCTTCTTGTCGAGCGCGCCGAGCGGCTCGTCGAGCAGGAGCACCGCCGGGCGCGTAACGAGCGCGCGGGCCAGCGCCACGCGCTGCTGCTCGCCGCCCGAGAGCTGGCCGGGATAGCGCCCGCCGTAGCCCGGGAGCTGGACGAGGGCCACGGCCTCGGCCACCCGCCGGGCGATCTCCGCCTTGTCCACGCGCTGCATGCGGAGGCCGAAGCCCACGTTCTGGGCGACGGTGCGGTGCGGGAAGAGGGCGTAGTGCTGGAAGACCATCCCGACGTGCCGCAGGTGCGGGGGCACCCGGGTGACCACCGTGCCGTTGATCGCCACGTCGCCTGCGTCGGGCGTCACGAAGCCCGCCACCGAGCGGAGCGTGGTGGTCTTGCCGCACCCGGAGGGGCCGAGGAGCGTGAAGAACTCGCCCGGGGCCACCGCCAGCGACACCCCGTCGAGCGCCCGCGTCGCGCCGTAGCGCTTGGCCAGGTTGGTCAGCGTGACGGTGCCGCTGGCGCGGGGAGCCTCGGTCAACGCATCGCCTTGTTCCACTTCTCGGTCCACTGGGGCCGCTGCTTGGCAACCTGAGCCCAGTCGAAGAGCACGAGCCTGTCCACCTACTGTGCGGGAGAGTTGGTGCGCCCGGAGGGAATCGAACCCCCGACCTTCAGATTCGAAGTCTGACGCTCTATCCAACTGAGCTACGGGCGCGCGCCCAGCTACTTGCGAGCCTCCACGCGCCCGACTCTACCTCAAGCGCCGCGAGTGCGCGATAGAAGTTCTCGGTGGGTCTGACATCGAGGACCTCGACAACATGGCGCCTGGCGTCGAACTGGCAGGCAAGCCGGAGCTGCTGAGGCCCGACCTTGATCTTCACCACGCGGACGCCCCTCAAGGCCCCCTCCTCGGGCTCGCCGCCGAGAGGATCGGCGAGAATGCCAAGGTCTTCTCGCCACTGATGAGCGTGCGGGACAACCCCGCGCTCGCGCCTGAGCGCGGCCGCGCGCCGGACCGCGGAGGGCCCCGCTACACGCGGTCCCGCAGCCTCGGGTCGAGGGCGTCGCGCATGTAGTCGCCGAGCGCGTTGACCGCCAGCACGGTGGCGAATATCGCGAGGCCCGGGAACGCCGTGAGCCACCACGCCGACTGGAGGTAAGTCCGGCCGCTGTTGAGCATGCTGCCCCAGGTGACGACGCGCAGCGGCACCCCGATGCCCAGGAAGCTCAGCGTGGCCTCCAGCACCACCATGCTTCCCACGGCGAAGGTCGCCACCACGATGGTCGGCGTGATGACGTTCGGCAACACGTGCCGGAACATGATCCGCGCCTCTCCGGCTCCGGCCGCCCGGATCGCCTCCACGAACTCGCGACTCCGCAGGACCAGGGTCTCGCCACGGACGAGCCGGGCGTAGAGTGTCCAGCCGGTAACGCTCAGAGTGATGACCATGTTGGTCACGCCCGGCCCGAGCACGGTCACCACCGCCATGGCGAGCAGGATGGTCGGGATGGCGAGCTGGATATCGGTGAAGCGCATCAGCATGCGGTCAACCCAGCCGCCGAAGAACCCCGCGGAAAGGCCGATCACGACCCCGATCGGGCACGAGACCGCGACGGCCAGAAGACCCACGGTGAGCGACACGCGGGCGCCGTGCAAGAGCCGGCTGAGCACGTCGCGGCCCAGCTCGTCGGTGCCGAGAGGACGGCTCCAGCTGCCGCCAGCGAACGCGGGCGGCGTCAGCCGTCGGGTGATCTCCTGCTCGTTGGGGCCGGTGGGCGCCACCTGGCCCGCGAGGGCGGCACACAGGATGATCACGCCCAGCGTCGTGCCAGCCCCGAGCACGGGCAGCCGCCGGCGCAAGCGCATCAGTCGAGCCGGATCCGGGGGTTCAGCGCCACGTAGGCGAGGTCCACGGCCAGGTTGGCGGCGACGAAGATGAGCGAGATCACCAGGGTCACGCCCTGCACCACGGGGAAATCGCGATTGAAGACCGCCTCCGCGGCGAGGACCCCGACGCCGGGCCAGGCGAACACGGTCTCCGTGACCACCGCGCCGCCCAGGAGCTGGGCGAGCTGGAGCCCGACCACGGTGACGATCGGGATGGCGGCGTTCTTGAGCGCGTGGCGCAGCACCACGTACCCCTCGCCCAGCCCCTTGGCGCGCGCCGTCCGTACGTAGTCCTGCTCCAGCACCTCGAGCATGCTCGAGCGGACGAGCCGGGCCAGGCGCCCCAGCACGATGGTGGAGAGGCTCACCGCCGGCAACACCAGATGCGTGGGCGTCCCCGACCCGAAGACAGGCAGCCACTCGAGCCGCACCGCGAAGAGCCAGATCAGCATGAGCGCGAGCCAGAAGATGGGCACAGCCTGTCCTGCCACCGACAGCACCATGGTCACCCGGTCGACCACGGTGCCGCGCCGCAACGCGGAGACGATCCCCGCGGGGATGCCGAGCGCGACAGCAAGCGCGAGCGCCGCCGCCGCCAGGAGCATGGTGCGGGGCAGCCGCTCGCCGATGAGCTGCGCGACCGGCCGGTTGTGCCGCAGCGAGGTCCCGAGATCGCCTGTCGCCGCGCGCCACAGGTAGACGAGGAACTGCTCCGGCAGGGGCCGGTCGAGCCCGAGTGCCCGCCGCGTGTCCTCCATCACCTCCGGGGGCGCGTCCGCCGGGACCAGCAAGGCCACGGGGTCCCCGGAAAGGTGGAGCAGCACGAAGATGACTGCCGCCACGCCGACGGCGACGGTGACCGTGCTCCACAGCCGCCGCAGGACGTGGACGAGCACGGGAGAGGCTAGCCCTCACCCGCGGTGATCAAGCAGGAAGCGGTGCAGCTCCTCGGCGCAGCGGTCGGGCACCGCGTCGGTGATGTTGTGCGGCAGGCCGTGGTAGACCACGAACTTCACGCGCGACACCCGGTCCCGGATCACCTCGTACTGGGCCATGGAGCTGATGGGGTCGTGATCGGGAACGACGGCGAGCATGGGGCAGCGGATTTTCGCGAGGTCGTCCGTGAGGTCCAGCGTCCGCATGAGCGGGACGAAGCGCGCCAGCCACTCCGCACTGGTCTTGCCCGACTCGTCGAGGAACCACTCGACGAAGCGCGGATCGACGCGCGCGAGGTCGAAGCGGTCCGCGATCGTGTCCGCCAGGAAGCCCCGTACCCCCCGCCGCTGGATGTGAGCGATCCACCGCCCCGCGTCCACGTTGGACGGCTTGAGCCCGGGGGTCGACGCGAAGTCGGCCAGGGTCAGGATGCGGTCCGGGTAGTCGATCGCGACCTTCATCGAGATGATCGCCCCGGCCGACGAGCCCGCGAGGTGGATGGTGTCCACACCGAGATGATCGATCAGCTCGATCACGTCGCGGGCCAGCCGCGGGAGCGTCAGGGGCACCGACTCGCCCGGCACCTCCGAGCGCCCGTGGCCCCGGAGATCGAGGCGCACCACCCGGAAGTCGCGGGCCAGCTTCGGCACCCAGGCGTAGAGCCGCCTGGAACTGCCCATGGCGGCGTGGAGGAGCACCAGGGTCTCCGGCGACGTCCACGGGTCGGTGAAGTCGTCCACCACGTACGCCAGGCGGACCCCGTCGCTCGTCGAGAAGTGGTCCATCACGAGCGGCGGCGCCGGGCGCGCGGCCGGGCCTTCTTCGTCTTCTTCTCCTCCTCCATCTCCTTGAGCACGTCGATCAGGGCGATCATGCCGTGCACGAGCGTCAGGGCGCCGGTGTGGAAGTAGGCGCTCTGGAGCACCTCGACGATCTCCTCCTTGCTGGCGCCGAGCCGGAACGCCCGCCGGATGTGGTCCTTGATCCCGGGGCCGTAGCCGCCGATCGACACCGCCGCGATCACGATCATCTCCCGGAACTTCGGCGGCAGCTTGCCCCGCCGCACCGCCGTCAGCTCGTAGATGCGCTCGTAGGCCTCGAGGAAGTCCACGTCCACGTCGCCCATGACCCGCAGCCAGTACGGCACGAACCCCCGCCGCCGCTCGCCCCGGCGGACAATCGCCTCTCGCCGGTCCACTCAGACCTCCACGTAGGCTTCGCGCGTCCAGAGGATGTGATCGGGCCGCATCCGGAACCCCTTCACAGTGCGGCTCATCCCGAAGATCTCGTCGAGCTGCCAGAGGTAGAGCCAGCCCACTTCCTCCTGCAGCCCCTTCTGCAGCTGCGCGGCCAGCTCGCGCCGCTTGCCGGCGCCGAAGGCCTGCTCGTGCTCCTCGATCACGCGTTTGAGGTCGCCGGCGGCGTCGAAGTATCGGAAGGAGCCGTAGGTCGGCAGGAAGCGCTGGGTCAGGTAGGACGGGTCCCAGGTGCCGTTGACGAAGGCGTAGTAGCCCGCGTCCTTGAGCAGCCCGCGCCCCGCCCGCCGGTTGTACTCGCCCCACTCCAGCGTCTGGAGTGACACGCGCACGCCGATCTTCTCCCAGTACCCGGCGATCAACTGGGCCGCCTCCTCGGCCTGGGACCAGCGGCCGGTGGCTTGCCAGAGCGTGAGGTCGACGCCGCCCCCCTGGCCGGCCTCCGCGAGGAGCTTCTTCGCCCGCTCGGGGTCGTAGGCGTACGGACCGGGGTCGATGGCGTTCGTCACCTGGCGCGCCACGACGGAGTTGGCGAGCTGTCCGCGGCCCGCGTAGAGGCTCTTGAGGATGGTCGGTCGGTCGATGGCGTGGGCCAGGGCCTGCCGCACCCGTCGGTCCTTGAGCGCCGGCGACTGGTTCGCGTTGAGCAGGAGCAAGTGCACGGAGGAGCCGAGCTCGGAGTAGACCGCGAGCCTTGGATCGCTCTGCACGGTGGGGATCAGCGGCACCGGCAGGTTCACCATCACGTCCACCGCCCCGCGTGTCAGCGCGGCCACCCGGGTGGCGGCGTCGGGGATGATCTGCCACACGATGCGGGCGGTGGTCGGCTTCGGCCCCCAGTAGTCCGGGTTGGCCTCCAGCACGAGCCGGTCGCCGACGACGTACTCGACGAATCGGTAGGGCCCGCTCCCGATGGGCCGGTCGCCCAGGAACTTGTCGCGGTACTCGGCCATCGCCTTCGGCGCGACCATGCTGACCGACTCCGCCGCCACGCGGTTGGGCAGGATCGGATCGGGCACCTTGGTGGTGATGCGCACGGTGGAGGGATCGACGACCCGCACCTCCTGACCGATGGACGGCGGCCAGAGGACCTTGCCGAGGGTGTTGAGCTTCGAGCCGATGATGCGCTCGATGCTGACCTTCACCGACTCCCCGTCGAACGGCTCGCCGTTGTGGAACTTCACCCCCTGCCGCAGCTTGAACTCCCAGGTCGTCGGATTGACGTTCCGCCACGAGGTGGCGAGCAGCGGCTTGAGCTCCATGGTCCGCGCGTCGCGCACGGCCAGCGTCTCGCAGACGTTGGTCAGGATCGAGCCGGTGAGCACCGAGCGGAACTGGTGCGGGTCGACGGTCTCAGGGTTGGACGGCAGGGCGATCGTCAGCGCGGGCTTCCGCCCGCCCTGTGCCCGGGCCGACGCCGGCCCGAGGCCCGCGAGCGCCCCGGCCCCGAGCACACTCGCCCGTTTGAGCGCCTCGCGACGTGTCAGCATGGGCGTCTCCTCCCGGGCGCGCCGAGTGTTTCACGATCACCTTGGCGCGGCCCCATCAGCAGTCTAGCATCTCCGCGCACCCGTGCCTTCCGGAACCGGAAAGGAGTCGTTCGCATGCGCGAACCCATCGCGCGACTCGACGCCTGGCAGGGCGAGCAGGTCGAGTTCCTCGTGCGTCTGGTGCATCACGACAGCGGCACCGACTACGTCCGGCGCTCCTCCGCCGCTGCGGCGCCGGCATCCGGGCGCGCCTCGTCGCCGATCATCTGGAGCAGCGCGCAGCGGACCACCCCGATGGGGATGCACGACCACCAGATCGAGCCGAAGCTCCCGGTGAAGTCGAGCAGCGGGCCGAAGACGATGCCGGAGAGTGAGGACCCGGTCTGGCCGATCGCGTTCACCATGCCGACGGCCAGCCCCGACGAGCCCGCGCCGAAGCGCTCGCTCGCGAAGACCATCATCGGGGCGGTGGTCATCGAGGAGGCGGTGCCGGCCAGCACGCCCGCCACGAGGGCCAGCGGCACCGCGCGCGTGGTGGCGAGGATGGCGAAGGCGGCGAGGCTGCAGAGGGCGCCGATCTGGAGGATGAGGCGGCGGCTTCTGACCACGTCCGAGAGCTTGCCCACGAGCGGCGACGACACCGTCATGGTGATGTTCGCAAGGGCGGCCAGGGCACCCGCGCGCGACGGGCTGACGCCGAGGCCGTCGCTCAGGTACGCGGGCAGCCAGGTCAGGAGCGCGTAGGTGTTGAAGAACCCGAAGAAGCTGAAGCCGAGGAGGCACAGGAACCCACCCTGCCGGAGAAGGCTCCGCGGCGTGGACGGGGCAACCGGGCGCTCCTTCCGCCGGATCGCCAGGCCGAACGGGGTGAGGACGGTCATGAAGGCGGCGAAGCCGGCGAGACAGAGGAGCGCCCCCGTAAGCCCGATCCAGTCCACCAGGACGGGGAGGGCGGCCAGCGACGTCGCGGTGCCAAGCCCCACTCCGGTGTAGGCGACGCCTATCGCGGCGCCGCGCTTCGCGGCCGGGAACGACCCGATGCCGAAGGTCATGGCCGGCGTGTAGATCATCGCCCCGCAGACACCGGCCACCAGGCGCGCGGCGAGGCCGACGCCGTAGCTGTCGGTCAGCGCGAAGACCACGCCCGCCACCGTCGCGCCCGCGGTGCCGAGCAGGATCAGCCGCCGCGGGTCGAGCCGGTCGGCGAGGAAGCCCACCGGGATCTGCGAGCAGGCGTAGGCGAGCGGGTAAGCGCTGAAGAGATTGCCCACCGTGGCGTAGGCCCCACGGTAGCGGACGCGGAGCGGCCCGAAGAGGCCGGCGATACCGAAGCGATTCGCGTTGTGGAGGGCGAGGAGGAGACCGATGGTGAGGAGGATGAGCCAGGTGCCGCCCAGCTCGTCGCTCACGACGCTCGGCCTCCCGGACGAGCGAGGGCGGGCGTGAGCGCCGCCCCCTGTGACGCAGCCGCGCGCGGCACGTGATCATACATAACGGTGTTCATGGGTCGGCTGTCCCGCCGGAGACAGCGCTCGCGAGTATACAGCCTATTCAGGCCATCGTGATGGGCCGGAATGGGCATATACTGCGGCCTGGGCCGAACCTGGCGCGTTGCCGCCCTCGCGATCATCATGCGCCGGTCAGATTGCCGGACGGCGCTCGTGTATTCGAACGGACAACTCACGAGCCAGCGAGAATCGCGTGGGCCGCGTACAGGATCAGGCGGCGCCGGGTGGGGCAGGGGGCCCTCCCCGCGGAACCGTGGCCTCTGCGCGATCCCGGAGCCGAAGACCCTCTCATCTCGTGCCTCCTGACGAGACGTCGCCGCGGGGTGCGACTCAGCGTGTTCCGCGGGGAGGGCCCCCTGCCCCACAGGAGAACCGCGCCATGACCAAGACCGAGCTGGGGGCTGAGCGATGATCCGGGTCCTGACGGGAGCCACCTTGATCGACGGCACCGGCGCGGCGTCGGTGCCGGACGCCGCCGTGGTCATCGACGGCGACCGCATCGCCGCCGCCGGGCCCCGGCCGGCCATGGCCTGGCCCGCGAATGCCGAGATCATCGACGTGCGGGGCCGGACCCTGATCCCCGGGCTGATCGATGCCCACGACCACCTGGCGTCCCACGGCTACGCCCTCGCCACGCGCTGGGGCCTCGACGAGCCCGCCAGCACCTCGCACATGCGCACCGCGCGCGTGCTCGCCGAGGCGCTCGCCATGGGCTACACCACGATCCGCGACGGCGGCGGGCTCGACACAGGTTTCAAGCTCGCCATCGAGCAGGGGCTGATCCCGGGGCCGCGCCTGGTGCTCGGGATCCAGATCGTCTCGCCGACGGGCGGCATCGGCGACCGCGTCAGCCCCTCGGGCCACGCCTGCTGCGCCGTCTACGACCCGCTGCTGCCGAACAGCGTGGGCAACGGGTCCGACGAGGTGCGGGATGTGGTGCGGACCATGGTGCGGGCCGGCGCGGACGTGATCAAGACAGCCACCACCGGGGGCGCGAGCTCGCGGGCGGGGCACGGACCGCGGGACGCGGCCTTCTCGCTTCCGGAGATGCAGGCCCTGGTGACGGAGTCGCACGCCCTCGGGCGGCGGGTGATGTGCCACGCCCTCGGGGGCCCGGGGCTCTCGACCGCGCTCGTGGCCGGTGTCGACTCGATCGAGCACGGGTGCTACCTGGACGAGGAGCCCGAGCTGATGACGCGGATGGCCGCGCAGGGCACCTTCTTCGTGCCCACGCTCACGGTGTACGTGTACCACCGGGAGAGCGCCTCGCCCCACGTGCGGGCGCGCGCCATCGAGCTCTACCCCCACCACGTCGCCAGCGTGCGGCGGGCGCTCGAGCTGGGCGTGCCGATCGCCGCCGGCACCGACGCCGGCGGCCACGGCCACCCGAAGAACGCGCTGGAGCTCCAGTGCCTGGTCGAGGCGGGGCTCACGCCCATGCAGGCCCTGCAGGCGGCCACGCAGTGGGCGGCCCGCTGCCTCGGGCTCGAGCGCGAGCTCGGCACGATCGAGAAGGGGCGCCTGGCCGACCTCGTCGTGGTGAACGGCAACCCCCTGGACGACGTCAAGATCCTGCTCGATCCCGCGGGGATCGCCCTGGTGCTGAAGGGCGGGGCGGTGTGCGCCGACCGGCGCGCGGCGCCCGCGCGCTAGCGCGTCCCCTCGCCCCGGCGCCGCGATGCTGCCCACATCGTACGGTGACATGTTCACTGGACATAGGTGAGGGGGTCATCATGCCAGCCCGAGAGGGCGGTGGAAGGGCCGTGTCGGCCGCGACGTGGCGGCTACGAAGCCCTTGCGCGGCCCCGATCCTCAGCGCGGCCGACGCTCCGGCCGCTCCCGTGCTCCGCGATGCGGAGGAGTCTGCGCCGGAGCGGCCTGGGCCGGCCCGCTACTCGATGGCCTGCGCCGACTGCACCTGCTCGCGCAGGACGAACTTCTGCAGCTTGCCGGTGGAGGTCTTCGGCACCACGCCGAACAGCACCGCGCGTGGCGCCTTGAAGTGGGCCAAGTGGGCGCGGCAATGCTCGATCAGCTCCTCGTGCTTCGCGCAGACGGTCGCCGGCCCGTAGGTCTCCGTGAGCCCGTAGACGTGCGTGAGGTCGAAGCCGATCCGCTCCATCCCCTCGATCATCGTCGCCGGGGGCGCGGCCGCCGCGACCATCGCCGAGACCCTGTGGGAGATGCCCTCGCGCAGGGCGGGTTCGGCGTTGATCAGCGTGGTGTGCACGATCGGCGCACCGCAGTAGTGCGTGACCCGGTGCTCCTTCATCAGCCGGAAGATCAGCGCCGCGTCGATCTTCCGCAGGCAGACGCTGGTGCCGGCATTGGCCGCCATCGTCCACGGGAAGCACCAGCCGTTGCAGTGGAACATCGGCAGCGTCCACAGGTACACCGCGTGCTGCGGCATGCCCCAGGTGAGGATGTTGCCGACGCCGTTCAGGTAGGCGCCGCGATGGTGGTAGACGACGCCCTTCGGGTTGCCTGTGGTCCCCGACGTGTAGTTGAGCGAGATCGCGTTCCACTCGTCGGCGGGCGGCCGCCACGGAAACTCCGGATCGCCGCTCGCGATGAAGGTCTCGTACTCGACCTGGCCGAGCCGCGAGCCCGGCCCCGTGTGCTCCGGGTCGTCCACGTCCACGACGAAGGGCCGCGTCGTGACCTTCTCCAGCGCCCGCGCCACGGTGTCCGAGAACTCGCGGTCGGTGATCAGCACCTTCGCCTCGCCGTGATCGAGCATGAAGGCGATGGCCTCCGCGTCGAGCCGGGTGTTGAGCGTGTTGAGCACGGCCCCCGTCATCGGGACGCCGAAGTGGCACTCGTTCATCTCCGGCGTGTTGGCGAGCATGACCGCCACCGTGTCGCCCACGCCGATGCCCCGCCGGGCGAGCGCGGAGGCGAGGCGCCGGCACCGGGCATAGGTCTCGGCCCAGGTGAAGCGCCGCGTCCCGTGGATCACCGCGAGCCGGTCGGGATAGACGTGGGCCGCGCGCTCGATGAACGTCAGCGGCGTCAGCGGCGCGTAGTTGCCGGGGTTCTTGTCGAGATCCCGCTCGTAGGGGTTGGCCGTGCCCGGAGCCGTCATCGCAGTTCCTCCGCTGTGGTCAGGTGTCATCCGGAACTCAGGAGAGGTCGGGGGCGATCTCCGAGGCGAAGGCCTCCAGGTGCTCTATCTCGTCGAAGACGGGGTTGAGCATCAGCATCCGCGCGCCGGCCGCCACCACCTCCCCGAGCCGGTCGGCGCACTCGCGCGGCGGGCCCCACACGCACACCTCCTCGGCCATCTGCGGCCGGCCATAGAAGGCGCCGAACCAGTCGCGCAGCCGGCTGCCGGCGCGCGCCTTGTCCCGGTCCACGGCAATGTACACGCGCTTGGCGATGGGGAAGGCCGCGGGGTCGCGCCGCGCCTCGGCGAGGAAGCCGCGGAGCATCTGCACCTCCTCGGCGAACTTCGCCGTGGACAGCGAGCCCGCGCCCATGAAGCCGTCGCCCAGCTCGGCTGTGCGCCTGAGCGCGTTCGGGTGATGCGCGCCGAACCAGAGCGGCGGGTGCGGCTGCTGCACGGGCTTGGGCTCCATGGAGGCGTTCTGGAGGCGGAAGAACTTGCCCTCGAAGGTGACACGCGGCTCCGTCCAGAGGCGCTTCATGAGGCGGAGGCCCTCGGCGAAGCGCGCCGCGCGGCGGTCGGCGGTGAAGCCGTAGGCCGGGTAGATGTTCGGGTTGCCGCCGAGTCCCACACCCACGTCGAGGCGCCCGCCGCTCAGATGGTCGAGCGTGGCGAGGCTCTTGGCGAGGTGGACCGGGCTGCGAAGCGCGGTGAGCAGCACCGCCGTCCCGAGCCTGAGCCGCTCGGTCACCGCCGCGGCATAGGCGAGCAGCTCGACGGGCTCGAGGCTCGGGATCGAGCCCAGGACCTGCTCCACGACCCAGGCGCTGTGGAAGCCGAGCGCCTCCGCGCGGGCGAGATAGGCGCGGATCGCGCCCACATCCACGGCGCGGTCCTGGAAGGTCTGCAGAATCGAGACGGCCAGTGCCACGCGAGCGCTCATGCTGGATCCTCCTGCTGGCGGGCGAGACGCGCCGACAGCTCGGTCACGAACTCGTCGGGCGGGCTCGGCGAGATCACGACGAGCCCCCGGGCGGTGTGAAGGTACACGAGATCCCGGGTGTTGGTGATGGCGAGATAGTGCAGCCCCGTGCGCGGGTTCCAGCGGAGGCCGTAGGAGCCGAAGAGCCCGTTGAGCCCCAGCGCCAGGAGCCCGCCGATGGGGCGCGGCGTCCGGTCCACGGCGCGGATGGCCGAGTACGGCAGCCGCCGCGGCAGCCACCGCCGCTCGATACGCACCCCTCGCCCCTCCAGCGTGAACCCCGCGGGGGCCAGCCCCTGGATGGCCCAGACGAGCCCCAGGAACGGCAGCGGGAAGATGACGAAGACCGGATCGCCGCTCGAGGCGAGGAGCGCGACGGAGAGCACGATGGGTACTCCCACACCCAGGCCCAGCCCGATCACCCCCGCGATGATCCGCTGTCGGGTACCGAGGACGGCCGGGAAGAACAGCCTGGCGGGCTGAATCAGCGCGAGTGGATCTCGAGGGCGCCGAAGAAGTACGGGATCTCGAAGGCGGCCGACTCGGGCGAGTCGGAGCCGTGCACCGCGTTGGCCTCGATGGAGGCGGCGAAGTCGCGGCGGATGGTCCCGGGCGCGGCCTTGGCCGGGTCCGTGGCGCCCATCAGATCGCGGAGCCGGACGATGGCGTTCTCGCCCTCGAGCACGATGGGCAGGCAGGGCCCGGACGTCATGAAGGCGCAGAGGCTGGCGTAGAACGGCCGCTCCTTGTGGACGATGTAGAAGCCGCCCGCCTGGGCGGGGCTCAAGTGCAGGAGCCTGGCCGCCAGGACCTTGAGGCCGGCCTGCTCGAACCGGCTGATGATCTGGCCGATCACGCCCCTGGCGACGGCATCGGGCTTGATGATGGTCAGCGTGCGCTCGAGGGCCATGGACCGCGGCCTAACTTCTCTTGCCGAGGATCCGGGCGACGGTGGCGCCCATGTCCGCGGGGCTCTTCACGGTGGTGATGCCGGCGGCCTCCAGGGCCTTCATCTTCTCGGCGGCCGTCCCCTTCCCACCCGCGATGATGGCCCCGGCATGGCCCATGCGGCGACCCGGGGGCGCCGTCTGGCCGCAGATGAAGCCCACCACGGGCTTCCGCACATGCGCCTTCACGAAGGCGGCGGCCTCTTCCTCCGCGGTGCCGCCGATCTCGCCGATCATCATGATGGCGGAGGTGCCCGGGTCGTCCTGGAAGAGGCGCAGGACGTCGATGAAGCTCGTGCCGTTGACGGGGTCGCCCCCGATGCCGACGCACGAGGACTGGCCGAGGTCGCGCTGGGTCAGCTGGTGCACCACCTCGTAGGTGAGCGTGCCGCTGCGCGAGACCACCCCCACGGGCCCTGCCTTGTGGATGTGCCCGGGCATGATGCCGATCTTCGCCTTGCCCGGCGAGATGAGCCCTGGGCAGTTGGGGCCGATGAGCCGGCTCGTCGTGCCCGCGAGGACGGCCTTGACCTTGACCATGTCGGCCACCGGCACGCCCTCGGTGATGCAGACGATGAGCGGCAGGCCCGCGTCGGCGGCCTCCAGGATGGCGTCGGCGGCGGCCGGCGGCGGCACGAAGATCAGCGCGCAATCCGCGCCCGCGGCCTTGACCGAGTCCTCCACGGTGTTCCAGATGGGAAAGCCCTCGTGGGTGGTGCCGCCCTTGCCGGGCCTGACGCCGCCCACCACCTGGGTCCCGTACTCCTTGCAGCGGAGCGCGTGGAAGGCGCCCTCCTTGCCGGTGATCCCCTGGACGACGACTCGAGTGGTGCTGTTGACCAAGATGCTCATGCTCGGTGGTTTGGCCTCTTCGGCCCTACGGGCCTCTTATCATCCTGCCTGAATGGGGATGACTTCGCGTTGCGGTTTGGCCTCTTCGCGCCTGTGGCGCTCATCGGGGCGTGCACTCTACCGCGCGCTGCGGGCCAGGGCGACGACGGT
>Ga0154566_1145_pt4 | contig 13425 bp, 13 predicted proteins | sample RifGroF2_FD_105709 | JGI IMG/M metagenome (GOLD analysis project Ga0154566, IMG submission 105709) | Candidatus Rokubacteria bacterium GWF2_70_14
GCGACCGCCGCATCGTCGGCGTCAACTGGGACCGCACGGAGGAGGCGCCGGTCGGCGAGCTCTTCCGCGAGAGCCCGCAGACGCTCTCCCACCAGCTGGCGCGGCTCGACCGGAGCACGCGCGCGCGCGACCCGCGGCGCGTGGACAAGGCGCTCGGGGCCCTCCGCCACGCGGCCGTGGGGAGCGAGAGCCTGATGCCGCACTTCCTCGAGGCGGCCGCGGCGCGGGCGACAATCGGCGAGATGGTGACGCGGCTCCGGGAGGTGTTCGGAGAGTTCCGCGAGCCGCTCGTGTTCTAGCAGGCCGCTGAAGAACTCCGCAGGCCGCTATCGGGCCCCGCTGTTCCGTGGTAGGCTGGAGACCCTTGGACCTCTCACTGATCCCGGCTCGCCTGCACCGCCAAGCATGATGCCGCCCGATCTGCACACGTTCCACATCCCCGTGATGGGGCTCGCCTTCACCATCGACACGCCGCTGAAGGTCGCGCGCTTCGGGATCTCGTCGGTGGTCTCGATCGTGGAAGACAATCTCGTGGAGCAGATGCGCGCCTTCCACTGCGCGCAGGCGGGTGACGCGTACGTGCCGATCCCGACGGACGACATCGATCACCGCGCGAAGCGCATCACGGCATACCTGAACCTGCTGAGCAGAATCGTGAAGCGGCAGGTGGAGCGGCTGCGGGCCGGGGCGTTCGGCGCGGGCGCCGACATCGACACGTACTTCGCGCTCCTGCCCTCGTTCTCGTCCGCCCGGCGGCTCTTCGAGCGGATGCGGGGGCTCGGCGAAGGCGACGAGAAGGCGGCCCTGCAAGAAGAGCTGCGCGGGAGGGTCGTTGCGGGCGCCATCGACGTCAACATCATGACCAAGTGCGATCGGACGAACTACGACCCCTCCGGGGAGCCGCTTCCGGGCGAGTATGCCGATGCCCGGGCCGCTCTGCGCGGCTTCGCGCTGAGCGATCTCTCCTCGTCGGTCGTGTTCTCCGCGGGGCTCAATCCGCGGCTGTACACGTATTGCGAGTCGTTCGGCGAGTTCTTCCCGGACGAGCACGGACATCTCCGGAAGAAGATCACGCTGAAAGTCAGCGACTACCGCTCGGCGGCGGTGCAGGGGAAGGTGCTGGCGAAGAAGGGGTTGTGGGTGTCCGAGTTCCGCATCGAGTCGGGATTGAACTGCGGCGGGCATGCCTTCGCCACCGACGGCGTGCTGCTGGGCCCCATCCTCGAGGAATTCAAGGCGAAGAAAGCGGATCTGGCCGCCGAGCTCCTCGGGCTGTGCAACGGCGCGCTGGCCCGGAAGGGCTACACGGCGTTCTCCCGGGCGCCCTCGCTGAAGATTACCGTGCAGGGGGGCATCGGCACGGCCAGCGAGAACGAGTTCCTGATTGAGCACTACCAGGTGGACGGGACCGGCTGGGGAAGCCCTTTCCTGCTGGTCCCCGAGGCGACCACCGTGGACGAGGACACCCTGCGCCTGCTCGCGTCGGCAAAGCAGGGGGACTACTGCCTGAGCGGCGCCTCCCCGCTGGGCGTCGCGTTCAACAACTTCCGCCGAAGCTCGTCCGACGCGCAGCGCAAGCAGCGCATCGCCAAGGGACGGCCGGGAAGCCCCTGCCACAAGAAGTTCCTGGCCTTCAACACCGAGTTCACGGCCGAGCCCATCTGCACGGCCTCGCGGCAGTACCAGCACCTGAAGCTCCGGCAGCTCGAGGAGCGGCAGCTGTCGCCGGAGGCGCTCGCCCAGGAGTTCGATCGCATCACCGCGAAGGAGTGTCTCTGCGAAGGGCTTGCCGCCCCGGCGCTGCTGAAGAACGGCATCGAGCCGCCTCACCGCCTGTCCGCGGTCAGCATCTGCCCGGGACCCAACCTGGCCTACTTCTCGCGAGTCTGCTCGCTCCGCGAGATGGTGGACCATATCTACGGGCGCGCGAACGTGCTCAATGCCCTGCGCCGCCCGCACATGTTCGTCAACGAGCTGGCCCTCTACGTGGATCACCTGAAGCGGGAGATCGACCAGGGCCTTGACGAGCTGACGGTCAAGCACGCCCGCTCCCTGCAGACGTTCAAGACCAACCTGCTCGACGGCATCGCGTATTACCGGGATCTCATTCCCTTCATCACGAACGAAGCCGCGGCTCAGCTCGCCGGCATGCGCGAGGATCTGCGCGGCCTCGAGCGCTCCGTGTTGGATCTCGGGGTCCCGGAAGCGGCGGTCGCCGGCTGACGGCGGCCCGCGGGGCGTCTTGCCCCCCGACCGGCCGCTGGGGTAGCATCGCGGAAGAAGTTCCTTCCACCCCGCAAAGGAGGATGTCATGGACAACCGTCTCCGGGATCTCTCCGAACAGCTGGCCGCGGGCTTGATCGCGCGCCGCGAGTTTCTCCGCAAGGCGGCCGTCGTCACCGGCGGCACCGCGGCGGGCCTGGGCGTCCTCCGCACGATGGCGGGGGCCCAGGCCAAGCCCAAGCTCCGCGTGTGGCTCTTCAAGAGCTTCGTCACCGCCGGCAACGACGTGCTGGCCAAGCACATCGAGACCTGGGGCCAGGAGCGCAAGGTGGACGTGGAGCTCGACTGGGCCACCTTCGGCGACCGCGAGCAGAAGTTCGTGGCCGCCATCGAGGCGGGCAATCCGCCGGACGTGGCGGAGATGAACCTCTACGGCCCCATGCGCTACAAGCCGGCGCTGCGGGATGTCAGCAAGGTGGCGACCGAGATCGCCAAGGCGAAGGGGGGGCTGCTCCCATTCGCGGAGAAGGCCACCAAGGTTGACGGCAAGTTCCTCGGTGTGCCGCGCTACGCGATGATCACCGTCTTCTACATCCGCAAGGACATCATGGAGGCCAAGGGGCTCAAGCCGCCGAAGCTCTACGATCCCGACGTGGTGGAGTTCGCGAAGAAGACGCAGGATGCGGCCAAGGACCTCTGGGGCTTCGGCCAGACGCTCAACCGCTCGGACGACGGCGACGGCTTCATGCAGAACATCCTCTGGAGCTACGGTGGCGGGCCCTGGGACAAGGACGGCAAGCCCGCGCTCGCCACGTCCAACCGCGAGGCCAACCTCAAGGCGCTCCAGTTCGCCGTGGACACCATCAAGAAGCACAAGATCCAGCCCCCGGGCGTCATGGGTTGGACGGATGTGTCCAACAACGAGGCCTACATGGCCGGCAAGCTCGTCACCACCAACAACGGCGCGAGCCTGTACTACGCCATGGTCGCCAAGAAGCACGAGCTGGCGGCGAAGACGCTCTTGACGCTGACGCCGGGCGGGCCGGCCGGGAGCCTCGTCGGAGGCTCCTGCTACAACTGGGGCATCTTCAGCAAGAGCAAGCACGCCGAGCTCGGCGAGGACCTCATCCGCTGGCTCGAGGACGAGACGCGCTTCACCGAGTACATGAACGCCTCCGTCGGCCAGGCGGGGCCCGTCTACAAGGGCAGGGCGGACCACCCGTACTGGAAGTCGGATCCGAACTTCGAGGCGATCCTCCAGAACATCCTGCGCAGCGTGATGCCCGGCCACCCCGGGCCCATGACGCCGGCGGCCGTGGAGGTCCAGGCCCAGAAGACATTGACCGACATGGCCGGCCGCGTGGTGACGGCAGGGCTCTCGCCGGAGGCGGCGCTCAAGGAAGCCCACGGGCGCGTCGAGGAGATCTACAAGATCCGGCGCGGGTAACACCGGAGCACCCTCGATGTCGATTCAGGCGGCGCAGCTGCCCGCGAAGGCTGCGCTCGATGGCCGAGGACGGGCGGTGGCAGTCGGGCTCAGGCGCGTGCTTGGGCCCGACTACCGCATGGGGATGCTCTTCGTCGCCCCCATCCTGCTCCTGGTGCTGGCGCTGGTCGCCTATCCCTTCGGCTACGCGGTGTACCTCAGCATGACCCGCAAGTACGTGGGCCTGCCGCCGGTCTGGGTGGGCTTCGACAACTACGTCAAGCTCACCTGGGACGGCTTCTTCCAGCGCGCCGTCGTCAACAGCTTCATCTTCACGTTCGGCTCGGTGGGCGTGAAGCTCGTCCTCGGCATGGCCATGGCGCTGGTGCTCACCTCGCAGATCCGCTGGCGGGGTTTCTGGACCGGGGTGTTGCTGATCCCGTGGGTGGCCCCCACGGTCGTCAGCGCGCTCAACTTCCTCTGGATCTTCGACTACAGCCTGGGAGTGCTCAACTACCTGCTGGTGCGAGTGTTCCGTCTCCTGCCGCAAGGCATTGGCTGGCTCAGCGAGCCCGGGACGGCCATGGCCTCGGTGATCGGTGTCAACATCTGGCGCGGCTTCCCCTTCTTCGGCATCAGCTTCCTGGCGGGCATGAAGGCGATCCCCGGGGAGCTGTACGAGGCCGCGGCGGTGGACGGCGCGACGGCGCTCCAGCGCTTCCGGCACGTGACCGTGCCGGGGATCAAGAACATCCTGATCATCGTGGTGCTGCTGTCCACCATCTGGACCTTCAACGACTTCCAGATCGTCTACATCCTGACCAAGGGCGGCCCCGGCGGTGCGACGCAGGTGCTCCCGGTGTTTACCTACGAGATCGCGTTCGGGGCCCAGCGGCTCGGCGAGGCCATCGCGGTGGCGCTCTACATGCTGCCCGCGCTGGCCGCCGTCATCATCGTCCTGGCCCGGTACATGCGGCGAGGGCGTCGCTCGTGAGCAAGAGCGCCATCGCGCGGCTGCAGGGGGCGGTGTCCTACGCCTTCCTCCTCGGGCTCCTGCTCGTGGTGATCTTCCCCTTCTACTGGATGACCGTCACCTCGCTCAAGAGCGAGGACCAGATGCGCAGTCTGGTCTCCATGTTCTGGCCCAGCCCCTTCGTGGTGGACAACTACCGCCATCTCCTGCAGAAGACCGACTTCGTGGCGTGGTTCGGCAACAGCGTGTTCGTCGCCGTCAGCAGCACGGTTCTCGCCACGGCCATCGGGACCATCGGCGCCTACAGCCTCGCGCGGCTGCGCTTCCTGGGCCGGGGCTTCATGGCCAGCGCCACGCTCATCACCTATCTCGTGCCGCCCTCGATCCTCTTCATTCCCCTGTACGCGCAGATCCGCAACCTGGGGCTGGCCGACAGCCTCACCGGGCTCATCGCCGCCTACCCGAGCTTCACGGTGCCGTTCGTGACCTGGCTTCTCATGGGCTACTTCGAGTCCATCCCAGTGGAGCTGGAGGAATCGGCGATGATCGACGGGGCCACGCGCTTCGGCGCGTTCTGGCGCGTGGTCCTGCCGCTCTCGGCGCCCGGGGTGCTGGCCGCGGGGCTCTACGCCTTCACCCAGTCGTGGAACGAGTTCCTCTACGCCCTCGTGTTCATCACGGACGTGAAGCTCAGGACGCTGCCGGTGGGACTGTCCAGCTTCATCACGGGGGACGTCTACGGCTGGGGCTTCCTGATGGCGGGGGCGGTGCTGACCACGCTCCCCGTGATCGCCGCCTACATCTACCTCCAGAAGTACATGGTCGAGGGGCTCACCGCGGGCGGCGTCAAGGGCTGAGCCGGGCGCGCCGGCGTGCCGCTCAGGTCGGCGCGACCGTGTCCCCGGAGGGCTAGCAGGCTGCTAGGGCCCCGGGTGCGGGACGCGCACCGCCATCACGCCGTCGATCCCGGCGATCCTGTCGATCACCGCCGGCGAGATTGGCTGGTCGACGTCGGCCAGCGTGTAGGCCAGGGCGCCGCGCGACCGGTTCAGCATGTCGAGGATGTTCAGCCCGGCCTGCGCCATGACGGTGGAGAACTGCCCCACCATGTTGGGCACGTTGGCGTTGACGATGGCGATCCGGTGCCCCTCGGCGCGCGGGATCGTCACCTCGGGGAAATTCACGGAGTTGCTCACGTTGCCGTGCTCCAGGTACTCGCGCAGCTGCTCGGCCACCATCACGGCGCAGTTGGCCTCCGCCTCTTCCGTGGACGCGCCCAGATGCGGCAGGGCGATCACCCGCTCATGCGTGTTCAGCAGGGTGCTGGGGAAATCGGACACGTAGGCGTAGACCGTGCCGGCGGCGATGGCGGCCAGCACCGCCTGGTCGTCGACGATGCCGTCCCGGGCGAAGTTCAGGATCACCACCCCCGGGCGCATGATGCGCAGACGGTCGGCATTGACCAGGTGCCGCGTCGTGTCGCCGAGCGGCACGTGCAGGCTGAGGAAATCCACCCCGCTCACCAGCGCGTCGATGCCGCTCGCCTTCTGCACGCCGGCGGACAGCTGCCACGCGCCGTCCACCGTGATGCCCGGATCGAAGCCGATCACCCGCATCCCCAGGGACACACCCATGTTGGCCACCAGGCGCCCGACCGCCCCCAGGCCGAGGACGCCCAGGGTGCGGCCCGGCAGCTCGCGCCCCGCGAAGCGCCTCTTGCCCTCCTCGACCTGGACGCGGATGGCGCCGTCGTCGCCCCGCAGCTGCCGGGCGAAGTCCCATGCCTGGCAGATATTGCGGCAGGCGAGGAGCATGCCGGCCAGCACCAGCTCCTTCACGGCGTTGGCGTTCGCGCCCGGAGCGTTGAACACGGGAATGCCGCGCGCGCTCAACCGGTCCACCGGGATGTTGTTCACGCCGGCGCCGGCCCGCCCCACCGCCTTGAGCGTCGCGGGGATGTCCAGGCCGTGCATGTCGCGGGAGCGCACCAGGATGGCGTCGGGATACCGCATCTCCGAGGCGATCTCGTACCGGTCGCGCGGCAGCCGCTCCAGCCCCGCCACCGCGATGCTGTTGAGGGTCAGGATCTTGAACATGCCTTCTCGCGTCGGACTGTCAGCCATGGCGTCTGGCGAGCTCCTTCATGAAGACGTACACCCGACGCTTCATCTTGATGACCGGTGATGCCATGTCGGCCCAGACCCGCGAGTTCATCGAGAGTGCGAGGCTGGTGTCCCTGGCCAAGCCCTTCGCCCTCGACGACATGCGGCGGGTGATCCGCCAGGTGCTGGGCGAGGGCTGAGTCCCGCCAGGACCGCGCGCCCCCGGGGCTACTCGCAGCGCTTGAGGCCGATCGCGTGGAGCTTCACCGGACGCTTGCTCTCGTTCCGCGCCTCGTGGCCGGTCATGGGGGGCAGCCACACGACCATCCCCGGCTTGTACATCTGCTTGCCGTGGCGGGTGACCATGCTGAGCTCGCCCTCCACGACGATGGCCATCTCGGGCTCGGCGTTGATGTGGATCCCGGTGGAGGACCCCGGCGCCATGGTGACGACGGTGATTTTGACCGTCTCGTTGTCCAGCGCCACCCGCTCCGCGACCCCGCCTCCGGGAGTATCGGCGACGAGCCGGCCGTCGGCGAGCAGGATGGTCAGCGCGATGGCGCCTGCCGCGAGCAGCCGTCCTTGTCGAGCCCTCATACGGCGAGCACCTTCGCCGCGCGGCCGACGTCGCGCTGCGGGACCCAGAGGATGGCGCCGTAGCGGCCCGCGCCGGCGCAGACGGCATCGATGGCCGTCACGTTGATCTTCGCCGCGGCCAGCTTGCCCAGGGTCTCGGCCACCGCGCCCACGCGGTCCTCGCCCTGCAGGAGGAAGGCGCGCTTGGGTCCCGTGAGCTTCCAGCCGGCCTTCTTCGCGGCTTGGCGGAAGGCGCCGGCATCGGCGGGCACGAAATCGAGCTGCCCGCGCCGCCCCTCCGGGAAGCCGGAGAAGACGAGCAGGTTGACGCCCGCCTCCCGGAGCACCGCGAGCATGCGCGCGGCCTCGCCGGGCTTGTCGGGCACCATCGTGTAGAAGTAGTCCACCTTCTGGATCGTGTCTGCCATTGCAAGTCTCCTTGACCTGGGGCGGGCACCCGGGCTGTCGCCCGCCCGCCCCCGCCGGTACAACGCGTGCGCTTCCTCGATCGCGCTCCGTCTGGCGCCGTCAACCGGACAGCGGGGGGCGGCGCTGGGCCCAGGGCCGTGCCTGCTCGAGCTGCGCCGCGAGGCGGAAGAGCGTGGCCTCGTCGCCGAAGCGGCCCACGAAGTGGACGCCCACCGGCAGCCCCTCGGCGTTCCAGGACAGCGGCACCGACATGGCGGGCTGCCCCGTCACGTTGGCGATGGGCGTGAAGGGCACGAAGGCCGCGGAGCGGCGGAGGCCAAGGATGGGATCTTCAGGGGTTCCGTCGAAGGAGCCGAGTGGCAGCGGTGGCTCGGCCACGGTAGGCGTCAGCCAGCAATCGTGGCGGGCGAAGAAGCGGGCGACGTCGCGCGCCACGCGCTGCAGGTCCTGGAGGGCGAGGAGGTAGGCGGCGGCCCCGTTGGCGCGCCCCATTTCGGCGAGCATCCAGGTGAGGGGCTCGAACTCCTCGGGCGCGGGGCTGCGGCCGGTGCGCCGTGCCCAGTCGTCGATGGTCCAGGCGCAGCCGGAGGACCAGAGCGTGATGAAGGCCTGCCCGAAGAGCTCGCCGTCGACGGCGGGGGCGTCCTCGACGACGTCGTGGCCCAGCTCCGCGCAGAGCCGGGCGGTTGCCTGCACCGCCGCGACGCAGTCGGCGTGGATGGGCACACCGCTGGCCGCGCGGGTCGTGAAGGCGATGCGCAGCCGCCCCGGGTCGGCGCCGGGTTCCTCCCGAAAGGGCCGGGCCGGGGGCGGCGCCCAGTAGGGGTCGCCCGCGTCGGGCCCGGACGTCGCATCGAGGAGGGCCGCGCTGTCCCGCACCGAGCGAGTCACCGCATGCTCGGCCACGAGCCCGCTGAACAGGTCGCCGTAATGGGGCCCCAGGGGGTTGCGGGCGCGCGTGGGCTTCAGCCCGAAGAGCCCGCAGCATGAGGCCGGGATGCGGATCGACCCGCCCCCGTCGTTGGCATGCGCCATGGGCACGAAGCCCGCAGCGACGGCGGCCGCGGAGCCGCCGGACGATCCCCCCGTGGTCCGGCCCTTGTCCCAGGGGTTGCGCGCGGGGCCGAAGAGGCGGGGCTCGGTGGTCGGAAGGATACCGAACTCGGGCGTATTGGTCTTGCCCAGCACGATGAGCCCGGCGCGCTTCAGGCGGACGACGAGCTCGCTGTCCTCGGCCGAGACGTAGTGGCCGGCGAGGAATGCCGAGCCCTCGGTGAAGCCGACGCCGGCGTACTCGGCGCCGAGGTCCTTGAGGAGGAAGGGCACTCCGCGGAAGGGGCCGGCGAGGGAGGAGGGGGTGGCGCTCTGCTCGAGGGCGGCGCGGCGGGCGAGGTCGTACATCGGGGTCACGACCGCGTTGAGGCGCGGGTTCACCCGCTCGATGCGCGCGATGGCCGCGTCCACCAGCTCGACGGGCGTGACCTCCTTGCGGCGCACGAGATCGGCCTGGGCTGTCGCATCGAGGAAGGCGAAGGGATCCATCGGGCGTGACCTCCCGTCTGACATCGGTACCCGGTGACAGCCGGACTCTAAGGATCTTCGTCAGGAGTGTCAAGACACAATCCCGCCGCGGCGCGGCAACATGGGGCGACCCAGGAGGAGCGATGACCCACCGGATCCTTATTGGCGATGACCGGGAGGCGTCCCCGATCGCGTCCGGCTGGGCGCCCGCGACGTGAGCCTGCGCGCGCCCTGCCAGAGCGTCAGCGCCTGACCGCCCGGGGTCGCGCGCGCCGTCGCGTTGCAGCGCGCGCGGGCCGAGGTTACACTCCGCAGCGTGAGCCGCGAGGGATCGCGCGTGAGCGTGGAGGCCATCGTTCGCAGGGACCGGGCCCTGGTCGGGGCGGGCGTCGCCGGGATCACGCTGCTGGCCTGGGTGTACCTCACGGGGGCTTCTGCCTCGGCTGCTGCTGGGTGCTCATGGCGCTCCTGTTCGTCGCCGGCGTCATGAACCTCCTCTGGGTCGCGGCCATCGCGGCCTTTGTCCTCGTGGAGAAACTCGTTCCGCTGGACCGGCTCGTGAGCTACACGGCCGGCGTCCTGCTCGCCGCCTGGGGACTCTGGGTGATTGTCCGGAGCCTCTGAGAAGGGAGGAGCGACAATCATGGCCCAGGTCGTCCAGAGCGAGCGCGGGCTCCTGCGGTAGGGTCGGCGCACCGGGGCTCGCGCGTGATCCGCGGCTTCGGCTGCTGCAACGAGCTGTACGAGCCCCGGCCCATCGTCGAGGGTTTCCGGGCCCTGCGCGAGGCCGGCTACGACGCCGTCGAGGTCGCCCCGTACACCTTCGGCGACCCCGTCTTCCCCCGGGCGCTCCAGATGGCGCCCGAGGTGAGGCAAGCGGCCGAGGCCATGGGGCTTCGGGTGCTCGGGCTGCACTGGCTGTTCGCGCGCACCCAGGGGCTGCACATCCACCACCCTGAGGCCGCCGTGCGCCGGGCCACGCGCGAGCACCTCGTGCGGCTCATGGACTTCTGCCGCGCGCTGGGCGGCGACATCATGGTGTTCGGCTCCCCGCCGGCGCGCGGGCTTCTGCCCGGCCAGAGCCCGACCGATGCCTTCGCGCGCACCCGGGACTTCTTCGCCGACGTCATGCCCGATGCGGCCGCGCGCGGCGTCGTCATCTGCTTCGAGCCCCTCGCGCGCCAGACGACGACCTTCATCCGTACCGCCGCCGAGGCCCTGGCCCTCATGCGCGCCGTGGGCCACGCGCATTTCCGGCTGAATCTCGACGCCATCGCGCTGTCCGACGAGCCGCGCCCCCCGGCCGCGACCATCCGCCAGGTGTGGCGCGCGGCCCCGGAGGCCGTCCGCCACATCCAGGTCAATGACCCGAACCTGCTCGGCCCCGGCATGGGCGCCCTCGACTTCATGCCGATCCGCGAGGCGCTCGACGAGGTGGGCTACGACGGCTACCTGTCGGTGGAGGCCTTCGACTTCTCGGTGGGCGCCGACCGGATCGCGCGCGAGAGCCTCGCCTACCTGCGGCGCATCTGGAGGGATGGCTGAGGCGCGGCGGGTTCGGCGCTCCAGGGCCACGTCGTAGTCGTCGCGAACCCATTGAAGTCTGCGGAGGAATAACAGGAAAACTGGACTCCGCCGCCCGTGTGTGCCACCGTGAGGGCCGATGGCAGCCACGGAGACCTCGCAGAGCGGCGGCGACACGGGCCCCCGCACCGTGTTCTATCGCGGGCAGCGCCTGGGGTCGAGGGAGTTCGCCCGGATTCAGCGGGCCATCGCGGGCCGACCGGGGCTGACGCGCGAAGCGCTGGCACGGGAGGTGGCCGAACGGTTTCGGTGGACACGCCCCACAGGGGATCTCGCCGTCACCTCCTGCCGCCTGTTGCTGCAGCGGCTGGGCCAGCGGGGCTTCATCCGGCTGCCCGCGACCCTGCCGCGACGGCGCCCCGTCGCGACGCCGCCCGGGGCCGAGCCCGCCGCGGGGCCGCGCGCCTGGGGGCCGGGGGCGGACCCTGGCGTGCCGGGGGCGCTGGTCGTGCGGCCGATCGTGCCGGCGGAGGCCGCGGCCTGGCGCTCCGCCATGGCGCGCTACCACTATCTGGGGTGCCCCCACCTCGTCGGCGAGTCCATCCGCTACGCCGCGTTCGTCGGCAACACGCTCGTCGCGCTGCTGCTGTGGGGCGCGGCGGCACTGCATAATCCCCCACGCGATCGCTGGCTCGGTTGGGACGCGGCCACGCGGCAACGCCGGCTGCCGTGGGTGGTCAACAACGTCCGCTTTCTGATCCTGCCGGGGAGTCAGCCCCCCCACCTCGCCTCCCGCGTCCTGGCCGCCACCCTGTGCCGGCTCGGCCGCGACTGGAGCGCCCGCTTTGGCCACCCAGTGCTGCTGGCCGAAACCTTCGTCGATCGGGCCCGCTTTCGCGGCACCTGCTATCGCGCCAGCAACTGGCTCTACCTCGGCGACACGCACGGCTTCGCGCGCCGGGGCGCCCGCTACGAGCACCATGGGCATCCGAAGCGGGTGTTCGTCTACCCACTCGCGCGCCGCGCGGGTGAGCGCTTGCGCGCCCCCGACCAGCCCCTGCCGCACCCGACCCCGGAGGGTCCCCCCATGGTCACGCTCGCGCTCTCCCGCCTCCCCCTCGAGGGTCGGGGCGGGCTCATCGACGTGCTGCAGGGCCTCGCGGATCCGCGCCATCGCCGCGGCATCCGACACTCGCTGGTGTCGATCATGGCCATCGCCGTGTGCGCCACGCTGGCCGGGGCCCAGAGTCTCATGGCCATCGCCCATTGGGCGCAGGACCAGAGGCCCCGCACGCTCCGGCGCCTGCGCTGCCACACGGGGCGCGCGCCCAGCGAACCGACCCTGCGGCGCGTCCTCGGCCAGATCGACGTGGCGGCGCTGGACCACCGGGTCGGGGCGTGGCTGGTCCAACAGACCTCGGTGGCAGGCCAGGGGCTGGCCATTGATGGGAAGTCGCTGCGGGGCAGCGCCGACGGCGCCACGAAAGCGGTGCACCTGGTCGGCGCCGTGCTCCATGGCGCCGGGGCGGTGGTGGCCCAGCACCGCGTGCCGGACAAGACGAACGAGATCACGAGCGTCGACCCGCTGTTCGCCGATCTCAACATCCAGGGCGCGGTGGTGACCGGGGACGCGATGTTCACCCAGACCGCCATCGCCCGCCACGTCGTCGACGAGAAAAAGGCCGACTACCTGTTCACCGTCAAAGACAACCAGCCGACTCTGCGCCAAGACATCGAAGACCTCCAGCTGGACGCATTCCCCCCCTCAGCACATCACGCTGGACAAGGGCCACGGGCGGCTCGAGGAGCGGCGGATCTGGACGAGCGGAGAGCTCGCCGGCTACAGCGACTTCCCCTTCCTGCGGCAAGCGATCCGCATCGAACGCGTCGTCAGCACCCTCACGGGCACGCCCCTGCGCTCTGAGGTGAGCTATGCCGTGAGCAGCCTCCCGGCCCACACCGCGTCGCCGGCCCGGTTGCTCGAACTGGTCCGCGGCCACTGGGCGATCGAAAACCGCGTGCACTACGTCCGCGATCGCACCTTCGATGAAGACCGCTCCCAGGTCCGCAAGCGCGCCGCGCCGCAGCTCATGGCGAGCCTGCGCAATCTGGCGATCAGCCTGCTGCGCCTGGCCGGAGCCACCAACATCGCGGCGGCGCTGCGCCATTGCAGCCGCCACGGCCGCGAGACGCGGCGGCTCATCGGCCTCTAGGCTGCGCGCGAGCTGTTCGGCGCTGCCCGCGGCGCCGCCTTCGCGCGATGCCACGGCAGACGTCTGCCCTCACCGACCCTGGCCGGAGCGCTCGCGCACCGCGCACCGCCTCGTGCCTGGCGTCATCACCTCGCGTCACCCCATCGATCGGGCGCCTGGCTCCGCTTTGCTACCCAGCCTCCCCACCCGAGCAGCCAACTATGACGGGGCCCTGTTCGGCGCTCCGTTCGCGTGGACTTCCGCCACCGCGCGTGGTATAAATCGACGTTCTCCTCGGGCTCGTGGTGCAGCCTGGTTAGCACACTGGACTGTCAATCCAGAGGTCGCGGGTTCAATTCCCGTCGAGCCCGCCATGAAATCGTAGAGTTAGGGGCGGCGGCTTCGGTCGTCGCCCCTCACTTTGCCCAGGACCGTGCCCAGCTCGGGGAAATTGAGTCT
>Ga0154566_1201_pt5 | contig 11589 bp, 11 predicted proteins | sample RifGroF2_FD_105709 | JGI IMG/M metagenome (GOLD analysis project Ga0154566, IMG submission 105709) | Candidatus Rokubacteria bacterium GWF2_70_14
CGTGAGCGAGCCAGGGCGAAGTGAGTCGGCCCCGCGCTACTCGTTCAGCCGGCGCTTGGCGAAGCCGAGGAGGCCCTGGGGCATGAAGATCACCATCGCGGTGAAGATGATGCCCACCGGGATCAGGTAGTACTCGGTGAAGTAGCGCGAGACGCCCTCGCGCAGCAGCAGGAAGAAGGCCGCGCCCGCCACCGGCCCCACCAGCGTGCCCATGCCGCCCATCACGTTGAAGATCACGACCTCGCCGGAGACCGCGAAGAAGACGAAGTCGGGCGCGGCGAACTTGTTCTGGACCGCGTAGAGGACGCCGGCCAGGCCCGCGAAGAGCCCAGAGAGCATGACCGCCACGATCTTGTAGCGCTCAACAGCGTAGCCGATGGCCCGGGTCCGCGGCTCGTTCTCGCGGATGGACTGCAGCACCATCCCGAACGGCGACTGGGTGATGCGTCGGAGGAGCAGGTACGAGACCGTCACCACCCCGAGCACGAACCAGTGAAGGGTCTCCGGGGTGAAGCGCGCCGCCCCGAGGCCGGGGAGAGAGAGCAACGGCTGGGCGAAGGTCAGCCCATTCTCGCCGCCCGTGACCGCGGTCCACGTGAAGATGATGACGTAGAAGATCTGGGAGAAGACGAGCGTCGTGATGGCGAAGTAGATGTCGCGCAGCCGCGTCGAGAAGTAGGCCACGAAGACGGCGGCCGTACCGGCGGCCGTCAGCCCGTAGAGGAGCGCCAACCACAGGTTCGGTGGCTTGACGGAAAGGAGGGCGGCGGCCGCCCCGTATATGCCCAGCCCGAAGAAGACCGAGTGGCCGAAGGAGACCATGCCCGTGTAGCCGATCAGGATGTCCGAGGACATGGCTAGCAGGCCCCAGATCAGGATCTCGGTGACGAAGCGTCGCCAGAACTCCGGCAACACGAGAGGGGCGATGGCCAGTAGGGCCAGCACGACGGCGAAGCCGGTCCAGTAGGCGGTGGGCGAGCGGCGGGCGATCATTGGGTCCTCACTTCGGGGGCCTCACTTCGGCGTCGGGACGAAGAGGCCCGTGGGCCGGAAGAGGAGCGTGAGAATCAGGACCACGAAGGAGACGATCACCGCCTGGGCCGGGCTCACGACCAGGGAGGCGTAGGCCTCGAGCAGGCTGATGAGGATCGCGGCGAAGATGGAGCCGCCGAGATTGCCCATCCCGCCCACCACCACCACGATGAAGGCCCGCAGCGTGAAGTCCAGCCCCATGTTCTGCGTGACTCCGCCGAGGGGGCCGAAGAGCACCCCGCTGGCGGCGGCCATGCCGGCGCCGATGGCGAAGACGCCGGTGTGGACCCACGGGACCGGGATGCCCATGGCCGAGGCCATGATGCGGTCCTGCATGGTGGCGCGGATCCAGATGCCGTACTTGCCATGCCTGAGGAAGAGCCAGAAGCCGCCGATGATGGCCGCCGAGAGGACGGCGGTGAGCACTCGGTACCACGGGTACTGCAGGTAGAAGAGCTGGAACTGGCCGGTGAGGGGCTCCTGGATCCTGCGCGCCGACGGTCCCCACTGCCAGAGCGCGTACTTCTGGAGCACGAGCGATATGCCGAAGGTGGCGAGGATGGTGGTGAGGGGATCGCGGCCCAGCAGCGGGCGCAGCGTCGTTGCCTGGAGCGCGGCGCCGAACACCGCGATGACGAGCACGGCGACGAGGAGGGCGAGCCAGAAATTGCCCGTCGCCGCGATGGTCACCGCGCCCGTGAATCCGCCTAGCATCACGAGGTCGCCATGGGCGAAGTTGACCACGTCCATGATCCCGAAGATGAGCGTCAGCCCTGAGGCCACGAGCGCGAGGATCATCCCGTTGACGAGCCCGTTGACCGTCTGGATGAGGATCTGGTCGAGGGGGATGCTCACGGCTAGACCCCCAGGTACTGGTGGATGACGGCGTGGTCGGCCCGCAGCTCGGCGGCCGTGGCATGGTGGCGGACGAGACCCTTCTCCATGATGTAGACGCGATCGCTGACGTCCAGGGTGAGCGGCACGTTCTGCTCGACCAGCAGGATCGCGACGCGGTCCTGGTGGAGCAGCGTGATGATCTCGCGGATCTGGCCGACCATGCGCGGCATCAGCCCCTCCGTCGGCTCGTCGAGGAGGATGATCTTGGGCTCGAGCATCATGGCGCGCGCGATGGCGAGCATCTGCTGCTCGCCGCCGGACAGGGTGCCCCCCGCCTGGCTCCGCCGCTCCGCCAGCACGGGGAAGTGGGCGTAGACCTTGTCGAGCAGCTCGCGCCGCCTGGCCTCGGTCATCCCCGGCCGGTCGAGCCCCGTGCGCAGGTTCTCCATGACCGTGAGGAGCCGGAAGATGCGGCGGTCCTCGGGTACCCAGGCTAGCCCCGCGTGAGCGAGGCGGTGGGGCGCCGTGCCGGCGATCTCGCGCCCCTCGAAGCGCACGTGTCCCCCCGACGGCCGCACGAGCCCCATGATGGTCTTGAGCGTGGTGCTCTTGCCGACGCCGTTCCGACCGAGGAGACCGACCACCTCGCCCGGCTGCACCTCGAGGGAGACGCCGAGCAGGATGTGGCTCTTGCCGTAGTAGGTGTGAACCTCCGTGAGGGTCAGCATCAGGTCTTGAGGTAAACCTCCTGCACCCGCGGGTTGTCCTGGATCTCGGCCGGCGTTCCCTCGGCGAGCACCTCGCCGTAGTGGAGCACGGTGATCGTACGCGCCAGCCCCATCACGACGTCCATGTCGTGCTCCACGATGAGGATGGTCACGTCGTGGGCGATGCGGCGGATCAAGCCGACCGTGGCGTGGGTCTCGGTGACGCTCATTCCGGCCGTCGGCTCGTCGAGGCACAGGAGCCGGGGCTCGGTGGCCAGCGCGATGCCGATCTCGAGGTTGCGCTGCTCGCCGTGCGAGAGGTTGGCCGCCAGCTCGTCCTCCTTTTCGCGGAGCGCGACCGCCTCCAGCACGCTTCGCGCCCGGTCGATCAGATCGCCGAAGGCGCGGTGGTGGCTCAGCAGGCTCCAGCCATGCTGCCGCGACTGGGCGGCGATGCGGACGTTCTCGAGCACGGTGGCGCCGGGCAGAATGTTGGTGATCTGGTACGAGCGCGCAATGCCCTTACGGGAAATCCGGTTCGGCGGCAGTCCGGCCACATCCTCGCCGTCGAGGAGGACGCGCCCGCCAGTGGGTCGGAGGACACCGGTCACGCAGTTGAAGAAGGTGCTCTTGCCCGCGCCGTTGGGGCCGATGATGGCGCGGATCTCCCCCCGCGGGACGGAGACGCTCACGTTGTTGACGGCGGCGAGGCCGCCGAACCGCATCGTGAGCCCCTCGGTGCGGAGAATCGGCCCCGAAGGGGCACGCCGGCGGAGCACGGCCGGCGTGCCCCTTCGGGGAGAGTCGGACGGCACGCTACACGAACTTGCAGGCCGGCGGGACGAGGGTCTTCTCCTTCGGCACGATCTCCAGCAGCCGGTGCTTGACGTTCTTCAGGTCGTAGATGAACTCGCGCAGGAAGGCCTGGTGGTCCTCCTTGCGGAGGATCTTGTCGCCCTGCGGGAAGTCGTCTCCCTCCTTCATCTCCAGCCCCTCCAGGGCCGCGATCAGCTTCATGGTGTCCTCGCGGCCCCGGAACCCGGACTTCTGCATCCCGAGCTTCAGGGCATTGAAGCCCTCGAAGTTGGACTGCACGAAGCGGTCCGGCAGCGGGCCCGACGGGTCGATGGCCTTGAGCCGGGCCACCGCGTCGTCGAAGAACTTCTTGTGGGAGGGCGTGTTGAGCGGCCCCTCCAGCACCGGGATGTAGCGGTCGAGGCCGACGAACCCCTCTCCCTTGGTGCCGATGGCAGGGAGGCTCACCGAGGGCGTCATGGCCCCGTCGCCGGCGATCTTGTACTTCTTCGACATGCCGAGGTCGAAGGTCTGGGTCAGGAACGAGATGCCCTGGCCGCCGAAGAAGATGCCGAAGAGCCCGTCGAAGCTCCCGCTGATCTTCGACAGGAAGGGCGTCATGTCGGCCGTGCCGAGGGGGATGCCCGTGGAGCCGACCATCTCGCCGCCGTTCTTCTTGATCTCCGCGGCGAAGGCGTCACGGGTGGACTGCCCCCAGGCGTAGTCGGCGTAGACGATGTGCCACTTCTTGCCGAGCTTGTTCACCAGGTACGGCGCGAAGGCCACCGCCTGGGCGGGGGCGTAGTCGAAGGGCCGGAAGGTGTAGCGGCTGCACTTGGTGGTCGTGATGGTCGTGTCGAGGCACACCGTGATCATGTTGACGATCTTGTGCTCCTCCCACACCGGCATGCAGGCCAGGCACACGTTGGACAGGTAGCCGCCCACGTGGGCGTCGATCTTGTCCTCGAGGGCGAGCTTCTCGGCCTTGCGCCGGCCGACGTCGGGCTTGGACTCGTAGTCGGCGACGATCAGCTCGACGGGTCGGCCGCCGATCCCGCCCGACTTGTTGGCGCGGTCCACCGCCATCTCCACCCCGACCAGCGCCGTCTTGCCACCGGCGGCCGCCGCACCCGAGAGCGGCTGGAGCGTGCCGATCTTGTAGGGTTTGGCCTGGCCGAACGCGTGCCACCAGGGCGCGGGCACCAGCATGGTGGCGCCGAGGGCGCCGGCCGCGGTGGCGCCGAGGCCGAGGAGTGTCCGCCGCGTGACCTTGCCGCTATACCAGAACTCCTCGGACTTGGCCCAGGGTTCATCCATCCAGCGCTCGCTCATGAGGGCGTCCTCCCATTGGTCGGTTGTTGTTCGGCCATGGCCCGTAAGGCCGCGGTGAATGCTTCCGTGGTCTGCCGGACATCCTCCTCGCCGTGGGCGAGGGAGACGTAGAACTTCTGGCTAGCCTTGACGACGCCCCGCTCGAGCAGCGCCCGTGTGAAGGCCGAGTGGCGCTGCCGGTCGGCGGTGAGTGTGGCCCGGTAGTCGGTGATTGGCCGGTCGGTGAAGTAGATCTCGAACACCGGCGCCTCGCCGGCCACCTGGGCGGGGAGCCCCGCCCCGCGGGCGGCCTCTTCCAGCGCGGCCTTGACCCGGGCCCCCGTGGCGAAGAGCCGTGCGTAGGTCCCGGGCTTCCGCAGCTCCGCGAGCGTGGCGAGCCCCGCCGTCGCCGCCACGGGATTGCCGTTCAGCGTGCCGGCCTGGGCGACGAACTCGGGCGTTCCGTCGAGGTCCGGCGCCAGGTGGCGCATGATGTCCCGGCGGCCGGCGACGGCGGCCAGGGCGAAGCCCCCGCCGATGATCTTGCCGAGGGCGACGAGATCGGGGACCACGCCGTAGTACTCCTGCGCCCCGCCGTAGGCGAAGCGGAAGCCCGTGACGATCTCGTCGAAGATGAGGGGGATGCCGTGGCGGCGCGTGATCTCGCGCACGCCGTGCAGGAACTCCCGCTGCGGCGCGATGAGCCGCTGGAAGGGCTCCATGATCACCGCGGCCAGATCCTGGTGGTGGGCGGCGAGGATCGCCTCCGTCTCGGCGAGATCGTTGAACGGGGCGACGAGGACGCTGTCCTGGATGGCGTGGGGAATGCCGGCCGAGTCGGGCGTCGGGGCGGGGAAGGCCTTGGGCGACCGTGGGCCGACGCTCATCAGCGAGTAGTCGTGAGTGCCGTGGAAGCCGCCCTCGAACTTCAGGATCTTGTCCTTCTTCGTGAAGGCGCGGGCGATGCGGAGGGCGAAGAAGGTGGCCTCGCTGCCCGAGGAGGTGAAGCGGACCTGCTCGGCGCAGGGCACGGCGCGGCAGATCTCCTCGGCGAGCTCGAGCGTGGGCTCGCTGAGCTGGAAGTAGGTCGTGCCCCGGCTGAGCTGCCGCTCCACCGCCCCCACGACGGCAGGGTGCGCGTGCCCCAGCACGAGCGGACCCGAGCCCAGGACGTAGTCGATGTATTCCCGTCCGGAGACGTCGTAGAGGCGCGGGCCCCGCCCCTCCCGCACCACGAACGAGAGGTCACGCGGGACGGAGTAGCCGCCCAGCACCCCGCCGGGCAGCAGGCGGGCGGCCTTCTCGAGGAGCGCGTCTTCTTCGGGGCTGCGGCCTGCGCGTTGTGCCATCTGAGCTCGTTGAAGGGCGAAACGGTAGGACCCTTATACCCCAAGCGTCAGGCCTGGCGCAAGCGCCCTCACGCGGGCGCGCGCGCCCCGCCGCGACGTTCTGCTCGATCTGCCGGCTGTGGCCCTCGAGGTGCTCGGCGTAGATCTCCAGCCAGTCCAGCACACCCAAGGCGCCCGACTCCGTGTGACGCCCCTTGCGCTGCCAGGCCTCCTCGGGCAGCCGGCGGAGCAGCGGGCCTGTCAACGGGCCCTCATCTTGGCCTCATCGCCATCGGGGCCCGCCGACGCAGCGTGCCGCTCACGCCCGAGCGCGTGACGGCAGCGATCCGGAGCTGGAATCATGGTGCGGTCGGCTGATCGTTCCGCCCGCGCCAGGAAGGCGCCGGGTTCCTACCAGCGGGCCGGCCAGGACTCGAAGCCGAGGTCGGCGAAGAGTCGTCTCGCGCTGCCCGCATGCTGCTCGGCCTGGCTGTCGTGTCCCCTCCCCTCGAGGAGGCGGCTGAGGCCGAGGTGACAGCGGCCGAGAAGGGGGCGCATCCCGAGAGTCTCGGCCAGCTCGATCGCCTCACGGTATTGCTCCTCACTCTGCTCGATCTCGGCGAGCAGGCGCAGCGCGTACGCCTCGTACCCTCGCTCGCCCTGGCGTCGCGCGCGATCGACGGCCCGCCGCGCCGCCTCCGCGGCGTGGCGCCCCCGGCCGGCGGCCCGATACGCTTCGCCGAGCCACGCGATGAGCAGCGGGGAGCACGCACGAAGCCCGATCCGATCGGCCTCCGAGGTCCCTCGCTCGAGAAGCGGCAGGCCCTCGTCGACTCGTCCGGCCAGCGCGTAGGCGTAGCCCAGGCTTGCGGCGACGCGGGGCGCCCAGTGGATGTTGCTCGAGGTGCGGCACAGAGCAAGGCTCTCCTCGAACGCCGAGATCGCTGGGGCGATCCGACCCCTCGCCAGCTGGCAGTACCCGAAGCCCCACGCCGCCATGACCTGGCTGTAAGGGTGGCCGCGCGCCTCGGCGGTCTCCCGCGCTTCCCTGGCGCGGGCGACCGCCTCATCAGCAAGCCCTGCACGGTGTCCGGGACCACGGCCGATGCCGTCAGCTCCGCATCCGGGGCGACCGCCCGCGCCAGCTCCTCGATGAACAAGGGGTTCCCATCCGCCTTGGCGAGGACGAGCCGAGCCAGGGCCTCGGGCACGGTCTTGCGCTGCAGCACGCCACTGACGACTTGGAGGCTCTCGTCGGGCGAGAGCGGCAGCAGCGCGACCTGGCTCACGTAGGACTTGTTGATCCACCGCGGCCGGTAGCCCGAGCGGTAGGTGACGAGGAGCAGGATCGCGGAAGCGGGCACGCCCTCGACCAGCGAGGCGATGAATTCCTCGGAGATACCGTCAATCCAGTGCAGATCTTCGACGATGACGACACTGGGCCGAGACTCACCGGCGCGGACGAGCAGCTCCCGCAGGGCCTCGAAGGTCCGGACCTTGATCGCGTCGGGAGTGAGGCCGGCGAGGGATTCCGTCCCCTCTCGCAGGGAAAGGAGATTCAGCAGGAGCGGGAGCACGCCTGCGGGATCGATTCGGAGCGCGGTCAGATGGGCCCGGACCTTCTCGGGGATCACCGCCAGGCCGTCCGCCTCGGTGATCCCGCACACGCCGCGAAGCAGATCGAGCACCGGCAGATAGGCGACGCCGCTCCCGTACGACAGGCAGCGGCCCTCGAGACACGTCACCGCCTCCCCCACGACCTGCTGTCTGAACTCGAACAGGAGGCGCGACTTGCCGATGCCGGCCTCGCCCGCGATCGCGACGACCTGGCCCCGCCCGGTCCTGGCCTGGGCCAGTCGGGCCAGAAGCATCTCGCGCTCGCTGCGCCGGCCGACGTAGCGCGTGATGCGTCCTCCGAGCGTGAATCCCGGGCGGTCCTGCCCGGCCAGGCGGTAGGTGCGGACCTCGCCGATGTCGGGCGCGGCGGCCAGCTCGAAGCGGCGCTCGAGGAAGGGCGCGACGGCCTGGCTGATCCGGATGGCGTTCGGCCCGGCCGGGCTCACGAGTCCGTCGAGGAGGTCCCACGCCTCGGTCTTGTCGTCGAGGTCGATGGCCGTCGCCGCCGCCAGTCGGATGATCCTGAAGCGTCCGCCGTGTATGCCGATCCTGACGGGGACAGGCGCCGAGGCCACGTCCGTGGAGCGCTCGACGACCTTCCTGATGGCCATCGCGGCCTGGGCGGCGCGCCAGGGCGCGTCCTCGTCCGGCTCGAGGCCGAAGGCCGCGACCAGCCCCCGGGCGCTGACGTCCTCGACCCGTCCGCCAAAGCTCTCCACCTTGCCGACCAGCGCGTGAACGATCGGGGTCGTCTCGATGGGGTCGGTGGGGCTGTCAATGGCCCCGAGCAGCACCGGGAGGAGCGTGATGTGGCGCGTCTCCCAGCGGGGACGCGCCGTCTCTGGAGCGTCCCCGGGAGCCCGGGGCACCTCGGCGGGCACGGGCGGCGGCGAGGCGTCGCGCCGGAGGCCGAGCTTGCGGATGTGATAGCGGACGGTGCTCCGGGTCGTCGTGAGCCTGGCCGCCGCGCGGGAGACATTCCAGCCGGTCTCGCGCAGAGCCTGGAGGAGACGCTCGGCCGTCGGGCCCTCGCGATCCGGCGCCGGAAGCCAGCGACTGCCAACGCGGGGTGTCTCGGAGACCGGCGGCGGCAAGCCGAGGGTCCCGGCCGTCACGGTCGTCGCCGACGAGAGCAGCGCGACGCGTTCCATGACGTTCATGAGCTCCCGCACGTTGCCGGGCCACGCGTGGGCGAGCAATGCGTGGCGGGCGTCGGGGGCCAGCCTCTTGGTGGGCAGCCCGTAGTCGGCGCAGGCTCGCGCGAGGAAGCGCTCGGCGAGCAGCACCACGTCCTCGCCGCGCTCGCGGAGCGGCGGCTGCCAGAGCGTCACCACTGCGAGGCGGTGATAGAGGTCCTCTCGGAGGGTCGCCGCGGTGCGTGTCCCGCTGGTGGCGGCCAGGATCCACACGTCGACCGGCTCGCTGCGCGTGCCTCCGAGCCGCCGGACCGACTGCTCCTCGATGACCTTGAGCAGCTTCCCCTGAAGCCCCTCGGGCAGCAGACCGACCTCGTCGAGGAAGATCGTGCCCCGGTGCGCGGTCTGGAACAGGCCTGGCTTGGCCTGGCGCGCGTCGGTGAAGGCGCCTCGCTCGAAGCCGAACATCTCGGCCTCGAGCAGCGTGTCGGGGATCGCGGCGCAGTTGACGTCGACGAAATGGCGTGGCCGCCGCCATCTGGCGTCGGCCTCTTCAGCTTCCGACCGGCCTCGCCCGATCGCCCTGCCACGCCGCCTCCCGCTTTCCCGGCTCGGGTGATGCTCGTTGCTTGTGGAGCTTGCTGCGATCGGCGGGCGTCACCGCGCCGCCGGCAAGTCGAGCGCCGCCGCCAGCGCCGGATTCAGCTCGTGGAGCTTCGCTGGCGAGAGCGCGGCCACGAGCTGGGTCAGATCTCCCCACGTCTCACGCGCGCGCTTGCCCGGCGAGCGAGGCCTTGGCCTGGCGCGCGAGGCGGGCCTTGTGCCGGCGGAGGATGGCGCTCTCGCGCTCCTCGACGGCGCGCTGCCGCCCCGCTCCACGAAGTCCCTGACCGCGGCGCGCACCAGGACGGAGCGGCTGCGGCGGCGCGGGGAGGCCGCAGCCAGCTCGTCGAGGAGCTGCAGGGTGCCCTCGTCGATGGTGACTGCAATAGTCTTCATATTGGCAGTTCTGATGGCCCGAGGCGTCGGGGTTCAAGCCTGCCCATGAGCGGGCCCGGCGAGATGGACTCGCCGCTCGCGTTGTCAGGAGAGGAGTCCCGACTCCCGCAGGGCCAGACGGATGCGGTGGCGCTCCTCGTCGGACACCGGCGTCAGCGGCGGGCGCACGTGCGCAGCGGGGAGGCGCCCCAGGATGGCGAGCGCCTCCTTCATGCGGTTGTGCATGTCCACGAAGGGCGGCGCGTAGAAGACCCCCACCAGCGGGGCCAGCCGCTCGTTCCCCCGCCGGGCGGAGGCGAGGTCGCCCGCCTGGACGGCGGCGAACAGCTCGGCCTGGAGGTCGGCCGCCACGCTGCCCATGCCCGAGATGCAGCCGTCGGCGCCGAGGAGGAAGGTGGCCAGGAGCGACATGGTGAACGAGGAGAGCATGGCCACGGGCCGCCCCGAGCCGCGCAGCGCCCTCAGGTTCTTCTCATACGACACGATGTCGTTGGACCAGTCCTTGACGCCCACCACTGAGGGGATCTTGCAGAGGGCCGCGAGCGTCTCGGGGCTGTAGCCGATGCCCGAGGCGGGCGGGTACTCGAAGACGATCAGGGGGAGATCCACGCGGTCGGCCAGGGCCGAGAAGTGGCGGAGCACCATCTCGGGCTTCACCTGGGCCCCCCACATGAAGATGGTCGGGGGGAAGACCAGGAGGCCGGCGGCGCCCGCGGCCCGCGCCTCCAGCGCCAGGTCGATGGCCTCCCGGGTGCCGTCGGCGTAGACGCCAGCGATGATCGGGACCTTGCCCGCCACCTCGTCGAGCGCGAGGGCGAGCGCCCGCTTCCGCTCCTCGCGCGAGAGCGAGGACACCTCGGCCGCGTGGCCATTGGCCACGATGGCGGTGACGCCGGCGGCGTCGGCGAGCCAGCGGAGATGCTTCCGGTAAGCGGCCTCGTCGATCTCGAGGTCGGCGCGGAAGGGCAGCAGGTTGGCGGGCATGCAGCCCTGGAAACGGAAGTCGCTCGTCATGAGTGTTCTCCCATGCGCTCGGCCCGCCGGTCCATTGACCGCGGCTTGCTCACGCCCGCTTCCCTCGCTCCGCTCGGGGGATCCCCATGTCCGCTCGCCTCGCCTGCGGCTCGACTCGCCTCCCTCGCTCCGCTCGGGGGATCCCCATGTCCGCTCGCCTCGCCTGCGGCTCGACTCGCCCTACCACGCGGCGACGGAGAAGGCGTTGGGGATGTGGCGAATCGCCTTGACGCCGCCCTCGTTGTTCACGATCACCGCCACGACGTCGAAGCGGCACGGCATCTCCCGCAACCGGCGGAGCTTCAGGTAGCCGAGGGCCAGCTTCCCCAGCCGGTTCTGCTTGCGCGTGTTCACGGCCGCCTCGGGCGGATCGCCCGCGAGGTCCTTGCGCGTCTTGACCTCGACGAAGACGAGGGTCTTGCCCTCCCTGGCGACGAGGTCGATCTCGCCCTCCCTCGTCCGGACGTTCTTGTCCAGGATGGCATACCCGCAGCGCGCCAGGAAGCGCGCCGCCTCCTCCTCCCCCTTGATCCCTGTGGCTCTGCGAGTGTCGGTAGGCACGCGTCACTCCTTGATCAGCACAAGACCGAACGTCACTGCCGTTCCTCGAACAGCTCGCCCTGGCGCCCCACCCCGCGAAAGCTCATGCGGTGCAGGGGACAGGGCCCGTGCTCCAGGATGGCCCGCTGGTGAGCGGGCGTCGGGTAGCCCTTGTGCCGGCCGAATCCGTACACCGGATACTCACGATCCAGCGCCTCCATGATCCGATCCCGCGTCACCTTCGCGATGATCGACGCGGCCGCCACGCTGGCC
>Ga0154566_1213_pt1 | contig 10847 bp, 14 predicted proteins | sample RifGroF2_FD_105709 | JGI IMG/M metagenome (GOLD analysis project Ga0154566, IMG submission 105709) | Candidatus Rokubacteria bacterium GWF2_70_14
GGGGGCGCTCCCTTGCTCGATACCCCACTCGCCGGGAGCGCCCCCGCCCCCCGGCCCCGGCTGGCTGTGCGTCCGACATAGCCCCCATGCCCGATCCGTCGTTCATCTTCGCCCAGTCGTTGAGCGGCCTCACGGCCGCCATGTACCTCTTTCTCATCGCCTCGGGGCTCTCGCTCATCTTCGGCGTGCTCCGCGTGCTGAACTTCGCCCACGGGTCCTTCTACATGCTCGGGGCCTACGGCGCCTACCAGCTCGTCCAGTGGCTCGGCACCGGGCACGGTCGGTTCTGGTGGGCGACGCTGGGCGCGGCCCTCGGCGTCGCGATCCTGGGGGGTCTCGTGGAGCGCCTGCTCTTCCGCTACCTCTACGGCAAGGAGGAGCTCTACCAGCTCCTGTTCACCTATGCCCTGGTGCTCATCCTGAGCGACGTGGCCAAGATCTTCTGGGGCACCCAGCAGAAGTCGGTCAGCCGGCCGCCTGGGCTCACCGGCTCCTTCTCGCTCTTCGGCACCACGGTGCCGTATTACAACCTCTTCATCCTGCTGCTGAGCCCGGCCATCGCGCTCGGGTTCTGGTTCGTCCTGCGTCGGACACGCGCGGGGCGCTTCATCCGGGCCGCGGCGCTCGACCGGGAGACGCTCGGGGCGCTGGGCGTTAACGTCGATCGCCTCTACCTCGGCGTGTTCATGCTCGGATCCTTCCTGGGCGGCCTGGGCGGAGCGCTGGTCACCCCGGTCAAGAGCATCGTCCCCGGCATGGACACGGAGATGATCGTCGAGGCCTTCATCGTGGTCGTGATCGGGGGGCTGGGCTCTTTCTGGGGCACGTTCCTCGGGGCCCTCATCTACGGCCAGGTGCTCTCCTTCGGCATTCTCTTCGTCCCACGCTTCTCCATCTTCTCCGTGTTCGCCCTGATGGCCGCCGTGCTCATCATCCGCCCCTGGGGCCTCCTCGGGAAACCCCTCAAGTGATGCTCCGCCGAGTCCCCTGGCCGCTCCTGGTCTTCGCGGCGGCGCTCTTCGTGCCGGCCCTCGGCTCGCGCTTCTACACGTTCGTGGCCAACGACATCGTCATCTGGGCGCTCTTCGCCACGAGCCTCAATCTGCTCGTCGGCTACACGGGGCTCGTCTCCTTCGGGCATGCGGCCTACTTCGGTATCGGGGCCTACACCACCGGGATCCTCATGAAGAAGGCGGGCCTCGCCTTCCTCCTCGCCTTCCCGGCCGCCGGACTCGTGACCGCGACGTTCGCCCTCGTCTTCGGTTTCTTCTGCGTGCGCCTGACGCGGATCTACTTCGCCATGCTGACGCTGGCCTTCGCCCAGATCGTGTGGGCCATCTGCTTCAAGTGGAACGAGGTCACCGGCGGCGAGCAGGGCATGCCCGAGATCCCCTACCCCGACTTCGACTGGGTGGAGCGCGTCAGCGGCATCCTGCCCTTCCTGGGCGGCTACCGGACATCGGAATACTTCTACTTCGTGACCGTGGTCCTGGTGGCCGCCTGTTTCTGGATTCTCCGCCGCATCGTCGGCTCGCCCTTCGGGCGCATGCTCACGACGATCCGGGAGAATCCCGAGCGTGCCGAGTTCATTGGCGTCAACGTGCGCCGCTACGAGCTGGCGGCCTTCGTCCTGGCCGGCACCTTCGCCGGGCTGGCGGGGGGGCTCTTCGGCATCTTCAACCGCGGCGTCTTCCCCGACTTCGCCTACTGGACCAAGTCCGCCGAGGTGCTGATCATGACGCTCCTCGGCGGGATGGGGACCTTCTTCGGGCCCGGCGTGGGCGCGGTGGCGCTGATCCTGCTGAACCAGCAGATCGTCTCCTACACGGAGTACTGGCCGCTGATCCTCGGCACCATCCTGGTCGTGCTGCTCTTCGCCTTCCCCGGCGGCATCGCGGGGACCGCGCAGGGCTTCGCGCGCTGGATCGGCCGGAGGCTGGGCCGTGCTTGAGGTCCGGGATCTGAGGCGCTCCTTCGACGGCTTCATGGCCGTGGCGGGCGTGAGCCTGACGGTGCCGCAGGGCTCCATCAGCGCCATCATCGGGCCCAACGGCGCCGGCAAGACGACGCTCTTCAACCTGATCACCGGACATCTGAAACCGGACAGCGGGCAGGTGATGTTCAAGGGGCGCGAGGTCACGGGCATCCCGCCCCACGATCTCTGCCGCCTGGGGATGGGGCGATCGTTCCAGCGCACCAACATCTTCCCGAAGCTCACCGTGTTCCAGAACGTCCAGGCGGCCTTCCTCTGTCACCGGGGCCGCGGATGGAACCTGTTCGCGCCGGTGGAGCGCCTCTACCTTGAGGAAACCGAGGCGCTGCTGGACTCGGTGGGGCTCCTGGCCAAGGCGGGGGAGGTCTCGGGGTTCCTGTCGCACGGCAACCAGAAGCAGCTCGAGCTCGGCATCGCGCTGGCGCTGGAGCCGGAGATTTTGCTGCTCGACGAGCCCACGGCCGGCATGTCGGGGGCGGAGACGCGCGAGACGATCCAGCTCATCGAGCGCCTGGCCCGCGAGCGCAGCCTCACGCTCCTCTTCACGGAGCATGACATGGAGGTCGTCTTCTCCATCGCCCAGCGCATCACGGTGCTCCACCAGGGCCGCGTGATCGCCGACGGCGAGCCCGCCGAGGTGCGCCGGCACCCGGACGTCCGTCGCGTCTACCTGGGGGAGAAGCACGACCGATGAGCCCGATGAGGGCGAAGAGGCCCAACCGCCACCCACTGTCCCCGACATTCAGGCGACCAGGATAATGCCGGATCGCGTGCTGGTCGTCGAGGACCTCTACACCGCCTACGGCCTCTCCCAGGTGCTCTTCGGCGTCTCCCTCGGCGTCGCTGCCGGCGAGTGCGTGTGCCTCCTGGGCCGCAACGGCGTCGGCAAGACCACCACCATGCGGAGCATCATGGGGCTCACCCCGCCCCGCCGGGGGCGGATCGCGTGGAAGGGGCAGGACATCACGGGCCGGGAGCCCTTCAAGGTGGTGAGCCTGGGCATCGGCTTCGTGCCGGAGGACCGCCGCATCTTCGCCGACCTCACGGTGTGGGAGAACCTGGACGTGGCGAGCCGCCGCCAGCGGAGCGGTGGGTGGACCGTCGAGCGGGTCTACGACCTCTTCCCGAAGCTCCGCGAGCTGCGCGACCGGCAGGGCGGCTTCCTGTCGGGCGGCGAGCAGCAGATGCTCACCATCGCGCGCACGTTGATGGGCAACCCCGAGCTCCTGCTGCTGGACGAGCCGTCCGAGGGGCTCGCGCCCCTGGTCGTGGAGCACATGACGGAGCAGATCGGGCGGCTCAAGCGGGAGGGGCTCACCATCCTGCTGGCCGAGCAGAACGTGGAGTTCTCGCTGGACCTGGCGGACCGGGTCTACGTGCTCGAGAAGGGGCTCATCCGCTACGAGGGCTCGGCCCGCGAGTTCCGCGAGGACGAGTCCATCCGCCACCAGTACCTCGCGCTGTAGCAGGCTGCTCGTTTTCTGTCTCAGAGGTCCGAAGATAAAGTGCCGGCCGCCGCGCTGGCGGGGGGAGCCTTCGTCTGGTAGGGTCTTGCCATGGCGACCTTCACGGTGACCTGTCCGTGCTGCAACGGCCGGCTCACGATCGACCCGGCGCTCGAGGCCGTCATCGCCCACGAGGCGCCCCCGCGCCCGCGGTCGGGGCTCGACCTGGGCGGGGCCCTCTCCGCGCTCAAGGGCGAGGCCTCCCGCCGGGAGGAGCACTTCAAGGAGCAGATGAAGGCCGAGCAGAGCAAGGGCAAGGTGCTGGATCGGAAATTCCAGGAGGGGCTCAAGAAGGCCAAGGACTCTCCGGACGAGCGGCCGATCAATCCCATGGAGCTGGACTAGCGCCCGTGGGCGGAGGGGACCTCACCTCCGCGCTGCTCAAGCGCGTCAGCCGCTCCTTCTTCCTGTCGCTGGCGGTGCTGCCGGCTGCCGTGCGCCCCACCATCGGGCTCGCCTATCTCCTGGCCCGCGCCGCCGACACCATCGCCGACTCGCGCCTCATCGCCCGTCGCGCCCGGATCGCCCACCTGCTGGCGCTGCGGGCCGAGCTGGAGGGCCACGTGCCGGGCCGCCTCGAGGAGATCGCGGCTGCCACGCGGGAGGCCCAGGCCCTCGGGGCCGAGCGGACGCTGCTCGAGCGCCTCCCCGACTGCCTGGCCGCCCACCGCGCGCTGCCGCCGGCGGACCGCGAGCGCGTGCGCGCGGTGCTCGCCACCATCATCGAGGGCATGACCCAGGACCTCGAGATCTTCCCCGGCGAGGACGAGGGGGGGCTCGCGGCGCTCGCGACGCGCCAGGATCTCGACCGTTACACCTACCTCGTGGCCGGCTGCGTCGGCGAGTTCTGGACCGAGGTGCATGTGGCTCACCGCCCGCGCCTCAAGGGCTGGGACCTCGCGAAGATGAAGGCGCTGGGCGTCCGCTTCGGCAAGGGCCTTCAACTCACCAACGTCCTCCGCGATCTGCCCCGCGACCTGCGCCAGGGTCGCTGCTACCTGCCGAGCCATGACCTGGCCCTCCTCGGCGTCGAGCCGCGCGATCTCCTGGACCCGGCCTCCGGGCGCGCGCTCCGGCCCCTGCTGGTGGAGCTGCTCAATGTCGCGCTGGATCACTACGAGGCCGGCTGGCAGTACACGTTCGCCATCCCCGGGGCCGAGGCGCGGATGCGGCTGGCCTGCGCCTGGCCGCTCCTCATCGGGCTGCGCACGCTCGACCTCCTCGCGCGGGAGCCGAACTGGCTCGATCCGGCGCTCAGGCTCAAGGTGCCGCGCGTCCGCGTCTACGGCATGATGGTGCAGTCGCTCACCACCGTCTGGTCCACTCGCGCGCTGGGCCGCCAGGCGCGGCGGCTCCGCGAGCGGATCAGGCTCGAGAGGCCCGTGAGCGACCGACCATGAGCATCTGGATTCCGATCGTCCAGATCAACGCGTTCACCAGCCTTCCCTTCGCCGGGAACCCGGCCGCCGTCGTGCTCGACGCCGAGGCGCTCTCCGAGGCACAGATGCAGCGGATCGCCGCCGAGATGAAGCTGTCGGGCACCGCCTTCGTCTCGCGTACCAGGATCGAGGGCGCGGACCTGCGCCTCCGGTGGTTCACACCCACGCGCGAGGTGGGCTACTCGGGCCACACGACGCTCGCCGCCGTCCACGCGATGATCGAGGCCGGCCGGCTCCCTGGCGACCGCGTCGTCTTCGACACCCTGGGGGGCCTCCTCGAGGCCCAGGTGGAGCGCAAGGTCGGCGGAACGATCATCTGGGTCATCCCGCCGCTGCCGAGTTGCGTGCCCTTCGAGGGACAGATGCCCGCGCTCCTCGAGACGCTCGGCCTGACCGAGCTGGAGCTGAGCCGGTGGGCCCCGCCGGCGGTCACTCCCGACGCCGATCTCCTCGTGCCCGTCCGGGGGCTCGAGGCGCTCCGCCGGCTCCAGCCCGACATGGAGCGCGTCGCCACGTTCGGCCAGCGGAACAAGCTCCGTGGCATCTGCGTGGTGTCGAAGCAGACGCTGGACCCGGACTCCACGACGCACTGCCGCTTCTTCGCGCCCCACTACGGCATTCCGGAGGACTTCGTCACGGGCTCCGTCCACTCCGCCATGGGCGTCTGGCTGCTCGAGGCCCGCCAGGTTCCAGTGATCCGAGACCACGCGGAGTTCATCGCGGAGCAGGGGGACATGCTCGGACGGCCGGGGCGGCTCTTCGTCGACGTGCTGGTGGCAAGCCGCAAGCCCGCCCGCGTGCGGGTGGGCGGCCACGCCGTGACGGTCCTCAGCGGGAGCCTGCGGCTGCCCTGACGCTCAGTCGCGGAGGGGCACAGCGAAGAGGGCGGCGGGGTCCACGCGGGCCTGCCGCACCTGCGCGGCGAAGTGCAGGTGCGGCCCGGTGGCGCGCCCGGACGCCCCGACCGCACCGATGGGCTCGCCGCGCTCCACCAGCGTCCCTTCCGACACGTCCACGCGGTCCAGGTGCATGTACAGCGTGTAGAGCCCGAGGCCGTGGTCCAGCGCCACGAGGCGGCCCGGGAAGAAGAAGTCGGCCACCAGGGCGACGCGGCCGCGATTGGCCGCGACGACGGGAACGCCGCGCTCCGCCGAGAAGTCGAGTCCCGAGTGCGGCAGTCGCGGCTGGCCGTTGATGATGCGCCGCGAGCCGAACCCCTCGCCCTTGCCTTCCCCGCCGACGGGCCGCGTGAAGCTCCCTCGCCACAGCCGCTCCGGTGTCGCCGTCTCGTACAGGGTCTTCAGCCGGGCCGACTCCGACTCGGCGCGGCGCGTGGTTTCGGGGTCGAGGTCGACCATGTGCGTGGGGAGGGTGAGCCGCTGGACGGGAAACTTGCGCGTCTTGATCGTCACGCTGCCACGGAGCTGCCGCCCCTCTCCCCCCGAATCCACGACGCCAACGCGCCACGGTGTCTTGCCCGGCCGGGCCTCCAGATCGATGCCGGCGATGGCGGCGTACCCCTCGCCGTACTGAAAAAAGGCCAGCGAGCGCCCGCCCAGGCTTCCCTCGACCTGGCGCGCGCCCTGCGCGCCCGCCAGGAAGACCACGGCCACGGCGCCCTGACGCGGCGCGGGCGGAACCACGCGGGCCTCGAGTGCCGCCGAGGCCGGGGAGCCGCCGAGCAGCAGAACACCCAGCAGGAGGAGAGCCGCGGCGCCAGCGCCCATGGGCCGATTGTAATCGCGCCGTCCTCTTGCGCGAAGCTTCGCCACCGGACCCGGAGCCACCGTCACCAGTCGTCGCCGCCCCGGCATGCCCTCCTCACCCACGGAACCCCACGGGGTTCGGAGGGCATGCCGGGGCGGCGATGTCGGCGAGAGTCCCAGGGGACGATCAGGCGACCGGGCGGGGGGCGCAGGGGCATAAGCGCTAACTTAATATTTGACCTGGCCCGGGCCCCTTGTAGTAGTCTGGGGCCATGGCGAACTCGCTGCTGGACGAGGAGTGGGAGGTCATTGCGAGCTTTCTGCCGAAGGGGTGGCGAGAGCTGGCACGGAGCACGGGAGCCCTTCGCCGGGCGCGAGGAATTCGGGATGCGGACACGCTGCTCCGCCTGATCCTGTTGCATGTTGCGTCTGGCTTGTCGCTGCGGCAGGCGGTGGCCAGAGCGAGCGTGACCGGCTTGGCCGCCGTGTCGGACGTGGCACTGCTCAAGCGAATGCGGGCGTCCGAACCGTGGCTGCAGGCGCTGACCCAGGAGATGCTCGCGCGCAGCCGATTCGCGCTGAAGATGCCCTCCCTCCCGGCCGGCCGCCGGATCCGTGTCGTCGACGCGACCGACGTTGAGGAGCCCGGCGCCACGGGAACCAGCTGGCGCGTCCACTACACCCTGCAGTTGCCCTCACTGAGCTGTGACTTCTTTGAGGTCACCGACGCCCAGGGGGGCGAGACCTACAAGCGGGTCCCCGTTCGGCGCGGCGACATCATTCTCGGTGACCGCGGCTATAGCCACCGGGAGGGCGTCGCGCACGTCCTGAAGCACCACGGCGACGTGGTGGTCCGGGTGAATAGCACCAGCTTCCCGCTGCTGACTGCGCGCGGCGCCCCCCTGCTCCTCCTGCCGACCCTGCGGACGCTGCGCGGACACACCCCCAAGGAGTGGCCCGTGCAGTTCGACGCGGCAGGAACACGCTTCCCGGCGCGCCTGTGTGCGATTCGCAAGAGCCGAGCCGCCGCCGAGCGCGCCAAGAAGAGAGCGCTCCGCGAGAGCGGGAAGAAGAACAAGCAGATCCGCCCGGAGACCCTCGAAGCCGCGGAGTACGTCTTCGTGTTGGCCACCATGCCAGCCGCTCTGCTCACCGCCTGGCAAGTCCTCGAACTCTACCGGGTGCGCTGGCAGGTCGAACTCGCCTTCAAGCGGATGAAGTCGCTGTTGGGCGTCGGCCACGTGCCGAAGTACGACCCGCATTCGGCACGCGCCTGGATCCAGGCAAAGCTGCTCACCGTTCTCCTGATCGAACAGCTCATCACCGAGGCCCGCTTTTTTTCCCCCTGGGGCTTCCACGTCACCACGGCGCAGCCGGTGGCGTGAATTCATCGAGGGGCGGGATTCCGTCCTCGCGGTCCTCTCGCTTCCCATCCTTCCCACCCACCTGATCCAAGTAGGGCAACGTCTGGGGCGTCTCCTGCAGGAACGTCCCCGAGAGCGTCACGGCCAACTGCACCGGCTGGCCGCCCATGTGTTAAGTTAGCGCTTATGCCCTCAACCCCTGCCCCCCCTGGCTGCACCTGCGAGCAGGAGGATCGCGCGGGCGAGCGGCCAGCGTCAAGAGTCTCGGCGACGCTGGCGACGCCGAGACATGGGCAGGGCCTGTGCGCGGAAGCCTTCTGGGGACCGGCGCGACAACGACAACCTCCCCGAGGGGCCGAACGGAGAGCGTGGCGCCCCCGGGCCACGCGACGCCGTCCGCATGTACGCAGAGATCCTGCTGCACATCACCGGCGTGCTCGGCTTCATCGCGTTGCTCGCGGGCGGCGGGCGGACCCGGTAGACCGAGGTCGCCAGCAGGACTGGTATCCAGTAGGCTCCAGCCTCGGGGCGATCACACGCGACGTGTGCCAGCTGTTCCTGGGATAGGAGGAGACGACATGAGGCCCGAGAAGATCACGGTGGAGTTCCTGGATGCGTTCGCGCAGGCGTTCAATCGTCACGACGTGGCGGCGATCCTGGCGGCCATGACCAAGGACTGCGTCTTCGAGGCGAGCGCCGGGCCCGACGTCTGCGGTCGGCGGTACGAGGGCCCACGCGAGGTCGGCAAGGCCTTCGCCGAGGTCTTCGAGACGTTCCCGGACGCGCAGTGGCGAGACGCCCGCCACTGCTTCGTGGGAGATCGTGGCCTCTCGGAGTGGACGTTCAGCGGGACACGGGCTGATGGGACCCGGGTGGAGGTCACCGGCTGCGATGTGTTCACGTTCCGGGATGGCAAGATCGCCGTGAAGAACTCGTACCGCAAGCAGCGGATGTAGCCGGGAGCGGTGCGCCGGGCTCGCTGATGGCGGACATCGCCGATCGAAGCGCCGTGGAGTTGGCGGGCGACGTGCGGGCCCGGAAGCTCGGCGTCCGCGACGTCGTCGCCGCGTGCCTCGCGAGGATCGAGCAGGCCAACGGCGTCCTGAACGCCGTGTGCACGCTGAACCCGGCCGCGCTGGCGGACGCCGAGGCGGCCGACCGCCGGCTCGCTGCCGGGACGCCGGCGCGCCGGCTAGAGGGAATTCCGTTCCTGGTCAAAGACGTCATCCCGACGCGCGGCATCCGGACGACGTACGGCTCGAAGCTCCACGAGCACCTCGTGGCCGACGAGGATGCGGTCTCGGTGGAGCGTCTCAAGGCCGCCGGCGCGATCCTGCTCGGGCGCATAGTCAGGACAAAGGCCCTCTCTGCGCTGTCGGTGCCGCGCGAGCTGGGCGCCGGGCCCCCCTGGCGAACCCCGGTCTCCCGCCGGCACCCGGCGGGTGAGGGAGAGCGCCACGCCTCCGGCTCTCGATCGCCCTCTGGCTGCGACGGAGACTGCTCCAGCCGGGGCACCGCTCGGCCGGGGCGGGGAGGAGAGCCTGTACGCGCTCCAGTCGCGGCTCCGCAGCGTCATGTGGGACCGCGTGGGGCTGATCCGGTCCGGAGCGGGGCTCCAGGTGGCGCTCGCCGACATCGAGGACATCACCGCCCGCGCCGAGCGCGTTGGCGTCCCGGGCGGAGCCGCCTTCAACCTCGCCTGGCAGGACTGGCTGAACCTCCGGCACCAGGCGCAGGTGGGCTGGCTCATCGCCCGGAGCGCGCTGGAGCGGGCGGAGAAGCGCGGCTCGCACTTCCGCGCCGATTACCCCGAGCCCTCGGCGGCGCTCGTCAACGTGCACGTCCAGGCCGAGGACGGGGCCGCGCCTCGCGTCTGGACCGAGCCCGTGCGTCTCACCCGTTACCGACCCCAGGCGGCGAGTCCTGCACTCAGCGTCGAGGTCGGCGACTGACCGCCACTGACCAAAAGGGCATCAAGCCCACCGACCGCATCGCCATGCCCGCCATCGGCTCCATCCAGCACGTGGCGCTCCAGATGGAGGCGGAGAAGGAGCTGGGCAACCCGAAGGCGCTCAACACCCAGATCGTCGCCATGGCCCATCCCGACGCGACGGCGGCCATCCTGTCCAAGCGTGAGATCACCTGCCACCTCACCTCGCCGCCCTTCCAGTACGAGCAGATCCGGGACCCGGGCATCCGGAAGGTGATGGACAGCTACCAGGCCGGTGGCCGCGGCGTGGTCGGGCTGGGGCGGGGCCGGTCCGGGGGGGGCTGGGGCCGGCGCCAGCCCAAGGTGGGCGAGGATCGCGCGCACGACACCGGGGTGTTGCACAGTGGCGATGAGACGCAGGCGACCGCCACAGCGCGGGCAGGCCAACACGTCGAGCGCGCACGCCCGGTGCATCAGCGCCGCCCAGGTCCAGGAGCGTGGGGGGCGTTGGCCCCCGGCGTTGCGCGGGCCGGCGTCGCCTTGGCCGGCGTCCGAATCTCCGGCCACCGTGCGACCGTAGCCGGGAGAACCCCGCCGCGCGCGCCTTCGTGGACTCGCGCCTCGGCACGATCGGCGGCGGGGCCGACGAGGTGATGAAGGAGGTCGTGGCCAAGCTCCTCCAGATCTGAGGGCCGTTACTGGCGGAGGAAGATGACCGTCGGCGGCCCGTCCGGGCGCGGGACGATCACGAGGAGCGGCTCGTAGTCGTTCACCGCCACCGGGACGCCCTCGGGGTGCCCGAAGGCTCTCAGCAGCCCCGCGATGTTGAGGGCGTGGTTCACGATCAGCACGCGCCCCTGGGGGTGCTCGGCGCGGACGCGCGCCGCCAGCCCCTCGATGTCCTGGCGGC
>Ga0154566_1180_pt4 | contig 10775 bp, 12 predicted proteins | sample RifGroF2_FD_105709 | JGI IMG/M metagenome (GOLD analysis project Ga0154566, IMG submission 105709) | Candidatus Rokubacteria bacterium GWF2_70_14
AAGCCGAACCAGCCGAACCACAGGAGCCCCGCGCCCATCACCGTCATGGGCAGGTTGTGGGGGGGCATGGGCTGATGCCCGTAGCCCTTGCGCTTGCCGATGACGAGGGCCGCCGCCAGGGCGGAGACGCCGGACGAGATGTGCACGACGGTGCCGCCCGCGAAGTCCAGCGCCCCCAGGTTGCGCAGCCACCCGCCCGCGCCCCAGACCCAGTGGGCGAGCGGGTCGTATACCAAGGTGGCCCATGCCAGAACGAAGATGATGAAGGTGGAGAAGCGCTTCCGCTCCGCGAACGCGCCGGTGATGAGGGCCGGCGTGATGATCGCGAACATCATCTGAAACAGCATGAAGGCCTGGTGCGGGATCGTGGCGGCGTAGTCCGCATTGGGCGTGGGCCCCACGCCGCGGAGCCCGATCCACTCGAGCCCGCCGATGATGCCTCCCTTGTCCGGGCCGAAGGCCAGACTGTAGCCCCAGAGGACCCACTGGATCGAGACGAGCGCCACGATGATGAAGCTGTGCATGAGGGTGCCGAGGGCGTTCTTCTGGCGCACCATGCCGCCGTAGAACAGCGCGAGCCCCGGGGCCGTCATGAGGAGCACCAGCGCGGAGGAGGTGAGCACCCAGGCCGTGTCGCCCGTGTCGATCTTCGGCGGCGCGGGGGCGGCGGGGGCGGCCGGAGCCCCCGCCGGCGCAGCTACCTCGCTCTTCGGCGCCTCTGCCGCCGGTGCTGCCGGCTGAGTCGGGTACTGGGCGGCCGCCTCTCCCGCCAGGAGAGAGCACACCGCCAGCATCAGCACCATCACCACCGCTCGATTCGCCTTGGCCACCGTCAGTCCTCCTGAGATCGCGGAGTCCCCTCGGGAGTTTGTCCGCATCCTCCTAAAGCGCACTCTCATCCCGCTCGCCCGTCCGGATCCGGACTGCAGTGTCCACCGGCGTGATGAAGATCTTCCCGTCGCCGATATTGCCGGTCTTCGCCGCCCCGGCCAGGACCCCGGCGACCTTGTCCACCAGGTGGTCGGGCACCACGACCTCGACCTTGATCTTGGGGAGGAAGTCCACCGTGTACTCGCCACCTCGATAGAGCTCGGTATGCCCCTTCTGCCGACCGAATCCGCGGACCTCGGACACGGTCATGCCGATGACGCCGATGCCCGTCAGGGCTTCCTTGACGTCGTCGAGCTTGAAGGGCTTGATGATCGCCTCGATCTTTTTCATGGAGTCCTCCCTTGGCGGCATCGATGCACCCGGCGTGCCGCCAAGGGGGGTCGCCCCCGAGTAGAGAAATCAGCCGGTTGAACAGATGGGCGGAGAGGTCGGACCAGGCCGCCTGCTCACGAACTGGGCAGGCTCAGCCGGAGTGCCTCCAAGCTAGGCATCCCCGAGGCGTTCGGGCCTGCTGCCGAGAGGGATCAGTCGAGCCACTGGGGCTCGTCGGCCCCGTAGTCGTCGACGGGTGGCCTCGCGGGCCCCCAGGGACTCCCGAGCGCTTCCCTGATGGCGCTCCGGAGATCCCTGAGGTCGGCGCTCTTCTGAGCGATCCGGATGCCGAGGAAGCGGCCGGGAGCGTCCTCCGGGAGCATGCCGGAGCAGACGATGACGGGCGTCCGGCTGCCCTGGCGATCCAGGGCGCGCAGGAAGTCCACCCCGTTCATCCGGGGCAGATTGAGGTCGAGAAGGATGATGTCGGGCTTCACCGAGTCGAGCATGGAGAGCGCCTGCTTCCCGTCCGCGGCCTCGAAGAGCTGGAACTGCTGCCCGAGCTCCATATGGTACAAAGCCCGCCAGGCTGGATCGTCCTCGACGATGAGCATGGTCGTCATGGGCCCCACCTCCCCGGTGAACCAGAGTGCAAGGCCGGTGCCGCGGTCCCGGGGCAGCCATGTCGGCCACTTGGCGAACACGGGGGCCGCGGGGGCGTCCCGCGGTTGACGGGCCGCGGTGACAGAGGCTCGCCTGGGAGACAGCCGTCCCGGGCGACAGCGGGCGACCGGATCGAGAGGGGGTCGGGCCGGAGACTACGAGCGGCGCTGCGGGATGCCGTGGCGGCGCATCTTGGAGTACAGCGTCGGGCGCCGGAGTCCCAGGAGCGCTGCCGCCGCCTGCTTGTTCCAGCCGGTAGACTCCAGCGCCCGGATGATGGACACGCGCTCGATCTCCTCCAGCGAGCCCACCGCCGGCGCCCCGGCGGTCGGCGGCCCCACCTGGGCGCGGAGCCCCTCCGGCAGGTCCGAGACCGCGATCTCCTTGCCGCGCGCCACGAGCACGGCGCGCTCGATGGCATGCTCCAGCTCGCGCACGTTGCCGGGCCACGGGTAGGCGAGCAGGCGCCGGTAGGCCTCGGGATCGATCCCGTCCACCTGGCGGCCGTGCCTGGTCCTGAACCGCTCGAGGAAGGCCTTGGCCAGCACCGGGATGTCGCCGGTCCGGTCTCGCAGCGACGGCAGGGCCACCGTCACGGTGTTGATGCGGAAGTACAGGTCCTGCCTGAGGCGCCCGTCACGCACGGCGACCTCGGGCTCGCGGTTGGTCGAGCAGAGCAAGCGGAAGTCCACCGGCACGGTGCGCGAGCCGCCCAGCCGCCGCACCTGGCGGTCCTCGAGCACGCGCAGAAGCTTGGCCTGCAGGTCCAGCGGCATCTCCGTGATCTCGTCCAGGAGCACCGTCCCGCGGTGCGCCTCCTCGAGGAGCCCCGGCTTGTCCGTCGCGGCGCCGGTGAACGCCCCCTTCACGTGGCCGAACAGCTCCGACTCGATCAGGTCCTTGGGGAGCGCGGCGCAGTTGATCTTCACGAGCGGCCCGCCCGCGCGCGGGCTCTTGGCGTGGAGCGCGTTGGCCACGAGCTCCTTGCCCGTGCCGCTCTCGCCGAGGATCAGGACAGCCGCGTCCGAGGCCGCCACCGACTCCAGGAGATCGAACATGCGCTTCATGGTGGGCGCGCTGCCCAGGATCTCGCCGAACCCCGATTGCTCGGCGAGCTGCCGCTTGAGGTCCGAGGTCTCGGCGAGCAGTCGCCGCCGCTCCAGGGCCTTGGCCACGAGCGGGAGCATCTCGGCCGAATCGAACGGCTTGGCGACGAAGTAGAAGGCGCCCTGCTTCGTGGCCTCCACGGCCTTCTGGATCGAGGAGTGGCCGGTCATGATGATGACCTCGAGCGCTGGGTCCTTGCTCTTGAGGAGCTGGAGCAGCCCGAGCCCGTCGCCATCGGGCAGGACGAGGTCCACGACGGCGAGCGAGAACTCGTGCTGCGCCATCTGGACCATGGCGCTCGCGCTGTCGCCGGCGACGGCGACAGCGTAGCCCTCGCTCTCGAGGACGATCCGGAGCCAGTCGGCGATCGCGGCCTCGTCGTCCACCAGGAGGATGCGGGATTTCATGCCGCCCTCATCTTCCTTTTACCCTAGCACAGCCTCCCCCGCAGGCGACCAGATCGCTGCCAGCGCTCCGCGCGCACGGCGCCCGCCGGACCGAGCGGGGCGGCGCGCCGCCTTGACAGTCCCGTGGGCCACGCGCAATATGGCCCCGTGCATTTCGGCTTCGCGCTGTCCGGACGTGGTCCCCTCGCCAGACCCGACGCGCTCGTCAAGCTCGCCGAGGCTGCGGAAGCCTTGCGCTACTCCTCGATCTTCGTCACCGATCACGTCGTGATCCCGCTCCGCACCGACTCGACGTATCCGTACTCGCCGACGGGGCGGATCGGCGACGACTGGGTCCTGGGCTATCTCGAGCCGCTCACGCTCATGAGCTACCTCGCGGGCGCCACCTCGCGGATCCGCCTCGGCACCAGCGTGCTGGTCATCCCCTATCGCAACCCGGTGGTCACGGCGAAGATGCTCGCGACGCTCGATGTGCTGTGCGGCGGGCGGATCATCCTGGGGGCGGGCGTCGGGTGGATGCGCGAGGAGTTCGAGGCGCTCGCCTCCCCGCCTTACGAGGCGCGCGGGTCCGTCACCGACGAGTACCTGCGGCTGATGCGCGACTGCTGGACCCGCGAGCCGGTGAGCTTCGAGGGACGGCACTACCGCATGCCGCCGGTCAGCGCCCTGCCGAAGCCCCGCCAGAAGGGGGGCATCCCGATCTGGACCGGTGGGCACACCGAGGCAGCGCTGCGGCGCGCCGGCGAGCTCGCGGACGCCTGGCATCCGATCGGGCTCCGCCCGCCGGCCATGCTCCATCCGGCCGAGTACGCGCAGAAGGCGGCCGCCATCCGCGCCTACGCCCGCAAGGCCGGCCGCGATCCGAAGGCCATCGGCCTGACCTTCCGTGTCCCCCTCGACCTCGCGTCCCGGCGAGCCCGGCCCGCGGCCGGAGACCGGACACCCTTCACCGGGACCTCCGCCGAGGTGATCCAGGACATCCGCGCCTACCAGGCGCTCGGCGTCACCCACTTCGTCTTCGACGGGGTGCCCCAGGACCTGCGCGGCCGGCTGGCGATGATGGAGCGCTTCGCCGAGGACGTGCGGCCGAAAGTCCTCCGAGCCCCGCGGTAGGCGCCGCATGAACGCGCTGCCGGAGAGCGTCGCCGGCTTCATCTCGTCGGGCCGCGCCGGGCATCTCGGCACCGCGGATGCGTCGGGGCAGCCACTGGTGGTCCCCTGCTGCTACGCCTTCGACGGCGCGGCCCTCTTCTCCGCCGTCGACGCCAAGCCGAAGCGGACCGCCCCGGAACAGCTCAAGCGCGTGCGCAACATCCGCGAGAACCCGAAGGTCTGCGTGGTCATCGACGAGTGGAGCGAGGACTGGAGCCGCCTCCGCCACGTGATCATCCAGGGCGAGGCCCAGGTCCTGACCGCCGGCGCCGACTACCGGCATGGCGTCGAGCTGCTCCTGGCCAAGTACGAGCAGTACCGGCGCATGGGGCTCGACCGTGAAGACGGCGTGATCATCAAGGTGACACCGGCCCGCGTGACTCACTGGAGCGGGGCGGCATGACCGCCACCGACCGCGCGCTCGACCGCGTCCGCGAGGGCCGCGCCCCCGACGCAGGCGAGGCTGCCCTGCTGCTGGGGCTCGACGAGCCTCGCCTCCCCGAACTCCTGGCCGCCGCGGCGGCCGTGCGTGGCCGGGGCCGCGGCCGGCGCATCACCTTCTCGGCCAAGGTCTTCGTGCCGCTGACAACCCTCTGCCGCGACTACTGCGGCTACTGCACGTTCCGGAAGGACCCCGGCGAGCCGGGCGCTCACACCATGACGCCCGAGGAGGTGCTCGCCCTCGTCCAGGCCGGGGAACGCCTGGGGGCCAAGGAGGCGCTCTTCTCCCTCGGCGACAAGCCCGAGGCGCTCTTCCCCGAGCACCGCGCATTCCTGCGGCGCATGGGCCACCGGAGCACGCTCTCCTATCTCCGGGCGGTGAGCGCGCTGGTGCTGAGGGAATCCTCACTCCTGCCTCACGCCAACCCCGGCGTCATGTCGGAGCGGGACCTGAGCGCGCTCCGCGAGGTGAATGCGAGCATGGGCATCATGCTCGAGACGACCTCCGAGCGCCTCCTGGGCCCAGGCCTCGCCCATGACCACGCGCCAGACAAGGTCCCCACCCGGCGGCTCAAGACCATCGCGCTGGCGGGGAAGCTCCAGATCCCCTTCACCACAGGGCTCCTGATCGGCATCGGCGAGACGCATGCCGAGCGGGTGGAGACGCTCCTGGCCATCCGCGACCTGCACGAGCGCCACGGCCACATCCAGGAGGTCATCGTCCAGAACTTCCGCGCCAAGCCCGGCATTCCCATGCGCGGTTGGGCCGACCCCACGCTCCCCGACCTGCTGCGCACCGTGGCGGTGGCGCGGCTCCTGCTGGGACCGGACATGAACATCCAGGCGCCGCCGAACCTCATGGCCGAGGGCTACGGCCGGCTGCCCGAGGCCGGGCTGAACGACTGGGGCGGCATCTCCCCGCTCACGCCCGATCACATCAACCCCGAGAAGCCGTGGCCGCTGATCCGCGAGCTCCGGCAGGTCACGGAGGCGGCGGGCCACGAATTGCGCGAGCGACTGGCCATCTATCCCGAGTACGTGTCCCGCCCGGAGTTTATGGACGCCGCCGTGCGGCCCGCAGTGGCGAGGCTCGTGGGTGCCGACGGCCTCGTGAGGCCCCCGCTCGAAACGTGGAGAACGTGGTGAACCCGGAGGAAACGGAATGGACTCGCTGAATCTCGACTGGGTAGAGCGCAGCGTCCGGCGCATCCTGGACCGGGCGCTGGACGGCGCCGAGCTGTCGGTGGCGGAAGGGATCCGGCTCACGGCAGTCACCGGCCGGGAGCTGCACGCTCTCTCGCTGGTGGCCGACGAGATGCGCCGCCGCCAGGTGGGCGACGTCGTGACCTACGTCGTCAACCGGAACATCAACTTCACCAACGTCTGCATCAAGCACTGCACCTTCTGCGCCTTCAGCCGCGACCACCGCGAGGAGGAGGGGTACTTCCTCCCCATGGACGAGGTCGTGCGGCGGGCCATCGAGGCATGGGAGATGGGCGCCTCGGAGGTGTGCCTCCAGGCCGGGCTGCCGCCGAAGCTCGATGGCGGCTACTACGTGGACCTCTGCCGGGCCATCAAGGCCGCCGTGCCCGAGCTGCACCTGCACGCCTTCTCACCCGAGGAGATCCTGTACGGCGCCACGCGCTCCGGGGTGTCGATCCCGGCGTTCCTGCGCGCGCTGCGCGAGGCGGGGCTCGGGACGCTGCCCGGCACCTCCGCGGAGATCCTCGACCAGGAGGTCCGCGACGTCATTGCCCGGGGCCGCATCACGGTCTCGCAGTGGATCGAGGTCATCACCGCCGCGCACGCCGAGGGGATCCGGACGACCTCCACCATCATGTACGGGCACATCGAGCGGCCCGAGCACTGGGTGCGCCACATGGATCTCCTGCGCCGCATCCAGACGGACACGGGGGGCTTCACCGAGTTCGTCCCGCTGTCCCTGATCCATCAGGAGTCGCCGATGTACCGGCGCGGGCTCGTGCCCGGTGTGCGTCAGGGCGCCACGGGCCTGGAGGTCGTGCGCATGCACGCGCTGGCGCGGCTCCTGCTCGGGCCCACCATCCGCAACATCCAGTGCTCCTGGGTGAAGGAGGGGCCGAAGCTCGCGCAGCACCTCCTCGCGTGCGGGGCCAACGACCTGGGCGGCACCCTCATCAACGAATCCATCTCGACCTCGGCGGGCGCCGGCTACGGCCAGCTGGTCCCGCCCGCGGAGCTGAGGCGTCTGGCGCGGGACGCCGGCCGCGTGCCGGCGCGCCGCAGCACGGAGTACGCGCTGCTGAAAGTGTACGAGCGCGAGGAGGAGGATGACGACTCTCCTCTCGACCACGTGGAGAACGCCGAGGCCCGTTTCGGCTCCTACCGCCGGCTCACGGCCTCGGGCGAGTTCCGCTTCGTCCATCCCACCCACACGCCGACCTCCGCGGCGTAGCGCGCGGCATGCCGAGCGGAGGCGTGAGGCAATTGCCCCGTTGTGGAGGCAAGGTCGCTTGAGTACAATGCGGTTCTGGTTTTGAGGCCCGTGACCCTCGTGCATTGGCTGCGTCGTTCACCTCGAAGCTCTCAACGGAGGCGCCCACATGGCAAAGTCCATGACCAAGTCCTCGATCATCGCCCACCTCGCGCAGAAAACCAGTCTCTCCAGGAAACAGGTCGTCGACGTGATGGATCAGCCCCTGGCGCTGGCCACGAAGGAAGCGAAGAACATCTTCATCGTTCCCGGCTTCGGCCGCCTGGTGCTCGCGAACCGCAAGGCGCGCATGGGCCGCAACCCGCAGACCGGCGAGCCCATCAAGATCCCCGCGAAGCGCGTCGTGAAGTTCCGGCTCGCCAAGGGCCTGAAGGACGCGGTGCTTGGCAAGAAGTAGACCCTGGGAGGGGCTCGCCTACCGACCGCTCGCCTCTCCCGGCACGGATGCCCGGGAGCTGTTCGCGTTCGCCGGCGCGTGGGCACCGCCCGGACCGGCCGTGGACATGGGCTGGGGCGCCTGGGACGGGCCGCAGGTGGTCGCGGCCCTCCTGCTGGAGCGAGGCGGCGCCTCGGCCATGTTCCACGGACCGGTGGTGGTAGCGCCCCCGTCCTTCGAGCCTGACGACGCCCTCGAGGTCGCCGCGCGGCTCTGCGCCGATGGGCTCGCGGACGCGACCGCTCGGGGAGTCGAGACCGTCTTCACCCGCCCCCAGGGATTCGACCGCGCGTGGATCCGCGCGGGCTTCATCCCGGTCCCCGAGGCCTCGCTCCCCGAGGGGCTGCGGGGGCGGCCGGGGCTCGGCCTCTTCGCCTGGCGCGGAGGCACCGCCCTCTGGAGCGCTGCGGGACGCGGCGCCGCGCAGCACCCAAGCCACCGCTAGCATGAAGATCGCTGCGCTGGCCGGCGGAACGGGCGCCGCCAAGCTCCTGCGCGGGCTCGCGCGCCTCGTGGACCCCGGGGACCTGACGATCATCGGCAACACCGGGGACGATCTGGATCTGTGGGGGCTGCATGTCTCCCCCGATCTCGACACGGTCTGCTACACGCTGGCTGGCATCGTGGATGCCATCAAGGGCTGGGGCCTCGGCGACGAGAGCTTCCACGCCCTCGACGCCATGCAGCGCTTCGGCGAGCCCACGTGGTTCAATCTCGGCGATCGCGACCTCGCCACCCACCTCCACCGCACCGGCCTCCTGCGGCAGGGCCGGACGCTCACGCAGGTCACCGCATCCGTGGCGGCCGGTCTCGGTGTCGCGCAGCGCGTGCTGCCCATGTCCAACCAGCCGGTGCGCACGGGCGTCCTCGGCCCGGATGGGTGGCTCGATTTCCAGGAGTACTTCGTGCGCGAGAAGGCGCAGATCGCCGTGCGCGCCGTCCGCTACGAGGGCGCCGAGTCGGCGAGGCCAGCGCCCGGGGTCGTGGAGGCGATCCTCGAGGCGCGCGCGGTCATCGTCTGCCCCTCGAACCCCATCACCTCCGTCGGGCCCATCCTGGCCGTGCCGGGCATCGCCCGGGCGCTCGGCGAGAGCCGCGCCACGGCGCTCGCCATCAGCCCCATCGTCGGCGGCGAGGCCGTGTCGGGACCGGCGGGGCGCCTCATGGCAGCATGCGGGCTGCCGGTCTCGGCGGTCGGAGTGGCCCAGGTCTACGCCCCGTGGCTCGACACCATCGTCCTGGATCAGCGCGACGCGGGGCTCGCGGCGGAGCTGGCGGCGCTCGGCGTCTCCGCCGTCACCACCGACACAGTGATGACGAGCCCGGAGAAGGAGATCGCCCTGGCCCGCCGCATCCTCGACGCGCTCCGATGACCATTCCGATTCTGGTCGCCGTCCCAGTGAAAGATCTCGACAACGCCAAGCAGCGGCTGATGCCGATCCTCACGCCCGATGAGCGGCGAGCCCTCGCCGCAGCCATGCTCGAGGATGTGCTGACCGCCCTCGCCGCGGCGGCGCTCGACCCCGTCTGCGTCGTGACGAAGGACGCGGCCGTGATCGCGCTGGCCGGCCGTCACGGCGTCCGGTGCCTGACCGAGGCCGCGAACCGGGGACACACCGAGGCCGTGGCGCTCGCCCAGCGGGAGGCCGTGCGGCTGGGCCTGCGGCGCTTCCTCACCATCCCGGGCGATGTCCCATGCGTCACCGCCGTCGAGATCGACCGGCTCTGCGCGGCGCTCGACGCCGGGCCCGGCGTCGCCTTCGTGCCGTCTCTCTCTGGTGTCGGTACCAACGCCGCGCTGCTCTCACCCCCCGACGCCATGCCGCTCACGTTCGGGGAGCCCTCCTTCGGCAATCACCTGGAGGCGGCGCGGGGGCGCGGGCTCACACCCGCCGTGCTGCCCTTGCCGGGGCTTGGCCTCGACATCGACGCCCCGGAGGACCTGAGGCTCCTGCTGGAGCGAGGTCCCGGGACGCGCAGCGGAGCGCTCCTCCGCCGGTGGGACCTCCCCCGTCGCCTCGCGAGCCTCGGCTGACCGTGGCGCCGCGCTACGAGGTGATCGGCATCGAGGGCCTGCCGGAGATCGACGCGGGCGACGATCTCGGCCGGCTCACCGCCGAGGCCGCCGCGCGCCAGGGCACGCCGCTCCAGGCCGCCGACCTGCTGGTCGTGAGCCAGAAGATCGTGTCGAAGGCGGAGGGCCGGATCGTGCGCCTGTCCGGGGTGATCCCGTCCCCGCAGGCGGAAGTCCTGGCCCGCGAGCTCGGGCGGGATTCGCGGCTGATCGAGGTGATCCTCGGCGAGAGCCGGCGGGTCGTGCGGCAGGACAAGGGTGTGCTCATCGTGGAGACACACCACGGGTGGGTCTGCGCCAACGCAGGCGTGGACCAGTCCAACGTGGACGCCGACACCGCGTGCCTGCTCCCGAAGGACGCCGATGCCTCGGCGCGGAGCCTCCTGCGCCGGCTGACGGAGCTGACGGGGCACGAGCTCGCCATCATCGTCGCCGACACCTTCGGCCGGCCGTGGCGCGAGGGGCTCACCAACGTGGCCGTCGGAGTCGCCGGCTTCGACCCGCTCAAGAGCTATCTCGGCGAGCAGGACCCGGCTGGGCATGTGCTGCAGGCTACCGTGCTGGCCCTCGCGGACGAGCTGGCCGGCGCCGCGGAGCCGGTGATGGGCAAGCTGGCCCGCATCCCGGTCGCGATCGTCCGCGGCCTCGCGTGGGAGCGCGCCGACATCTCGAGCCGCGCCCTCCTCCGCGACCCCACCCGCGACCTCTTCAGATAGGGAGAACACGACCTGTGAGAATCGCGATCCTCGGAGGCACAGGCAAGGAAGGCGCGGGGCTCGGGCTCCGCTGGGCGCAGGCGGGGCACGAGATCGTCATCGG
>Ga0154566_1167_pt2 | contig 10667 bp, 7 predicted proteins | sample RifGroF2_FD_105709 | JGI IMG/M metagenome (GOLD analysis project Ga0154566, IMG submission 105709) | Candidatus Rokubacteria bacterium GWF2_70_14
CGGCAAGCTCCCGCTCCCCGACGGTCCCGCCGCCCTCGAGCGCATCGCGCAGGTGCTCCGCTGGGCCCGGGGCCGCGGCGTCCCCGTGTTCCACATCGTCCACGAGAGCCGCAAGCCCGGCGCCGCCATCTTCGCCCCGGGCAGCGGGGGCCTCGCGATCCACTCCGCCGTGACGCCCGCCCCGGGCGAGCCCGTGATCCAGAAGCACCTGCCCGGCTCGTTCACCGGCACGTCGCTCGAGGAGGAGCTCCGGCGGCGGGGCATCGAGCAGGTCATCGTCTCCGGCTTCATGACCCAGATGTGCTGCGACACCACGACGCGCCAGGCGGCGCATCTCGGCTTCAAGGCCACCATCCTCTCGGATGCCACGGCGGCCATGTCGGTGAAGGGGCCCGACGGGGTCATGATCCCGTACGACGTGGTCCACCGGACGCATCTCGGCAGCCTCAGCGGCTTCCTGGCCGAGGTGAAACGGAGCGACGAGATCACCTCAGGCTGACCGCGCCGGAGGAGGGTCCGGGTCCGCGCCCCCGCGGGCTCCGGGCGCCACAGAGCTTGCTATTCACGGCGAGAATGACTATCATTCACGCCGTGAATAGATTACGCAACGCCTTCATTCCCCGCCTCCTGACGTCGGTCGTCGAGGAATCGCTCCGGCAGTTCCCGGTCGTCGTCCTCACCGGGGCCCGGCAGACCGGGAAGAGCACACTGGTCCAGCATCTCCCTTCGGCCGGCGCGCGCCGCTATCTGACCTTGGACGATCTGGATCTTCAGGCCAGGGCCCGGCACGCTCCCGACGTCGTGCTTGAGGAGGGAGGCCGCCTCACCCTGGACGAGGTCCAGCGGGCGCCCGATCTCCTCCTGGCCATCAAGCGGGCCGTGGACCGCGAGCGCCGCAAGGGAGCGTTTCTGCTCACGGGCTCGGCGAACCTGCTCCTGATGCGGAAAGTGTCCGAGTCCCTGGCCGGCCGGGCCGCGTATCTGACCCTGCTGCCCATGACGGAGCGCGAGAAGCGAGGCAGTCCGGACCCGGGCCCCTGGGGACGACTGGTCAAGGCGGAGAGCACCAAGGATCTCGCGCGCGGCCTCGAGGGCAACGGACGTGTCACCGCCGAGTGGGCGGAACGCGCGCTGATCGGGGGGTATCCGTCGGTGGTACTGGCCGGCTCGTCCCAAGAGCGTGCGCGGTGGTTCGACGGCTATGTCCGGACGTATCTGGAGCGCGACCTTCAGGAGATCGCGTCCATCGGCGCGCTGGCCGATTTCCGAAGGCTGATGGGACTGGCCGCCTTGCGGCTCGGTCAGATCCTCAACCAGTCCGAGTTGGGTCGTGATGCCGCTCTCAGCCAGCCGACGGTGCACCGGTACCTGAACCTGCTCGAGACGTCGTATCAGCTCGTGCGCATCCCCGCTTTCGCGAGGAGTCGCACCCGGCGGCTCATCAAGTCGCCCAAGATGTACTGGGGCGACACCGGTCTCGCCGCCTTCCTGATCGGGCTCGGGGATGCTGAAGAGTCTCGGCGTCACCCCCTCGCCGGCGCCCTGCTGGAAAACATGGTCCTCGCGCAGCTCCTCGCGTGGCGGGAGATCGAGGTCCCGCGTCCGGAGATCTCGTACTGGAGGACCGCGGCCGGCGCCGAGGTGGACTTCGTGGTGGAGTCGCGCGGGAAGCTTTTCCCGATCGAGGTGAAGGCGTCCCGTCGCGCCCGGCCCGAGGACGCGCGCGCGGTCGAGGGGTTCCTGGACGAGCATCGGCGGACGGCGCCCGTCGGTCTGCTGCTCTACGGCGGGAAGGAGACCGTCCGGGTCAGTTCCCGCGTGCTGGCGGCCCCCGTGACCGCCGTGCTCTGAACGGCCGGGAGCGCCGCGGGGGGGGGCATCCTTCCAGATGGAATCGGGACCCAGAGGGCACAGTTGCCGCTCGTGAAGGTGCGGGCCAGGTATCAGGTGACCCTCCCGGCTTCCGTTCGCAGGCAGGCCGGGGGGGTCGAGAGCCTGCCCGAGGCGTGCTCGAACCGGCCCGAAGTGCGCCGGGTCCACCGCCCCGGTCTCATCGTGGTGGAGCAGGTGGCACCGCATCCGGCCGTCCGGTGTGGACTCGACGACGGTGAAGGCCGAATCGGGTAGCCGCCGGATCCTCGCCGGGCTCCACGGCTCCGCGGCCGCGGCGCTCGTTCCGAGCGCGAGCGCGACGAGGGCGACCGCCCAGCGCGTCGACTCCATCGCCCTCATCTCCGACTCGAGTATGGCGGCGCCGTGACGGGTGACAATGGCTCAGAAGCAGTGCACAGCTCGTCGCCTCCCGGATCACGGTCGCGGCGTGGTGATCGCCGCGACTAGGGCCGTCCGCGGGATCTTCGCGGGCAGTCCCACCAGGGCGCGGAGCGCCGTCGCGACGAGCAGGGCGCCGAACACCGCGGCGTAGGCGGCCAGCGCGGAAACCGTCCCGACCGCGTCGGCGAGTAGGCCAAAGGCAGCCGTGGAGAAGTTGGCCGCGGCATAGGCGCCGACGAGGAACAGCGAGAGGGCCTGGCCCTTGCGGTGCGCCGTCGTGGCGCGGATCGTGACGCCCAGGCCGCCCCGATGGACCGCGGCGAGACCGAGCCCGATGAGGGCCGCCGCACCGAGGGCGAGCGGCTGCGATCCAGCCGCGAGCCCCGCGACCAGGAGGCCCAGCCCCAGCGCCTCTCCCAGCGCGCCGAGAGCGAGCGCCCGCATCGGCGCCCAGCGCCACGTCGCGAGCTGCGCCGCCACGCCGGCGCCATTGACCGCGGCCAGCGCCGCGCCGCCGAGGAATGGATGATCCCGTCCGCCGAGCGGCAGGAGGAGGATGGGCAGCATCACGAGGAGCGCCCCGCCCACCGCCCAGCCGCCGACGCCGCCGAGAAGCGCGAGCCGTCGGGCCCCGCGATCGTCCTGCCCCCCCGTGGAGCCGGGAGGCGACGTCAGCGCGGCTGCCGTATGTCGCGCCCGCAGGGGCGCCACCAGGAAAGCGGCGCCGATCAGCATGAGCCCCGCGTGGATGAGAAACGGCGCCCGCGCGGGAGCGATCCCGGCATGCAGCGCGAGGCCGGTCACGAGCGGGCCCACGCCGAAGCCCGTCATGGACGCCACGGCGGCTCCCAGCGCGGCCAGTCCCGGCCGCTCGCGCTCCATGAGATCGCTCGCGAGCGCGACGAGCGGACTGAAGACCGCGCCCATGGCGAGGCCGTGAAGCAGGCGGCCGGCGATCAGCCACGGCAGGCCCGCGGCCAGCGCGAAGGCCAGGTCCCCGAGGGCGAAGCACGCGACGCCGGGGAAGAGCAGCGCGCCCCGGCCCAGCCGATCCGTGAGGGGGCCGGCGAGCAGCATGGCAGGGATGATGGTGATCCCGTAGACGGAGGCCGCGAGCCCCGCGGCGCCGGTGCCGAGCCCGAACGCTTCCTGGTAGAGCGGCAGCAGCGGGGCGAAGAGCGTGGTGCCGGCGCCCGCCACCAGCAGAACGAAGCAGAGACCGATGAAGTGGCCCATTCGCGTTCGTCCGCCAGGTATACGCGCGGGGGGCGCGAGATGGGTGGAAGCGGCTCAGCGAGTCTCTGGCTTGGGCCCGCCCCCTGAGAGCCGGCTCGACCCCCACGCGACGCGTCCGGCCAGCGCCGCCTTCCAGCGCGGGAACCGCACCCACGCGAAGACCCTGAGCCCGCGCAGGTCGTCGAAGGTCGAGTAGATCACCGGCGTCATCAGCAGCGTCACGATCAGGCTGAGCGCCTGGCCGCCCACCACCACCGTGGCCAGCGAGGCGCGGGAGGCGGAGCCGTCGCCCTTGCCGAGCGCCACGGGCAGCATGCCCGCGATGATCGCCAGGGTCGTCATGAGGATGGGGCGCAGCCGGGCACGATCGGCCTGCATCTGGGCCTCGGTGCGCGCGAGCCCGCGCTCGCGCAGCACGTTGGTGTAATCCACCTGCAGGATCGCGTTCTTCTTCACCACGCCCATCAGGAGGAAGAGCCCCATGATCGAGTAGATGTTGAGCGTCTTCCCGACGAGCAGCAGGGTGAGAAGCCCGAAGGGGATGGCGAGGAACATCGAGACCATGATGGTCAGCGGGTGGACGAAGGACTCGAACTGGGCCGCGAGCACGATGTAGATGAAGGCCAGGGAGAGCAGGAAGGCGATGAAGAAGTTCTGGATGGCTTCCTGCAGGAGCTTGCCGCGCCCGGTGGTCTGGATCCCGTACTCCGGCGGCATCCGCTGGGCGGCCACGGCGGCGTAGGCGTCCTTGTACGCGTCGGCCAGGGGCTTGTCGTAGAGGTTGGAGATGATGGTCATCGAGCGCTCCTGAGCGTAGCGCTCGATCTGGCCCGGGCTCATCCCCGCCCCCAGCGTGGTGACGTTCGAGAGCTTCACGAGCGACCCCGCGCTTCCGGGCACCATGAGGGCCGGCAGCCCCGAGGCGTCCTTGCGGTAGCCCTCGGCGAGGCGCAGGCGGATGTCGTACTGCTCGCCGGCCTCCCGGTAGAAGCCCACCTTCTCGCCGCCGACCAGGGTGCGCAGGGTCGTCGCCACCGCGTCCACGCGCACGCCGAGGTCCGAGGCCTTCTGCCGGTCGATCTGCACCTGGACCTCGGGCTGGCGGAGCGCCTGCGCGGTGTCCAGGTCCACGAATCCGGGCTTGGTCTTGAGGGCGGTGATGACCCCCGCCGCGTACGTCTCGAGGCCCGCCAGATCCGGACCGCGGAGAATGAGGTTGAAGGGGGTCTGGCGGAAGCCGCCGCCGCCGATCAGGCTGATCTGCTGGACGCTGATCCGCAGCCCCGGGAAGACGGCCAGGCGTCCCCGCACGTCCTGCATGAGGTCGATCTGCGACCGCGTGCGCTCGGACATGTGCTTGAGCCCCACGTACACGGACAGGTCGGTGACGTTGGACTGGTACTGGCCGCGGACGCCGATGGTCGTGAACAGCGTGACGACCTCCGGCACCTTCCGGATCTCCGCCTCCAGGGCCCGGCTGATCTCGGTGCTCCGCTCGATGGACGAGCCGGGCGGGGCCTCGGCGACCACCTCGAACTCGCTCATGTCGTCGTCCACGACGAACTCGAGCTTGGCGGTGGTGAGGAGGACGTAGCCGCCCACGAGGATCGTGCCGCCGGCGAGCAGGCAGAGCGCGCGGTGGCCGAGACACCATCCCAGCGCGGCCTCGTAGGCCGTCTCCATCGTGTGGTAGAACCCGGCCGCCTTCGAGGCCGGGCCGGCCTCGGGCGCCCGCGGGTGCGCGGGCCCGTGGCCGTCGTGGCTCTCGCCTGCCGCCAGCACGCGGGCGGCGAGCATGGGCGTGAGCGTGAAGGCGACCACCAGCGAGGTCAGGATGGCGAACGTGACGGTGAGCCCGAAGGAGTTCCAGAACTTCCCGACGAGCCCGCCCATGAAGGCCACGGGCAGGAAGATGACCACGAGGGAGATCGTGGTGGTCGTGACGGCGAGGGAGATCTCCCTGGTCCCGGTGATGGCCGCCTCGAAGGGCGGGCGCCGCTCTTCCTCGTTGTGCCGGAAGATGTTCTCCAGCACGATGATCGCGTCGTCGATCACGATCCCGGTGGAGAGCGACAGCCCGAGCATCGTGAGGTTGTTGAGCGTGAAGCCGGCCACACGCATGGCGGTGAAGGTGGCGATGATGGACGTCGGGATGGCTACCGCCGCCACGAAGGCCGGGCGCAGCTTCCGCACCGACAGGAAGAAGATCATGGTAGCCACGATGGCGATGCCGGTCACCGTGATGAGCAGGCGGGGATTGCCCTGGAGGAACGCGGCGGCCACGGCGGCCACGATGACGGCGAGCGCCGTGCGCTCCCACCAGGTGAGCCGGCCGATGAAGGCGGCCACGATGAGGCTGGCGAGGAGCCCGCCCAGCAGGAGATGGTCCTGGACCTCCTCGAAGGAGCGCCGGATGAACTTCGACAGGTCGCGGACGATCTCGAACTTGATGTCCTGGGGGAGGCCCTTCTGGATCTCCTGGAGCCGCCGCTTCACCGCGTCCACCACCGCCACCGTGTTGGTGCCCGACTGCTTGCGGATGAGGAGGGAGACGGCCACCTCCCCGTTCAACCGCGACAGCGTCCGGGGCTCCTGCTCGCCATCCACCACGGTGGCCACGTCGCGGACCCGGACCGGGCTGCCCTTGACATCCGCCACGATCAGGTCGTTGAAGGCCTCCACGGACTCGATGCGTCCCAGCGTGCGCAGCCCCTCCTCGCTCTTCCCCGCCGTGAGCCGCCCCCCCGGGATCTCCACGTTCTGGCGGAGGAGACCCTCCTTGATCTGCTGGATGGAGAGGCTGAAGGCCGCGAGCTTGTCGGGGTCCACGGCCACCTGGATCTCTCGCTTGCGGTCGCCCACGAGCGTGATGGCGCCGACGTCCTTCACCGTTTCCAGCGCGCGCTTGACGCGCTTGTCGGCGATCTCCGTGATCTCGCGCGCCGAGCGCTGCCCGGACACCACGAGCGCCAGCACGGGGGCCGAGTCCGGGTCCACCTTCTCGACGATGGGCGGCTCGGTCCCGGCCGGCAGGCGCCCCAGCACCGTGCCCACCTTTTCCCGGATGTCGTTGGCGGCCTCCTGCACGCTGCGCTCGAGGACGAAGGTGGCGAAGACCTGCGATTGCCCCTCGATGGTGGAGGAGCGCAGCTCGTCGAGCCCGCTGATGGTGTTGATCACCTCCTCGATGGGCTTGGTGATCTGGCTCTCGATCTCCTCGGGCGAGGCGCCGGGCAGCCGCGTCGTGATCGTGATGGTGGGCAGGTCCACCTTGGGAAAGATGTCCACGCCGAGCTGGACGAAGGAGGCGAGCCCGAGCACGACCATGGTGGCGATGATCATGGTCGTGAAGACGGGCCGGCGAACGAAGACCTCGAGGAAGCCCATTACCGCCCCGTCCTGGCGTCCACCCGCGCCACCGGGGCGCCGTTGAAGAGCTGGGAGAGGTTGGACGTCGCGACGGTCTCCCCCGCCTTCACGCCCTCCACGATCTCGACGAGCGGGCCCTGGCGGGTCCCGGCCTTGACCAGGCGCTCCTCCACCTTGCCGTTGGTGACGACGAAGACCTTGCTGGTGCCGACGAAGTGCAACACCGCCTCCGCGGGGACGAAGGCCACGGTCGGGTCCGTCCGGGTGAGGATCACGCCCTTGGCGAAGAAGCCGGGGCGGAGCCGGCCGTCGCCGTTGGCCACGCGCCCCTCGAGGGCGAGGCTGCGGGTCTGCATCTCCACGGCGGGCGACAGCCGCGTCACCTGGCCGGGGAACGTCTTGCCGGGGTAGGCGTCCACCGACAGCGCGATCCGCTGCCCCACGCGCAGGTGCGGGGCGAAGCGCTCCGACACCGTGCCCGTGTACTTGAGGGGATCGAGCGCCACCACGGAGAAGACCGCGGTGTTCTCCTTCACGTACTCGCCCGCGTTGAGGTGACGCTTGGCGACGAAGCCGGCGATGGGCGAGCGGACCGTCGTGTCGCCGAGCCGCTTCTTCATGAGGCCGACGGTGGCTTCACGGCGCGTCACCTCGGCCTCGGCCACCCGGAGCGTGGCGCGGTCCGACTCGAGCTGGGCCTCGGCGATCCGCACCTGATCCGGGTGCTGGCTGCGCGCGTTGACGGCCACGGCCAGCTGGGCGGCGGCCACGTTGTCCTGGTTGCGGGCGCTGTCCACGTCGCGCGCCGCGATGAGCTGCCTGGCGAACAGTTCCTGGCTGCGCCCCAGCTCCGATTTCGCCCAGTCCAGCTGCGACTGGGTGCGCGCCACTTCCGCGTCGAGGGCGGAGAGGGTGTCCGTCGTTCGCCGGAGCGCCGCCTCGCCGGCCCCGACCGCCGTGCGCGCCCGGGAGAGCGACTGGCGCGTCGAGAGCAGATCGGCCTCGGCCTGCTCCACGGCGAGTTGGAACTCGCGTGCGTCGTACTCGGCGAGCACCTTGCCCGGCGCGACCGCGTCCCCGAGGTCGGCGTAGAGGCGAGCGATGGTCCCCGGCTGCTCGGTCTTGACGAGCACGTCGTGCCAGGGCACGAGGCTCCCCACGGTCTCCACCGAGCGCTGCACGGGCCGCGCCTCCGCCCGCGCCACGGTGATGGGCAGCGGCGTGATGGATCGGGCGGTGCCCTTCGGGGGCGCCGCGTTCTGGGCGTCGGACCGGCCGCATGAGACGGAGAGCACGAGGAGCAGCGAGAGCAGGAGGGACGTTCCGCCGTGGCGGACCATAGGCGTTCAGTCTACCGCAGGGGGGTGCACGCGGGCGAGTTCTCGACCGGCGCCGGAGGCTGTCGTAAGATATCGGTCCATGGCTGTCCAGCGCACTCCCATGACCCGCCCCGGCCATGAGCGCCTCAAGGCGGAGCTCGATCGGCTCAAGCGGATCGAGCGGCCCGCCATCACGCGGGCCATCGCCGAGGCGCGGGCCCACGGCGACCTCTCGGAGAACGCCGAGTATCATGCGGCGCGCGAGAAGCAGGGGATGACCGAGGCGCGCATCAACGACCTCGAGGCCATGCTCAGCACCGCCGAGATCCTCGACCCCCCGACCGCGGGCGACAGGGTCACCTTCGGCTCCACCGTGAGGCTCGAGGACGGGGACGGCAAGGAGATCTGCTACCAGATCGTGGGCTCGGAGGAGTCCGCCCCGGCCCGCGGCCGCATCTCGATCCTCGCCCCGCTGGCCCGCACGCTCATCGGCAAGAACGTCGGGGATCGCGTCGTGGCGCAGCTGCCGGGCGGCAAGAAGGAGTTCGAGATCCTGGACGCGAACTTCCCCTGGCCCGAGCCCGGGGGGCCAGGCTAGAGGCGGCGGGCTAGGGCCGCAGCGCCTCGCGCAGCTCGCGGGTGAGCGCCTCGACGGTGCCGCGCGTGCCGCCCGCCAGCTTGCTCTTCCACTCCCCCTCGGTCTCGAAGCGCCGGTCCTTCAGGCGGTCGCCCCAGGGCTTCACCGCTTCCCGGATCGCGTGGATGTCGAAGGGGTCCTTCTTGAGCTCGCGCGCGCACGCCATCACGTCGGGCGCCACGCGGATGAACGCCCGGAGCGCGGCGCCCGTCTTGATCGAGTACTTCCGCCCGGCCCAGGCCGCGGGGAAGACGCCCGCCAGGGCCTTCATGTAGTTCAGGAAGAAGCGCTTGGCGCCCTGGCGCAGCTCGTTCATGCGCGCCCCACCGCCGATCTTCTCCACCGTCTCGAGGAACTCCACGATCTCCTCGGCGAGCGGCGCCTGCGAGACGCGGCCGCTTCCTGTGCCAAGCATCTTGATCTCGCCGTGCAGCGGCGAGGTGTCGTCCTCGTTGAGCGAGCGGATCACATCGTGGGCCAGCGCCTGGTTCGGGTCGGGATAGAGCTTGCGTCCCGCCAGGCTCACGATGTGGGAGGGGTTCAGGCGCGTGTGCTTGGCGTTGATGGTCACGAACAGCTCGACGATCTGCCGGGCGTCCAGCCGGTCGAAGAGCACCGCGGGGACCTCGATGCCCAGGTTCTCCCCCGCCTGGGTGAGGGCGTGGAGCGCCAGCAGCCGGTGCTGGCCGTCCAGCACGCGCAGCACGCCGTGCTCCTCCGGGATCTGGAGGAGCCCGAGGTCGTGCTGGCTCGCCATGGGGGTGAAGGTGAAGCGCTTCTCGGAGGTGATGATCACGGCACCGGGAATGGCCGGCAGCGTCCCCGCCTCCTTGCACTCCCGGTAGTAGGCGACCAGCTCGTCGATCTTGCGGCGGATCACCGGACGCTGGTAGGCGGTCTCGCTCTCGGCGATCCGCTTCTCGAGCATCTCCCAGTTCACGCGCGCCCGGCTCGCCCGCTTGGAGCCCTGCGGGACCTCGGCACCCGCGTACCCGAGGACCTCGAACTTGACGAGGCGGTCGATGTCCTTGGCGGAGAACGATGCCTGGAAGAACTCCACCCCGAACTGCTTCACCCGATGCGCGGGAACCGTGATCATCAACCCCTCCAGCTCTGTGGGGCCAGCGTGTGGGAAAGGGAGTTGCAGCCGCGCTTACTCTAGAACATGCTTAAACCCTTGTCAACATTTGCGTTTCTGTACTGCCCTGCCGGATGGGCACCAGATGGTGGGTGCGGGCCGGAAGTTATCCACCAGATGTGGGTAGTGTGGGGATAAGGACTCTGCGCCCCGGATGCTTCCGCGCCGCAAGCCCAGCGCCTGTCGGCAGATCGGGGAAGGCTAGAAGGTTGGGGGGAACCCTGCAGGCCGCTCAAAAAGGCCCAGATGCGAGGCGGCGAGGGATGCGACGAGCGAGGCGTACTCCGCTTGGCGAGCCGAGCCGGAGGCGAGGTGAGCGGATCCGGAGATCCGGGCGAGCGTGAGCGAGCCACGTTGAGCGAGGAGCGACCGAGCCAACGAAGCAGATGGGCCTTTTTCAGCGGCCTGCTAGAAGAGAACGACCGCGATGGCGGCCAGGCCGAAGACCATGAACAGGGCAGCAGCGGCCCAGCGCAGGCGCCGCATGGGCAGCAGCGCGCCGAGCCGGCTGCCGGCCCAGACCGCGAGCCCGTCGGCGGCGAGCATGCCGGCGGTGGTGCCCGCCGTCACGGCCAGCGTGGAGTGGAAGCGCGCGCCGAGGGCCACCGTGGCCAGCTGCGTCTTGTCGCCCATCTCGGCGATAAAGAACACGACGATGGTGGTGACGAGCGGCCCCCAGCCCTCCCGCTCGCCT
>Ga0154566_1222_pt2 | contig 10086 bp, 9 predicted proteins | sample RifGroF2_FD_105709 | JGI IMG/M metagenome (GOLD analysis project Ga0154566, IMG submission 105709) | Candidatus Rokubacteria bacterium GWF2_70_14
AGCTCGCCTCGCTCACCGACGTGCACTGGACCATGTCGGGCGAGGTGGTGCTCATGACGCTCTTGGGGGGGCTCGGGACGGTCTTCGGGCCCGTGGTCGGCGCCTTCATCGTGATCGCGCTGGAGAACTACCTGGCGCAGCTGGGGGCGTGGGTCACCGTGGTCCAGGGCCTGATCTTCGTGGTCTGCGTGCTCACCTTCCGGCGCGGCGTCATCGGTGAGCTGGGCCACCTGCTGAAGAAACCGCTGTAGCCGACGTCATGCACGAGCGGTCCACGGCCACATCGAGCGGATCGACGCCGACAGCCTGCGCCTGCCGGCCCTCATGCGGCAGGCCCTCCGCCGGGACTTCCTCGCCTGAGCCGTTGCCGCCCCGCAGATCCCGTACGCCGCGTCCCACATCTCACAGAGGAGGAGCCCCGATGCCGCTTCAGAGCCGGTATCTCTTCAGCGCCGCCATGGACGTCGAGCCCGCCCAGGAGGCGATCTTCAACGAGGTCTACGACACCGAGCACGTGCCGATGCTGCTGACCGTGCCCGGCGTCATCTCGGTGGCGCGCTTCAAGACCCAGGAGCTCACCCTGGTGATCGGCGGAGAGCGGAAGACCATCGTCATCGAGAACGAGCCGCGCTACAACGCGCTCTACGAGCTCGAGGGCCCGGCAGTGCTCACGAGCGAGGCCTGGGCGGCCGCCGTGGACCGCGGGCGCTGGCCGGGGCAGGTGAGGCCGTACACGAAGAACCGCCGGCACGTCCTCTACGAGCGCCTGCCGTAGCCCTGAAGCGCGAGGGGCGGCGTCGCCTCCTCAGCCACGATCCCACACGGGCTTCGGAGACGATCGCCGCCACTCGCGCTCGCGGGGGAATGTTCCCTCGGTAGACAAGGTGGCGCCTTCGACCCCATAATGCGGGGATTCCCGACGCCGGGCGCGGGTGATCGGATCCCGAGGCCGGCCGGCGCAGGAGCCAGGAGCGCGGCATGAGCAAACGTGACAAGCGCCCATCCCATCACCGGCCGGTCCAGCCCCTCACGAGTCCCGAGGAGTCACGGGTTCGCGTCGAATCCCTGATCGCCTCCGGCAACACGCGGGGGGCGCTCGACCTCGCCAAGCAATTCTTCAAGGAGGCGCGGAGCACCGAGGCCGAGGCGCTCGTCATCGCCGCCTACGAGGCGCGCATCGGCGAGATGCTCGCGCAGGGCCTGTACGACGAGGCGACGGCGCTGGCCGCGCTCGTCGGCGAGCGGTTCCCGGCACACCGCCACCGCATCGTGCCGCTCGTGCGCCAGAGCAAGGCGATCGCCGCCGGCGACCTCCGGCCGCTCCTGGCGGAGCTGGCGGCGGCCGCCCGGCCGCGCCGGCAGGAGATCGAAGCGATCCTGACGCGGGAGCTCCGGGACCCACGCCTGCTTGCCGACGCTGACGCGCTGGCCGCCGACGAGCCACTGCGGCGCGCCGCGCGGGCGGTGTGTGACCTGTTCGCCGCGGTGACGAGCGGCCCCTTGCCCGAGGGCGCCCTCGCCGCCCTGGACCAGGTCTCGCGTCACTCGCCGCTGGCGCCATGGAAGCTCCTGATCCGGGCGCTCGACGCGTACTACCGGCGCGCGGACGGCGTGGCGCTCGCCAATCTCGATGCGATTCCGCCGCACGCCGCTCCGGCGCGGCTCGTGCCCGTGCTGCGTCATCTGATCGGCGAGCCCGGGGCGCTGGACCAGCGATCGCCCGCAGTCGGTGCCTTGATCAAGGCCGTCAGCGGGGGGCGGACCCTGCTCCGGCAGCACCTGCTGCGCCTCGGCCGCGCGCTCGAGGCGAGGGATCCGGGGACTGCGGTGGCCGCCGTCGAGCGCATCATGCCCTTGTTTGACTTCGAGCCTGTGCCGGTCAAGCGGATCTTCACGGCCACGGTTCTCCAGCACTGGTATCGGCTGAACCTGAATCTCACGCCCCTGGTCGAGGCCCTGCGCCGGGACCGGCGCGACCTCGACTGGCAGCGCGAGACGCAGCGGCTGATCGCCCTCACGCTCGAGCGCGCGGGGGCGTGGGAGGAGGCGCTCCTCTTCTGGGACGGCTACCTCACGGCGGCGACCCGCGCCGGCACCCTGCCCGCGGCGGGGCGCGCGCCGGCGCGCGTCCTGCTGCACATGGCCGAGCTGTTCCCGGCGGAGCGCGAGGCAGTGCTCGACAGGTTCTGCGTCGCCTCGGAAGAGGATCTCGAGGCGCTGATCCGGGCCGGCGAGCTTCCGGAGTATCTCGACCGCGGCCGTCTGCTGGCACGCGCGCGCCGGGTCGATCCCGATCCACGCGTGTTTCAGGCGCTCGTCGCGCACTGGGCGACGCGCGACCCCCGACTTGCGGAGGCCGAGGCCGAAGCGTGGCGGCAGGCGCGCCCGCGGGACCTCGAGCCGCTGCTGCACCTCGTGCGCGCGACCGAGCGGCGTGGCGCCCACCGGCGGGCGCTCGACCTGCTCGACCGAGCCGAGGCGATCAACCGGGTGCACCCCGAGGTGCGGCAGAGCCGCTTCCGGCTGCTCCTCGCCAGCGCGGAGCGACGGATCCGGGAAGGCCGGTTCGCGCTCGCCCTGGCGGATCTCGACCGCCTGGAGAAGGAGCCGGTCGCGACGAGCGGTGATACCTCGGCATATCTCGGCGCGGTCCGGTCGGTGGCGGCGCGCCGGAGCGGCGACGGGGCCGCCGCCGTGCGGTTGCACGAGGAGCTGGCGTCACGGCTCGGGAACGGCACGATGCTGGCGTTGATCTTGTCGTCGGTGGCCGAGTCGTTCGGGCTCGAGCCGCCCGACGCGCCCGGTCCGGCCTCGCCGGCCGAGACCGTCCAGGCGCTGGCCCGCTCAGGCGACCTGTTTCGCGCGCTGGATCGCCCCCTCGCCGTGCCACCGGCGCTGCTCGCCCGGGTCGAACATGACCTCAGCGGCGCCTCTCCAGCCGATCTTCACTCGCTGTGCGTCGGCGGGCTCTACATGGGCCGGCCGGCGCTGACCTACGCCGCCTCCGGGGAGGGGCTCGCGAGTGACGGGCCCCTGCTCCACCGTTTTCTCCTCGCGCGTGGCCGCGCGCTCGCGGCGGCCGCATCGCGCCGCGAGCGCGACCGTGCCGTGCTCTGCCTGCGCGCCGCGCGCGAGCTGGCCGGCCGCGCGCGCGACATGGACGCCGTGCGCGACGCCTCGTCCGCGATCGACGCCCTCGCGCGCCCGCACGAGACCGCTCCGTGGCCCCTGCGCGTGCCGGTCGCTGACACGGAGCCGCTCGCGACGGAGGAGATCGCGCGGCTCATCACGGCCGAGCGCGCGCGCCGGCAGGTGCCCACCTTCACCGCCGAGAAGGCGCGGCGCAAGCGGCAGCGGGCGCCACGACGGCCGCAGCGAGACCTGTTCGACGACTTCTTTGCTTTCCTGAAGAAGAACCGGTGAACCCGTTCGCGATGCTCGGGATCGAGGAGACGGCGGACGACGAAGCCGTGCGCGCCGCCTATCTGGCGGCGGTCCGGCGCTCGCCGCCCGACCGCGACCCGGAGGGATTCCGGCGCGTCCGCGAGGCCTACGAGGCGGTGCGTGACGAGGAGCGCCGCCTCGCGCTCCGCTTGTTCGGTCCGGCGCCGCTCGACCGCCTGGAGGCGCTTCTCGAGGCGATGCCGGACGAGCGGCGGCACGTCGGCCCTGGGCCGTGGCTCGACGTCCTTCGCGGTGACCGGTGATGAGCGAGTCGAGGGAGTCAACGTCGGAGGGAGCGGCGCCGGATGGCTCGTTCGAAGGGGCCTTCGCCCCCCTCGGATTCCCCTGGCCAACACCCCCCACCGAGATCCCACGCGCCGATTCCTTCACGCCCTCCGACGCGAGTGGGCCGCAGCGCGAGGCGAGCGACCACGAGGGCTGGGCCGACCGAGTCGCAGAGCGAGAGGAGACGACGAGTCCCGCGAGCGGCGCCGGCGAGCGTCGTCCCGCAAGCCTGCTTGATCCCGAGCGCCGCCGCGTCTTCCTGGAGTCGGTCGTGGCGTGGCTCGACGAGCTGGACGAGGCCGAGCCGCCGCCTCCTGGGCTCGCGCCCGAGGCGATGCCGGCTCCCGATCAGGTCCCCGATCTGTTCTCGCTGCTGGCCCAGCTCGCCGCGCTGACCCGCGAAACGCAGCTCCAGGGCCGCGCCACCAATCGCCTGCACGCCGAGCTCGGCGCAGCGCTGGAGCGTCTCGCCGAGAGTGTCAGCAGTCCGGATGCCGTCGCGAAGAAGCTCGCCGAGGCCCGGCGCGAGGCGCGGCTCGAGCTGGTGGCCGAGGTGCTGGAGGTGCGCGATCGCTTCGCGCGCGGGCTCGAGGAGGCCCGCCGCCGGCTGGCCGGGCTCCGCGGGCTCCGGGCGCGCTTCGGGCAGCGTCCCGTGCTCGAGGCGCTGGTCGAGGGCAACGGGCTCGCGCTCGAGCGGCTCGACGACGCGCTGAGGCGGCTCGACGTCCACGAGATCCCATCCCTGGGCAAGCCGTTCGACCCGCGGGTGATGCGGGCGGTGGAGGTGGCGGCCACCCCCGCGGCATCGGCGGGAACGGTGCTCGAGGTGTTCCGCGCGGGCTACACCGCCGATGGCAGGGTGCTCCGTTTTGCCGAGGTCAAGGTCGCCGGCAATCCGCCGGCGGCAACGGGAGAATCCCATGGCTGACGTGATCGTCGGGATCGATCTGGGGACGACGAACTCCGAGGTGGCGGCGCTCGTGGACGGCAATGTCCAGGTGCTCGCCGCCGACGGCGAGCAGATCATGCCCTCGTTCGTGGGGCTCTCGCCCGAGGGCACGCCGCTGGTCGGCACCCCGGCCCGCAACCAATACGTGATCTATCCCGAGCGGACCGTCAAGTCGATCAAGCGGCTGATGGGCTCCGGCGAGCGCGTCGCCATGGGCGGGCCGACGTACTCGCCGCCGGAGATCTCGGCGATGATCCTGCGCGCGCTCAAGGCCCGGGCCGAGGCAGTGCTCGGCGCGCCGGTGCGCCGGGCGGTGATCACGGTGCCCGCCTACTTCTCGGACGCCCAGCGCCAGGCCACCCGCGACGCCGGCGAGATCGCGGGCCTGGAGGTCGTGCGTATCCTCAACGAGCCGACGGCGGCGGCGCTCGCCTACGGCTCCGATCGCGAGGGCGACCGCACCGTGCTGGTCTACGACCTGGGCGGCGGCACGTTCGACGTGTCTCTCGTGCAGGTCTCCGGCGACGTGACCGAGGTCCTCGCGAGCCACGGCAACAACCGCCTGGGCGGCGACGATTTCGATCAGCTCCTGCTCGACCTCGTCCTCGCCCGGTTCGTCGCGACCGGAGGCCCCGACGTCCGCGACGACCGCCGGGCGATGAGCCGCCTCCTGCGCGCGGCCGAGGAGGCCAAGAAGCGGCTCAGCTTCGAGCCCTACACGCGCCTCAGGGAGGAGCATCTGGCCGTGCGCGACGGCGTGCCCGTGCACCTCGACCTGGAGGTGTCGCGTGAGGAGTACGAGCGCCTGATCCGCCACCTGGTCGAGAGCACGCTCGACAGCGTGCACCGGGCGCTCGCCGACGCCGGCAAGCAGCCCGATCAGGTCGACGAGATCCTGCTGGTCGGTGGCGCCACCCGGACGCCGCTTCTGTCCGAACTGCTGCGCGAGAAGACGGGTCTGGTCCCGCGCCAGGAGGTCCACCCCGACCTCTGCGTCGCCCTCGGGGCCGGCGTGCTGGCCGCTCGCCTCGGCGGCCACGACATCGACCGCGTTCTCGTTGACATCTCTCCCTACTCGTTCGGGCCCTCGTACTTCGGCCTCCTCGGCGGCCGGCCGTCCGCGCACTGCTACCATCCGGTCATCGCCCGCAACACGCCGTTTCCCGCCAGCCGGACCGACACCTATGTCACCATGGCCGACAACCAGGAGGCGTGGCAGGTGTCCGTCTACCAGGGCGACGATCCCAACGCCCTCAACAACGTGCTGGTCGGCCGCTTCCTGATCGAGGGGCTCTCGGCCGTCCCCGCCGGCAACGCGGTCCTCTGCCGCATGGACCTCGACCTCGACGGCATCCTGCGCGTGACGGCCACCGAGAAGCGGACCGGACTCGCCAAGCACATCACCATCGAGGGCGCGACGACCGCATTGACCCCGGCCCAGGTGGCAGAGGCCCGGCGCCGCATGCAGGACCTCTTCGGTGACGGCAAGGATCTCACCGAGGCCGACCTCGACGAGGACGATGTCGACGACACTGATGTCGACGACGCCGCGGGCATCGCCGAGGCTCCGGCCGCTCCGGCCGGTCGCTCATCCCGGCCCGCCGCCGGACGCGCGGACGAGACCGAACGCGGGCGTCGCTCGGATGCCGGGGACCGATCCTCCGGGCACGAGATCGGCGGCGAGCGCGAGCGACGGGTCTCGATCTCCGAGGCACGCGCGTTGCTCGAGCGGGGCCAGCGCCTCCACGACCGGATGAGCGCCGAGGACCGCGAGGAGGCGGTGATGTTCCGGCAGGCGATCGAGAAGGCGATCAGCGGCGGGGACTGGGACCGGCTCCGCGCGGTCACCGCCGACCTGGCAGACCTCCTCTTCTACGTCGAGGAAGGATGAGCGAGGGAGAGGCGGGGTGAGCGAGCCCCTGCGCTGCCCCACCTGTCGCGCGCCCTGGCGTGGCGTGAGCGCGTGCCCACGCTGCGGAACGGACCTCGCCCCGCTCATGGGCGTGGCGGCCCGGGCCTGGCAACTCCGCGAGGCCGCGGGCGCGGCGCTTGAAGCCGGCCGCGGGCCTGACGCGTGCGAGCTGGCCGGCGCCGCGTGCCGTCTTCACGCCACGCCCCGAGGCCGGCGCCTCCACGTCCTCGCGCTCCTGGCCGCCGGCCGGACGCTCGACGCGGCGCGCGCGCTGTCCGCGGCAGAGTCCCTCTCCCCGATCTCCGCAAGTACGCGCGCCAGGGGGTCCAGTAGTACGTGTGCCAGCCGCGGGTGATGCGGGCGGCGTGGGCGTCGGGGACATTGGCGTGGACCAGACAGAATGGCCGGCCCCCGCCGCTACGTCGCGTCCGGCAGGCCCGCCGCCTTGCGGATCTTCGCGAGCTGCCCGGCGTGGTCGGCCCAGTGGTAGCCGAACAGCGCGCCCACATAGACGGCGATGGGGACCTCGTCGCTGCCCTGGATCTGCTTGAAGAGCGGGATGCGGGCCTTCCGGCCCTGGAGCTCGGCGTCGCTCAGCGTGTCGACGTAGGCGAAGATGGCACGGCGCTGGGCGTCGAGGGCGTCGGTCAGCTGCGTGAGGGTCATTGCCTTGCGCTCGGGCGTCACGTCCGCCAGGCCGGGCACGATCTCGCGGTGGGGCAGATCGCGCTCGGAGAACTGCCTGAGGAAGTCCGCGGGCTGCCAGCCCGGCTCGAACAGGAGGTGGCAGAGCACCTGGCGGGTGGTCCACTCGCCGGGCGCGTCGGACCGCTCCAGGTGGGGCCCCATGCCCTGGAGCTGGCCGGTCAGGGTGGCCCAGCTCTCGTCGGTCTTGGCCTTGAGCTCGCTCGCGATCTTTCCAGCCATCGCATGTCCCTCCGCGTCATGGGTTCGCTGCAGCGTGGATTCCCGCGGGGCGTGAGGTCGCCCCGCGCCTTTGGATTCGGCAGCGCGCCGTCCGGTTGCGATGGATTGTGCAGGGTGAGCCGACCATGTAGCACTCCTGGAGATGCTCCCAGGAGCGGTGCGGACCCATGCTCCAAGCGTAGGTCGGGATCCAGGCTCCGAACCTGAGCTTCGCCATGGTGGTTGCCTCGAGTGGTATCAGGTGGAGGGCGGAGCCTGCCGGCTGTACCGGATCTCGAGCGTCATGCAGCCCCGCGGGACACGGTAGGGGCCGTGGACCATGCCCGGCGGGCGGCAGGCGTACATGCCGGCGCTGAAGGTCTGTCCCTTGCCGAGGTCCACCAGCTCCCCTTCCAGGATCCAGACCTCCTCCCAGAAGTCGTGGCGCTACCGCCGCTACGTGCCGGTCCAGCGCGGCGGGCGCTTCTCCAGGAAGGCGCGCACACCCTCGTGGAAGTCGGCGCTGCCGTAGGTCGTGGCGATGAGGTCGTCGCCGTCGGGCAGGGGGCGCGACTCCTGCAGGCGCCGGATCGCTTCCTTGGTGACCCAGAGCGTGATGGGCGCATGCGAGGCGACGGTCCCGGCCAGCTCGCGGACGCGCGCCTCGATCCGGTCGGCCGGCACGATCTCGTGGACGAACCCCGCGGCGTGCGCCTCGTCGGCCGAGAGGAGCCGGGCCGTGAAGATCAGCTCCTTGAGGCGCGAGGGGCCGATGAGATCCATGTAGCGCGCGTAGGCCCGCATCGAGAGGCAGTTGCCGAGGGTGCGGGCGATGGGCGCGCCGAAGCGGGCATCCGGCGTCGCGATGCGGATGTCGGCGCCCGCGGCGATGCCGAAGCCGCCGCCGACGGCGAATCCCTGGATCTGGGCGATGACGGGCTTCTTGACGCGGCCGATCCGCCCCGAGCGCTGGTCGCCGTCGCGCTCGTAGCGGAGCCCGTCCTCCGCGGTCTCGAACTTGGTGAACTGGCTGATGTCGGTGCCCGCCACGAAGGCCTTGCCCCCGGCCCCCCTGAGCACGAGGACGCGGATCGAGCCGTCGGCGTCCACCTCCTCGCAGGTCTGGTAGAGCCGCTCGTACATGCCCCACGTCATGGCGTTGCGCGCCGCGGGGCGGTTGAAGGTGAGCGTGACGATGGGGCCGTCACGCGTCACGAGCACCTCATGACTCGCATCAGGGGTGTTCACAAAATCCATTCTACCTCGCGACACCGGCATCGGTTCCATCCTCCATGCACCTGTGCTAGCCTACGGCGGATTCGCCAATGACGACCGACAGGACGACGCACGGCGGAGTGACGGGTGCCCTCCAGGGCCTGCGCGTGATCGACCAGACCCAGGTCATGGCCGGGCCCTTCTGCAGCATGCTGCTCGGCGACATGGGGGCCGAGGTCATCAAGGTCGAGCCCCCGGAGGGCGAGCACACCCGTCGGCCCGAGCTGTCCATCGCGCCCGGCGTGTCCGCCTCCTTCCTCGCCGTCAACCGCAACAAGCGCGGGATCACGGTCGACCTCAAGCAGCCCGAGGGCGTCGCCATCCTCCGGAAGCTCGCGGCGACGGCGGACGTCCTCGTCGAGAACTACCGGCCCGGCGTGGCGCGGCGCCTGGGCGTCGACTACGACACGCTCGCGGCGATCAACCCGCGCCTCATCTACTGCTCCATCTCCGGCTTCGGCCAGACGGGCCCCTACGCGCCTCGCGGTGGCTTCGACCTCGTGGCCCAGGGCATGAGCGGCATCATGAGCGCCACCGGCAGCGAGGGGGGCCCGCCCGTGAAGGTGGGCGTGCCCATCACCGATCTCGGCGCGGGTCTCTTCGCCGTCTTCGGCATCCTGTGCGCGGTGCGGGCGCGCCGTGTGACGGGCCGAGGCCAGCTCGTGGACACGTCGCTCTTCGAGGCCGGACTCGCGCTGTCGGCGTGGGAGGCGACCGAGTACTGGTACACGGGCCAGATCCCCAGGCGCCTCGGCACGGCCCACCGCCTCAACGCGCCCTACCAGGCCTTCCGGGCCAGCGACGGCCACTTCACGGTGGGCGCCGCCAACAGCAAGCTCTGGCCGCTGTTCGCCGGGCTGCTCGGCCTCGAGCCCCTGGTGGACGATCCGCGCTTCAAGACCGTCGGCGACCGGGTGAAGAACCGGGCCGCGCTCGAGGCGCTGGTGGAAGAGGTGACGCGCCACAAGGCTCGGGCCCACTGGCTCGCCCGGTGCGAGGAGGCGGGGATCCCCGCCGGGCCCATCTACACCGTTCCCGAGGCGCTCGCCGACCCACACGCGCAGGCACGCGGCATGGTGCAGGAGTACGAGCATCCGCAGGTGGGGCGCGTGAAGGCGCTCGGCAACCCGGTCAAGCTGTCGCGGTCGCCGGCCGCGCTCCGCAAGGCTCCTCCGCTCCTGGGCGAGGACAACGACGCCATCCTCGGCGAGCTTGGTTACAGCGCCGCCGCCATCGCGGACCTGCGCGCCCAGGGGGTCATCTAGTGCCGGGCCAACGAACTTCGCCATACTTCGTTCTCGGTCGGCGCGGGCGC
>Ga0154566_1035_pt1 | contig 10038 bp, 11 predicted proteins | sample RifGroF2_FD_105709 | JGI IMG/M metagenome (GOLD analysis project Ga0154566, IMG submission 105709) | Candidatus Rokubacteria bacterium GWF2_70_14
CGGGTGACCCCCTCGCACTCCACGGCCGGCGTGGCGCCGTCCCCGGCGTGGCCCGTCACCGTGCGGCCCTGAGCAGGCCCAGCATGCCGCGCGGCGCCCACAGCGCCGTCACGACGTAGGCGGCCGCCAGCACCATCACCCAGCGCTCCGTGAAGACGCTCACCATCTTCTCGAGGAAGGTGATGGCGAAGGCGCCGATGAGGGGCCCCACGAGCGTGCCCGGACCGCCCACGATCACCATCAGCACGAACTGCATCGAGTGCGCGAGGTCCACCGTGCTGGGCCCGACGAAGCCGTTGTAGTAGGCGTAGAGGCTGCCGGCGAGGCCGGCGAAGGCGCCGGCGATCACCAGCGCGACGGCCTTGTGGAGGAAGACGTTGTAGCCGAGCACGCGCATCCGGCTCTCGCTGTCCCGGATGCCGACCAGCGTCTTGCCGAAGGGGGACCAGATCAGGAGCAGGTAGAGCGCGAGGCAGCCGACGAACAGCGCGAGGACCGTGTAGTAGAAGGACAGCGTCCCCGACGCGAGGCCGACCCACGGGACGCGAGGGCGAGGGATCCCCACGATGCCGGTGTCGCCGCCCGTCAGCGAAACCCACCGATAGGCCAGCCCCCACGCGCAGAGCGCGACGGCGAGCGTGATCATCATGAAGTAGATGCCGGTGGCGCGGAGCACCAGGAGGGCGATGGCCGCCGAGACGATGGCCGCGAGCGCGACGCTGGCGGCGAGGGCGGCGCCGAAGGAGGCCTGGTGGCGGGTGACGAGGATCGCCGTGGTGTAGGCGCCGACGGCGAAGAACGCCGAGTGACCGAGGGACGGCAACCCCGCGAAGCCGAGGAGCAGATCGAGGCTCGCCGCGGCGATCGCGTAGATGAGGCCCTCGGTCATCAAGATCACCACGTAGCTGGGCAGGACGGGCGCCAGGCCGGCCAGGATCGCGAGCGCCACCGCCAGGCCGGTCACCAGCCGCATCGGCGCGCGGGTGGCCGCGACGTCCATCACGCCCTCCCGAAGAGCCCGGTGGGCCGGAAGGCGAGCACGATGGCCATGGGCGCGAAGAGCGTGAAGTAGGAGATCTCCGGGAACAGCGCCTTGCCGAAGTTGTCGAGGAGACCGAGGACGAGGGCGGCGACGAAGGCGCCGCTGAGGCTGCCCATGCCCCCCACGATCACCACCACGAAGGCGTAGGGCAGGATCTCGAAGTCGAGGCCTGGGTAGATGCCCATGAACGCCGAGCCCACGACGCCGGCGACGCCGGCCAGGAAGGCCCCGAGCCCGAAGACGGCCATCTTCAGGATCGGCACGTTGATGCCGAGGGCCTCGGTCATCTCGGCGTTGTCGATGGCGGCGCGGACCATGGCGCCGGCGCGCGTCTTCTCCTCGAACCACCACAGGACGACGAAGAGGACACCCGCGGCGGCGATCATGAACAGCCGGAGGATCGGGAAGGTGAAGCCGCCGAGCTTCACGCTCTGGGCGAAGTACGCCGGCCCGCGGAGGCTGAAGGGGTCGCCGCCCCAGACGAGCAGGCAGGCATCCTGGACGAACAGCGCGATGCCCATGGTCAGCAGCATCTGCCGGAGGTCGTCGCCCTCCACGGCGCGCAGGAAGACGCGCTCGAGGACCACGCCGCCGGCCGCCACGGCGAGCGCCGACCCGACCAGCGCCAGGTAGAAGTTGCCGGTGGCGGCGAACAGCGCCACGCCGAGATAGCCTCCCACGAGATAGAACGAGCCGTGGGCGATGTTGACGATCTTCATCACGCCGAAGATCAGCGTGAGGCCGCCGCCGAGGAGGAAGAGCAGCGCGGCGTAGGAGATGCCGTTGAAGGTCTGGTTGACCCAGAATTCCACGACGCTAGCGGCGGGCGGGGCGCCCCGCCCGCCCCCTCACCCGTCCGCCTCGGTCAACACTCCTCACCCGGGATCCCGGCGCGGCCCGGGCTCAGCAGTACTTGCAGGGAGGGTTGTCGCGGCTGTAGATCGGCTGCTTGAGGTACTCCTCCGGGTTGTACTTCCAGAATTGCCCCACCGAGGGGTAGGTGTCGATGACGGTGTTCTGGTAGAGGTTCCCGACCTTGTCGACGCGCCGGATGTAGATGTTCTGGACGATGTGGCCGTACTTGTCGATCTTGATCGGCCCCCGCGGCGAGCTCTTGATCTCGGTGGCCCGCAGCGTCTGGAAGAACTTGTCCTTGTTCTCCACGTCGCCGCCGACCTGCCGGATCGCCTCGGCGATCCACATGGCGGCGCCGTAGTTGATCGCGGCCGAGAACCCCACGTAGTCCTTCTTGGTCATCTGCTTGATCCGCTGGACGAACCGCTTGTTCTCGGGCGTGTCCAGCACCTGACTCCACGAAAGGAACCCGAGCACGCCGAGCGCGCTATCGCCGAGCGCGGTCAGCAGCGTCTCGTCGGTCGCCGTGCCGGCCGCGAGGACCTTCTTCTTGTCCAGCACCCCGGCCTTCCGGAGCTCGCCGATCAACCGGATCGAGGCGGCGCCGGTGACGACGTCGAGGACGCCGTCGGCCTCGGGCTTGAGGCTCGCGACGTAGGGGCCGAAGTCCGCCGTGTTGACGGGCGCCCAGATCTTCTGGATGACCTGGCCGCCGAGCTCCTCGAACACGCGCTGGAAGCCGCCGGCCACCTCGTGGCCCCAGCCGTAGTCGAAGGCGATCACGGAGACCTTCCGCCAGCCGAGCTTCCTGTAGGCGTAGTCGCCGGCCACGTGGCCATGCTCTCCACCCGTGAGGCTCACGCGGGCGAGATACTTGGAGGCCTTCCGCTGGGTCAGGTCGTCGGAGGCGGCGACCGAGATCACGAGCGGGACCTCCGCCTCCTGGGCGACGGGCGCCACCGCATACGCCGCGGCAGCCATGACGAGTCCCGCCATCAGATTCACCTTGTCGTGCTGGATGAGCTTCCGGGCCTTGGTCACCGCGTTGGCCGGCGTCGCGCCCTCGTCCTCCTCGATGAGCTCCACCTTGCGCCCGGCGATCATGTAGTCGATCTCGGTCAGGTAGAGCTTGAAGCCGTCGAGCATGTCGATGCCGAACTGGGCGAAGTTGCCGGTCTTCGGCGCGATGAAGCCGATCTTGATCGGCGGCTTGTCGGCCGCGGGAGCGGCCGGGGCCAGGACCGCCGTCGCGAAAAGCGCCACCAGAGCGAGCACCAGGAGCTTCTTCATGTTCGCCTCCTGACTACTGGCTTTGCCGGAACGCCGCGACGGCCTCGGCGAGCCGGTCCACCTGCTCGGGATCCCGGGATATGGGCACGATCAGGAGCGTGTCGATGTCCAGCGCCGCGTACTCCTTGATGCGGGCGACGGCCTCGGGGACCCCGCCGACGATGGAGCCCGCGGGGGGGTCGAAGATGAGCCGCCCGTAATAGGCCTGGATGTAATCGGCCATGGTGCGGGCCGCGCGGTCGCGGTTGGAGTCGAAGTGCCCGTACATCCCGGCGGCGATGGGGAAGGTCTTGACGTCGCGGCCGGCCTCGGCGGCCAGCTTGCGGACCAGGGGCACGGCCTCGCGCCCGTAGGCGGGGCCGCGGCCGCCGACGAGGAAGCCGTCGCCGAGGCGCACGGCCCGCCGCACGGCGGCCTCGGCGAACCCGCCGAGCCACACCGGGGGCACCGGGGTGCCGGGCAGCGCCACCGGGCCGACCTCGATCTGGAACACCGAGCCCCGGTGCGCGATGGGCTGGCCGGCAGCGGCCTGCCGCACGATGGCGATAGTCTCCTCGAACCGCCGGCCGCGGGTCTTCAACGACACCCCCGCCGCCTGGAAGTCCGGCTCCCGCGCGCCCAGCGCCATGCCGAGGATGAACCGGCCCTCGCTCAGCCGCTGCAGCGTGGCGACCTCCTTGGCCAGCAGCACGGGATTCCACAGGTTGGCGAGGAGAATCGAGGTGCCGAGCGTGACGCGCTCGGTGACGGCGGCCGCCAAGGCGAGCGCCGGCAGCGGCGCCAGGCTCTCGTAGACGAGCCGATCGAGCGACCAGATGGAGTCGAGCCCATGACGCTCGACGCGCTCGGCGAAGCCGAGCACGTCCCGTCGCGTCACGCCTGCAGTCTGCACGGGCAGCGCCATCCCGATCTTCATCGCATTCCCTCCCTGTGGCTCAGCGTCCGTTGCCCGGTCCGGGCTCCAGCTCGCGCGTGGTCGCCAGGGGCCCGGTCCCCGTCCAGTAGGGCGCGCCGGCCACCAGCAGCGTCTCGGCCGGGAAGCGCGTGATGAGCTCGTGGCCCGTCTCGGTGACGACGACCTCCTCCTCGATGCGGGCCGCCGACCAGCCGTCGGTGGAGGGCCAGTACGTCTCGAGGGCGATCACCATGCCGGCCTCGATGGTCACCGGGTGGTCGAGGGAGACCAGGCGGCTGATCACGGGCTGCTCCCACCCATTGAGCCCCACGCCGTGGCCGTACTGGAGCCCGAAACAGGACTCCTCGGTGGGGAAGCCGAACTCCTGGGCGCGCGGCCAGATGCTGGCGATGTCGGCGGTGGTGATGCCCGGCTTGATCATACGCGCTCTTCCCAGTCCACGCTCATGCTGCCGTAGCTGTGGATCCCCATCACTCGCCTCCGTCCTGTTCCGTCCGTTTCCGGGTGCCACGCGCGCCGCTCATGCCCGCGACCACGTCGAAGATCGCCGCGCAGTCCTCCGCGGCGAGCCCGAGGCCGCGCGCCGCCGACAGCACCTCGTTCGCCACGGCGGTGGTCGGCAGCGGCACGGCCAGCTCGCGGGCGAGCTCGAGGGCGAGCCCCAGGTCCTTCTGCATCATGGAGACCGTGAACCAGGGCTCGCGCGGCATGTCGAGCACGAAGGGGCCGCGGTACCGGAGCATGGGCGACGCCATCACGCTCCGGAGGATCGCCTCCACGGCGGCGCCCCTGGCGATGCCCGCCTTCTCCGCGAGGAGCACGGACTCGGCGAAGCCGAGCATCTGCACCGGGCCGGCGAGATTGATGGCGATCTTCATGGTGATGGCCGCCCCGAGCGGGCCGACGCTCGTGATCGTCGGCCCGAGCGCCTGCAGGTACGGGCGCACGCGCTCGAGGGCCGCCGGCTCGCCGCCGACGTAGATCGAGAGCTGCCCCTGCTCGACGGTGCCCGGGCCGCCGGACACCGGCGCATCCAGCAGCGCGGCGCCTTGCGCCTCGGCGAGCGCGCCGAGCTCGCGCGTGGCGCGCGGGCTCACCGTGCTCATCTCGACCCACACGGCGCCGCGGCGGAGGCCGGCCAGGATCCCGTCGGGGCCGAGGCCGACGGCTCTCAGGGCCGCCGTGTCCGTCACGATGCTGAACACGACCTCCGCGCCCTCGGCGGCGGCGCGCGGCGAGCCTGCGCGCGTCATGCCGAGCGCGACCAGCGGATCCGCCTTCTCCGGCGTGCGGTTGTACCCCTGGACGGCATGGCCGGCGGCGAGCAGGCGTCTGGCCATGCGGCTGCCCATGATGCCCAGGCCGACGAAGCCGAGGGGGCTCATGGCCGCGCTACGCCGCCTCGATCAGGCCGACGACGGCGCCCACGTCGACGCGCTCGGAGGGCCGGTGCCGGAGCTCCGTGATGAGGCCGCCGACCTCGGCCTCGATGACGACGGTGGCCTTCTCCGTCTCCACCTCGAGCAGCCCGCTGCCGGGCGCGACGCGGTCGCCGACCCCGACGAGCCAGCTCTTGATCTCGCAGTCGATGGTTTCCATCCCGAGCTTCGGGATCCGGATCTCGTGCACGGTCATGCCCGGACTCCGGCGCGGCAGGCGCGGCACGCGTCGAGGAGCCGCTCGCGGGAGGGCAGCACGTAGCTCTCGAGGGGCCCGCTGAACGGCACGGGCACGTCGGCGCGGGTGATCCGCCGCACCGGCGCCCGCAGCGCCTCCCAGGCCTGGTCGGCGAACAGCGCGGCGAGCTCGGCGGCGAAGCCGCAGGTGCGGTTGGAGTCGTCGAAGAGGACGACGCGCCCGGTCTTCCGCGCCGAGCCGAGCAGGGTGCCGGTGTCCAGCGGCAGGAGGCTCCGGGGATCGATGACCTCGGCGGAGATGCCCTCCGCCGCGAGGGTCTCGGCGGCGGCGAGCGCCTCCGGCACGAGGGGGCCCACCGCGACGATGGTGAGGTCGGTGCCCTCGCGGGCCACGCGCGCCCGGCCGAGGGGGGTGATGTAGTCGCCGTCCGGCACGGGCCCCTTGGTCGCGAGGAGCGCGGCGGGCGAGAAGACCATGACGGGATCGTCCTCGCGGATCGCCGCCTTGAAGAGGCCCTTGGCGTCCTCGACCGTCGTCGGCATCACGGTCTTCATGCCCATGTGGAGCATGAGCGGGTAGAGGTGGTCGGAGTGCTGGCCCGCGAGCGCGCGTCGCGCCCCCGAGGCCGTGATCACGTAGGTCACGGGGATCGTTCCCTGGCCGCCCATCATGTAGCGGAGCTTCTGGGCCTGGTCGACGAGCTGGTCGAAGGCCACGAACAGCAGCGCGTTGATCTGGTACTCCACCACCGGCCGCATCCCCGCCAGCGCCGCGCCGGTCGCAAGCCCGGTGAACGCGGCCTCCGAGATCGGGGTGTCGTAGATCCGCGCGGGCCCGAACTCGCTGATGATGCCCTTCGTCAGACCGCGGAGGCTGTGGCGCACGTCCTCCCCGATGACGATGATCGAGGGGTCGCGCCGCATCTCCTCGAAGAGGCCCTCTCGCATCGCCTCGAGGTACCGCATCTCGCGCATGGTCGTGGCCTCCCGCTGTCTCACCAGCCGCGGGCGGGCAGGCCCGGGTAGGTCGTCGCGTACATGCCGTCGAGAGCCTCCTCCGGGGCGGGCAGGGGGCTCTGGCGCGCGAAGGCGACGGCCTCCTCGAGCACCGCCTCCACCTCCGCATCGACCCGCGCCGGGTCGCAGATCCCCCGCTCGCGCAACCAGGCAGGGTAGGTCACCAGCGGGTCCCGCTGCCGCCACTCCTCGATCTCCTCGTCCGACCGGTACTTGATGCCGAGCGCCTTCTCCGCGGTGAAGTGACCGACGAAGCGGTAGGTCAGGCACTCGAGGAAGCTCGGGCCGCCCCCGGCGCGGGCCCGCGCCACGGCGCGGGAGGCCCCCTCGTGGACGGCCAGCACGTCCATGCCGTCCACGCTGTCGCCGGGCATGCCGAACGCCGGGGCCCGGTCGGCCAGGCGCTGGAGCGGGGACATCTCCCGGATCGAGGCGCTGATCGCGTAGCCGTTGTTCTCGCAGACGAAGACCACCGGCAGCTTCCAGATGGCGGCGAGGTTGAGGGCCTCGAGCAGGACGCCCTGGTTGGTGGCGCCGTCGCCGAAGAAGGAGACGACCACGCCGTCACGCCCCTTGAGCTTGGCGGCCATGGCGGCGCCGCAGGCGATCGGCGCTCCCGCTCCCACGATGCCGTTCGCGCCGAAGATCCCGAGCTCGAGGTCAGCGATGTGCATCGAGCCGCCGCGCCCTCGGTTGTAGCCCGTGCTCTTCCCCATGAGCTCGGCCATCATCCGCCGCGGGTCGCCGCCCTTCGCGAGGATGTGGCCGTGGCCGCGGTGGGTCGAGGTGATGACGTCGTCGGGGCGCAGCGCGTGGCAGACGCCGGTGGCCACCGCCTCCTCGCCGACGTACTCGTGGGCCGCCCCGGGGATGTCGTTGCGGTTCACCAGCTCCACGACGCGCTGCTCGAACCGCCGGATCGTCCGCATCGTGCGGTAGAAGCCGACGAACTGGTCCTGGGTCAGCTCCCCCATCGGGTCCCTCCCGTTTCTCCGCTCATCGTTCCCAGCGACAGCGTGCAGCCACGCCCCGGAATGCGAGCGCGGCTCTTTTGCGGCGTCAGCGTCGGCGGGCGCCGGGGCGTGTTCAACATATTGAACCTCTGGTGCAGAAACACCCTAGGGCACCTGTGACGCCCCGTGCAATGGGCCAAAGGTATCATTAATATCGGGCGGGCGCACCGGGAGCAAGCCGGCCCCGGCGCATGGAGTGCACGGCGATCGCCATGGGCTGCGCCAGCGCGGCGGTCTCCTCGTCCAGCCCGAACGGCTCGACGCGCAAGCAGGTGCGCGCCGGGACTGCGCAGAGAGGGCGGGCGCGCCCCCATGGCTCGCGGCGAGTCAGCCGCGCCGGGACCCCGACCTCGCCGATGCCCGCCGGCCGGCGGGGCCGCGCGTGGTCACTCTCCGCCTCGCCGGGCCCCAGTCGCCAGGGCTCGGGGCCGAGCCGTTGGGCTGGGGATGAGCCCTGAGATCCCGACTGATGCGCTGGGCAGCCTTCAGCATCTTCGGAGCCCAGCGATGCCGGTTCAGCAGCCCCTGCGATCCGGGCACGGAAATGCAGATCCCGGCGACGATCCGGCCACGCACGATCACGGGAACGGCAATCGCGTAGAGCCCGTCGATGTTCTCGCCGTCGCTGGTGGAGAACCCCCGTTTCCGGACCTCCTCCAGCTCGCGCCTCAGCCGGGTCGGGTCCCTGATGGTGTGTGGCGTCAGCGCCGGGAGCCCTTCCACCCGCACGACGGCCTCCAGGAGGGATGGCGGGGAGAACGCGAGGATCAGCTTCCCGATGGCCGTGGCATGAAGCGGGCGCGGCGCGCCGAGCTCGACGTTGACGCGAACGGATTCGGTCCCATCGACCCGGTCGATGTAGATGGCCTTGAGCCCGTTCTGCACGCCGAGATAGACGTTCTCATGGGTCTCGCGAGCGAGCGATTCGAGATGCGGCCGGGCCACCGGGGGCAGCTGCAGGTTCGAGACGATGCGGAACGCGAGCTTGACGAGCTCCGGCCCGATCACGATGCCGGCGCGGTCGTGAGCCCGTTCCACGATCCCCAGCTCCAGAAAGTGCCGGAGGATCAACGACAGGGTGCTCTTCGGGATGTCCAGCCGCTGCGCCAGTGCGGCTGCCGTGATCCCCTGGGGCTGGTCGACGAGCGCGGCCAGCAGAGAAGCGGTTCGCATGTAGCCACGCCCCGGGACGCGAGCACGGCTCTTCACGGCCTCCGGACCTCCGCGCGTCTCTGGATGTTCAACATGTTGAACGTCGAGTTCATGAAGCACTATGGGCGAGGGTGCCGCCGCCGGCCATGCTCCCGATGCATCATTTTCGTCCCGTCAACGCATTAGTTCCGCAGCGACAGGGTGCACCTTGGCGAAGAGCGCGGGGAAGGAGCCGCGCCAGAAATCCCTTGACGCCGAGCGGCGGCGCCGCGGACAATCGCGGCGAGTTTGTCGAGCCCGAGTCGGGAACCTACTTCGAGTCCCACGTCAACCAGGGAGGGCGAGATGAAATACAACGTCAAGACAGCAAGATCTCGATGGGGAACGGCGGCGAAGGATTATGAGATGGGGATCGACTTCCACCGCCTGAGGCAAGAGCGCTTTCAGCGGGCCCAGGCGGCCGTGAAGGCGGCGGGATTAGGGGCCATCCTCTGCTTCGACATGGACAACATCCGGTACATCACGAGCACGACGATCGGAGAGGCGTTCCGGGATTTCTTGGACCACTACTGCATCTGTCCCAGGGAAGGCAAGCCCTTCCTGTTCGACCCTGCCGTGCCCGCGAAGAGGATTTCCTCTCCCTGGATGGAAGAAAGAATGGAGGCCCCGATCACCACATTGAAGGGAGCGCTGCCACCCAAGACAAACCTTCCGCAGGAATTCGCCCGACAGATCAAGAGAGTGCTGACGGACTACGGGGTGGAAAAGGAACCGCTGGGGCTCGATATCTGCGAAATTCCCATGCTCCGGGCCCTCGAGAAGGAGGGAATCACGGTCGTCGATGGAACGCAGGCGATGCTGGACGCCCGGCAGATCAAGACGGCCGACGAGATCGAGCTCCTCAAGCAAGCCTGCTCCCTGGGCGACGCGGTGCACGACCGCTGTGTCCGGGCCATCCGTCCCGGGGTCAAGGAGAGCGATCTCGTCGCCATCGCGAACTTCGAGTTCTTCAGGCTGGGAGCGGACCGCGTGCCGCTCATTCAGGCGGTCACGGGACCCCGGGGACAGCCCCATCCTCACAACCCCTCGGATCGGCTGATCCAGCCGGGAGACATG
>Ga0154566_1079_pt1 | contig 9791 bp, 16 predicted proteins | sample RifGroF2_FD_105709 | JGI IMG/M metagenome (GOLD analysis project Ga0154566, IMG submission 105709) | Candidatus Rokubacteria bacterium GWF2_70_14
TCTCTGCTGTCCAAGTACGTGGGGGAATCGGAGCGAGGAGGGCGCGAGGTCTTCAAGAAGGCCCGTCAGGCCGCGCCATGTATCGCGTTCTTCGACGAGATCGACGCGCTGATCCCCACCCGGAGCGCCGGCGGCTCGGATTCCCATGTGTCGGAGCGGGTTCTTGCCCAGTTCCTCGCCGAGATGGATGGCGTCGAGGAGCTGAAGGGAGTCCTGGTGCTCGGGGCGACGAACCGCCCGGACATGATCGATCCGGCCATCCTCCGGCCCGGTCGGTTCGACGAGGTGGTGGAGATCCCGATGCCGGACGAGCAGGGACGCCGGGAGATCTTCGAGGTTCACCTGCGCGGCAAGCCCCTGGCGCCGGGAATCGACATCGGAAAGCTGGCCGCCCGGGCCGAAGGCCTGAGCGGCGCCGACATCGCCGGGATCTGCCGCCAGGCCGCGCTTGCGGCCGTGCGCCGGGTCGTGGAGGCCGCCGGCGACAACCCGCCCGACGAGGGGGCGCTCCGGATCACGGCCCGGGATATCCGGGCGGCCCTCGACGCGGCCCGGGCGCTCGGAGGGGAAGCGCCGGGCGACGACAGGGAAGCGTGACGCCATGATCCGGGGCATCCCCCCGCGCACGATGTCGGCGGTCTCGCGCGATCTGCGGGTGTGGCGCGCGCGGCGCCGGCCCGCCCGCGGCATCGCGGCCTCCCGGGCTTCGCTTGACGCCAGCCAGCGGGACGGCGCGGGGGCTCAGGTCACCCCCGTGACGAAGCCGCGATCGTGGCGATACCAGACCAGGCCGTCCTTCAAGCGGGTGAGGGGTCCCCTCGTGGATGTCTTCAACGAGGCCGAGGAGGTGCTGATCGTCGTCGACCTGGGAGGGTTCACCCGGGGCGAGATCTCTCTGAGCATGACTCCCGACCACTACATTCTCCAGGCCACGCGGGGGGAGCAGCGGTTCAGCGAGCGGATCGAGCTGCCTCCGAACGTGGACGTGGAGCGCTTTCAGGAGCGCCTGATTAACGGCGTGCTCGAGATCGTCCTTCCCCGGAAGACGGTCCCCGCTCGGCCAACGCGCAGGCGCGCGCCCCGCCGGAGGTGACCCATGGCAAACGCCCCTCCCAACCCCCGACGCACTATCCTCCTGGTGGACGATGAGCCGGAGGTGCTCCACCTCGTCACGCGGATCCTGTCCGCCGAGGGCACCGTGATGATCGAGGCGCGAACCGGGGCCGAGGCGCTGGCGGTCGCGCGGCAGACCCGGCTGGACCTGGTGATCCTGGACATCAAGTTGCCGGACATGAGCGGCACGGAGGTCCTCAGACGCCTCCGGAGGATCGACCCGGGTGTGCCTGTCATCATGGTCACCTCGTACGGGTCGGTCGAAACGGTCCGGACCTCCATGGAGCTTGGCGCCTTCGACTACCTCACGAAGCCCTTCGACAACCGGGAGGTCAGGCGAGTCGCCCGAGAGGCTCTGGCGTCGCGGGCGGGCGGGTCGGTGCCGTCGAGGGCGTGATGTTCGCCACGTACCTCTACTGCCTCGCCCGTTCCGGCGCCCTGGCGGCGATCGACGGCCCGGGCCTGGACGCCGAGCATCCCCTGGATCTGATCCGGTTCAAGGACATCGTGGCGGTGGTCAGCACGGTGAGAGCGGACGATTTCGTCGGGGCGCCGGCCGAGGCGCGAATGAGCGATCTCGCCTGGGTCGGGCCCCGGGCCTGCCGCCACGAAGCGGTGATCGAGCGGGCGATGCGGGTTTCCCCGGTGGTGCCGGCCCGATTCGCCGCCCTCTTCTCATCACGGGAGATCCTGGCGGCGTGGCTCGACGCCCACCACGACGCGATCTCGATCGCCCTCGATCGGTTCGCCGACCACGAGGAATGGGCCGTCAAGGGGACGCTGGACAGACGCAAGGCGGAGGCCCGCTTTCTCGACGCGGCTCTCGCGCGTCAGGGGGGCGCGCTCTCCTCCTCACCGGGGAGGCGTTACTTCGAAGAGCGGAGGATCCAGGCCGGGATCGGCCAGGAGCTCGACGCCTGGCTGAAGGAGGTGAGCGCGGGGATCGCGAGGGCATTGCTCGAGCACGCGGTGGAGCTCCGGGAGCGGGAGGTCGTGTCCGGCGGGGCGCCGGACGAGGCGGGCGCCAGGATTCTGAATTGGGCGTTCCTGGTGCCGCGGGGCAGCGTCGGCGACTTCGGGGCGCAAGTCCAGCGGATCAATGCCGAGCACGCCCTATACGGGCTGGCTCTCGACCTCTCGGGACCGTGGCCTCCGTACAGCTTCTGCCCGTCCCTTGACTCATGACCATGCCGAGACGCGCCAGCTCAGATGTCATCGTAGACCGATCTGCGGTGTTCGACGCCGTAGAGGGTGATCTGTCTCTCTTTGTGGTCAACCCACAAGAGGACGCGATAGTCACCGATCCGGTATTTCTGGATTCCCTTGAGGTCCTTGGGTGGATTCTTGAGGGGAAATCTCAGGGTCTCGGGATGGTGGCTGAGCCACTCGGTCTTTTTGATGATCCTTCTGGCGATGTCACGGTCCAGCCTCTTGAGATTGGTGTCAAACTCAGGGGTCGTCGCTATTCGATACACAGGTCTTTTTTCAGTTCCTTAAGAGGCCGCGTTTTCCCTGAAAGGTGGCTGGCGCGAGCGCTTCGCATCTTGGCAAGGAATTCGGGATTGCTGAGCAGCAGAAAGTCCTCCATCTCATCTTCAAGCTGTTGGAACGCGCGGGTGGCCCGCGAGAGTGTTTTCAGCAAGGACTCGGGAACGGCAATGGTTCTTGACATCTCAAAACCCTCCCTTGGGATAGAGCGCTTTCATCCTAATCTGAGACACAGGCTGTCGTCAAAGGGGATTCCCTGATGACCTGCCTTCTCTACGGGATCGTCTTCTCGCAGTCCGGAGCCCCCGGCTCCGGCCATCCGCCACCGGGACTCCCTCCCGGAGTCGGGGGCGCCCCGGTGAGGCTGATCGTGGAGGGGGGCCTGAGCGCGGCCGTCTCGTGGATCGAGCCCCCTGACCTGACTCCGAACGTCGCGCGGGCTCTGTCGTATGCGGGGGTCGTCGAGGCCCTCCACGCCGACCGGGCGGTTCTCCCGATGCGCTACGGGTGCTTGTTCGAGGAGGAGCGCCAGGTGGTCGAGCTGCTTGCCGTTCACGGCCAGCAGTACGCGGCGGCGCTGCGCGGCCTCGACGGGTGCGTGGAGATGGGGGTGCGCGTCCTGCTCCCCACCGAATCATCCTCGCCCCTTCCCTCCTTCGGCTCGGAGAGCGGGGGGGCGTCGGGCCGCGCCTATCTGACTGCCCGGGCGGCCGGGCACGCGCGAGCGGAAGAGGTTGCCGGCGCCCTGGCCGCCGTGGTCGCGCGGCTGCGCGCGGCGCTGGACGGGCTCGCCGAGAGAACCGAGGCCGGCCGTGGCGCCAGGGCGGCCCCGGGCCTTTCCTCGCTCTATTTCCTGGTCAAGCGAGGGACGGTGGAATCGTTCCGCCGGGCGTTCCAGCGCATCGAGCGCGCGGAACCGGCGAGGCTCCTGCTGAGCGGGCCGTGGCCCCCCTACAACTTCGTTGCCCCGGAGCGGGACGGGAACGGACGTGGCTGATCGTGGACAAGCGCGTGTGACCGCGGAGGATGGCGCCCCGAAGACCGGGCGGTACGAGAAGCTGTACGCGATGCTGTTGGACGCGATGCCCTCCTCGGTGCTCCTGATCGACGCCCAGTTGCGCGTCGTCTCGGCCAATCGGAACTTCCTGGAGAAGGCCCGGCGGTCGGAGTCAGACACCCTCGGTCAGCGGATCGGCGAGGTCTTCCCGCCGCTTCTCGTCGACCACATGGATCTCGAGCGGCGGCTCCGGAGGGCCTTCGAGCGCAACGAGGCGACGCAGGGCAAGCGGATGACATACCGGGCGCCCGGACTGGGCACACGCATCTATTACTACAACCTCGTTCCGGTCGCCCGGGGGAACACCGTCGAGCACGTGATGCTGGTGCTTGAGGACGTGACCGAGCAGCTCCGCCTGGGCGAGGAGGCCCGGCGGGCCGAGCGGCACCTGGCCAGCGTCGTGGAGAGCGCCTCCGACCTCGTGCTCTCCACGGATGTGGACGGGCGGATCCTGACCTGGAACGCGGCGGCCGAGAGGCTGTCCGGCTATTCCGGCGACGAGGTCCGGGGCCGCCTGTTCTCCGAGCATTGCGCCCTGCCGGAGCGGGGCCTCGTGAGCCAGGCGTTCCGGGCAGTCCGGAGGGGGGGAGAGTTGGGGACGGCCGAATGGGACCTGGTCACGAAACCGGGGGCGCTCGTCCCCGTCGCCTGGATGGGATCGGCGATGAAGGACGACGTGGGGCAGGTGGTGGCGATCGTGGTGGTGGGCCGGGATCTCACGGAGCGCCGAAAATTCGAGGCGCAGCTGCTTCAAAGCCAGAAGCTGGCCGCCCTGGGGGTCCTGGCCGGAGGGATCGCCCACGAGATTCGAAACCCTCTGGCCATCAGCTCGTCGGCCGCCCAGTTCCTGCTGGAGGATCCCGACGACCCCGAGTTCCGGAGGGAGTGCGCGGAGAAAGTCCAGGCCGGGATCCAGCGGGCCTCGGTCATCATCGAGAACCTGCTGCGGTTCGCCCGGCCCGGAGCGCGGACCGACATGGAGCCGGTGGACCTCGTGCCCGTGGTCCGGGACGCGGCGGCGCTGGTCGCCAACCAGGCCGGGCTCCAGCAGATCAGGATGGTCGTGGACCTGCCCTCCGAGCCCGTGCGGGTCGACGGGGTGACCAGCATGCTTCAGCAGGTGTTCATGAACCTCATCCTGAACGCCGTGAACGCCATGCCTGAGGGAGGGTTCCTGCGGGTGAGCGTGGAGCGATCGGGCGCCGAGGCGCAGGTTCGGGTGGCCGATACGGGCCACGGCATTCCTGCCGGAGAGATGGGGAATATCTTCGATCCCTTCTACACGACGCGGCCGGTGGGCCAAGGGACAGGGTTGGGACTGTCCATCTGCTATTCCATCGTGAAACAGCATTCGGGAGCCATCGAGGTGGAGAGCGGCGAAGGCCGGGGTTCCGTGTTCACCGTCAGGCTGCCGCTCCTGTGACGGTCGGGGACGCTGTGATCTCGAGCGCCGCGGCCGTCCTCATCGTCGATGACGAGCCGGGCATGTGCTGGGCGCTGGGCCACATCCTGAAAAGGAGCGGTATCGTCTCGGTTGCGGCGACCAGCGGGGAGGAGGCGCTTCGCCTGGTGCAGCGGGAGCGTTTCTATCTGGCTTTCATCGACGCCAAGCTCCCCGACGCGGAGTGGCGCGAGTTGGCCCGGCGAATCCGGGAGGCGAATCCCGGGATCCCGATCGTGCTGGTCTCGGGCTACTTCTACGGCGACGACCCCGAGGTGCTCCAGGCCGCAACGGCGGGAGTCATCAGCGGGTTCCTGAGCAAGCCCTTTCTTCACGACGAGGTCCTGGCCATCGCCCGGGCCGCGCTCGTGCCGTAGCTGAGCGTCTTCAGGGGGTCGGCGGCCCGAGATCATGGCGCGCGTTCCATAGCGCCGGCTCTCAGGGAGGCTGCCGGCGTGGGGTCCACTCACCTACCGCGGTTCCGCAACTTCTCAAGAACACAGCACGGAGAGACGAGGGAGATCCTCCCGTGGCCGTGGCATGGGCTTTGCCCCGAAGAAATACCGGCGTGCCCTGGTGAAGCCGGCGAGGCCGGTCAAGGGCAAGCCCCACTCATCACACGAGGGAGGTGAGAAACAATGGCGAAGGTGCAGAAGTCGACGGACTCGTCCAGCCTGGCGGAAAATGACCTGACACGGCTGGCGTGCGAGATCCAGAGGGCCAGCGGGAGCCTCGAGCACGTGACGGTGGAGATGAGGCGCGCGGTGGCGAGGCTGCGCGGTATCCTCGAGAGCGATGCAGCGGGCCTCCGGGTGGCCTGGCCCGAACCCGCGGGTTCCACCCCCGACTTCGGTGCCTGCAGCAAACCCGAGCTCGATGGAGACCGGCCGGGCCAGGTGGAGCAGCGAGTGGCGTCGCGCCTGGAGCGGCGTACTCCCTAGGCGGTGTCGATGAGGCGCAACGCCCTCGGGATCGCGGCGCTCGCGGCGCTCTGCATCGCGTCCGGCGCCGGTATCGCTGCGCAGGTCACGGCGACCTCGATCACGACAGCGGCGTCCGCACGCGCCGGTCGCGAGGCCCGCATTCTCTCCTGGGTCGTTGAACGCTACCCGGGCGCGACCATCAAGGACTTCCTGTCCTTTCCGGCGGTGTTGCTCGACGCATCAGAGCGTAGTGTGGCCTGAGAAACGCCAAGACGATCAGGGCCAGGGGGTCGCTGCCGGCCATCGCGCCCGAGCCCATCATAGAAGCGGCAGCCGGACGGTGAACACGGAGCCCTGGCCTTCGACGCTCTCCACCTCGATCGCCGACGATGTTGAACGTCCGCACAGGCCTGTGCAAGCCCTTGAGGGCGAGCGACCCGACCTCCTGCGCCTCGGCGAACCCCTCGGCGGCGGTGGCCACGCGTGACGATACCAAGATCTGCCCGTCCGTGGCCTCGCCGCGGAGCCGCGCGGCGAGATTGGTGACGGTCCCGATCGCCCCGTAGTCCCGGCGGCCGCCCACCGTCCTCCCTGCCGTGGGCGGCTCTTCTGCCGACCTGGTGCCGCCGAGCTTCTGGCCGGGCGTCCGGGGGGGTCGAGCGACGAGCAGGTGAGATCGATGAATCGTGTCAATATGTTACGCTCTTTACTTGAGTACTAGCCAAGAAGGCCCAAATGACTATAATGATTAGACAGAACACTGGAGGCCGACATGACTGCTCTGGCCCCTTCCCGGGGACGGATTCTCCTGGTCGACGACGAGCCCGCTGACCGTCACTCCTACGCCCGCCGGCTCGGCGACGCGGGCTTCGAGGTGATCACCGCCCCGGGCGGCGCGGAGGCACTCCAGCTCCTCGCGGGCGGGAGTTTTGACATCGTGCTCAGCGCCATCTCGAGGCCGGCGATGGACGGGCTGGCCCTCCTGCGGCGCATGCGCGAGCATGACTTCGATGTGCCGCTGATACTGATGGCCGATAACCCGGCCACCCGGATGGCGACCCGGGCCGTCCAGCAGGGCGCGTTCCAGTGCCTCGTCAAGCCGGTCGACTCGGCCGCGCTCAATCGGACCGCAGACCGGGCAGTGCGCCTCCACCGCCGCGCCCACAGGCGGCGCGGGGTGCTCGCCGCATTTCGCAATCGCCGAGGCGAGCAGGTCGAGATTCCCTCGTTCACGGCGACGGATGCCAAGAACGAGTTCGGCCGCGTCCTCGAAACGGCCATCCAAAAGGGCGTGGTCGCCATCACGAGGCACGATGCTCCGAAGGCCGTCCTGCTTTCCTTGGACGAATTCAACGCCCTCGTGGGTGCCGCTTCGAGCAAGCTCGACACGCTGAGCGGTGAGTTCGACGCGCTCCTCGCGCGGATGCAGGGACCGAAAGCGCGCGCGGGCATGAAGGCGGCCTTCGCCGCCTCGCCGGCTCAACTGGGGAAGGCTGCGGTAGCGGCTGCGCGCAAGCGTGGCTGATGCCGATCCGGTCCCCTGCATCTACGTTCTCGCCGGGACGAACGGCGCGGGGAAGAGCAGCATCGGCGGCGCGATGTTCCGCCAGGCGGGCGCGGAGTATTTCAACCCCGACGAGGCGGCGCGCCTGATCCAGTCGGCCAATCCCGGCATCAGCCAGGCCGAAGCGAACAGTGCCGCCTGGCACGAGGGCAAGCGTCTGCTGGAACGAGCCATCACCGGCCGATGCACCTTCGCGTTCGAGACGACCCTCGGGGGGAACACGATTCCACGGCTGCTCGCCGAAGCGCTGTCGCTGGGCATCGAGGTCCGCATCTGGTACGCGGGCCTGAGCAGCCCCGAGCTCCACATCGCGCGCGTGCGCGCCCGGGTCGAAAAGGGCGGGCACACCATTCCGGAGGCCGACATCCGCAGGCGTTTCGAAGCGAGCCGGCTCAACCTGATTCGCCTCCAGCCGAAGCTGACCGAGCTTCGCATTTACGACAACAGCGCCGAGTTCGATCCCGATACCGGCCACGTCCCGGCGCCACAGCTCGTCCTTCACATGGAGCGAGGGACGATCGTCAACCCTCGTGACTTGCTCCTGACTCCGCAGTGGGCTAAGCCCATCGTCGCCGCGGCTCTCAAGCTCGCCACGCGCTGACGCGGGCCCCGAGGAGAACGGGGTTGAAGGGCTTGGACAGGTGGAGCAGCTCCAGGGTGACGCCGGGCCGGCGGCGCTCGGCGTGGATCCAGGCGCAGTCGGGCGCCGGGCGCTGCCGCTGCCCGGCGACCTCCGGCCGGCCATGGAGCCGGCCTTCCCAGGCGTCGTCGCTCAGCGGCTGGACCTGAGGCCAGTCCAGCCCGGCCCCCTGGGCCCGGGTGACGACGCTGCTGATCGTGCCCAGCCCGACCCCGAGGCTCTGGGCACGGCCCGGTGGCTGAGCCCCAGGGCCCACTTCTGACGCAGGATTTCACGGATCTGCCGCATGGATAGTCGCTCGGCCGCCATCGCGCCCCTTTCGGCTGCGGGAGCGGACGGCCCGCTGGACCATCCAGCGTCGCCTGCTCAGGCGCCCGCCCCCCGTTCGGGAGCAGAGTCGCCTGTTCACGATCACCGATCTACGTGTTCACCATCCCGACCCCGGCGTTCACCATGAGCGATCCGGGTGTTCACGTTGTCCCGATCTGCGTGTTCACGTTCGACCGATCCGGGCGTTCACGTTCGGCCGGTACGCGCACCAGAGCGTCTCGGCGTCGAGGTCGAAGGTGAAGGCGCAGGCGGCCCGGGCATCCCGGGGCCAGCGGGGCGGAGTCGCGGAAGTCGCCGGGGGCGAGGCCATGGCCGAGGCTGATAGCACCCGGCTTGGGTGTAGTATGAAAGAAGCCATGCAGCGCGCCCTGGAGCAAGTCCGCCGCCTGGAGGAGAGCGTCGGCCGGGCCCTGTCGGCAAGACGACGCTCGGCGCGGCGCTCGCGCGCTCCATCGGCTGCGGCTTCCAGCGCATCCAGTTCACCTCGGACATGCTCCCCTCGGATGTCATCGGCGTCTCGATCTACCAGCCCGACGTGTCCTGGGGCCCGGAGGTGCGTGAACGGGCCTTGACCGAAAACCACCGAAACGGTAGCTTTCAGCACGATGGCGCGAGAACCGTGCAAGCCCCCGATGGGTCGGCGCCCCGACGCTGGCATTTCCAGGCCGAGTCGATCTCCTGCGTGGGTTCTCGTCGCCGATCGGCTGCAAGGCCATGCCATGGCACTGCCGGCTGCGGTGGCGGACGTAGGACTGCCACGAGATGAGGATCGTCCGCGATCACCGGGAGGTGCCGGTCCGCATCACGGACGAGCGGCTGGCCCACGTTCTCGATCACCCGGAGATGGTTGGGCTTGAGGGGGCCATCGAGGAGACTCTACGCAATCCTGAGCGGGTCGTCGTGTCCGTTCCCGACCCGCAAGCCCTGCTGTACTATCGCTTCTATCCAGGGACGCGCGTCGGGGACAAGTACCTCTGCGTCGTGGTCAAGTTCCACCAGGATGCGTTTCTCCTGACCGCCTACCTCACGGACAAGGTGAAACGAGGAGTTCAGCTATGGCCCAGAGACGAGTGAAGATCTGGTACGACCAGGAAGGCGACTACCTGGAGGTGCTCTTCGACGACAAGCTCGGGCACTTCCGTGAGACCTCGAGCGAGCACGTGATGGAGAAGGTGGACGCGGACGGGAATGTCGTGGGCTTCTCCGTCCTGAAGGTCAGTGCCCTGAAGGATGCA
>Ga0154566_1109_pt1 | contig 9760 bp, 10 predicted proteins | sample RifGroF2_FD_105709 | JGI IMG/M metagenome (GOLD analysis project Ga0154566, IMG submission 105709) | Candidatus Rokubacteria bacterium GWF2_70_14
GCAGCCCCACGGTGTGAGCGTGGGCATGCGCTGCGGCTCGACTGCGCGCGCGCCTCGGCTGCCGCCGATGGACCACGCGGGGCTCAGGGGCGGTGCGCTCCGCGCCGCGGGGCGCCCCGCCCGCCACGCCACCCGCTGTCCCGCGCCCTTCGGCTTCGCGACTGATCCGCACTAGGGCGCGGAGCGAAGGGCCCGCCACACCTTCTCGCTCGTGAGCGGCATATCGAGGTCGGTGACGCCGAGGGGCGCGAGGGCGTCCAGCACGGCGCTGACGATGGCCGGAGGCAGGGCGATGCACCCGGCCTCGCCGAGCCCCTTGGCGCCCAGCGGGTTGAGCGGCGAAGGCGTGACGGTTGCCGCGAGCACCGGCTCAGGGAAGTCGCCGAGGCGCGGGACCGCATAGTCCATCAGGCTGCCGGTGAGGAGCTGTCCGTCCTCGTCGTAGACGAGAGCCTCCAGGAGCGCCTGGCCCGCGCCCTGGGCATAGGCCCCGTGGAGCTGGCCTTCGGCCAGGAGCGGATTGACCACCACGCCGGCGTCGTCCACCCAGACGCAGCGGGTGAGGGAGACTTGCCCGGTGTCCGCGTCGATGCGGATCACGGCCACGACCGAGCCGAAGCTCCACGCCTCTCCGCCGCCCTCGAAGAATGCGGTTGCTTCCAGGCCCGGCGGGGCACCACGTAGGCGCCGGGCATGGTGCGGGCCGCGTTCCAGGCCGGAACCCCACCGCTCATGGTCAGCCGGGTGCCGAGCGGGAAGAGGACCCGGGCGCGCAGCCCGAGGATCCTTCCGTCGCCGGACACGGCCAGCTCGGCGTCGATGGAGCCGCCACGCCCCTGCTGGGTGGTCAGGAAGTCCTCGCTGCGGGTGGCCACCCACTTGACCGGGCGGCCCAGGGACAGCGCGAGCCAGGCCACGAGCACATCCTCGGCATAGGGACTGCCCTTGACCCCGAACCCGCCCCCCACCAGCGGGGCGACGACGCGGATCCTCGACTCCGGGAAGCCGATGCAGGCCGCGACGTCAGCGCGGACGCGGAACGGCGCCTGGGTGGAGGCCCAGAGGCGAAGCTCGCCCGTCGCCGGGTCGTGCCAGGCGAGGATGCCGCGAGGCTCCATGGCCATGGCGGAGAGCCGGGGCTGCTGTACCTCGACCCGCACACGATGGGCCGCGGCAGCGAATGCCGCCTGGGTGTCGCCGGCACGCCAGCGATGGGGGAGGACCAGGTTGTCGCCGAGCGCCTCGAAGAGGGCGGGCGCGCCGGGCGCCAGCGCCGCTGCGGCCCCGGCCAAGGGCGGCAGCGGCTCATACTCCACCTCGACTCGCTCGGCGGCATCCCGGGCGAGGGACATGCTCTCGGCCACGACGGCGGCCACAGGCTCGCCGACGCCACGGACGACGTCCCTGGCGAGGAGCGGCGGGAGCGGGACCTTCATGCTGGGTACGATCCGGTTCGGGCGGGGGTGGCCGAGATGGGCGACGTCGGCCCCGGCCACTACCGTGACGACGCCGGGCGCCCCGCGCGCGGCCGCGACGTCCAGCCGCACGATGCGCGCATGCGCATGCGGGCTCCGGACCACGGCGACGTGGAGCGTGCCCGGAAGGCGCACGTCGTCGGTGTAGAGGCCTGCGCCCACGAGCAGCGGGCGGTCCTCGACCCGCCTGAGCGGGCGGCCGACGTGAGGGCCGCTCACCGCTTGATCACGCCCTCCACCTGCTTCGCACCGTGGCCATCGCCTCCTTCGGCGTCACCTTGGCGTCCACCGCTCCGTCCAGCTGCTTCTTGAGGATGATGGCCGGCAGCGCCCAGTGCCGGTCGTAGAGCCACTCGATGCGCGGGATGCCGAGGTAGCCCGAGTAGTGATTGAAGAGGCCGATGCCCGGGTTGAAGATCCACACGTGAAGCCACAACCATACTAGAGCCCTCCCGCCTCCGCAAACCCCCGATGGGCGAGCTGGGTGAGCCGCAGCCGTGAGAGCGAGGCGAGCGGATCTGGGAAGTCCGGCCCGGCGGGCGCCCGCGGCCGGGCCGCGCGACAGCGCTTGACATGGATCGGGGCCGCGCCTAGAGTCGGCCCACATTCCGATCCTGACCGCCCGAAGAGCGCGGGAGACATGATGCCAGTTCATCGGGTTCCGCTGGGTCCTGGCTCCGTCCTCCCGAGACGCCTTGGGCGTCCTCGCGACCCACCGGGCGAGCGCGCCTGCCGCTGCCCTGAGCGCTCCCCAACACTCACTTGCGGAGGAGGACTCCCGTGGCCAAGAAAACGGTGAAGAAAGCGACCAAGCCAGCCACGAAGAAGGCACCGAGCAAAGCCAATCCCAAGGGCCCGAGCGTGGCCGAGGCGATCCACAGGCTCGACGCGGCGTTCACGAAGGCGGTGAGCGCCAAGGACTCCCAGGGCCTCGTGTCGGCGTTCTACGCGCTCGACGCCGTGCTCATGCCGCCGAACCAGCCCGCCATCGTGGGGCGCGAGGGGATCCGCGCCGCGCTCCAAGGCATGATGGACGCGGGCGTGACGGGCCTCAAGCTGGAGACGATCGAGGTCGGCAGCGCGGGTGACCTGGCCTGGGAGCGGGGCAAGTACACGCTGTCCATCTCCCCGCCCGGCGGCACCCCCATCCAGGATGTCGGCAAGTCCCTCGTGGTGTTCCGCCGGCAGCCCAACGGCTCGTGGCGGGCGATCGTGGACATGTACAGCAGCGACCAGCCGGCGCAGTAGACACGCCCACCGGACGAGAGGCCGGGGCGCGGCCGAGGGAATCGCCGCTCCCGGCTGTCTCTGTGCCTCCTCGACCACGGAGCCCCGCGGGCTCCGGAAGAACCCCGCTCCCGCCACCCTCTTGTCTCCCTCGGGCATGGCTGGCGCCGCGGCCGGAGCCGGCGCGGGAGGGATCGCCGCCCCCGCCGTTCTCCGGCCCGCCACGCCCCCCGGCGGCTCGCCGGGGGCGGCGGGCGGGTCCACGAATAGGGCGGGCTACCGAGCCTCGCGGAATGCGGTGAGGGTGTCCCCGTCAGAGCGCGAGGGTCGCGGGAGCGCCGTCTGGCGAGCCGTGTCGCGGTGCTCCGCTCCGGGCGGGGCGAGCGCGCGAGGCTCTCGGCACGGACCCCCGGTCGGGCCCGGAAGCGACCCGCCGCCGGGGGCTGGGGGCCGCGCTCGCGCCGCCCGAGCGAGCGTCGGCGTACAGGCGAGCCAGTCCCGGCGCGACTGCGGCCTCCGCGCTCTGGCAAGGGAGTCACGATATTGCAGGGGACTCGGTGGCGCAGGGCACCAGGGTGGCGGTAGAGTTGGGGAAACGATCGTCATACCAGCGGCCTGCGTGCTCTCCACAATTCGGCACGGCCAGGACGCCCACGGGAGAACGTGAGAGATGCCAGAGAGCGACGTGCTGAGGATCGCCAACTGCAGCGGGTTCTACGGGGACCGCCTCTCCGCCGCGAAGGAGATGGTCGAGGGCGGGCCCATCGACGTGCTCACGGGCGACTACCTGGCCGAGCTCACCATGGCCATCCTCTTCAAGAGCCGACTCAAGAAGCCCGAGACCGGCTACGCGACGACCTTCCTCGCCCAGATGGAGCAGGTGATGGCCACATGCCTCGACCGGGGCATCCGGGTCGTGGCCAATGCGGGCGGGCTGAACCCCGCGGGTCTCGCCCAGGCGCTGGGCGGCGTCGCTGCCAAGCTCGGCCTCAAGCCGCGCATCGCCTACGTGACCGGCGACGACGTGCTCGGGCGCCTCGAGGCCTGGCAGCAGGCGGGCCATCCGCTCGCCCACCTCGACCGGGGCCGGCCGCTCAAGGACCTCAAGGCGCCCGTGGTCACCGCCAATGCCTATCTCGGCGGCTGGGGCATCGCCGAGGCGCTCTCGCGGGGCGCCGACATCGTCATCACCGGACGGGTCACTGACGCCGCGCTGGCGCTGGGGCCGGCGGCGTGGCGCTTCGGCTGGAAGCGGGAGGACTGGGACCGCCTCGCCTCGGCCATCGTGGCCGGGCACATCATCGAGTGCGGCGCCCAGTGCTGCGGGGGCAACTACTCCTTCTTCCAGGAGGTCCCCACCTACGACCGCATCGGCTTCCCCATCGCCGAGATGGCGGCAGACGGCTCCTTCGTCATCACCAAGCACCCTGGCACGGGCGGGCAGGTGTCCGTCGGGACCATCACCGCGCAGTTGCTCTACGAGATCGACTCCCCGCGTTATCTCAACCCGGACGTCACCGCCCGCTTCGACACGATCCAGCTCGCCCAGGAGGGCCCGGACCGCGTGCGTGTGACGGGCGTCAGGGGCGAGCCGCCGCCGGCGACGACCAAGCTCTGCCTGAACTACTTCGGCGGCTACCGCAACAGCCTCACCTTCGTGCTCACGGGGCTCGACGTCGCGGAGAAGGCCAAGCTCATCGAGGACACCTTCTGGAAGATGGTGGGCGGCCGGGAGCGGTTTGCGGAGACGGCCGTGTCGCTGCTCCGTCACGACCGCGAGGATCCGGAGACGAACGAGACCGCGCTGGCGCACCTCAAGATCACCGTGAAGGATCCGGACGCGGCGAAGGTCGGGCGCGCCTTCAGCAACAAGGCCATCGAGATGGCGCTGGCCCACTACCCCGGCTTCCACATGACGGCGCCGCCGAGCGAGGAGACGGCCTACGCGGTGTACTGGCCCGCCGTGATCCCCGCCCCCCTCATCGAGCAGGAGGTGCACCTGGACGGGGAGACGGTTCGGATCCCGCCCGTGCTGCCGCCAGCCGATGCGCCGGAGGTGCGCCTGCCGGTCCCCGCGCTGCCCCCCGCGCCGACAGGCCCTACCACGCGCGTGCCGCTGGGGCGCGTGGCGGGCGCGCGCTCGGGCGACAAGGGCGGCAACGCCAACGTGGGCGTGTGGGCGCGGGATCCGCGGGCCTATGCGTGGCTGCTCGAGACGCTCACGGCCGACAGGATCCGGGCCCTCATGCCCGAGGCCCGCGGGCTCGTCGTCGAGCGCCACCCGCTGCCCAATCTCCTCGCCATCAACTTCGTGATCGAGGGGCTGCTCGGCGAAGGGGTGTCGGGGTCCACGCGGAGCGATCCCCAGGCCAAGGGGCTCGGCGAGTATCTGCGCGCCAAGCTCGTGGAGGTTCCCGAGACCCTGCTCGGATGAAGCTCGTCTGCTGGAACGTCAACGGCATCCGCGCGGTGTGGAAGAAGGGCTTCCGGGACTTCCTCGACGCCGAGCAGCCGGACATCCTGTGCGTGCAGGAGACCAAGATCCAGCACGACCAGCTCACGGAGGCCTTGCGGAGCCCGGCCGGCTACCGCTCCTACTGGAACGCGGCGGAGAAGAAGGGGTACAGCGGCACCGCGACCTTCACGCGTGAGGAGCCCGCGCGCGTCGCCACCGAGTTCGGCTCGCCGGTGCTCGACGCCGAGGGGCGCATCGTCCACACGGAGTTCCCCGACTTCCACCTCTTCAATGTCTACTTCCCCAACAGCGCCATGGGGCCCGAGCGGCTTCGCCACAAGCTCAGCTTCTACGACGAGTTCCTCCGGCTCGCGGAGTCGCTGCGGCGGAGCGGCAAGGGAATCGTGGTCTGCGGTGACGTCAACACGGCGCACGAGGAGATCGATCTGGCCCGCCCGAAGGAGAACGCGACCAGTCCGGGCTTCCTGCCCGTGGAGCGCCAGTGGGTGAGGCGCCTGCTCGCCCACGGCTACGTGGACACCTTCCGGCTCTTCACGCGCGAGCCCGGGCACTACACCTGGTGGGATCTGAAGAGCGGCGCGCGGGCGCGCAACGTGGGCTGGCGCATCGACTACTTCTTCGTCTCCGAGGAGCTGCGCCCTCGTGTCCGCGCGGCCGGCATCCTCCCGCACGTGCTGGGCTCGGACCACTGCCCGATCACGCTCACGCTCGGGTGAGGGACCCCGTGCTATGCTCCCGGGCGTGTCTCGATCGGCCGACATCGCCATCATCGGCGCCGGCATCGTCGGGCTCGCCACCGCCGTCGCCCTGAGCGAGCGGCACCCCCGCGCGCGGCTCGTGGTGCTGGACAAGGAGCCGCGCGTCGCGGCCCACCAGACCGGGCACAACAGCGGCGTCATCCACTCCGGCATCTACTACAAGCCCGGCTCCCACAAGGCCCGGCTCTGCGTGGATGGGGCGCGGCTCATGACCGAGTTCTGCGACGCCCGCGGCATAGCCTACGAGCGCTGCGGCAAGGTCATCGTGGCCACGGACGAGACGGAGGTGCCGCGCCTCGAGGCGCTCCACGAGCGCGGGACGGCCAATGGCGTGCCGGGGCTGCGGCTCCTGTCGGGGGACGAGGTGCGCGAGCACGAGCCGCATTGCCGCGCCGTGCGCGGGCTGCTGTCGCCCGCCACGGGGATCGTGGACTACGGCCAGGTCGCCGAGGCCATGGCCAAGCTGGTCGTGGAGCGCGGCGGGGGGATCCTCACGGGAGCGCGCGTCACGGCCATCCCGCGCGCCGGCGCAGAGCGCATCCTCGAGACCACCGCCGGGCCCGTCGGGGCCCGCCACCTCATCAACTGCGCCGGCCTCCACTCGGACGCGGTGGCGCGCCTCATGGGCCTCCGCCCCGAGGTGCAGATCATCCCGTTCCGCGGCGAGTACTACGTGATCCGCCCGGCGCGGCGCTTCCTGGTGCGCAACCTGATCTACCCCGTGCCGGACCCGGCGTTCCCGTTCCTCGGGTTGCACTTCACCCGCACCATCCACGGCGAGATGGAGGCCGGGCCCAACGCGGTGCTGGCCTTCGCCCGAGAGGGCTACCGGCTGGCCACCGTCCGGCCGGGCGAGATGCTCGGCACCTTGGCCTATCCGGGGTTCTGGAACATCGTGCGGCGCCACTGGCGCATGGGCAGCTACGAGATGTGGCGCTCGCTGTCCAAGGCGGCCTTCGTCCGCTCGCTCCAGCGCCTGGTGCCCGAGATCCGCCCCGGCGACATCGAGCGGGGCGGGGCCGGCGTGCGGGCCCAGGCCGTGGCGCCGGACGGGGCGCTCGTGGACGACTTCACGATCACGGTGGCGGAGGGCGCCATCCACGTGCTCAACGCGCCCTCGCCTGCCGCCACCGCGTCGCTGGCCATCGGCCGGCACATCGCCGGCCTGGCCGCGGAGCACTTCGGGCTGTAGGAGGCGGCCGAACAGGGCCCACCTGCTTCGTTGGCGCCCTCGGCCGCACGCTCAACGTGGCTCGCTCACGCTCGCCCGGATCTCCGGATCCGCTCACCTCGCCTCCGGCTCGGCTCGCCAAGCGGAGTACGCCTCGCGTGCGGCCGTCGGGCGCCGCCTCGCATCTGGACCCTTTTCGGCCGCCTGCCGGGATCTGGGAGGTTTGCAGGCGTCAGGGCTGGGGGGCGCGGGCTTCGGCTGCGCGCGCGCGATCCTCCGCGGCGCGAGCGCGGTCCTCGGCCTCCAGCATGCGCGTGGCGAGCTGGCGGATCAGCGCGAGCGCCAGCGCCGGGTTCGAGCGCACCAGGTGCTCCAGGCGGTTGGCCGGAATGAGCATGAGCGTCACCGGCCCGGCCGCCACGGCGTCGGCCGAGCGCGGCGCATTGCGGAAGAGCGCCAGCTCGCCGAGCAGGTCGCCCTTGCCGATGACCCGGAGCACGCGGTGCTCCTCGCCGAAGCGCCGCCGGATCTCCACCTTGCCCTCGTGCACCATGAAGGCCTCGCCGCTGGCGCTGTCCCCCTCGCGGAAGATGAAGTCCCCGGGCTTGAACGTCCTGGTCGGCACATCCCCGATCTGACGGCTCATGCCTTGCCCTCGTGGTATAAAATAGCCCGCAGTGGCCCCCATGGTACGCCGATTCGCCCTCCCCGCGGCAGTCATCCTGGCCCTCGCGGCTGGCGCGCCCGGACCGCTGAGCGCCCGGACGAGCGTCACGGTGCAGGAGGCGTTGCTGCGCGCCAAGCCCGCCGTCGTGCTCGTGATCGCCGAGGTGTCCGCGGAAGTCACGCTCGACTGCGGCGCCGGCCCCACCACCGTGACGCCGCCGGTGTTCCGCGAGACCGGCACCGGGTGGTTCGTGGACGGCCGGGGGTGGATCATCACCAACGGGCATGTGGTGCAGCCCGCGCACACGCCGCCCCGCTGGCTCGTGAATCAGCAGGCCCAGCGTGCGGTGACGACGGCATGCCTGCCGAAGGTGCTGCAGCGCCAGGGCATCATCCCGGGCGAGCGTCCCGATGTCGAGGACGCGGTCAAGCGCCGGTTGCTGGACCAGGTGCTGCCGACGACGAAGGTGAAGCTCAACCCGCAGGTGTCGGTGGTCATCTCGAGCGGCGCGCGCTTCAAGGCCGAGGTGAAGAAGTACAGCCCGCCGGTGAGCAACGAGCCCGGCGTCATGTCGGGACGGGATCTGGCGCTCCTCCTGATCCCCGGCGCGGAGTTCCCCGTGCTTCCCCTGGCCGACTCCAAGGTAGGGCGGATCGGCGACCCCATCCACATTCTCGGCTTCCCCGGCGTGGTGCTCTCCCACGAGCTCCTGAACCAGTCGGCCAGCGTCGAGGCCTCGGTGACCAACGGCGCCGTGTCCGGGTTCAAGCAGGACGTGACCAACCAGCCGGTGATCCAGACCGACGCGCCCGCGGCCTGGGGCAACTCGGGCGGGCCCGCGGTGGACCAGAAGGGCGCCGTGCTGGGCGTGCTCACCTTCGTGTCGCTGGCGCCGGGGCCGGAGGGCTCCATCGTCCAGGGCTTCAACTTCGTCATCCCCTCGGACGCGGTCCGCGAGTTCGTCAAGGACACCGAGGTGAAGATCGAGGGGAAGAGCAAGTTCACGGACGCCTGGTTCAGCGGGCTCCGGGAGTTCTTCAGCGAGGACTGGAAGGCCGCCGCGCGGTACTTCGAGGCGGCGGACAAGCTGGTGCCGAACCTGCCCGACGTCAAGCGGGTCCTGGGAGAGACGCGCGAGAACATCAAGAACCCGCCGCCGCGGCCCTTCCCGTGGTTCTGGGTGGCGGTGGGGGTCACGCTGCTGAGCGGCGCGGGCTACGGCGGCCAGTTCGGGCTGCGCTGGCACAGGAACCGCTACCGGATCCAGCCCTCGGAGGTGATCCGGATGCTCGAGGCGGGCAAGGCGCCGATCGTGCTCGACGTGCGCAGGACGGAGGTGTACGACGCCCTGCCGCTCAAGATCCCGAACTCGGTGCGGCTCGCTCCCGAGGAATTGGCGAGCGGCGTGGGCGGGCTCGAGCTCGACACCACGCGCCCGGTGGTCGCCTACTGCACCTGACCCGACGAGGCCACGAGCGCCCGTGTGGCGCGCGATCTCAGGAAGCTCGGGTTCAGGGACGTCCGCATCCTCAAGGGCGGCCTCGGGGCCTGGACCAACGCGGGGCTTCCCATCGAGACCCGCTCGGACATCTCCGCCGTGGGGCTCGAGCTCTACAAGGCGCTCGCCGGCGGCAACGTCTGAGGCCCGGCCGGAAACGAAAGCGGGGAGGCCCGTTCCCGAGCCTCCCCGAAGCATCCCCCCGAAACGCCCAACGGCGTTTGGGGCCCACTACGTCATGCCGGGCCCCGCAGGGCGACCGGCGGCGGGCTAAAAAGCCCGTCCTCAGGTAGTTGGGTCTTCCTGGCGACCCCAGCTTCCGCCTCTCCCAGCCGTCGCGCAAGCCCCCAGTGGCCTCGGTGCGTCAGCCTCGCTGCGTCAACGGGCTACGAGCAGCCGGTCGTGGTGCCGCAGGTGATGCACTTGAGGCAGGTGCCGTTCCGCACCATGGTGAACTGGCCGCAGTCCCCGCAGGGATCGCCCTCGTA
>Ga0154566_1132_pt4 | contig 9104 bp, 6 predicted proteins | sample RifGroF2_FD_105709 | JGI IMG/M metagenome (GOLD analysis project Ga0154566, IMG submission 105709) | Candidatus Rokubacteria bacterium GWF2_70_14
ATCATCCGGACATCGAGAGCCGCGGCCTTGTCCCTCCACACCATCACCGGGTTCAAGTCCAGCTCCTGGATCTCCGGCGTCTCCACCATCAACCGCGAGACCGACAGCAGGATATCAGCAATCGCCTCGACGTCCGCGGGAGGCGCTCCTCGCAGGCCGCGGAGGAGCGCGCTCCCGCGGATCTCCCCGATCATGTCCATGGCATCCTCGCGGCCGATCGGGGCGAGCCGAATGGCAACGTCCCCCAGGGCCTCGACCCACACGCCGCCGAGCCCGAAGAGCACGAGAGGGCCGAATGCCGGATCACGCTTGGCCCCGATGATCACCTCGTGACCGCCTCGACGCATGCGCTGCACCCCGACCCCCTGCACCTCGGCCCCGGGCAACCCGGCGCGCGCCGTGTCGATGATCCTCCGGAAGCCGGCGTGAACGTCCTCGCGGGTGGCAAGGTCGAGCAGCACGCCCCCCACATCGGTCTTGTGGGAGATCTGGGGAGAGACGAGCTTCAGGACCACGGGATATCCCAGGCGGTCGGCGATCGCCTCGGCTTCCTCGGGACTCGTCGCCAGGGAGATCTCCTCCACCGGAATCCCGCGATCCGCCAGGACGGCGCTCACGTGGAGCGCTGATGGGGTGCCCTCGAGCCCTCCGAGGACCGCGGGGAGCCCGCGGCGCCGGACCTCCGCGCCGACTCCGGGTCCGGCAAATGCCTTCGCCCGGTCGCGCCCGCGCCAGAAGGCGCGCTGCAGGGCCAGGGCCTCGATCGATTCCGTCATGCTCCAGAAGATGGGGAAGTCCACCGTCCCGAGCAGAGGCTCGACGGCACGCCGGCCGGCGAAGAAGCTCAGCGCCACGGGCTTGCCGAGCGCGTCGGACAACACCTGGATGCGCCGGACGATCTCGTCCACCTGGAAGCCGCCCTGGAGCCCCCCGGCAGAGGCCGGCGAAGGCAGGCAGAAGGCCGCGCCATGGATCTCCGGCAGCGAGAGCGCCGCCTCCAACGCCTCCAGCATCACGAAGACGTCGCGGATGACGCCCAGGTCCATGGGATTGCCGAGGTGGATCACCCCGCCGCGCCCGCGCGCCTCGAGCCCTCGCAGCAGATCCGGTGGAAGGAGCGGCAGCGTCAGCCCGTGACGGGCGCAGGCGTCCGCCGCGAGGACGTTGATCCCCCCGGACATGCAGGCCACCACCACGCTCTCGCCCCGGAGCGGCCGCAGCGCGAACGCCTTCGCGGCGACGATGAACTGCTCGAGGTCGCGCACGCGGAGGATGCCGGCCTGGCGGAACGCCGCGTCCACCACCCGCTCATCGTTGGCCAGCGCGGCCGTGTGGGAGCGCGCGATCCGGGCGCTCGACTGGCTCACGTTCGCCTTGAGCGCCACGACGGGCTTGGGGCTCCGGGCGGCGGCCTCCACGAGGGCGCGGCCGCGGCGAATGCCTTCGAGATAGAGGAAGATCACGCGGGTGTCGGGATCGTCCGCGAGCGCGGTCACCAGATCGGCCTCATCCACGTCCAGGGTATTCCCCTCGCTGACCAGGATCTGCACCCCCTGGCGCTCCTCCGAGAAGAGATCGGCAAGATACAGCATCACGCCGCCGCTCTGGGAGACGAGGCTGTGGGGGCCCTGCACGAAGTCACGCCGCGCCAGCAGCGGGAACGGCAGGCACAGGCCGGTCTTCAGGTTCATCACGCCGATGCAGTTGGGGCCCATCAGCCGGAATCCGTGGCGACGGGCCACCGCGAGCATCTCCGCCTCCACCACCCCGCGGGTCGCCTCGTACTCGCTGAACCCCCCGCTGGAGATGACGACGCCACGCACGCCGGCGCGCCCGCAGTCCTCCAGCGCCGGGAGGATCTGGCCGGCCGGCACCAGGATCACGGCCAGATCCACCGGCTGCGGCGCCGCACTCACCGACGGGAGGATGGGCCTCCCGGCGACCTCCCCGCCCTTCGGGCCCACGGGAATCACCTCCCCCTGGAACCCGAATTCGATAAGATTCAGGACGATGTTCCGCCCCAGGTTCTTCGGCGACGGGCTCACTCCGACGACCGCCACGCTGCGTGGCGCGAGAAACGGCTCGACTCCCCTCACGGTCCCACCTCCGTCGGCGTTGCCATCCTGCCCAGTACATCCGTGGACCTGCTCGAGCGGGGCTACCTCCGCGCGGCGGGCCGGCAGGACCGGGATCAGATCACCCGCTCACTCCAGGGAATGGACCGGCGGCTCGCTCGCCTCGAGCGCCGCCTGGCAGAGGTCTTGCGGGATGGGCGAGACGGAGGGCGGTGACCGCGGCCCCGCGAGCGCCGTCCGCCCTCACCCCGCCTCGTCTTCCGACTCGACGACGATCAGCAGGTCGCCGCCATCGACCTGCTGGCCCACCTCCACGCGCACCTCCGCCACACGGCCGGCGGCGACGGCGGTGACGTGATGCTCCATCTTCATGGCCTCCAGCGTGACGAGCGTCTGGCCGGGGATGACCCGATCGCCCGGGGCGACGCTGACGGCCACCACGCGGCCCGGCATGGGCGCTGTGTGGGCGCCGCGCACCTGCTCGTGGACGGGCAGCGGGAAGCGCGGGATCTCGACGAGGCGGACCTCGCCGGCTCCTCCCTGGACCCACCAGTGGTCGCCGTGGGCGAGAAGCCGGAGCCGGCGCTTGACGCCGTCCACCTCGAGATCGGCGGTGGCGTCCCAGGCGGGGGCGCCGTCAGCGCCGCCGGGCATGCTCACGACCTCGAGCCGCGCCCGGCCGCCCTGCCCCAGGCACTCCCAGGCGAAGGCGCCGTCGCGCTCCCGCTGGTAGCGGACGAGCACCTCGACCTGCCCATGGTGATAGCGCGCCTCCTGCATGGCGCTTGGATTGTTGCGCCAGCCGGAGGGCGTCGTGCGGAGCACGCGCGCGCCCGCGCGCCGCCGGGCCTGGTCGCCGAGCCCTGCGGCCAGCGCCGCCCAGCGGAGCTCGGCCTCGCCGGGCTCGCGGCGCCGCGGCGGGCGGTGGCGCTCGATGAAGTCGGTGGTGGTGTCGCCGGCGAGGAAGGCCTCGTGGCGCAGCACGCCCACCAGGAAGTCGCGGTTGGTGGTGACGCCGTGCAGCCGCAGCCGCTCGAGCACCGTGGCGAGCCTGAGCGCCGCCTCCGTGCGGGTTGCCGCGTGGACGATGACCTTGGCGAGCATCGGGTCGAAGTGCACGGACACCTCGCTGCCGGCCTCGACGCCCGAGTCGAAGCGCGCGCCGAGCCCCGCCGGCTCCTCCCAGGCGAGCAGGCGCCCGGCCGCGGGCAGGAAGTCATGGGCCGGATCCTCGGCGTACAGCCGCACCTCGATGGCGTGCCCCTGGACGCCGATCTCCTCCTGCTTGTGCTCGAGCCGCTCCCCCTGCGCGATGCGGAGCTGCTCGCGGACGAGATCAAGGCCGGTGATCGCCTCGGTCACGGGATGCTCGACCTGGAGCCGCGTGTTGACTTCCAGGAAGAAGAAGCGCCCCCGCGCGTCGAGGACGAACTCGACGGTGCCGGCGCTCTCGTAGCCCATGGCGCGCCCGGCGGCCACGGCGGCCTGGCAGATCTGCTCCCGCACCGCGGGGGTGAGCGCGGGAGAGGGCGCCTCCTCGACGATCTTCTGGTGCCGGCGCTGGATGGAGCACTCGCGCTCGAAGCAGTGGATCACCTGGCCGTGGCGGTCGCCGAGGATCTGGACCTCGACGTGGCGGATCCCCTCCAGGAACGGCTCGAGGAAGACCCGCTCGTCGCCGAAGGCGCCCTGGGCCTCGCGGCGCGCGCTCTCGACGGCCGCGATGAGATCCTCGGCGCGCCTCACGACGCGCATCCCGCGGCCGCCTCCGCCTGCCGCGGCCTTGACGAGGAGCGGGTACTCGAGGCCTGCCGCGGCCGCCTGCGCCGCTTGCGCCGGGCTTTCCACGGCAACGGCGGGGAGCGTCGGCACGCCGGCCTTGGCCATCAGGGTCTTCGCGGCAAGCTTGTCGCCCATGGCCCGGATGGTCTCCGGGCGCGGCCCGACCCAGACAAGCCCGGCCTTGATCACGGCCTCGGCAAACGCCCCGTTCTCCGAGAGGAAGCCGTAGCCCGGGTGGACGCAGTCGGCCCCCGCGCGCTGGGCCGCGGCGATGAGCTTGTCGGCATCGAGGTAGGTCTCGGCGGCGGTGGTCCCGCCCAGCGCGATGGCCTCGTCGGCCTCCGTCACGAAAGGCGCATGGGCGTCGGGATCGGCGTAGACGGCGACGGTGGCGAGACCCATCCCCCGCGCGCTGCGGATGATTCGCCGCGCGATCTCGGCGCGATTCGCGATGAGGAGTCGGCTCAGGCGTGGCATCGCGTCACATCCTGAAGACGCCGAAGCCCGCGGCGCCGCGGACCTCGGCGTTGTGGCAGACGCTGAGCGCGACGCCGAGCGCCGTGCGCGTGTCCCGCGGGTCGATGATGCCGTCGTCCCAGATCCTGGCCGTGGCGAAGAGCGCGCTCGACTCGCTTTCGATCCGCTCCTCCACGGCGCGCCTCACCATGGCGTCCTGGGCTTCGTCGTACGGGCGCCCCGCGCCCTCGGCCGCCTGGCGCTGGACGATGGACATGACCCCCGCGAGCTGGGTCGGGCCCATGACCGCGATCTTGTGGCTGGGCCAGGTGAAGACGAAGCGCGGGTCGTAGGCGCGCCCGCTCATGCCGTAGTTGCCGGCGCCATAGGAGGCGCCGATCATCACGGTCAGATGCGGCACCTTGGAGTTGGTCACGGCATTGATCATCTTGGCCCCGTCCTTGATGATGCCCCCGCGCTCGTAGGCGCGGCCCACCATGTAGCCGGTGATGTTCTGCAGAAAGACGAGCGGCATGTCGTGCTGGTTGGCGAGCTGGATGAACTGCGCGGCCTTCTCGGACTCCTCGGAGAAGAGCACACCGTTGTTGGCGAGGAGCCCCACCGGGTAGCCGTGGATGGAGGCCCACGCGGTCACCAGCGTCCGCCCGTAGAGCGGCTTGAACTCCTCGATCCGCGAGCCGTCCACCACGCGGGCGATGATCTCCCGCATGTCGAAGGCCTCGCGGAGATCCACCGAGGCGATGCCGAGGAGCTCCTCCGCGTCGTGGAGCGGCGGGTCCGCCGGCAGGGACGGCCCCGGCCCGTGCTTTCGCCAGTTGAGGTGGGCGACGATCCCGCGCGCGATGCGGATGGCGTCGGCCTCGTCGGCGGCGAGGTAGTCGGCGAGCCCCGATTCCTTTGCGTGCATCTCGGCGCCGCCCAGCTCCTCGTCGGTGGACTCCTCGCCGGTGGCCATCTTGACCAGCGGCGGGCCGGCCAGGAACACCTTGGAGCGCTCCTTGATGAAGATGGTGTAGTCGGACATCCCGGGGACATAGGCGCCGCCCGCGGTGCAGGAGCCGAAGACGAGCGAGAGCGTCGGGATGCGCTCCGCCGACAGCCGCGTGATCTCGAAGAAGGTGCGCCCGCCGGGCACGAAGATCTCCGCCTGGGTCGGCAGGTCGGCGCCCCCCGACTCGGTGAGCTGGATCACCGGCAGGCGGTTCGCGCGCGCGACCTCGAAGGCGCGGAGCGTCTTCTTCACCGTGTACGGGTTCAGGGACCCGCCCCGCACGGTGGGGTCATTGCCCATGATGAGGCACTCCACGTCCGAGACCACGCCGATGCCGCTGACCATGGCGGCGCCGACGGCGAAGTCCGTCCCCCAGGCGGCCAGCGGGGAGAGCTCGAGGAAGGGGCTGTCCCGATCCACGAGGAGATCGATGCGCTCCCGGACCAGGAGCTTGCCGCGCTGGCGGTGGCGCGCGACGTAGCGCTCGCCGCCGCCGCCGCGCGCCAGCGCGAGCTGGCGGTCGATCTCCTCGAGCCGCTCCAGCATCGCGGCCCGGTTCCGGCGGAAGCGCTCGCTCCCGCGGTCCAGTGATGTCGCGTAGACCTGCATCCCTGCCTCCTCTAGTCCCCTGGTGACTCGGCCCCCGCTTCAGCGCGGAACGCCGCGAGCTGAGCGGGGTTGTTGACCGCGAGCTTGTCGTCCACCGCGGCAGCGACATGGGCCAGGACGCGCAGCCGCCACGGCCCGCCGTCGGCATCGCCCTGGCGGATCCGCTCGGAGAGGGCGTGATTGGCCTCGAGCACCGCCCGCCGCAGCGCCGCCGCGTCCTCGGGCGGGGACGCCGGTGGCTGGCCGAGCAGGTCGCGCAGCGCCGCGTGCTCCGCGCGCAGGCGCTCTTCCTCACCCGGGGCCTCGCGCTCCACGATGCGCAGCACGTTGACCGCGATCTGCAGATGGTAGCGAAGCCGCGGGTCCGTCACGGTCGGCAGCAGATCCTGAGCGAGGAAATCGCGCGCGGCCTGCAGCGCCTCGGGGATGGTAGGCCGGTCCTGCATCGCGCTTAGCGATCCCGGAGCAGGCGCATCAGCTCCCACTCCACCTCGGCGCAGTGGCGGCCGATGCTCGCCAGCTCCAGGCTCCGCTCGCGGCCCGAGAGGTGGCGATGCGCCTGCGAGAGGGTGATCACGGCCCAGCGGACATTGGCGAAGACGTCCCAGTAATGCGCGGCCTCCCTGTCGAATCGCCGGCCGCCCTGCGCGGCGTAGGCGTCGAGAAAGCGCTGCCGCGTCCCCAGCGCCGGCGCCCCGGGGCGATCCACGCTGCGCCAGAATCGCATGCAGGCCCAACCGACGTCCTCCCCGGGATCGCCCAGGTGCGCCAGCTCCCAGTCGAGCACCGCGCGCAGGCCGTCGTGTGGGTCGACGACAAGGTTGCCGAGGCGGTAGTCGCCGTGAACGACGACGAGACGCTCGCACGGGGGCATCTGCCGGCTCAGCCAGCGGAGCCCCAGCTCGAGCGCCGGATGGGGCTCGCCAAGCGCCCGGAGCGAGGCCTCGACCTCGCCGACCTGGAAGGCGATGGGGGTCTGAGCCGGAGCCGGTCCCGGCAGCCCGTCGAGCGTGTCGGCCCGGACGGCGTGCATCCGCGCCAGGGCCCCCGCCATCTGATCGAGGAGGCGCGGGCGCACGGCGGCGTAGGCGGGATCGGCGAGGAGCCGGCGCGCGACGGTCTCCCCCTCCACACGCTCCATGAGGATGCCGGGCTTGAGCCCGTGGGGCGCGCCCTCGGGGATGCACCAGTAGGCCCGAGGCGCGGGGACGCCGGCCGCGTGCATGGCCGCGATGACGCGCAGCTCGTCGTCGCGGGGGACGCGCGAGTAGAGGATCTGGGCGCCGCAGTCCGCGAGGAGGACGAGGCGGTGGAGTCCCGCCCAGGCGCCTCCCGCGATCTCCACGTCGAGCGCCCAGGCTTCCCGCATGGTGCCGCCGGGAAGCCGCCAGAGCGCGCGGAGCGCCGCCGGGTGGCGGGCCTCGTCGGCGATGAAGGCCTCGAGCGCAGGCCGCAGCGACTCCTCCGCAGTGGCGGGGGCCGCTTCGAGACTCACCGCGTCGCCCGCGTCGCCGCGCGGCTCCTGCTCACGGCCAACGGCGGATCTCGTGCTCGGCGATCTTGGCCTTGTGGACCTCGTCCGCTCCGTCGCCCAGTCGCAGGATGCGCGCGTACCGCCACATGGCGGCCAGCGGCACGTCGTCGGTGACACCCAGCGCCCCGTGGATCTGGATGGCGCGGTCCACCACGCGGCAGGCGGTCTGGGCGCAGATCACCTTGGCCATGGAGATGTGCGGCCACGCCTCCTTCTTCCCCATGGTGTCCATGGCCCAGGAGGCCTGGAGCATCATGAGGCGCGCGGCGTTCACCTCGATCCTGGAGGTGGCGATCATGTCCTGGACCATCTGCTTCTCGCCGAGCGCCCCGCCCACCACCATGCGCGTCCGCGCCCGGCGGGCCATCATCTCCACCGCGCGATCGGCCATGCCCACGGCCCGCATGCAGTGGTGGATGCGGCCGGGCCCGAGCCGCGCCTGCGCCACGGCGAAGCCCTCGCCCTCCCCGCCGAGCAAGGCGCTCCGCGGGACCCGCACCCCCTCGAAGGCGACCTCGCACTCGCCGGGACCGCTCACGTGGCCGAATACCGGCATCGCCCGCACCACCGTGAGCCCCGGCGTGTCCATCGGCACCACGAGGAGGCTCACCCGCTTGTGGCGGGAGGCCGCCGGATCGGTCACGGCCATGACGAGGAACACGCGCGCGTGCATGGCGCCCGTGGTGAACCACTTCCGCCCGGTGATGACATAGTCGCCGCCGTCCCGGACGGCGCGTGTCTGCAGCTGGGTGGGGTCTGAGCCCGGCGTCATGGGCTCGGTCATCGAGAAGCCGCTGCGGATCTTGCCCTCGAGCAGCGGCTCGAGCCACTGCGCCGTCTGCTCGGGCGTGCCGTACTGCGCCAGGATCTCCATGTTGCCGGTGTCCGGCGCCGAGCAGTTGAAGACCTCGGAGGCCCAGAGGACACGCCCCATGATGGCCGCCAGCGGCGCGTACTCGAGGTTGCTGAGGCCGGGGCCGTGGGCGCGATCGGGCAGGAAGAGGTTCCAGAGCCCGGCGCCGCGGGCCACCGCTTTCAGCTCCTCGAGGATCGCGGGGCGGTGGTGGCGGTCACCCGAGCCCTCGATGGCCTCGTAGTAGGCGCGCTCGCTCGGGGAGACCCAGCGCTCCATGAACTCGGTGATCTGCTTCGAGAGGGTCGTGGCTCTCGCAGTGGGCGTCAAGTCCATGGATTGCTCCTCAGCCTTTGTGTTCCGTGCCCTTGGTGAGGCGCTGGCGGAGGGCGGTGAGCCGGCGCTTGTGCTCGTCGCCGCGGAAGGCGAAGCTCTGCAGGTACGCCTCGTACTCGAGCGCGGTGTCGAGGTCCACGTGCATCCCGCGGCGCAGGGCGAGCTTGGTGAGCTTGTTGGCGCGCTGCGGGCCGGCCGCGATGCGGTCGGCCAGCCCGAGCGCCACCTCCGGCAGCTCGGCCGCCGGCACCACCTCGGCGAAGAGCCCCAGCGCGAGCCCCTCCTGCGCCGTCACGCTCCGCCCCGCGAGGAGGAAGTGGCTGGCGCGCATGGGGCCCACGAGCCGCGGCAGAAGCCACGCGCACCCCACGTCCGCCCCCGAGAGCCCGACCCGCTCGAAGACGAAGTCGTAGCGGGCGGTCTCGGAGGCCACGGCGATGTCGCAGG
>Ga0154566_1159_pt2 | contig 8887 bp, 10 predicted proteins | sample RifGroF2_FD_105709 | JGI IMG/M metagenome (GOLD analysis project Ga0154566, IMG submission 105709) | Candidatus Rokubacteria bacterium GWF2_70_14
GATCGAGCCGCTGCAGCGCAGCGGAGGATTCGAGTTTGTGGACGACATTTTCGGCGGGGCGATCCCTCGCAACTTCATCCCGTCCGTGGAGAAGGGCGTCCGCGACTGCATGAAGCGGGGCATCATGGCCGGCTACCCGGTGGTGGACGTCAAGGTCACGCTCTACGACGGCTCCTACCACGACGTGGACTCCTCGGACATGGCCTTCCAGATCGCCGCGTCCATTGGGCTCCAGAAGGGGTTCATGGAGGCGCACCCGATCCTGCTGGAGCCCATCATGAACGTCGAGGTCACCGCGCCCGCGGACCATGCGGGCGACGTCATCGGCGACCTGAACGGGCGGCGCGGGCGGATCGTCGGCATGGAGCCCGACGGCGAGATCGTGGCCGTGCGCGCCCAGGTGCCCATGGCGGAGATGCTCACCTACGAGTCGACCCTGCGCTCCATGACGGGCGGGCGCGGGGCCTACTCCATGGAGCCCTCCCACTACGAGGAGGTGCCGGCCCACACCGCCGAGAAGGTGGTGGCCGCGGCCAAGGCCGAGAGGGACAAGGTCCATTGACCCTTCCTTCGTGACGCATGTCGAGTGCACGGTCTGCGGGCGGCGGCACGAGGCCGGCCATCTCCTCACCGTCTGCGCGGGCTGCGGCCAGATGCTCGCCGTCCGCTACGACCTGCCCCGCGTCGCCGCCTCGGTCACCAAGGATGCGCTCCGGCAGCGTCCACCCGGGATGTACCGCTTCCGCGAGCTCTTGCCCCTCGATCCGGCGGAGGAGCCCGTGGATCTCGGCGAGGGGGGCACGGCGCTTCTCCCGCTGCCGAGACTCGCCGCCCATCTCGGCATGCGGCACCTGTGGGCCAAGGACGAGGGACAGAACCCGACCGGCTCCTTCAAGGCCCGCGGCCTCGGCATGGCCGTGACCAAGGCGCGCTCGCTGGGCGTGAAGGGGCTCATGATCCCCTCCGCCGGCAACGCGGGCGGCGCGGCGGCGGTGTACGGCGCCCGCGCCGGGATGCCGGTCGTCGTGGTCGTGCCGCGCGGCACGCCGGAGGCGGCCGTGGCCGAGGCCGTGCTCGCCGGCGCCCATGTCTTCACGGTTGACGGCTCCATCGCCACCGCCGGCAAGCTCACCGCCCAGGTGGCGCCCCGCCTCGGCTGGTTCGATCTCGCCACGCTCAAGGAGCCCTACCGCCTCGAGGGCAAGAAGACCATGGGTCTCGAGCTCGCCGAGCAGATGGGCTGGGAGACGCCCGACTACCTCATGTACCCGACCGGCGGCGGCACCGGGCTCGTCGGGATCTGGAAGGCCTACGAGGAGCTCGCGGCCATGGGGTGGGTCAAGACGCCGCAGCCCCGCTTCGTCGCCGTGCAGGCCGAGGGGTGCGCTCCGGTGGTGAAGGCGTGGAACGAGAAGGCCGAGACGACCACGCCCTGGGAGAACCCGGTCACCCACGCGGCGGGGCTCAGGGTCCCCGGTCCCTTCGCGGGACGCCAGATGCTCCGCATCCTCAGGGAGACGGACGGCTGCGCCCAGGCTGTGAGCGAGGGTGAGATCGTGGAAGCCCAGCGACTCCTGGCCCGGACCGAGGGGATCTGGACGGCTCCGGAGGCCGCGGCGGCGCTGGCCGCCCTGATCCGGCTCCGCGACCGGCGCGACGTCGAGCCGGGCGACCGCGTGGTGATGATCCTCACGGGTTGCGGCATCAAGTGCGCCCCTCCGCCGCTGCCAGCGCCCGTCCACCTCCAGGGGAGCGACGAGGAGATCCTGGCCCGCGTCCGGCAGGCCCTCGGCGCCTGACGCCGAGCGCAAGAACATTCCCTCTTGACAGGCGCCCGGACCCCCGGCTAGTCTCCCCATACTCCAGTTGCGAAACATCGCAACTCTCGACGGGAGGAGCCGATGCCGCGTCAGACCGAGCAGCGCCTTTTCGAGTTGCAGGCCGAGATGGCCAAGGTCCTGGCCAACCCCATCCGTCTGCGGATCCTCAATCGTATCGGCGCCGGCGAGGTGCCCTACGGTGCGCTGCTGCACGACCTGGGGGTCTCGAAGGCCAACCTCTCCCAGCACCTGGCCATCCTCCGCAAGGGGGGCGTCGTCGCGGTTCGCCGGGACGGCGTGCACGTCCACTACCGGCTCACGCACCCGGAGATCAAGGACCTCTGCTCGGCCATGCGCGGGATCCTCGCCAAGCACCTCGCGGAGCACGCACGACAGGGCCGGCTGCTGAGGCGCCTGGCGGTGTGAGGGGACGAGCCATGAGTGAGATCCAGATCGCGGCCACACTGGACTGCCGGGGGCTCACGTGCCCGATGCCGGTGATCAAGCTGTCCAAGGCCATCAGGACCATCGAGAAGGGCGCGGTGCTGGAGATGCTGGCGACCGATCCCGGGTCCGTCCCGGACCTCGATGCCTTCCAGAAGCAGACCGGGCACGCCGTGATCGAGCAGTCCCAGGCCGACGGGGTCTTCCGGTTTCTCGTGAAGCGAACGAAATAGGAGAGCAACCCGGATGAGCGACGACGAGGTCAAGCGGATCCTGTACGTCCAGACCAGCGGCGTCGAATCCCCCGCCAGGAGCGCCACCGTCTTCTTCCTCGCCGCCTCGGCCGCGGCCATGGACGTGGAGGTGGGCATCTACTTCACCCAGACCGGGCCGACCCTCCTGCAGCGGGGCACGCCCGAGACGCTCCGCGTCAAGCAGGGAGGCGCGACCCTGTCGCACTTCATGGACCAGGCCCGGGATCTCGGGGTCCGCTTCTACGTGTGCCAGCCGAGCCTCGACCTCAACGACCTCAAGATGGGGGACCTCATCGACGGGGTCGAGATGATCGGCGGCGCCGCCTTCAATAACATGGCCCTCGAGTACGACCGCGTCATCTGCTTCTGAAATGATTGGCGAGGCGCAGCCGCGAGGCGAGCCGAGCGGACATGAAAATCCCCCGAGCGGAGCGAGGAGGCGAGGCGCAGCCGCGAGAGCGAGCCGAGCGGGTAAGTGACTGAACGAGCGCAGTTGGCGTCACAGGTTCCGGACTCCGAGAAGGAACGTCTGTTCAACGAGGTCAAGGCCGACCTCCGCTTCGGGGACTATCTCTACGGCTGCTACGAGTGCGGGATCTGCGTGGCCGTCTGTCCCTCCGCGCGCTTCTACGACTTCAGCCCGCGGCGTATCGCCCAGGCGGTGGCGCGCGAGGACGTGGAGCTCGTCTGGGAGCAGATGAACGGGGAGGTCTGGGAGTGCTCCCAGTGCTTCTCCTGCCTGCTCTGCCCGCGCGGGAACAACCCCGGCGGCATCATCACGATCATGCGCGAGGTGGCGGTGAAGAACGGGCTGCACAGCGCCCAGCAGGCCCTCGAAGGCTACACTCGTATCATCTACAAGATCATGTCCACGGGCACTCAGGTCTCGCCTGACATGATCCGCCCTGAGGCCTTTCCCGACTGGGGGCCCACGGCCAAGGAGACGGCGGACAACCTCGAGGTGTGGCGCCGGGCCATGCCGCCCGACACCATGCACACGACCTCCGCCTCCTGGGAGGTGGACGACAAGACGCTCACCGAGCTCTACCTCATCTGGCACCTCTCCGGGGTGCTCGACATGATCAAGGCCCTGGACGAAAGCCTCCACATGATCCTGGTAGACGTGATGGAGGAGAAGCTTGAGGAAGCGGGCTACCCGCTCTCCTAGCCGCTGAAAGGAGCATGGCCATGGCGATCCCGATCAACCTGCCGGTGGTCCAGCCGGGCACCCAGGCGCGGAAGGGCAACTTCGCCCGGCGCCCGGAGGACGCGCCGGAGAATCTCCGCGAGAGGACCCTCGAGCTCGGGGCCAAGGGCGAGTGGGTCGTCCACCGGGTGCCGGAGCCCTGCGTGGAAGTGCCCACGCGCTCCAACGGGATCAAGCGGGTGCCGCTCCAGCACACCTGGCATCACAAGAGCTGCGGCCAGTGCGGCCACATCCCCGGCTACTCCACCTCCATCTTCTGGCTCCACCGCAAGCTCGGCCTCGAGTACAACGACCCGCGGGATCAGACCTCGTGCACGGCCTGGAACTACTACGCTTCGGCCACCTCCAACCAGGCCGCCCAGGCCGCCGTCGCCATGCGCAACTTCGCCGCCGCCTACGAGACCGGCTACTTCCCGCAAATCCACTGTGCGACCTCCTACGGCCACTACAAGGAGGTGCGCGCCGAGATGGTGCACCACAAGGAGCTGCGCGAGCAGGTGCGCGGCATCCTCGCCAAGATGGGCAAGCCGCTCGTGATGCCGGAAGAGATCGTGCACTACAGCGAGTGGGTGTACGCGGTCCGGCACGAGATCGCCAAGCGGAAGGTGCTCGACCTGAGCCAGATCACGGTGACCGTCCACCCGGCCTGCCACTACTACAAGCTGGTCCAGGAGGACGCCATCTACGATCCGGACGTCTACGGCGGCCAGCGCACGGCGGTGGTCACCGCGGTGGCCCAGGCTCTCGGCGCCACGGTGGGGGATTACTCCACCTGGTTCGACTGCTGCGGGTTCGGTTTCCGCCACATCCTGGTCCAGCGCGACTTCAGCCGCTCCTTCGCCGTCCAGCGGAAGATCGAGGCCATGCGGGACGAGGTGAATCCCGACGTGACGCTCACCCACGACACGGGGTGCGTGACCACCCTCGACAAGAGCCAGTTCGCCGCCCAGGCGCATCAGGGCGTCAAGGCCGCCATCCCGGTGCTGTCGGAAGCCCAGTTCGCGGCGCTTGGCATGGGTGCGCATCCCTACCGCGTCTGCCAGCTCCACTGGCATGCCGCCGACTACCGTCCCTTGCTCGAGAAGATGGGCATCGACTGGCGGGAGCGCTGGCGCGAGTTCGAGGACGACGTCGAGCGACTCAAGGCCAACCCCGGGAGCTTCCTGACCTGGGAAGATGCGGACGGGGAGTGGGCCGTTCCCGCAGCGCACCCCGATCACGTCAAGCACGGAGGCCGCTAGCATGTCGAGTGACACCCTGCTGATCATCGGCGGCGGCCCCGCCGGGCTCGAGGCCGCCCGCGGCGCGGCGGATCTCGGCTGCAAGACCATCCTCGTCGAGCGCCTGTCGCGGCTCGGGGGCACGCCGATCTCGGCGAACTACGCGGCGCTCACCCACGGCATGAGAGACGCCTCAGAGGTGATGGGGGAGATGATTGCCGCGGTGGACGGCGACCCGCTCGTGGACATCCGGCTCAACACCTCGGTGACGGCCTGCAGCGGGGCGGCCGGCGACTTCAGCGTGACGCTCACGCGGGGTGGGACGGACGAGACGGTGAGCGTCGGGGCCGTCATCGTGGCCACCGGCTTCGAGCACTTCGACCCGGGCCGGGCCAACCAGCAGTACGGCTACTACATGTACGACGACGTGCTCACGCTCCAGGACGCCGAGAAGATGCTGAAGGAGAAGAACTTCGTCCGGCCGTCCACGGGCAAGCCGCCCGAGCGCGTCTGCTTCATCCAGTGCGTCGGCTCCCGGGACCGCCGAATCGGCAACGAGTACTGCTCCAAGGTGTGCTGCGGCGTGGCCTCCAAGCAGGCCATCGAGATCCGCCAGCTCCTGCCCAATTGCCGCGTCTTCATCTTCTACATCGACATGCGGATGTACGGCTATTGGGAAAACGAGATCTACTGGCCCGCCCAGGAGAAGTACAAGGTCAGCTATATCAAGGGCGTGATCTCCGAGATCGTCATGAAGGGCGACCGCCTCATGATCCGGGGCGAGGACACGACGATGAACCGGCCCATGGAAGTGCCCATGGACATCGTGATCCTGTCGAACGGCATGGAGCCCTCCGGCGGCACCAAGGCTATCGCCACGACCCTCGGGCTCAGGCAGAACACGTACGGCTTCATCAACGTGGCCCACGACACCCTTGACCCCGTCTCGACGTCCGTGCCCGGCGTCTTCGTTGCCGGCGCGGCAGCCGGGCCCAAGGATCTCGACGACACAATGGGCATGGCGGGCGCCGCCACCATGAAGGCCGTGGGCGCCATCCGGCGCATGGCTCGCGGCGCCGCGATCAAGGCATGACGGGGCCGGTCGTTGACACGGCCAGCGCCCAGGAGTTCATGCGCGAGGCGCTCGCCAGGATCACGCCCTCTGAGCTCGACGCCATCGCCGATGAGCTCGAGGTCAAGCACCGGCGCTTCCGCGCCCTCCTGGGGCCTGAGCGCGGCCAGCCGCCGAGCGAAGAAGAGCTGAGGGCGCTGCTCCGGAGCGTCTTCGCCACGCGGCGCCGGGTCAAAGGGCTGGCCGAGCAGGTGGGCCTGGAGCCCCTGGCCGCGGCGGTCCGGGATCTCGTGGCGGCAGATGGGCCGGTGGAGCAGCGCTTCCAGGACTTTGTGGACCGGCTCGCGCCCGTGTCGGAGACGATCCGCTACGATCTCGCGAGCGAGTGCCTGCATTACACGGACCCCGCGCGCTACTGGCTGTGGACGCGCTGGGTGTGGGACCCGGCCACCCGCACGGGCGCGCTGCCGCTCGTGACGATGCAGGAGTTCGATCTGGACGGGGGGAGCGCGGGGGGCACCTACCTGCGGGTGGGCGAGGCCATGGCCTTCGTCCATGAGACGGGACAGGCGGCAGGGTTCACGCGCATCGGGAGCGGCGGCTTCGGGGTGGACGTGTATCTCGCCTGCGTGTACGCGGTGTACATCTTCACGGCCGTCCGGCTGCGGTTGACGCAGGAGTTCAACCGGGTGATCCCGCCGCTGCCTGAGCTGTGCCGGCGTCTCCTCGGCGTCCACAAGATGGAGGTGTGACGGTGGCCTACGGACGTCAGGGCCCGAGGATCAAGGAAAAGGAGCACGCCCTGGTCGAGGGGATCGACCTTCCGGGGCACTGGAACCGGATGTTCGAGACCCGCGTGATCACCGACTACGACCCGGGGACGCTCGACGAGATCACCGCGCTGCCGGGCGGCGAATCGCTGGGCTGGTGCTACCAGTGCGCCAAGTGCGTGGGCGTCTGCCCGGTGGACATCGTGGGCGACTACGGCCCGCGAAAGATCCACCGGGACGTGCTCCGCGGCATCTCGCTGCTGGACGATCCCAACCTCTGGCTCTGCACCACGTGCAGCAACTGCCTCCGCGTCTGCCCCAAGGAAGTGGACATGATCCAGATCATGCCGGCGGCGCGCGAGGCCGCCATCAATGCCGGCAAGGACATCCCCGCCGAGCTGCAGAAGGTCTTCGAGGCCGCCGACCGCTACGGTAACCCCATGGGAGAGAACCCCCGGAAGCGCGCGGACTGGGTCAAGCAGGCGGGGGTGCCCGTGCCGATCATGGCCCAGGTGAAGCGGCCCGTGGACGTGCTCTGGTACGTGGGCTCCTACCCCTCGTATCACCCGCGGGGCATGGACGCGGCCCGGGCCCTGGCGCGCATCTTCCACGCCCTCGGCGTGGACTTCGCCATCCTGGGCGTGGAGGAGAAGGAAGACGGAGACTCCATCCGGCTCGCGGGCGAGACGGGGCTCTTCGAGAAGCTGGCCGAGGCCAACATCAAGACCTTCGCCAGGTACCCGTTCACGCGCCTGGTGGTCTTCGGCCCCCACGAGCTCAACGCCTTCAAGAACGAGTACCCGAAGCTCGGCGGCGAGTACGCGGTGCAGCACTACACGCAATTCCTGGTCGAGCACCTGGACCGGCTCAAGGCGCTGATGGTGCACCCGGTGGATCGGGTCGTCACCTACCATGACCCCTGCTATCTCTCCCGCCACAACGGCGAGTACGAGGCGCCGCGCACGCTCCTGCGCGCTATCCCCGGCCTCACGCTCGTCGAGATGCCGCGCAACCGCGAGAACGGCTACTGCTGCGGCGGCGGCGGGGGCGGCATGTGGCTCGACGGCTTCTCGCGCGATCACACGACGATGCGCCTCTCCGACAAGCGGGTGATGGAGGCGGCGGAGACCGGCGCCCGGACGCTCTCGATCTGCTGCCCCTACGAGGTCTCACGGTTCGAGGACGCCGTGAAGGCGACGGGCAACGACGGCCGGCTGGACGTCCAGGACATCGCCGAGCTCGTGGACAAGGCGATGGGCGGGGGAGCCGGCTGATGCGTGGCGTGCTGCGGGAGCAGTACGAGCTTCTGTTCGGGCGCGCCTGGTCGGTCTGGGCCGCGGCGCTGCTCGTCGGCACGCTCAACGTCTTCGTCTTCGCCTACGACCGCCCGTGGACGGCCTCCGACGGCGCGCGGAACTGGGGGGACTGGCTCCTCGTGGGGCTCGGTGTCCTGGAGCGCCCGGACCTGATTGCCCCGTGGCTCTACTCCGGCTCGATCCTGAACCTGGGCGCGCTGGCCGGCGCGCTGGCGGCGGCCCTGCTCTCCCGCGAGTTCGCGATCCGCGTGGCGCCTCCCGGCGAGCTTCTGAAGGGCGGCGTGGGCGGGCTTCTCATGGGCATGGGAGCGGTGCTGGCCTTCGGCTGCAACCTGGGCGGCTTCTTCAGCGCCACGAGCGCGCTCTCGCTGTCCGGGCTCGCCATGATGCTCGGGCTGGGCGTGGGGACCTACGCGGGGCTCCGCTACCTCCTCTGGGAGGTCGAGCGCTGGCCGGCGCTCTCGCGCGGGAAGACCTACACGTTCGCCGGCCCGGGGCCGGAAGGGCGTGGCGCCCAGCCGTGCGTCGGGGCCGTGCTGCTCCTCCTCCTGGTGCTGGGGCTCCCGTACGTGTACAGCCGATCGGGGTATGTGCCCCAGGCGGGATTCCTCCTGTTCGGCGTCGCCTTCGGTGTGATCCTCCAGCGCTCCCGGTTCTGCCTCGTCCGCGCCTTCCGCGAGCCATTCCTCACCGGGGAGGGGGATCACACGCGGGCGGCCGCGCTGGCGCTCGTCGTGAGCGCCATCGGCTTCACCATCCTCAAGTTCACCGATCTCAAGGGCAC
>Ga0154566_1002_pt1 | contig 8733 bp, 8 predicted proteins | sample RifGroF2_FD_105709 | JGI IMG/M metagenome (GOLD analysis project Ga0154566, IMG submission 105709) | Candidatus Rokubacteria bacterium GWF2_70_14
GGAGGAGGTCCAGGGCCGTAGCCTCCGCGGTGGAGACCCGCATGGTCCCGGTGACGGTCTTCACCTGGATCACGGGCGTCCGCTCGAGGCGGGCCTTGGCGATGAAGCGGAGGCGATTGCGCCCGACGGCAACCGGCCGTTGCGGGCGGGCTGTCACCACCTGGAACTCCTGTGGAGCCTGGTGGGATGCGCCGTGCTGCGCGGCCGCCGTGAGGACGCCCACGTAGTAGGGCGCCTCGAGCGCGCGCATGAGGTCGTCGATGAACCAGGTCGCCGGCGGCGCCCCCGCCGCCCTGTGCTCTATCGGCACGATCACGCAGAAGCCGCGGCGCGGGCTGACGAGCCGGTGCTTGCGCGCGAGGAGGCGGGCCGCCTTCTTGAAGCTCTCGGGAGCGATCCCGAGAGCCGCCATGGCTTCGGCGCGCTGGAACGTGTAGCGGCCCCGGCCCTGAAGAGCGTCAATGAACTCCTCGAGCCGGCGAGGCCGATCAGGAACTGCCGTGGGACCGGAAAGGGAAGCCATGGCCCCCCGTATGATAGCGATATCGCCCGCCAAAAGGGATGGTTTGTTTCCCTTTTCGTGATTACTGTCGTCGGGCGATCACTCCTAAGATACTGAATTAATGAGCTTGATGGCAGACGTGCAGGCCCGGGGCTCGCCATGGCTTGGCCCTGCTCACGTCTCCCGCCCGGGCCGGTACTGCCGCTCCGACATCCCGAAGGTCCACGCCACCGCCTGCCTCGCCCGCCGCATCCGCGCCGGCACGCGCAGGAAGTAGCGCCGCACCGACCCGTCGGGCTCCGGCGTGGCGTTCGTCACGTGGACCAGGACGAGCGGCCATTCCACCGGCAGCTCGATCCGGTACAGCGTGCCGGCCTCATCGGCATGGACGGGGCGGGCGCCGGATTCGAGGATGAAGCGCGCGTAGCCCATCCGCTCGAGCATGACACTCCGCATTTCGCTGTTTGTCTCCGCGAGGACCTCGGCCACCGTGATCGTGTCCGGCCTGAGGATGAGGCGCTCCGGCACCTCGCGACCGTGCCAGGCATACACGCCCCAGCCGTCGGGGTACTCGATGGCCGGGCCGTCGTCGGCGTGCAGCCGGGTGCGGGCGTCCAGTTGGAGCCGGCCCGGGCGTTCGCTCAAGATCGCGGCACCCCGGTACGGCCACCACCAGCCGCAGGTCTCGGCCAGGCGGATCATGGCCTCGCGCGCCGGGGTGGTGGCGCCGAGCCGCGTCCGGAGGCACTCCTCGATCGCCAGCCTGCCGGCGGCCAGCTGGCCCGCCTGGAAATGGTCGTGGGGCAGCAAGAAATGCCGATAAATCGCCCGGCCCAGAAACGACAGGACGTCCTGCATCTGGGACCCGCGCAGGTCCCTGTACATCCGCACCAGCCGCTCCGTCAGTCGCGCGCCGGCCTCGGCGCCGAACCTCGGCCCCAGCTCCGAGCGGATCTGGCCCCAGTCCTCGGGCGTGAATCCCCAGACGGCCCCCACGGGAAACCCCGGCGGCCGGGGCGCCCAGGTGTGGCGGCGCAGCGGCTCCCAGTCATCCGCCGCGCCGGGTCCCGCCATCCCCTGCCGGATCGCCGCCATCACCTCGCCCGCAGCCGCGTCCATGTCGCGCGCCCACTCGGCGGCCCGGACCTGCGCCGGCATCCACGGCCTCGGCAACTGCGCTGTGGCATCGGCTGGCTCCTGGGCTCCTGGGCTGTGGCATCGGCTGGCTCCTGGGCCGGCCGGCCGGTGTCCGAGTCTGGCTGTTACGTCAAGTTGCCCCGATGGGGCCCCGATGAGGCCCGGCCCCCGAACATCCCTGATGTTGGCGACGCCCCTGATGTTGGCTACGCTCCCGGGACGTCGAGCAGACACACAGGGTCCTGTGGGGCCTCGGACGATGGTCGCCAGCGCACACAGCCGGTGCGGAGCCGGGTGATCTCGTCGGCGCGGAGGCCACTGAAGAGCCACGTCACCGCGAGGGCGCGCACGAGTTCGATGGGATAGCAGTAGCCGCCCCGAGCGCTGGGCACGAGATCGGCCGGCTCGAGATGGAGGCCGGCCCAGAGCAGCTTCGCCCACACGTCGTCGGCGATCACGCGCGGGGCGGGGCCGATCAGCGCTTTGACAGAACGCGGGGTGGCGAGGACCCGGGTCGGATCGAAGCGGCGAGGGATCCATCCCCACTCCTGCGCGTCGCGAAAGAAGAGCAGGCTGTGTTTCCCGTGTCCGGCCGTACGCCGGAGGTCGTCGAGGAGCGCGGGGGAGAGATCGTGGAGACGGGGGCCGACGAGCACGCCGGCCACGCGTGCCACGGTGTCTGCCACGCGCGCGGGGCCAAACACTTTCTCGGCCAAGGCAAGGTCAAGATGAGCAACTACCCCCTCAAGCGGTCGCGGCCCAGGAAGAGTCGCGTTACGTAAATGGCATTGAGGCTGACGATCCCCGCCGCCTGCTAGAGGAGCGACTCGACGAAGGACTGGACGCGCACGTTGAGCTGCTCGATCGAGCTCGGCGTCGCCTCGGCCTCGATCTTGAGGTGGGGCAGCTTCCACCGGTCGAAGCGCTCCTTCAGCGTGGCGTACTCGAAGGCGTACGCGTCGCAGTAGAGCTGGATGACATAGATCAGTCCCTGGGCCGAGGCCCGCTCCATCGCCTCTCTGATCCAGACGGCCCGGTCCTCGAGGGGGAAGCTCCCGGGCGCCGGCACCTTGCGCAGATACCCCCTGGCCAGGGCCCGGAACGGATCCCCGTCCGTCGGGACCTCGGTGGACCCGTACCGCGCGTTGTGGGGGAAGTCGTCCGTCACGACGGTGGCGCCGTACTTCTCGGCCATCCGGATCGTCTCCAACGCCATGGGCATGTTGAGCGCCGAGAGCATGAGCTTCGGGTCGGACCGCGGCGCCCCCGGGGGCAGCGAGGCGAGCAGCTCCCGCATCAGGGCGTTGTGCTCTTCCACGGGGCTCGTCAGCGTGGCGGCGAAGACGTACACGGCGTCCTCGGCCGAGATGCCAGCCGTCGGACGGGCTGCGTAGAATCGGCGGAACAGGGAACGGTTCTCGTTGAACAGCGCGATCGACTCGCGGAGCCCGTCGTCGGTGACCGGGTGGCCCGACACCGCGCCCAGCTCGGCCGCGAGACGTTTCAACTCGTTCGTGAAGTAGGTGACCGCCCCCTCGTCGTCCTTCGCCGGGGTGCGGACGAGCCAGTGGTTCGGGAATGCCCGCTGGTGCACCCAGATGTCCAGGAGGTGCCGGTTGGTGTCACAGACGGTGGCCACCATGACCCCGTCGACGTAGTCGAGGACGCCCGAGGCGATCTGGCCGGTGAGGTTCTTGCTCATGCCGCAGAGATAGGGCAGGAGCTCCCCCTTCGCCTCGTACCGCGAATCCCGGTCCTCGACGAGCTGGACGGGGACCATCCCCGCCGCGTGCACGAGCTCCTTCGGGGTGAGCCCGTAGAACGAGGCGATGATCTTCCGTCCCTGCCGCTTGAGGGCTCGCGCCCGGTCGTGTCGCTGCTCGAACAGCTCCCTGAACCGGGCGATCACGCCTGTCCTCCCCGCCGCGTCCTCCCTTCGAGGATCTCGATGAACCCGTCCACCCGCATCCGGGCGTCGTCCCAGCTGAATCCCTCGGGATCGGCCTGGTCGCCCTCGAAGATCAGGACCGGCAGCCCGTGGCGCTCCTGGATGAGCTGGACCAGCTCCTGCTGGCCGATGGACTGGGGCCGACAGCTGCGGTTCGAGAACATGACGACGCCGTCCACCGCGTAGTCCCGGATGGCCTGGTCGAAGTACTCGAAGCGCGTCGCGATCGGCTTGTTGGTGTAGACATTCGTGTACTTCTCGGCCAGCGTGTGGAAGGGCCGGTCGAGATCCAGCCGGCCCGTGCTGGTCTTGTTGCCCCAGTTGAGCGAGGTGTAGGGCTCCCACACGAAGCTGGCGCCCTTCTCCTCGAAGTAATTGATGAGCTGCAGGTGATGCCAGATGGGGATGCCGTTCCAGATCAGGCGGTACTTCTCGCCCCCCTGCGCCGGCGTCTTGCCCTCCTTCACATCCTCGAGGCATTGGTGATAGAGCGCCTCGTAGAAGTCCGCCGTGTCCCGCTCGCCCAGCGCGATGACCAGCGGCAAGACCTGGCCGGCCAGTGCCCGGAAGCTCATGGGCGACGGGCGATGCCGGCGGAGTTCCATCATCTTCTTCCAGTAGTGGCCGGCGCGGTCGGAGTCCGCCAGCGCCTCCCGGAGCCGGTCCATGTCGAGGCGGCAGGCGGTGTGGCGCTCGACGAACGCCACCATGTCCCGGACCTGGCTCTCGTAGTAGTCGATGTACTCGGGCGCGCCGGGGTCGTCGGTGACCGGCATGTCCATGTAGAACGTGGGCAGCGTGAAGTGGTCCTCGAGGTAGGCCCACCACGTGGCATGGAGACAGCACATGTTCACGTCCGTCACCGCGATGGTCGGCCGCGGAATGGGGCCGAAGGCGGTCTGGCTGGTCCAGCAGATGCCCAGCCCGGACCGTGTGTAGGAGCAGATGGCGTTGGAGAGCCCGCGGGTTCTCGACTCGTCGAAGAACGGCCCCGCCTTGCCGATGCCCGCGGAGATCGCGGCCAGGCTCTCGGGGTAAATGGGGTACACGCCCATGGCGTGCATGACCTCGTTGGGAATCCCCGCGCTCGCCACGCAGATGGGCTGTCCGGACTCGGCGGCCGCGAGCAGCTTTCGGTGCGACGCGCCGGCGGTCACCTTCTTCTGGACGGTCTTCAGGTCCACTTCGCCCATGGCCCCCCTCCCCTGATCGACGGCGTGATCAGACCCGCCGAGCGCCCGGGAGCATAGCAGAATCAGCGTCTCGTCGTGGCGGTTCTTGCCGCGCGCGCTCCGTCCGCCCAACCCTGTCGGCATGCAACAGGCCATGGAACACGGCGACGTGAAGACCGCCCGGGAGATCAGCGACCGCATGGTCCCCCTGACCAAGGCGATCTACCAGGCCCTGATCTCCAGCGGGGTTCTGACGGGATGACGAGCCGCGAGCCGGGATAGCCGAGCGGGAACCCCGTCACGGCCGCGCCGGCGGCCGTGACGGGGGGAGGCCGGCGGGGCATGTCGAGTCAGCGGCCCCACACGTCCACCTCCTCCGGCTGCGCCTCGGGCGACACCATCCGCACGTACCTCTCGATCTCCGCGAGGTGGTGGCGCAGCGCGTCCTCCCCGATCCCTTTCGGCGCGTACGTGACAAACATCACGCGATGCGTGTCGGGCGTGATCCGTGTGCGGCGGTCGGGTCCATGGATCACCGAGGAAACGACGGCCTGCGCGTCGGCCATGTACATGTCGTTGGGCTTGAGGGTGTGCGGCTGGCCAGTGATCCCAGTGTAGGTCTCATCGCCACGCGCCGCGGCGATGGTGAGTGGCGGCACGATCGCGTCGAGGTCATGTCCCGCTGTCAGGAGCTGGGTATCCAGCTCGGCCATGAACATCGCCTGGACGAGCGCCGTCCCGCTCGCGATGGGCTTCCGCTTCACGGCGACGGAATCAAGCTGCAGCAGCACGTGGTAGGACTGGCCGAATGCGCGGTAGAAGGCGGTGTACGCCCGGATCGTCTCCAGCTCGCTCAGCTGCGCGCGGGACCACCCGGCGAACCGCGCGTGAAGCGACGCTTCGAGCGCCTCCCGCCGGGCATCCAGGAGGTCGTGGCGCGCGGGGTTGCGCACGTTTTGGAGTGCGAGCACACCGACGCGGGCATCCGGGTGGACAGCGCGCCACGAGTCCGCCACGACGACGCCCATCAGTTCCCGCCCCCGGCGCCCTGACCACACACGCGCCGCCCGGCGGGGAGGAACGGGGCCACGCGGGTCAGGGTCTCGTGGTGCCCGCGATGCGGCTGGCCATCTTCCGGCGGGCGGGCCAGTCGACCGTCCGCTGCAGGACGACCTTCTGGGCCTGGGGCGAGCCGGCGCCGTGCATGCACTCGACGATCGGCGTGGCCCCGGTCATGTTCTCGATGAGGCGGCCGAGCCGGAGCCGATCCTCCGCCGGGACGTCGGGCCGCGTCTGGTAGAACTTGCGCACGAACCGGGCGACGCGCGGGTTGTCCAGCTCGCGCTCCGACACCATCGTGGCGAGGAACCCGCCCGCGATGTCCTGCGCGAGCCGCGTCACCTCGGGGTAGTAGCGCGCGGTGTTGAACTTGGCGCTGTTCGCGAGCAGCGGCTCGACGATCACGGTGCCGCAGGCGAGGGTCGAGCACTCGTAGCTGCACGCGATGGCGCCCGAGTACATCGTCTCGACGAGGTGGGCCATCTCCGCGAGCTTGTCGCGCACGTGCGCGGCCTTGGCCGTGCCCTGGATGTCGGCGAGGGCGGCGGTGGCGCCGACCAGGACGTCGAGGTTGCCGCTCTTGCAGCCGCCGTAGTTCTGGCGGTGATAGGAGGTGAAGCGCTCGACGAGCGTGCCGGCGAACTCGACCTCGCCCAGCATGAAGACGCGCTCCCGCGGGACGAAGACGTCGTCGAAAATCACCAGGGCCTCGCCGCCGACCACGCCGTAGGTCGCGTTGCCCTGGTCGATCTTGCCCTCCCACTTGCGGCTGTCGTTCACCTGGCGGCCGAAGACCTGGATCACGCCCGGCGCGTCCGCGGGGACCGCGACCGCGACCGCGTAGTCCTTGTCCTCCGCGCCGAGCCCCTGGCCCGGCAGGACGATGAACTGGTGGGAGTTGACGGCGCCGGTCTGGTGCATCTTCGCGCCGCGCACGACGATGCCGTCGTCCCGCCGCTCGACCACGCGGACGAAGAGGTCCGGATCGTGCTGCTCGTGCGGCCGCTTCGACCGGTCGCCCTTGGGGTCGGTCATCGCGCCGTCGGACATGAGGTCGCGGTCCTGCGTGTCCACGAGGAATGTCCGGAAGCGCTCGTGGTAGCTCGTGCCGTACTTCTGGTCGATGTCGTGCGTGACGCTGTAGAGGGTGATGAGCGCGTCCATGCCGACGCAGCGCTGGAAGCAGGTGCCGGTGATGCGGCCCGCTGCGCGCATCATCTTGGCCTTCTTGACGAGGTCGTCCTGGGAGCGCGGGACGTGCGTCCACCGGTTGATGGGCCGGCCGGTGAGGTGCGAGGTCGCGCGCGCGAGGTCGCCCAGGGCCGCGTCGTGGGCGAGGTCATAGGTGACGGCGGCCGCGTTGATGTGGGGGCGGATGGCGAGGTGGTCGACGACGGAGTCCACCCGCTCGCCCATGAAGTAGACCTCGGTCTTCAGCTGGCGAAGGCTCTCGATGTACTGGCTGCCCGTCATCATGGACTGACCCTCCCCGTGGCGCTGTGGCTGGACGTGTCCCCGATCGTACCACCGTGGCGGGCCGCCGGCCGGCGAGTTCTCACCGCCTCGCCCTCGACGAGCGCGAGGAGCAGGCCGGGCAATCGTGCGTCATGAGGATGAAGCCTTGCGAAGGAGCGTTCGAGACCAGTACTACGCCTGCCTGGGCTGGTTCACCGCCACAGGAGTTCCGGGGCGGTCGGTCCTGGAACGGTTGGGGCTCGACGACCTCAGAATCGGGCGCGCCTGACTTGGCGAGAACGAGCCACCGGCTTCGCTGGCGCGGCGGCCCAGGCCGCGGTCGGCGTCAGCCGTGGGTGGCGACGGAGTACGGGTGCGGCGAGGTGATGGGGCGGCCCGCCGCGAAGCGCGCGGGGCTGAAGAGGTCGAGGTCCACCAGGCGCGTCGTGCCCGTGAGGATCTTTTCCGCCAGCAGCTCCCCGATAACCGGGCTCAGCTTGAAGCCGTGGCCGCTGAACCCGCAGGCCAGGTGGAGGCCCTCGATCTGCGGCACGGGGCCCAGCAGGGGCTGCAGGTCCGGCGAGCAATCGTAGACGCCGGTGTAGCCGCCGCGCAGCACGGCGCCGTCCTGGCCGGGGAAGCGCGCCGCGAAGCGCGCGACGAGGGTGCCGGCGTCCTCCTGATACGGAGCGCGGTCGCGCTCCACCTCCGGGTCCACGTGGCCCTCGTGGGGGGAGCTGGCGCCGATGAGGGTGAGGGTGTCGCCCTCGGGCCGGTAGTAGCTGCCGGCGGCCCGATCCGAGATCACCGGGTGGATGCCCCCGAATGCGGCGGACCGCCCGACGATGGCGATGTCGTGACGCACCGGGGTGAGCGGGACGTCGATGCCCAGCGGCGCCAGGAGGTCGCGGGTGCGATAGCCCGCCGCGACGACCACGGCGCGGGTGGCGATGGGGCCCGCGCTGGTCTCCACCCGGTCCAGCTTCCCCCCGGAGACGCGCAGGCCCGTCACCGTCACGCCGATGCGGATCTCGGCCCCGTGCCGGCGGGCGGCGGCCGCGTAGCCGACCGTGGCCCCGTGCGGATCGGCGTAGCCCGAGTCGGGCTCCCAGGCGGCGGCGTCGACGCCGTCCAGCCCCAGGCGCGGCTCGAGGGCGCGGATGTCGTCGGGCGAGAACGCGTGCGCGCTCACGCCGGCCGCGCGGTGCATCGCCACGTTGGCGCGGAGCGCGGCCCCGTCGCCGGGTCCGACGAGCGCGAGAAAGCCCGTGCGCCGGAAGCCCGCCTCGCCGCCCACGATCTCCGCGAAGCGCTCGAACACGCGGCGTCCGGCCAGGGCCATGCGCACCAGCGCCTCGTGAGTGTAGTGCGTCCGCACGATGGCGCTCGAGCGGCCGGTCGCGCCGGCGGCCAGGTCGTGCCGCTCGAGGAGCAGCACGCGGCCCGCTCCCGCCCGGGCG
>Ga0154566_1126_pt3 | contig 8559 bp, 9 predicted proteins | sample RifGroF2_FD_105709 | JGI IMG/M metagenome (GOLD analysis project Ga0154566, IMG submission 105709) | Candidatus Rokubacteria bacterium GWF2_70_14
CCGTCACACCTCGAGCCACTCCTTGCGTACCGCCGCATTGGCCTTCAGGTCATCGGGCGTGCCCTCGAACACGATCCGGCCGTGCCCCATGACGTAGAGCCGGGTGCTGATCCGGAGGGCGATGGTGAGCTTCTGCTCGACGAGCAGGATGGAGATCCCGCGCCGCGCGATCTGCTCGAGGAGGCCAGCGACCAGGTCCACCATCTTCGGAGCCAGGCCCTCGGTCGGCTCGTCGATCATGATGAGATCCGGATCTCCCATCAGGGTGCGACAGATCGTGAGCATCTGCTGCTCCCCGCCGGAGAGGACACCCCCCATCGTGTCGGCGCGCTCCCGCAGCAGGGGGAACATCTCGAACATGTCCTCGAAGGACCAGCGCCCCGTCTGCTTCGTGGACTTCATGCCGAGGATCAGGTTCTCGCGGACCGTCAGGCCGGGGAAGATGTCGCGGTTCTCGGGGACGTACCCGAGCCCGCGGCGGGCGATCTCGTGGGGCCGGAGCCCGACGATCTCCTCGCTCCGGAAGATGATCGAGCCCCGAGGCGGCACGTCCCCCATGATGGCCTTGATCGTCGTCGAGCGCCCGACCCCGTTCCGACCCAGCAGGCTCACGATCTCGCCTGGCCGCACATCGAAGGAGACCCCCTGGAGGATGTGGCTCTTGCCGTAGAACGCGTGGAGGTCCCGGACTCGGAGCATCAGTGATGCTCCGTCCCGAGGTACGCGTCCTGGACCGCCCGGTTGGCGCGGATGCGGTCGGGCGTGTCCGTGGCGATGATCTCCCCGTACACGAGCACCGAGATCCGGTCGGCGAGGTTGAACACGACCCCCATGTCGTGCTCGACGATCACGAGGGTCTTGCCTCCCGAGAGGCCGCGGATCAGCTCGACGGCGTACTCGGTCTCGCTGTGACTCATCCCGGCGGTGGGCTCGTCGAGCAAGATCACGTCGGCGCCGCCCGCAATCGTGATGCCGATCTCGAGCGCCCGCTGCTCGGCATAGGTCAGGACGCCCGCCGGCACGTCCTGGCGCGCGCTCAGGTTGATCTGCGCGAGGATCCTCTCGGTGCGATCCTCCACGTCGCGCAGCCGGTCCACCCGGTGCCAGAACGAGTACCGGTATCGCAGCGACCACAGGACGCTGCACCGCACGTTCTCGTGGACGCTGAGCCGGGGGAAGATATTGGTGACCTGGAAGCTGCGCGAGAGGCCCCGGCGGTTGATCTCGAACGGCGGCTGGCCGGTGATGTCCGTCCCCTTCAGCCTGACGGTGCCGCGGGTCGGGGGGAAACGGCCGCTGACGATGTTGAACAGCGTGGACTTGCCGGCGCCGTTGGGGCCGATGACGGCGTGCCGCTCGCCCGCGACGACGTCGAGCGTCACGCCGCGGATGATCGGCGTGGGGCCGAAGCTCTTGTGGACCTCCTGGAGCTGGAGCGCCGGCGACGGGCTCATGGCGCTCCGTCCTCACGCATCCGCTCGCTCGCCGCGTGCCAGCCCGCGGCCACCAGGGCCCAGCTCCTGCGAAAGGCGTAGAAACCGCCCGCCAGCATGGCGAGGCCGGCGATCCATGGCCACGGCCGGGAGACGTCCATGGCGACCCAGAAGAGGGACATCCGGGTGCCGAGCTCCGGCTTCGTCGCCAGGCGATAGTTGATCTCGAGGAGAAGACTTCCCCCGAGCACCATGACCAGCGCCGGCGCCAGCGCCGCCAGATACCCCGGAAGCACCGTGTGAAGCATCCGGGCCCGGGCCAGCGGCAGGTGCAGCGCGATCAGCCACGCGAGTCCTCCGGGCGCAAACAGCACGATGATGATGAAGAGGATGCCGAAATAGAGCTGCCAGGCGGTCGTGTAGTCGCTCAGGCTCACCTGGAGCCAGGTGATCACCATCGCGCCCAGGATGGGACCGAAGAAGCTCCCGATCCCGCCGACGAAGGCCATGAGGAGGACGGCGCCCGAGCGGGCCGCGCCCAGAGCCTCGGCGGCGACGATCTCGTAGTTGACCGCGTGCAGCCCGCCGGCCACACCCGCGAACATCGCCGACACCGCGAAGGCCAGCAAGCGAACGCGCTGCGGGTTGTAGCCGACGAACTCGGCGCGCTCCGGGTTGTCACGCACGGCGTTGCACATGCGGCCGAGCGGCGTGCGCGTGAAGGCGGACATCAGGGCCACCGACAGGAACGCCCAGAACGCGATGAGATAGTACACCTCGAGCTGAGAGGCGAACGTGAGGCCGAACAGATGCGGGGCGCGGGTCCGGTTGGCCGTGATGCCCTCCTCGCCCCCGAAGAAACGGGTCAGCATCAAGGAGGCCGCCACGACCAGCTCCCCGAGCCCCAACGTGATCATGGCGAACACGGTGCCGGCGCGCTTGGTGGTCACCGAGCCGATCAGCACCCCGAAGAAGAGCCCCCCGGCGGCACCGAACAGCGGCACGAGCGGGATCGGAATCGGCAGCCCCGCGTTGATCAAGCGCATCCCGTGGATGGCGACGTAGCCGCCGAGGCCGAAATACACGGCGTGGCCGAAGGACAACAGCCCCGTCTGGCCGAGCAGCATGTTGAAGGAGAGCGCAAAGACGGCGGCGATCCCCATCTGGCTCACGAGCGAGCGGACGAAATTGCTGTCGAGCCCCGGCACCAGGGGCAGCACGCAGAGCCCCGCCGCCGCCAGGAGCCAGGGCCAGGCGCGGCGCCCTCGTCGCGCCGCGACACCCGCCAGCGGAACGGACACGGCCGCCGACGGCCGCCCGTCCATCATGTCTCGCGGGTGCCCAGGAGGCCCTTGGGACGGACGATCAACATCAGCACGAGCAAGACGTACGGGATCATGGGCGCGGCCTGGGCGATCTTGATCGACGCGAGCTCGAACAGGGCCGACTCCCGCCCGATGGCGACGCCCGCGTGCCGGAGGAGGTCCAGCAGCGAGACATCGAGGGCCACCGCGAAGGTCTGCATGATGCCGATGGCGAGCGAGGCGATGAGGGCGCCTCCGAGCGAGCCCAAGCCCCCGATCACCACCACGACGAACACGATGGGGCCCAGCGCGGCCGCCATGTTGGGCGTGGTCAGCAGCGCGAATCCGCCGATCACCCCCGCCAGCGCCGCCAGCGCGGTCCCGGCCGCGAAGACCCGCATGAACACCTGCGGCACGTTGTGGCCCAGCATCGCCACGGTGCTGGGGTGCGTGAGCGCGGCCTGGATGATGAGACCGATGCGAGTGCGCTTGAGCACGAGGTACAGCGCCACGAACATGCCGATGGACACCGCCATCATGAACGCCTTGTAGGCCGGATAGCTCGTGGTGAAGAGCGTGAAGAGAGGGAAGTCGAGCGTGGCGGGCACGCGGTTCTCGATGGGGTTCCGTCCCCACCCCATCACGACGATCTCTTCGATCAGGTAGGCCAGGCCGAAGGTGAAGAGCAGCTCCGGCACGTGGCCGTGCCGATGGACGTGCCGGAGCCCGTAGCGCTCGACTCCGGCGCCGATCAGGCCGACGAGAAGCGGAGCCAGCACGAGCGCCGGCCAGAAGCCGACGAGCTTGCCGACCTGGTAGGAGAAGTAGGCGCCAAGCATGAACATGCTGGCATGGGCGAAGTTCAGCACGCCCATCATGCTGAAGATCAGCGTGAGGCCGCTCGACAGCATGAACAGGAGCAGGCCGTACACGACGCCGTTCAGCGTCGAGAAGATCACCAGCTCAAGCACGGGTCACCGTTCGGGACACGGGGAGGGTACGGGGGGGCAGGCTCCCTTGCTCGGAACCCCACTCGCCGTGAGCCTGCCCCCCCGTACCCTCCCGCGAGGGCTGCCTACTTGGGCCGGTCCATCTTGCAGGTGGTCGGGGTGGCGGTGTCCTTGGCCTCGATCTTGCCGTTGGTCACGAACCCGAGCCCCGTCCTCTCCACGTCGTACTTCACCTTGTCCGACATGGTCGAGATGAACAGCGGCTGGAGGAGCTGGTGGTTGTCGGCCCGCATCTCCACGTCGCCGAGCACCGTCTTGTACTTCATCCCCTCGAGCGCCTTGGCGACCTTCACGGGGTCGTTCGACTTGGCCTTCTTCATGGTCTCGACCAGCATCTCGAACATGGTCTTCAGCCGCCAGTAGGCGAAGTCGTCCTCCTTCCCGGTGAAGCGCTTCTCGTAGGCGATCTGGTCCGGATCCGCCTCGGGCAGCGCGTTCTTGTGCCATTCGGTCACCTGCTTGACGTGGCCGACGCCGTCGCGGCCGATGGCCGTGGGCGATCCGAGCGTGCCCGCATAGTACGTGTACCAGTCCACCTTGAGGCCTGCGTCCTTGCCCGCCTTGATGAGGAGCAGCATGTCGTTGCTCCAGTTCCCGGTGATCACCGAGTCGGCCCCGGAGGCCTTGATCTTGGCCACGTACGGGGAGAAGTCGGTGACCTTCTGCAGCGGGTGCAGCTCGTCCCCCACGATCTCGATGTCGGGGCGCTTCTTCGTCAGCATGGCACGCGCGGCCACGGCCACGGCCTTGCCGAAGGAGTAGTCCTGGTTGATGAGATAGACCTTCTTGATGCCCTTCGCCTTGGCCAGGTAGTTGGTGAGCGCCTCCATCTTCATGTCGGCGTCGGCGTCGAACCGGAAGTGCCAGAAGTTGCACTTCTCGTTGGTCAGCGCCGGGTCCACCGCGGCGTAGTTGAGGTAGATCACCTCCTTGCCGGGGTTCCGCTCGTTGTGCTTCAGCACGGCGTCCGTGATGGCGTGGGCCACCACCGAGCCGACCCCCTGGGAGACGTAGCGGATGCCCTCGTCGATGACCTTCTTGAGGATGATGAGCGACTCCTGGGGACTGATCTTGTTGTCGAAGAAGAGGACCTCGATCTTCTGCCCGTTCACGCCACCGGCCGCGTTGATCTTGTCCACGAAGTAGCCGAAGTGCTTCTGGCTCAGGATGCCGGCGCTGGCCGCCCCGCCCGACAGCGGCTCGATCATGGCGATCTTGAGAGTCCCCTGCGCCTGCGCGGTCGAGGCGATCGCGGCGGGGGCAAGGACGCCGAGCACGAGGCTTCGAAGAACGTGCCGTCTCATCGTCGGATTCCTCCCTGTTCTCTACTTCGCTGGTTCACATGGATGCGGCCGGCCCTGCGCCACCGGGCGCCAGGCGGCACGAGTATTCGCGCAGGCGGGCGGGCTGAGAAGGACTTCGCGCCGCCCGCTCGATCGGCAGGCTGGCGCTCGACTCACGCTCAGGGATTCTCCCGCGGGGGCCGGGCACGGATCGCCCGGGCGCGGGCCTCCAGCTGGGCCCCCTCGGCTTCCCGCTGCGTCTGCCTGAGCAGCAGGGCGTAGGCCTCGAGACTCTCGGCCAGGTCAGGGTGGTTCGGCCCGAGGGCCTTCTCGCGTACGGCGACCGCCCACTGGTAAAGCGGCTCGGCCTCGGCGAACTTGCCCTGGGCTCGGTAGAGGGCGGCCAGATGCGCGACGCTCCGGGCCACCTGCGGATGCTCGCTTCCCAGCGCCTTCTCGGAGATGGCCAGCGCCCGGCGGAAAAGCGGCTCGGCCTCGGCCGGCCGGCCCTGCCGGAGAGAGAGAGACCCGAGCACCATCAGGGTCTCCGCCAGATAGGGATGCTCGGCGCCGAGCGCCTTCTCCGAGATCAGGAGCGCCCGGCGGGCCAGGGGCTCCGCCTCGGCGTGCCGGCCCTGGGCCCCGGAGAGCGCCGCCAAATGGGTGAGCGGGGCGGCCAGATCGGGATGGTCTGCGCCGAGCCCCTTCTCGCGGATCGCCAGCGCGCGGCGAAAGAGGGGCTCCGCCTCGGCCTGCTTGCCCTGATGCCCGTAGATCTCGGCAAGCCCATGCACGCTCTCCGCCACCTCGGGGTGCTCCCGTCCCAGTGCCCGCTCCCGGATCGCCAGCGCCCGCTCGGCGAGCGCCTGGCCCTTGGCGTATCGCCCCTGCGTGTCGTCGAGGCTCGCGAGCCCGGCGAGGCTCCGCGCCCCCTCCGGGTGCTGCCGGCCCCGCGCCGTCTCGGTCACCGCCAGCGCGCGCTGGAACAGCCGCTAGGCATCGGCGTACTTTCCCTGATCGAGGTACATCGCGGCCAGCGCATTGAGACTCCTCGCGATGTCCGCGTGGTCCGGACCGAGCGCCTTCTCCGTGATGCCGAGCGCCCGAGAGAGCGCCGGCTCGGCCTCGGCGTAGCGGCCCTGCGCGCGGAAGAACCCGCCGAGGGCGTTGAGGCTCTCGGCCACCTCGGGCCGCTCGGGGCCGAGGGCCTTCTCGCGGATGGCAAGGGCCCGTCGGAGCCGCGCCTCGGCCTCGGCGCCCCGGCCCAGCGCGTGCGAGAGCGAACCCAGGGTCTGGAGCGCCGCCGCCACATCCGGATGCTCCGGGCCCACCGCGCGCTCCAGCAGGTCGAGCCCGCGCTGACCCAGCGGCGCGGCCTCCGCGTACCGTCCGAGAGCGACGGAAAGCGCGGCGAGACCGGCGAGGCTCAAGCCTGCCTCGCGCCCGTCGGGAGCGAGGCGCTCGGCTTCCCGGAGCGCGGCCTGGAGAGATCGCTCCGCCTCCGAGAACCGCGCCTCTTGCAGCGCCAGCGCCGCCGCCGTCATCAGGGCCTCCCACGAGGGGCCCTGGGCCACGGCCGGAGCCGGCCAGACGGCAGCGCAGACCAGGCCCGCGATGAGCCATCTGCACCAGGAGCTGGACTTCCAGGTCGGCGGCATCCTTCGGGCTCCCTCCGGCGATCGTGCCCCGGATCTCCCCGTCGGAACAGGAAGCGGCCGGAGTCTAGCCGGGCGCGGCGGAGGTGTCAAGGACCTGGCATCCTGTGCCTCTTGACTAGTTCATTCGTCTGGGGGAAGGTATGGGAACCTTTCGGGGTCGCGTCGACCGCCGGGGACCGCTGTCGGACCGCCAGCAGAGGGAGAGTCGAGCCATGGAACGCACCCGTGCCGTGCCAGCCAGTCTGATCTCCGTGTGGGCGCTCCTCGCGCTCGCCGGCTGTGCCGAGGTCAAGCCGAAGGACCAGGCTCTCGAGCCCCGGACACGCATCTACGTCGCCAACGAGAGCGGCAACTCGGTGACCGTCGTGGACGGCACGACGTTCCAGGTCATCGGGACGGTGGATGCGCGGAACCACTCCACCCACGACCTCGCGGTGACCCGCGACGGCAAGTGGCTCTTCGCGACCAACCTGGCCTCCGGCCGGCTCTCGGTGATCGACACCGACGCCATGGAAACCGTCGCCTCCATCGCCACCGGCACCCGGACGCATGTGGTGACGCTCACCAACGACAACCGCCACGCCTGGGTCTGCAACATCGGCGAGAACAACATCTCCATCATCGACACGAAGACCTTCCGGATCCTCGGCACCATTGCCGTCGGCAAGGGCCCCACGGGCCTGGCCTTCTCGCGCGACGGCCAGTTCGCCTACGTGTCGAACCAGGGGGACAAGGCCGTCGAGGTCATCGAGACGGCCTCGCACCGGATCATCAAGACCATTCCGGTGGGGACCAACCCCCACTTCCTCATCCTGGGGCCCGACGGCCGCATCTGGGGCACCAACACTGGCGGCACCGACATCTACGTCATCGACCCGGCCACCCAGGACAAGGTCGCCTCGCTCAACGTGGGCCCCGCGCCGCAGCAGATCGCCTTCGGCTTCAAGGGCCTGCAGGGCCCGAACGCCTATGTGACGGTGGGCGGGCTCAACAAGATCGTGGTGGTCAACGCCGACGCCAAGAACCTGCGCATCCTGGAGCAGATCGACGTGGGCCAGCGTCCCAACGGCGCGTGGGCCAACCGCGAGGGCACGCGCGTCTACGCGGTGCACGAGGTCTCCAACGACCTGCGGGTCATCGACACGGGGACGAGCCAGGTCATCGCCACGGTGCCGGTGGGCCGCAAGCCGATCCGCGTCGTCTATCACGGCGGCTAGCCTGAGGAGGGGAAGAGCCATGAACAGCATCCGGCACCTGGGGGCGGCGCTCGGCGCGGCGGCGCTCGTCCTGCTCCTCTGGGGTGCGCCTCCCGCCTCGGCGCAAGGGACGCCCGTGGGAACGGCGCAGAACGCCATCGGCACCCTGGTCGTCGTGCGGAGCGACGGCATCGAGGACAGGCTGCAGGGCAAGGGGGCGCTGCCGCTCTACGAGGGCGACGTGCTCCGGACGGAGGCCGCCACCCAGGCGCTCATCCAGTTCCGCGACGGCGTCCAGGTGGCGCTTAACGAGGGGACGGCCTTCAAGATCCTCTCCCGCTGGGAGAAGGCCCGCGGGATCACGCGCATCATCCGGCTCAGCCAGGGCGAGGTGTGGGTGACGACCGGGGAAGGCCTGAAGCAGCTCGAGGTCGAGACGCCGGTGGCCACGGCTATCGTCGAGGGCACCGAGTTCAACCTCAAGGTCCAGGAGGACGGCCAGAGCGTCCTCACCGTGATCCAGGGCGTCGTGCAGTTCGGCACGCCCTTCGGCACCTGCCCGATCCGCACGGGGACCATCAGCTACGGCGCCCGCGGCAAGCGCTGCACCAAGCCGGCCGAGACCAACGTCCAGCCGGCCATCGCCTGGAAGCAGGCCCTCACCCAGTAGCGGCG
>Ga0154566_1187_pt7 | contig 8497 bp, 8 predicted proteins | sample RifGroF2_FD_105709 | JGI IMG/M metagenome (GOLD analysis project Ga0154566, IMG submission 105709) | Candidatus Rokubacteria bacterium GWF2_70_14
TGCCCTTGAGATCGGTCACCTTGGTGATGCCGGAGTCGGCCGCCACGAGCCAGGTGGTGGCGAAGTGCCCCGGGCGCTCCTCGATGATGCCGGTGACGATGCGAACGTCGGCCGCGCCGGAGTCGATGAGCTTGGCGAAGGAGATGGAGGCGAGCGTGGCTCCGTCGATCTGTCCGGCCGCCAGCGCCTGGGCCTGGGGCGGCGTCGTGGGGAAGTTGATCCACTCCACGGTGTAGACCTTCCCGTGGTTCTTCAGGATCTCCGGTCTCTTCATCATGATGTACTTGACGTTCTCGACGGGGATGCCCCAGCCGATCTTGATCTTGACGGGCGCCTGCGCCTGCGCCTGGGCGACGGCGAGAACGCCCATGGCGGCGAGCACGGTCCACGCGATCCGAAGCCAGTGACGAGCGCGCATAGGCGCCTCCTCCGTGAGGTGGAATTGGGCGTAGAGTCTACCATGCGACAGGGAGGCCGACAATGAGCTACTTCCGCGCCATCGACCCGTTTCCGCTGGAGTCGGCGGATCAAAACAAGCTGCACGAGTTCTACGAATACCTGGCGGCCGACCGGCTCGTGACGTCCTGCTGCCGGCATTGCCGGCGGCTGTCCTGGCCGCCACGGGGCTTCTGTCCCGAGTGCGTCTCGGACGAGTTCGAGTGGGTGGACCTGCCCCACGAGGGGACCGTGCACGGATTCAGCGTCCAGGACACCGGGGTGCCGGCGGGATTCCAGGCGCCGCTCTGCTTCGCCATCGTGAAGGTGGGGGGCTTGCGCATCTTCGGCCCGATCCTGGGGGCGGACCCGGCGACGCTTCGCGTCGGCTCGACGGTGCAGTTCTCCCCCATCAGGGTGGCGGACGACTCGAAGGGAAGCGCCCGGCATCTGCTGGCGTTCAGGCCCGGGGCGAGCGCGACATGAGACCGCTCAAGGTCCTGATCGCGAAGCCCGGGCTCGACGGTCACGACCGGGGCGCGAAGGTGGTGGCCCAGGCACTTCGCGACGCGGGGATGGAGGTGATCTACACGGGACTCAAGCGCAACCCCGAGGAGATCGTGGCCGGGGCGGTGCAGGAGGACGTGGACGTCGTGGGGCTTTCCATCCTGTCGGGGGCGCATACGCTGCTCTGCGAGCGGGTGGTCCGGGGGCTCAGGGCCGCGGGGGCCGGGGGCATCAAGGTCGCGGTGGGCGGCACCATCCCTCAGGCCGACGTGGCGACGCTGCAGGCGGCAGGCGCATGGGCCGTGTTCCCCACGGGCACGCCACTGCCCGCGATCATCGCGGCATTCCAGCAGCTCGGCCGGGTTCTCGATCCGGCCGCCGCCCGCTGAGGAGGAGGCTCATGGCGAAGGAGAAGAAGATCACGGACGTGGTGCTGCACTCGGGGATTCCCGTGAAGCCGGTATACGGCCCCGGGGATCTCGCCGGCTTCGATCCGGCCCGCGAGCTCGGCGCGCCGGGCGAGTATCCCTTCACGCGCGGGATCCATCCGGAGATGTACCGTGCGCGCGCGTGGACGATGCGCCAGTACGTCGGCTTCGGGACCCCGGGGGAGACCAATGGCCGCTTCAAGTACCTGATGTCCCATGGCCAGGATGCCCTGAACGTGGCCTTCGATCTGCCGACCCAGCTCGGGCTCGACTCCGACGACCCCCGCGCTGCGGGTGAGGTCGGGCGCGTGGGCATGGCCATCGACAGTCTGGCCGACATGGAGGAGGCCTTCGATGGCATCGCCGCCGACCGCGTGAGCGTGTCCTTCACCATCAACTCCGTGGCCGCCATCATCCAGGCCATGTACATGGTCGTCGCCGAGAAGCAGGGAATCGGCTGGGACCGCATCGTGACCACGCCGCAGAACGACATCCTGAAGGAGTTCGTGGCGCGCGGCACCTGGGTGTACCCGGTGGAGCCCTCGCTGCGGCTCGTGGCCGATCTCGCCGAGTTCTGCGCCCGGCGCGCGCCGCGCGTCAACCCCATCTCCGTCTGCGGCTACCATATCCGGGAGGCCGGCTGCACCCCGGCGCAGGAGATGGCCTATGGGCTCGCCATCGTGGCGGCCTATACGGAGCTGCTCCTTCGCCGCGGGCTCGACGTGGACGACTTCGCGCCGCGGCTGTCGTTCAACTTCACCTGCTGGGGGAAGATCTTCGAGGAGGTGGCGAAGTTCCGGGCCGGCCGCCGGCTCTACGCCCGGATGATGAAGGAGCGCTTCGGCGCGAGGAACCCCAAGAGCATGATGTTCCGCTCGCTGATCGGCGGTGGGGGCTCGGCCTTCACCGTGCAGGAGCCGGAGAACAACATCGTCCGCGGCGCCTACCTCGCGCTGACGGCGGCGCTCTCGGGCGCCCAGACCATGGCACTCCCCACCTACGACGAGGCGTACACCATCCCGTCGTCGAGGGCCCAGCTCATCGCCCTCCGGACGATGCAGATCTGCGCCGAGGAGAGCGGGGTCGCGGACACGGTGGATCCGCTGGGCGGCTCGTACTACGTCGAGGCGCTGACCACCGAGATGGAGCAGAAGATCCTGGAAGAGATGGCCCACGTGGAGACGCTCGGCGGCATCATCGAGGCGGTCAAGTCAGGGGCGATCCAGGCCGAGGTCGCCCGCCAGGCGTACCTCTTCGAGCAGAAGCTCCTGTCGGGCGAGATCCCCAAGGTCGGCGTCAATCGCCACGTCGCGCCCGACGCCGAGAGCCAGGGCCGGGACCTGGAGCTCTACCGCGTCGATCCCCGCGCGGCCGAGGCGCAGCTGGCCAAGCTCGAGCGGCTCAGGGGGGAGCGCGACCCCCGGGCGGTATCCCGGGCCCTCTCGCGGCTGCGAGACGAGGCCAGGGGCCCGGGAAACCTCATGGAGCCCATCCTCGACGCGGTCCGTGCCTACGCGACACTTGGTGAGATGGCGGGCGCGCTCAAGGATGTCTTCGGCGAGCACAAGGAGCCGGTGAGGTTCTAACGCATGTCGCTCTTCTCGGGTGTGCGGGTGCTGGATCTCTCGCGGATGCTGGCCGGGCCGTACGGCTCCATGCTCATGGCGGACCTCGGGGCGGAGGTGATCAAGGTCGAGGAGCCGGAGGGCGGTGACCCGATGCGGAGCATGGGGCCGCCGTTCCTGCCGGGTGGAGAGAGCGCCTACTTCCTCAGCATCAACCGGAACAAGAAGAGCGTCGCGCTGGACCTGACGCGGGAACCGGGCCGCGCGGTCTTCCGCGATCTGGCGCGCATGGCCGACATCGTCTGGGACAATTTCCGGCCCGGCGTGCTGGCGAGGCTCGGCGCTGACCACGAGAGCCTGAAGACGATCAACCAGCGTCTCATCTCCTGCTCCATCTCGGCCTTCGGCCAGGATGGCCCCTACCGCGACTGGCCGGCCTTCGACCTCGCGCTCCAGGCCATGGGCGGGGCCATGAGCATCACGGGCGAGGAGGGGCGGGCCCCGGTGCGGATGGGACTGCCCATGGGCGATCTCGCCGGCGGGATGTTCGGCGCCCTCGCCGTGGCGGGGGCCCTGTTCAGGCGGGAGCGGACGGGGCAGGGAGGGGTCGTGGACCTCTCGCTCCTCGACTGCCAGGTCTCGCTCCTCAGCTACCTGGCGCAGTACTTCTGGGCCGACGGGAAGGTCCCGGGCCCCATGGGCTCTGGGCACACCTCCGTGGTGCCGTACCAGGCGCTGCCGGCGCGCGACGGGTATCTCGTCGTCGCCATCTTCGCCGAGAAGTTCTGGGCGGGCTTCTGCCGCGCCATGGCGCGACCGGACCTCGAGCGGGATCCGCGCTTCGAGACCAATGCCCGGCGCCTCGCATCGCGCTCCACGCTGATCCCGCTGCTCGAGGACCTCTTCAGGACGCGCTCCGTGCACGAGTGGCTGGAGGATCTCCACCGGGAGGGCGTGCCGGTGGCGCCGATCCAGTCCCTCGACGGGGTGCTGTCCGACCCCCAGGTGAGGCATCGCCAGATGGTGGTGGAGATGAGCCACCCCGCGCTCGGGCGGGTGCCGACGCTCGGGACTCCGATCAAGGTGGATGGCGCGCTGGGGCTTGACGTGGTCCCGGCGCCGCGGCTGGGGGAGCATACCGGCGAGGTGCTGGTGGGACTGCTGGGCTACCCCCAGGAACGCGTGGACGCCCTGAGGGCCGAGAGGGTGACGGTGTGACCCCCCTCGGCGTCGCTGTCCTCGGAGGCGGCAACGGGGGCTATGCCGCCGCCGCCGACCTGTCGCTGGCGGGCCACCGGGTGAGGCTGTGGAGGCGCAGCGCCGCCGACTTCGAGCCCGTGCTCCGCACCGGACGGATCAGCTTCGAGGGCGACGGTGTGGCCGGGGAGGCGTCGCTGGACCGGGCGACCACCGACCTGAAGGAAGCGCTGGATGGCGCCGAGGTGGTGCTGGTGCCGCTGCCCGCCACGGCCCACGGGGATCTCGGAGCCCGCTGCGCCGAGCACCTGACGGGGAACGAGGTGGTGCTCTTCACCCCCGGGACGCTCGGCACCGTCGTCTTCGCGCGGGCCGTCAAGCGGGCCGGCGGCCGGTCGCCCTTCGCGCTGGCGGAGACCGGCACGCTGCCATACCTGGCGCGAAAGGTTGGCCCCGCCGCCGTGCGAGCGCCGGTGGCCGCGGCGAACCTGCCAACGGGCGTCTTCCCCGCATCGAGAAGCGAGGGCGCCCTGTCGCTCCTCAGGCGGCTCTACCCATCCATCCGGCCCTGCGCCGACGTCCTCGATGCGGCACTCACCAATGCCGGAACGGTGATTCATCCGCCACTCGTGCTGCTCAACGCGGGCCCCATCGAGGCGGGGCGGTACGACATTCATGCGGCGGGGAGCACGGCGGGCATCCTCAAGGTGATCTACGCCGTGGACGCCGAGCGGATCCGGCTGCGGGAGACCCTCGGGTACGGGGCGCCACACTACGAGCTGGCGACCTACTACGAGGACTCGCGGGCCGCCGAGGGGCTCTACGGCAAAAGCGCGAAGGAGAAGCTCGTCAGGAGCGGGCTGTGGAACGAGAACCTGACCCTCGAGCACCGGTACGTGAGTGAGGACGTGGCGATGGGACTGGCGCTGTTCGTCGCGCTCCAGGATGCGCTCGGGGTGGCGGCCCCCGTGTCGCGCTCGATCTTGACGCTCTTCGAGACGCTGCTCGACCGCGACCTGCTGGGCAGCCCGTCAGGCGGTCCGCTCGGGCGGATGGGGCTCGCGGGGCTCGACGGCCAGACCCTCCGCGAGTTCTTCAGGACGGGAGGAGGCTGGCTGTGAGCTTCGACATCATCGGCAAAGCGACCCCGAAGCGAGACGGCCTCGACAAGGTCACGGGCCGCACCCAGTACCTGCACGACATGACGCTCCCGCGCATGGCCCACGGGGCGATCCTGAGGACCCAGTTCCCGCACGCCCGGATCGTGAGCATCGACACCACTCGCGCCGAGCGCCTCCCCGGGGTCATCGGGGTGATCACGGCCGACACGGTCGAGCAGCGCCTGTTCGGCTATGCCAAGGACCACCTGGCACTCAAGGGCGGCCCCGGGAACCGGAAGGTTCGCTGCATCCGGGACGAGATCGCGGCGGTGGCGGCCGAGACGGAGGAGATCGCCCAGGACGCCCTCACCCTCATCGACGTGGAGTACGAGGAATTGCCCACGGTCTTCGACCCGGAATCAGCCCTCCGGCCCGGAGCGCCCCTGGTCCACGAGGAGCTGGGCACGAACCTGGTGAATCTCCGCTACCAGTTCTCCCACGGGGATGTGGAGGGCGGGTTCGCGCAGGCGGCGGCGGTGGTCGCAGGGACGTACCGGTTGAACTACGTGGCCACGGCCTGCCTCGGCACCATGGTCGCCATCGCGTCCTGGGGAGCGGACGGCGCGCTCACCATGTGGACGACCAGCCAGGTGCCCTTCCTCTATCAGCGGGACCTGGGCGAGGCGCTCGGCATCGGCGGCGATCGGATCCGGGTGATGCAGCCGCCCGTCGGCGGGAACTTCGGCCGCGGGCTCGACCTCTACCCCATCGACATCATCGCGGCCCTCCTGGCCCGCCACGTGCGGCGGCCGGTGAAGATCGCCTTCGAGCGGCTGGAGGAGTTCATCGCGAGCCCCACGCGCGAGCCCTGCCTGATCCACCTCCGGTCGGCGGCGGACGCCGGGGGGCGACTGCTGGCGAGGGAGGCGCGCGTCGTCATCGACAATGGCGCGTACGTCTCCTGGGGCTCGACGACGCCCTACGTGATGCTCTCCACCACGGCGGGCCTCTACCGCTGCCCGTCCGTGCGCTTCGACACGACCATCGTCTACACGAACAACCCGTACTCGGGCTCCATGCGTGGCTACGGCAACCTCGAGGCCACCTTCGCCATCGAGGCGCAGATGGACGACCTCGCCGAGAGGCTGGGCCTCGACCGCGTGGAGATCCGGCGGCGAAATGCCACCCACTCCGGCGACGTCAATCCGCAGGGCAACGTGATCACCTCCTGCGCCATGACCGAGTGCCTGGACACCGTGGAGAAGGCGATCGCCCGGACGGTCACCGGACCACCGCGCCCGGGGTGGAAGCGCGGGGTGGGCTACGCGGCCATGTTCCACGTGGCGGGCGGCGCCCGCGTGTACCGCTCCGACGGGTGCGGGGCCATCCTCAAGCTGGACGACTTCGGCACGGTGACGCTGCTGACGGGCGCCAGCGAGATCGGGCAGGGGTCGGAGACCGTGCTCGCCATGATCGTGGCCGAGGAGCTGGGCATCCCGCTCGATCGCCTGGCGGTGATCAACAGCGACACCTCCGTGAAGCCGTGGGACGTGGGCGTGCACGCCAGCCGCACGACCTTCATCGCGGGCAACGCGGCGCTCCAGGCCGCGCGCTCGCTCAAGACGAGACTGCTCGCCATGGCGGCGGAGGTGATGGACGAGAAGGCGGAGGAGCTGGAGCTCGTCTCGGGGCGGGTCCGGGTGAAGGGCCGTCCGGAGCGAGGCATGGAGTACGACCGCGTGGTCCGCGCGGGTCACTTCCGCCAGGGGGGCCAGGTGCTCGTCGCCGAGGCCTTCTACGACCCGCCCAACGAGATGCTGTCGAAGGACCTCCGGGGAAACGTCTCGGCCACCTACGGCTTCGCGGCCCAGGCGGCGCTCGTGGAGGTGAGCGAGGAGACCGGCGAGGTGCGAGTGCTCAAGATCATCTCCGCCCACGACGTGGGCCGGGCGCTCAATCCGATGGCCGCCGAGGGCCAGATCCACGGCGGGATCCACATGGGGCTCGGCTACGCGCTCTCCGAGGAGCTGATCATCCGAGAGGGGCAGGTGCTCAATCCGCAGTTCATGGAGTACGCGCTGTTCCTCGCGTCGGAGATGCCGGAGATCGACGTGCACCTGATCGAGACGGTGGACGAGCACGGCCCCTTCGGGGCCAAGGGGCTGGGCGAGTCGGGAGTGATCCCGGTGTCCGCGGCCATCGCCAACGCGGTCAAGGATGCCATCGGGGTGCGCTTCACCGAGCTGCCCATGACCCCCCAGCGCGTGTATCAGGCGCTGGGGGCGGCGCATAGCGCAGAACGGGCGCCCCGCCACGTGGACTCCTCGACATTTGGGCGAGATGAAGACAGGAGTCTCCCATGAACGCGCAGGCGCAGACCAGCATCCTCGCCGAGCTACGAGACGACGGTCATGGCGGACTCCTGTACCGGGGCTCGCGCTTCCTGCTGATCCGCCCCGAGACGCTGATGGGCGCCCAGCGTGCCGTGGAGGAGGCCCTCGGCCCCGGGGTGGGGGAGTGCTTCGCGGCGGGAGGACGCGTCGGCGGGGCGCGAGCCACCGCGGCCGTCGCCGGGGAGGCCCGCGAGCGTCTCGACCGGCTGGTGAAGATGGGACGGGAGCTCGGCTGGGGAGAGTTCGGCGTGGAGTCCTGGAGCCCCGTTCGGCTTGTCATCACGGTGCGGCACTCGCCTTTTGCCGAGGCCTATGGCCAGAGCCAGGGGCCCGTGTGTCACCTGATCCGTGGAGTGCTCGAAGCCTTCGCCGAGCAGCTGCTCGGGCGGCGAAGGCAGGTGCTCGAGACGATGTGCGCGGCGACCGGGGGGGCCAGCTGCCGCTTCGAGGCGCGAGCGTGACCCGCTGAGATGACGGGGCAAGGCGAGCAGGCGATCCGGGAGGCAGCAGGGGGACTGCTCCGCGACGTGCTCCACATCGGTATCGTCGTGGCGGACCTGGACCGCTCGGTGGCGGAGTGGGAGCGGCTGTTCCGTCTGCGCCCGAGTGACGTGTGGGCCAGCGACCTGGGGGTGCGCGTCGTCTTCTTCGACGTGGGCGGGACGCGGATCGAGCTGGTGGAGTACACGGGGCCCATCGTCGAGCGTTTCGGCCCGGTGCTCTCGCGCCGGGAGGGGGTGCATCATGTGTGCTTCCGCGTGGCTGATCTCGACGCCGCCCTCGGCGAGGTGAGCGCGCGGGGCCTGCGCGTGGTGCCGGGCTTCCCGGTGGACGGGGCCCACGGCCGGATCGCCTTCCTCGAGCCGGAGCCC
>Ga0154566_1117_pt2 | contig 8444 bp, 7 predicted proteins | sample RifGroF2_FD_105709 | JGI IMG/M metagenome (GOLD analysis project Ga0154566, IMG submission 105709) | Candidatus Rokubacteria bacterium GWF2_70_14
GGCGGCCCATCGGGCCGTGCTGGACCACCTGATCGCGGTCGAGGGCCTGGTCATGGGAGCGCAAGGGGCCGTCGCGCGGGCGGGCGACGAGCCCAGCCCCGGGAGGGAAACCCCCGCGCGCTGACCCCGCCAAGCCCCTGTAAGTGCCCGTGGCGGAAGAATAATCGTTGACATCCCCGCTCCCCTCCCTTAGCATTGGTCTTCAGCATCGAAGCCGGGTCCAGGCCCTTCATGGGCCTGTCTTTTTCTTCCGTCATGGGCAGCGAGCAGAGGGGGCGTTGAATGGCGCAGGCCCGGGTACCCCGACAATCGCGGGCGAAGGCTCCGAAGCGCAGCGCGCGCGCGCCGAAGTACGTGTACTTCTTCGCCAACGGAAAGGCGGAGGGATCGAGCGCCCTGCGCGATCTCCTGGGCGGCAAGGGGTGCGAGATTGCCGAGATGATCAACCTCGGGATCCCCGTGCCTCCAGGATTCACGATCACGACACAGGCATGGGCGGCCTACCGGACGGGGGGGAAGAAGCAGCCTCCGGGACTCTGGGCCCAGGTCCTCGACGGGCTCGCGCGACTCGAGGCGGCGGTGGGACTGAAGCTCGGAGACCCCGAGCGCCCCCTGCTGGTCTCCGTGCGCTCGGGGGCGCGGGCGTCCATGCCCGGGATGATGGACACGGTGCTCAACCTCGGTCTCAACGACAAGACCGTGGACGGGCTTGCGCGCTGGACGAAGAACGAGCGCTTCGCGTGGGACTGCTACCGCCGGTTCATCACGATCTTCGGCGACGTGGCGCTCGGCATCGACCGGCGGGCCTTCGACCGGCTGCTGGACGAGACCAAGAGCCGGACCGGCGCCAGGACGGACGCCGACGTGCCGGCCGAGGCGCTCAAGGGGCTGGTGGCGGATGCCAAGCGGCTCGTGAAGGACACGACCGGCCAGCCCTTCCCTCAGGATCCCTCGGAGCAGCTGAGGCTCGCCATCAACGCCGTCTTCGATTCCTGGTTCGCCAAGAAGGCGGTGGACTACCGGCGCATCAACCGGCTGTCCGATGACTGGGGCACGGCGGTGACCGTGATGGCCATGGTCTTCGGCAACCTGGGCGACACCTCCGGCACCGGGGTCTGCTTCACCCGCGACCCCTCGACGGGCGAGAAGCGCTTCTTCGGCGAGTTCCTGGTCAATGCGCAGGGTGAGGATGTCGTGGCGGGCATCCGCAACCCGGAGCCCGTCAGCGCGCTCGAGCGCCGCATGCCCAAGGTCTATGCCCAGCTGATCACGTTCAAGGACCGGCTGGAGAAGCATTACCGGGACATGCAGGATATCGAGTTCACCATCCAGGAGGGGCGGCTGTTCATCCTGCAGACGCGATCGGGCAAGCGGACGGCCGCCGCGGCCGTCCGCATCGCCGTGGAGATGGTCAAGGAGGGGCTGATCAAGAAGCGGGCCGACGCCCTTCTGCGGGTGGAGCCCGCGTCCCTTCACCAGCTCCTGCACCCCACCGTGGACCCGGGAGCCACGTACACGGCCATCGCCCGGGGCCTGCCGGCGGCGCCCGGGGCGGCGTCCGGCAAGGTCGTGTTCGATCCGGAGCAGGCGGTGGAGATGGCGCTCCGCGACGAGAAGGTCATCCTGGTGCGGACCGAGACCTCTCCCGAGGACGTGGCGGGCATGCACGCCGCCCAGGGCATTCTCACCTCTCGCGGCGGCCTCACCTCTCACGCCGCCGTCGTCGCTCGCGGAATGGGGAAATGCTGCGTCGTCGGCGCGGGCGACGTGGTGGTGGACGAGGAGAAGCGCCTCTTCCGGGCCGGCCGCACCGTGGTGCGCGAGGGGCAGGTGATCACGCTCAACGGGTCCACCGGCGAGGTGATCGTCGGCACCGTCCCGCTCGTGGAGCCCACGCTCTCCAGGGAGTTCAAGCAGCTCCTGGGGTGGGCGCGGGAGGTGAGCACCACGCGGGTCCGGGCCAACGCCGACACGCCGCACGACGCGCGGGCCGCGCGCGAGTTCGAGGCCGAGGGCATCGGCCTCGTCCGCACCGAGCACATGTTCTTCGGCGAGGAGCGCATTCCCATCGTCCGCGAGATGATCATGGCGCGGGACACCGAGGCGCGGACAGCCGCGGTGGAGCGGTTGCTGCCCTTCCAGCGCGAGGACTTCGTCGGGATCTTCACCGCCATGGCGGGTTTCCCGGTGACGATCCGGCTGCTGGACCCGCCGCTCCACGAGTTCCTCCCGAAGTACAAGGACGTGCTCGAGGAGTACACGAAGCTGGACGCGCTCGGGATCAACCCCGCGCGCTACGAGGAGCTCGGCGCCATCAAGGCGCGGCTGGAGGCGCTGATGGAGTCCAACCCGATGCTCGGGCACCGCGGCTGCCGGCTCGGGATCACGTTCCCCGAGATCTACGAGATGCAGGTGCGCGCCATCATGGAGGCGGCCTGCAGCGTCGCGAAGCGGGGCGTGAAGGTGGAGCCCGAGATCATGATCCCGCTCACGGGGACCGTGGCCGAGATGAAGGTCACCGAGGAGATGACCCGGCGGGTGGCGGCCGAAGTGGAAGGCGAGATGGGGGCGCGCATCCCCTACACCGTGGGCACGATGATCGAGCTGCCGCGCGCGGCCCTCATCGCCGACCAGATGGCGCACTACGCCGAGTTCTTCTCCTTCGGCACCAACGACCTGACCCAGATGACGTTCGGCTACAGCCGGGACGACATCGGCAAGTTCCTGCCGTACTACCTCGAGAAGAAGCTGCTGCCCGCCGACCCCTTCGAGGTGCTGGACCAGGAGGGCGTCGGGGAGCTGATCAAGATCGGCATCGAGCGCGGGCGCCGGACGCGCCCGAAGCTGAAGGTGGGGATCTGCGGCGAGCACGGCGGCGAGCCGTCGTCCGTGGAATTCTGTCACCGCGTGGGCATGACGTACGTGTCCTGTTCCCCCTTCATGGTCCCCATCGCCTGGCTCGCGGCGGCCCAGGCGCAGATCAAGGAGCCCCGAGCCGTCCGCGGAGGGAAGCGACATGCGTGAGTACGCAGGCGTCTACATCCCGGTGCCGACCCCGTACAGGGGGGACGCCGTGGCGACGGAAAGGCTCCGGGGCAACCTCGAGCGCTGGAACGCGACGCCGCTCGACGGCTACGTGTTCCTGGGCTCCACGGGCGAGTTCCCCATGCTCTCGGACGCGGAGCGGGACGCGGTCCTGGTGGCCGCGCGCGAGGCGACGCCCCGCGACAAGGCGATGATCGCGGGCACGGGGAGTCACTCGACGCTCCTGACCATCCGCCAGACGAAGCGGGCGGCCGAGATCGGCGCGGATGCAGCCATCGTGATCACCCCGCACTACTTCACCAAGGGCTTCGCCCAGGCGACCGCCCAGATCCGGCACTACCTGGCCGTGGCCGAGGCCTCCCCGATCCCGATTCTGCTCTACAACTTCCCGGTCAACACGGGGATCAACCTGGAGCCCGACACCGTGGCGCGCATCGCGGAGCACCCGAACGTATGCGGGATCAAGGACTCCTCCGGGAACATCCCGCAGGCGGCGCAGATCATCCACCTGACGCCCAAGAGCTTCCACGTGCTGGTCGGGGCGGCCGCGGCGCTCCTGCCGTCACTCGCCATCGGCTCGTCGGGCGGCATCCTGGCGCTGGCGGTGATCGCGCCCCGGGAGTTCTGCGAGGTCTACGCGCTGGCGCGGCAGGGGCGCTGGGAGGACGCGAAAGAGCTCGCGGCGCGCATGATGCTGGCCGACCGGGGCGTGCCCGGCCGCTACGGCATCGGCGGGCTCAAGGCGGCGCGGGATCTGCAGGGTTTCTTCGGCGGCCCGTGCCGGGCGCCCCTCGGCACGCCGGACGGCGATGCGATCGACGAGATCAAGGACGTCCTCGCCTCGGCGGGACTCCTCTAGGAGGACAGGGCAGTGAAGCTTTCAGGTGCGCGGATCGTGCTGGAGTGCTTGAAGCGTGAGGGGGTGGACGTCATCTTCGGGCTCCCCGGAGGGGCGGTGCTCCCGATCTACGACGTGCTCTACGACTTCAAGGGGCTCCGGCACATCCTGGTCCGCCAGGAGGCCGCCGCCGGGCATGCGGCGGAGGGGTACTCGAGGACCACGGGCAAGATCGGGGTCTGCCTCGTGACCTCGGGGCCGGCGGCCACCAACCTGGTGACCGCGCTCCAGGACGCGCTCATGGACTCGATCCCGCTCGTGGCCTTCACCGGCCAGGTGCCGACCCACCTCATCGGCAACGACGCCTTCCAGGAGGCGGACAACGTGGGCATCACGCGGTCCGCCACCAAGCACAATTTCCTCGTGAAGGACGGCAACGACCTCGGCGCCATCATCAAGGAGGCGTTCCACATCGCCGGGACCGGGCGCCCGGGGCCCGTGCACGTGGACCTGCCCAAGGACGTCCTGGTCAAGGAGTGGACGTTCGAGTACCCCGAGACCGTGCACCTCCGGTCCTACAACCCCACCTACGAGGGGCATCCGGGACAGATCAAGAAGGCCGCGCGGGCCATCGTCCGGGCCAAGCGCCCGGTGCTCTACGTGGGCGGCGGCATCATCTCCTCGGACGCCTCGCCGGAGCTGCGCGAGCTGGTGGAGCTGACCCAGGCCCCCGTGACGCAGACGCTCATGGGGCTGGGCGCCTTTCCCATGGCCGATCCCCTGTCGCTGGACATGCTGGGCATGCACGGCACCTACTACGCGAACATGGCCGTCCACCACGCAGACGTGCTGGTGGCCGTGGGCGCCCGCTTCGACGACCGCGTCACCGGACGCGTGGACGCCTTCGCGCCCGATGCCGAGATCATCCACGTCGACATCGACCCTTCCTCGATCTCGAAGAACATCAAGGTCCACATCCCCATCGTGGGGGACTGCAAGCGGGTGCTGTCCAAGCTCGTGGAGGCGGTGCGGGAGGAGATGCGCACGTACCCGCAGAGCGGTGTCCGCGAGGCCCGCAAGCAGTGGATGAGCCAGATCGCGGACTGGAAGCGCGACTTCCCCCTGCGCTACGAGTGGAGCGACGAGGTCGTCAAGCCCCAGCACGTGATCCAGGAGATCTCCACCCTGACGAACGGGGAGGCGCTCATCGTTACCGGGGTCGGCCAGCACCAGATGTGGGCGGCGCAGTACTACCGCGTCAAGCACCCGCGCGCGTGGTGCACCTCGGGGGGCCTCGGCACCATGGGGTACGGGCTGCCCACCGCCATGGGCGTGCAGGCCGGGAACCCCGGCAGGCTCGTGATCAACATCGACGGCGACGGCTCGTTCCAGATGAACAGCCAGGAGCTGGCGACCTGCTTCGAGGAGAAGCTGCCGGTCAAGACGGTCATCATCAACAACGGCGGTCACGGCATGGTGAGGCAGTGGCAGCGGATCATCTACAAGGAGCGCTACTGCGCCAGCGATCTCGGCGGCAGCCCCGACTTCGTGCGGCTGGCGGAGGCCTACGGGTGCACCGGGATCCGGGTGACGAAGCCCAGCGAGGTGGTGCCGGCGCTGGAGAAGATGATCTCGACGCCCGGTCCCGTGGTGCTCGACGTGTGGGTGGACAAGCACGAGTGCGTCTTCCCCATGGTGCCGGCGGGCGGCGCCAACATCGACATGATCCTGGCGCCGCCGAGCGTGGAAGTCCGCGACAAGGCCGCCAAGTCGCAGACGGGGTTCTAGCGTGAGCACCGACGACGCCAGGAAGCACACGATCGCGGTGCTGGTGGAGAACAAGTTCGGCGTCCTGTCGCGCGTGGCTGGGCTGTTCTCGGCCCGGGGCTACAACATCGAGAGCCTCTCGGTGGGCGAGACGCTGGACCCGACCGTCTCCCGCATGACGCTTGTCGTCCACGGCGACGCCTTCATCATCGAGCAGGTGATCAAGCAGCTGCACAAGCTGATCGACGTCATCAAGGTCACGGACCTCAGCGAGGAGGACCATGTCGAGCGGGAGATGCTGCTGATCCGGGTGAACGCCGAGCCGGCCGCCCGCGCGGAGATCCTGAGAGTGGGCGACATCTTCCGCGCCAAGGTGGTGGACGTGACCGCCACCGCGTACACGCTGGAGGCCACCGGCGAGGAGACGAAGATCGACGCGATCGTCGAGCTCCTGAGGCCGTTCGGCATCCAGGAGCTGGTGCGCACGGGCAAGGTGGCCATCGCCAGGGGGCCGAAAACGCGGCTCCGCAAGGTAGAAGAGAAGCTGGGCAAGCCGAAGTCGGCCGCCCCCGCGCAGCCCCAGGACCCCCGGGTCGTCGGGTTCGCGGACTAACCTTTCAAGGAGACCCACAGTCATGCCGGCGAGGATCTACTACGACCAGGACGCCGATCTCGGGCTGCTCCGCGGCAAGAAGATCGCGATCATCGGGTACGGCAGCCAGGGCCACGCCCACGCCCTCAACCTGAAGGACTCCGGCCAGGACGTGGTCGTGGGGCTCTACAAGGGCTCCAAGAGCTGGGCCAAGGCCGAGGCCGACGGGCTCAAGGTGATGACCGTAAACGAGGCCGCCCAGGCGGCGCAGATCATCATGGTTCTCCTGCCGGACCAGAGCCAGCGCCAGGTCTACGAGGAGTCCATCAAGGGGGCGCTCGGCAAGGGCAAGACCCTGATGTTCGCCCACGGCTTCAACATCCACTTCAACCAGGTGGTGCCCTCGCCGGACGTGGACGTGACCATGATCGCCCCCAAGGCGCCGGGGCACGTGATGCGTGACCTCTTCACCCAGGGGCCCGGCGTGCCGGCGCTGGTGGCCGTGTACCAGGACGTGTCGGGCAAGGCGCGGGACGTGGCCCTGGCCTACGGCAGGGGCGTGGGCTGCACGCGCGCCGGGGTCATCGAGACCACGTTCAAGGAGGAGACGGAGACCGACCTCTTCGGCGAGCAGACCACCCTCTGCGGCGGCGTCTCCCACCTGATCAAGAGCGCCTTCGAGACCCTCGTGGAGGCGGGGTATCAGCCCGAGGTCGCCTACTTCGAGTGCATGCACGAGATGAAGCTGATCGTGGACCTGTTCTACCAGGGCGGGCTCGCGTACATGCGCTACTCGGTCTCGGACACGGCGGAGTACGGCGACTACACCCGCGGCCCGCGGATCATCAACGAGCAGACCAAGGTCGAGATGAAGAAGATCCTCGGGGAGATCCAGTCCGGCCAGTTCGCGCGCGAGTGGGTGCTGGAGAACCAGGCGAACCGCCCGGGCTTCCTCGCCATGCGCCGGCGCGACGCCGAGCACCCCATCGAGGAGGTCGGGTCCCGGCTGCGGAAGATGATGTCCTGGATCAAGCCCCCGCGGATGTAGATTGGCGAGGCGCAGCCGAAGGCGAGCCGAGCGAACATGGAGATTCCCCGAGCGGAGCGAGGCGGCAGCGGCGTGCGCATTCCAGTGGCGGCCGAGGGGTGGCCCTTCATCGTCCCGCCGGTCGCGGCCTCGTGTATCCTGGCCCTGATGGGCTGGCGCGGGGCGGCCGCCGCGGTGGCGGTGCCGGGGCTCCTCTCGCTGGGGTTCTTCCGTGATCCCGAGCGGACGGTGCCCGGCGTGCCGGGGGCCGTGCTGGCGCCCGCCGACGGCAAGGTGATGGCCATCGCGGAGGTCGACGACCCGTTCGTCGGGCCGGCCGTGCGGATGTCCATCTTCCTGTCGCCGCTGGACGTGCATGTCAACCGCGCGCCCATCGCGGGCGTGGTGCGGGGCGTGGAGTACGTGCCGGGACGGTTCCTGGCGGCGTATCGCCCGGAGGCGTCCGAGCTGAACGAGCGCTGCACCGTGACGATCGAGGGCGACCCGGCCCGGGTCGCGGTGAGCCAGATCTCGGGAGTGCTCGCGCGGCGCATCGTGTGCCGGGCGCGCCCGGGCGATACGCTCGGGGCCGGGGAGCGGTACGGCCTGATCCGCTTCGGGTCCCGCACCGACCTGGTCGTGCCGCGGGGCACGGAGATCCGGGTCCGGGTCGGGGATCGAGCGAGAGGCGGCGAGTCGGTCATGGGGGTGCTCGGATGAGGCGACGGCATCTGCCGGGCGAGGGTGGACGCGGCGCGCGCCGGCGCCGCTGGTCGGAGCTGCGCGAGCAGCGGCGGCGCGGCATTTTCCTGCTGCCGAGCCTCCTCACCACGGGGAACCTCTTCTGCGGCTTCCTGGCCCTGATCATGACCGCCCAGGGACGGGCGGTGGAGGCCGCGATGGCCATCTTCGTGGCCATGGTGCTCGACATCCTGGACGGCAAGGTGGCGCGGCTCACCAAGACCACGACGCAGTTCGGCGTGGAGTTCGACTCGCTGGCGGACGTGGTCTCCTTCTGCGTGGCCCCGGCCTTCATGCTCTACGCGTTCGTCCTGTCGCGGCTCGGGCGCGCGGCCTGGCTGGGGGCCTTCCTGTTCGTGATCTGCGGCGCGCTTCGGCTCGCGCGGTTCAACGTGTACACGGGCGTGGCGGACCGGCGTTACTTCGTGGGGCTG
>Ga0154566_1221_pt3 | contig 8333 bp, 9 predicted proteins | sample RifGroF2_FD_105709 | JGI IMG/M metagenome (GOLD analysis project Ga0154566, IMG submission 105709) | Candidatus Rokubacteria bacterium GWF2_70_14
ACCCGTCGGGGCGCTTGCGGTCCCGGTGCTCCGGCTCGCCCATGTCGATGCCCGCGCGCCGGAGCGCGGCGGCGTCGCCCGCGAGGTCGTCGGTCTGCAGGCAGAAGTCCACGAGCCCGCCGCCCTGCTGGAGCGGCGCCCACCACCGGTGATCGGGCCGCGGCTCGTAGAAGGCGATGAGCTCGAGGTAGGCGGTGTCCTGGAACGCGATCAGCGCGTTGTAGGTGCCGATGCCCGTGTGGCGGCCGCCCGGCATCACGGCGAACCCGAGGCCCTGGTAGCTCTTCACCGCCGCCTCGAGGTCGGGGACGGCGATGATCAGGTGGTCGATGGCCGTGAGCATGTTCTAGGGCCCCCCGAACGCCGGCGCCACCTCGTGGAGGAAGCGCGTGAACTGCCCCGCCTGGTCCCAGGAGCTCAGGCGCAGAGCCATGTGGCCGAGCCCCGCGTCGAAGTAGGCGCGGAGCCCCTCGATGCACTGCCGGGGGCTGCCCGCCACCGTCCACTGCTCGACGAACGTCGCGCTGAAGTTCGCCGTGTAGTAGGCGTCGAGGAACTTCTTCGACTCCTCGAGCGCCTGCTGGCGGTCGTCATTGATGTGGAGGTTGTGGTAGAGCGCGCTCCCGAGCTTCGCCGGGTCGCGCCCCTCCTCGCGCGCCATGGCCTGGATGCGCGCGAACTGGGCGCGGAATTCCCGCGGCGACAGCTTGTTGGTCATCCAGCCGTCGGCGTGGCGCGCAACCCGGCGGAACGACCGCTCGATCACGGTCTCGGAGGCGGAGGCGCCGCCCTTCCACGTGAGGCCGGTCGGGTTCGAGGCGATCCAGATCGGGCAGGGATCCTGCACGGGCTTGGGCTCCAGCGTGACGCCGGCAAAGCGGTAGAAGCGGCCCTCGTGGGTCACGTTCTTCTCGTGGAAGAGCTTCCGGAGCACGACGATGCCCTCCTCGAGCCGCCCCACCCGCTCGGCGGAGGCCACCCCCATGACCGCGTGCTCGGCCGCCTGAGCGGCGTTGGCCTCGCTCGGCCCGCCGAGGCACGCGGCGAGCCACGCCCGGCCGTTCGAGAGCACGTCGAGGCTCGCCCACTGATGGGCGAGCATCACCGGGTGCCGGTGGACGAACGTCGCCATGCACCCGACGCCGAGCCGCACGGTCGACGTCGCGGCGGCCAGCGCCGAGAGCAGCGTCACCGATTCGAGCCGCGGCTTGGCCAGCAGGCTGTCGCCCACCCAGACGGCGTCGAAGACGCCCGCGCGCTCGGCCTCCACCGACAGGGCGAGGAGGTCGGTCACCTTGACGGCGCCGAGGACGACGGCGCGGTTGGCGAGGATCAGGCCGAACGAGTGCGCCACGGCGCTCCCTCCCTCTGATACCCGACCTCCGCGTGGGCTCGCACCCTCTTAGCCCGGGCCCCGTCGGAGGAGGAAGCGTTGGGTCTTGCCGGAGGCGGTCTTGGGGACCTTGTCCATGAACTCGATGACGCGGGGGACCTTGTAGGCGGCCAAGTTCTGGCGACAGTATGCGTCCAGATCCTCCGCCGTGGCCTTGCCTCCCGGCTTCAGGACGACGCAGGCCTTCGGGACCTCCCCCTTCGCATCGTCGGGAACGCCCACCACGGCCACGTCCAGCACGGCCGGGTGAGCGTAGATGACGTCCTCCACTTCCTTGGGATAGATGTTGTACCCGCCGCAGATGATCGTGTCCGTGAAGCGGTCCACGATGTAGATGTAGCCCTCGGCGTCCATGTAGGCCACATCCCCGCTGTGGTACCAACCGCCTCGCAGCGCCTCGGCCGTGGCCTCGGGTCTGTTCACGTAGTCCACGGGCAGGTTGGGCCCGCGGAATACCAACTCGCCCCGCTCGCCCGGCGGCACCTCCCGATCCTCGCGATCGACAATCCGCACCTCCACTCCCTCGAGCGCCTTCCCGCACGACCCGTCTGGCCGCTTCCCCTTGGGATCGTTCAGCGTGACGAACGAGTGCGCTTCGGTGATCCCATAGGCGTCGACTAGCGGGACCCCTTGGAGGTGGCGTAATAGGCCTCGATCAGTTCGATGGAGTTCGGCATGTAGCAGGCCACCCGGTCGCCCTTCCGGACGCCCCGGCCCTGCAGACCGCCGGCCAGGCGCGTGCTGCGCTCGTCGAACTCGGCGTAGGTCCGCCGCGTTCCGCCGCAGACGAACAATGTCCTGGGCCCGTAGCGCGCCGCCTGTTGCCGGCTCAGTTCTCCCAGCGGAACCACCAGCGCACTCAGATCGCTCCGCACCCTTCACTCCTCCTTGAGCCGTGAACCGCGTGCCGTGCCCCCCTTCAGCGCCCCAGCCGTGGGGCCTCGAGCGACCCCGGATCACCCCCGCCCACGGGCAGACGGACCGCACGTTGGGCAGGAGCGAGGCCCTCGTCGATCCCCTGGCGGCACAACGAGGGGCACGGGCAGCTTACCCCTTGGCCCCTCCGGGCGACGACCTCCCGCATGGTCATCAGCTTGGCGCCGGGCACCCGCAGATCTTACCAACAATTGACAGGATGGACAGCTGTCAAGTCCAGTCGGCCTGGGCCGGCACCTCCCGTTCTTGAGGATCGAGGCGAACGAGATCTGCATGCGGCGTCCTCCGCTGGCTGTGATTCTGGTGGGCCTTTTCGTGATCGCGCTGGGCGAGACCGCCGGTGCGGTCATGTCGCAGCTGCGTCCGCAGATCTCGGGCTCCGCCGAGGCGCGCATCGCCGCGAACCCCCAGCGCCATGGCCTCGCCGGCTCCGCCGAGTACGACACCGAGGTCATCGCCCGCGCCGTCTACTCCGCCGAGGCGGGTCTGTCTTTCTTTCACACCCACGCGCAAGGTCTGGGCCCCCTCGTGATCTTCGCGAGCACGGTCGCAGCGACCGTCGTCCCGTGGCGGCGGGCCCGCGGCGCCCTCCACACGCTGCTCGCCCTCGGCGGGCTCTTCCCTCTCGGTTACCTCGTGTACTCGGTCGCCGTGCTCGAGCGGGGCCGCGACGCGGGCATCGGGATCGTGGAGCGCTATGTGCTGACGCCGCTCGGCAGCGCCGTCATCGTCGGGCTCGTCGCCCTCGCCGCGTTCATCGCCGCGGGGCGTCGACGGGAGCGGGCAGCGTGACGGCACCCGGCTCCGACGCCTGGCGCCGGCCGCCGCTCTCCTCGCTCCTGGCCGCCATTCTCCTCATCGCGTGCGCCGAGGTCGGGGGCGCGGCTATGGTGAAGTTCAAGCTCGAGCTGACGCGGTGGGCGCGCTCCGTCATCCTGGCCCGGCCAGCCACGCACGGGCTGGTCGGCGTGCGCGATGTGGACGAGCAGGTGATCGACGAGGCGATCGTCAAGTTCGATGCCGGCCTCCGGCTGTTCCACCTCCACGCGGAGGGCATGGGGCTCGTCATCATCGCGACGACGATGACGGCGGCGACGCTGGTCCGGTCCGATGGCGTGCGACGGGCGGTGATCGTGCTCCTCAGTGCCGGCGGCGCCGGGTATCCGGTCGGCTATCTCCTCTGGAGCGCGCTCATCCCGTACTACGGCGTCGAGCCCGCCAAGACCATCGCCGAGCGGCTCATCTGGATCCCGTTCGGGGGCGCGACCATCATCGCCGCCTGGTGGCTCACGGTGCTGGTGGCCATGCGCCTGGTGAGGCGGTCGTGAGCATTGCCGTGTCCGCGCGCGCGAACGCCGTGATGATGGCCCTCGCCGTCGCGCTGGCGGGCGGCCCGGCCGCCGCCCATCACGTCGGCGTCTTCGTGCCCCGGGACAACGAGGTGTCGGCGAACTTCAAACAGATCAAGTTCGCGCTGCAGGCGCGCAAGTTCGACGTGGCGCTCCGGCTGTTCGACAACGGGGCGCTGCGCGCCGAGATGCGGGCGCGGGCGGCCGACCTCCCCGCGGGCCTGGAGGCGGCGACGCGCGGGGCCATCGGGGCCGGCGACGTCCCCGCCGCCGAGCGATGGCTCATGGTGTTCTTCGCCGCGCTCGCCCGTGATCTGGCGCGGGAAGCCGATCGGAGGCTCGCCGACCCGGGCGGGTCCGCCGAGGCCCGCGGGGCCGTCGGCCGGAAGTTCCTCGAGGCCATCACGCGCTACTACAGCTGGAACTCGGTCTCCTGCGCCGAGTTCATGCGGACCACGAAGTTCCACAAGTACTACTTCTCGAACCAGCCCGACTCGCGGATGCAGGCCAACGGGCTGGCGAAGTACATCGTCGACAAGATGGGCAAGCGCACCTACATCTTCTACACGGACTACGCGATGGGGCAGTCCGACGGCCGCCAGTTCAAGACCGCGCTCGAGAAGCTGGGGGGCGAGGTGGTGGGGGTCGCGAGGGCGCCGCTGGACACCAAGGACTTCAGCCCGTGGTTCGGCGCCATCAACCAGGCCAACCCCGACGTGCTGTTCGTGGCCTTCGCCGGCACCGACTCGCTCCGCCTCATGACGCAGCTCCACTCCTTCGGCATGACCAAGAAGTACAAGCTGGCGGGCATCGACTGCTTCCTCCTTCAACAGGATTTGGCGGCGATCGCCGAGCCCATGGAGGGCTTCATCCAGCTCGCGCATTTCTCCGCCTACAACCCCGACAAGAGCATGCAGGCGTTCATCGTGGTGATCCTGGGCGGGATGGGCTCCATGGGCGGCTCGGTGGTCGCCGCCTTCGTGATCGGCATCACCCAGAGCCTCCTGACGCTCTGGATGAAGCCGCAGCGCGTGGCCATCGCCATCTTCGGCATCATGATCGTGGTCCTGATCGTCCGGCCGCGCGGTTTCTTCGGGCGCGAAGGCGTCCTTGAGTAAGGCCGTCTCCTGGCGGGTGGCTCTGGTCTTCGGTGCGCTCGCGGCGCTCCCGCTGACGCCGTGGATGTCCAAGTACTACATGCTCCTCGCCTTCGACGCTCTTCTCTTCGGCGCCGTCGCCATGAGCCTCGACCTCCTGATGGGCTACACGGGCCTGGTGTCATTCGGGCACGCCGCCTTCTTTGGCCTCGGCGCCTACTCGACGGCGGTGCTGCTCGAGCGCGGCGTCCTCTCGCTCTGGCTCTGCCTCGGCCTCGCCGTCGTCGTGGTCGGGGCCTATGCCCTCACGGTCAGCTACTTCGCCACCACCCGCCGCGGCATCTACTTCGCGCTCCTGACGCTGATCTTCGCCGAGGTGGTCTACACGTTCTTCCGCTACACACAGACCTTCGGGGGCTCCGACGGCATCCAGGGCTTGCCGGCGCCGCAGCTCCTGCCCGGCGTCGCCATCGACACGCCCGTGCGGATCTACTACCTCGTGGTCGCCTACCTCCTGCTCGCCTACCTCGCCTGCCGCGTGCTCGTTTGGTCGCATTTCGGCCGGGTGCTCGTGGCCATCCGCGAGAACGAGGACCGCGCCCGCTTCCTCGGCTACAACGTGCAACGCTACAAGATGGGGGTCTGCCTGATCTCGGCGATCCTGACCGGCCTCGCGGGCGCGCTCTACCCGGGGCGCGCGGCCTATGCCACGCCCGACCTCCTCCACTGGAGCATCTCGGGCGAGTTCATCATCATGGTCATGATCGGCGGCCTCGGGACCCTGGTGGGCCCGATCATCGGCGGCGCCTTCTTCATCCTGCTCCAGGAGAAGGTGTCGTCGTACGTCGAGTGGTACTCCATCATCGTCGGGCTGGTGCTGGTCCTGATCGTGCTCTTCGCGCCCCGGGGGCTCCTGAGCTTCCGCCGCGCCCCGCGCGGGCGGCCCGGTGGGGAGGCCGCCTGATGGAGGACGGGGTGCTGCTCGAGGTCGAGAGCGTGTCGAAGAGCTTCGGCGCGCTGGCCGCTCTGGCCCGGGTGAGCCTCACCGTGAGGGCGGGGGAGGTGTTCTCCGTCATCGGTCCCAATGGCGCCGGCAAGTCGACGCTCTTCAACGTCGTCGCCGGCCTCTACGCCCCCACCGCCGGCCGTGTCGTGCTCCAGGGCGAGGAGATCACGGGCCTCGGCCCCGAGGTCATCAACCACCGAGGCCTGGCCAAGACCTTCCAGATCACGAACATCTTCCCTGGCATCTCCGTGTACGACAATGTGCGCGTGGCCGCGCAGTCGCGGGTGCCGCTCTCCGGCCGTCTGCCGTCGCTCTGGCGGCGGCCGGACGTCGACGGGCCCGTCATGGAGCTCCTGGCCGCCTTCGGCCTCACCGGACGGCGGCACGAGCTGGCGCAGCACCTCTCCCACGGCGAGCAGCGCTATCTGGAGATCTGTCTCGCGCTCGCGACCGATCCCACGCTGCTCCTCCTCGACGAGCCGACGGCGGGGATGACGCCGGGGGAGACCAAGGGGGCGACGGCGCTGATCCGGCAGATCGCGCGGAGCCGGGGCCTCACCGTGCTCCTGATCGAGCACGACATGAGCGTCGTCATGGGAATCTCCGACCGGATCGCCGTCCTCCACTTCGGCGAGAAGATCGCCGAGGGCCCGCCGGAGGCGATCCGGAGCGACCCGCAGGTGATCGACGCCTATCTGGGCGGCGCCGAGGACTGAGGATATGCTCCGGGTCCGGGACCTTCACGCGGGCTACGGCGCCACGCCCATCCTCTTCGGCGTGTCCCTCGAGGTCGCGATGGCTTGACACGCCAGGGGTCTTCTTCTACCCTCGGCGCTGCGATGCTGCAGCCGGATGCGCACCGACATCCCTGATGGCCTCCCGCTACCTCGAGCCCGAGATCGAGCGGCGATCGCGCGCCGCGATGACGCGCTGGCAATCCGAGCGCCTGCGCGCGCAAGTGCGCCATGCCGCGGCCCACAGCCCGTTCTACCGCCGCAAGTTCAGGGCCGCGGGCGTCAGCCCCGCGCGCATCCGGACACTCGACGACCTCCGGAATCTGCCCTTCACCACCAAGGATGAGCTGAAGGAGAACCAGGCGGCCGCGCCGCCCTGGGGCGACGTGCTCGCGGTCCCGCTGGCCGAAGTTCTGAGAGTGCACCTGACCTCGGCGACGACGGGGCGCCCGCTCGCGTTCCTCGACACGCGCGAGGACTGGTACGGCTTCTATCACTCCTACGCGCGCTCGCTCTACGCCTATGGCGTCCGGAAGGCCGACATGGTGATGGCGGCCTTCTCCTACGGGCCGTGGATAGGCTACTGGAGCGGCTTCTATGCGGCGCAGGACCTGGGCTGCCTCGTGTTCCCGGTGGGCGGGCTGTCGACCGACCAGCGCATCGACGCGCTCCTGACGTATCCGATCACGGTGCTCGGCTGCACGCCGTCCTACGCCCTCTTCCTCGCCGAGCACGCGGCGAAGAAGGGGATCGACCTGGCCAAGGACACCAGGATCCGCATCACGTGGCATACGGGCGAGCCGGGCGCCGCGATTCCGGCGACCAAGGCCAGGATCGAGGCGGCTTTTGGGGCCGAGGCCTACGACTTGCCCGGGCTCACGGAGATCGCCGCCTGGGGCTTCGAATGCGACGCGCGCGCGGGCCTCACGCATGTGCACGAGGACTACTGCTATCCCGAGGTGCTGGACGAGCAGGACCGGCCGGTGGGGCCGGGCGGGCGGGGGGAGCTGGTCTTCACCAGCCTCTACAGGAAGGCCATGCCCCTCATCCGCTACCGCACGCGCGATATCGTGCAGGTCGCCGACCGCAAGTGCCCCTGCGGGCGCACGCTCATCGCCTTCGAGGGTGGGGTGCACGCCCGCCTCGACGACATGAAGAAGGTCCGCGGGATCATCGTCTATCCGCGGCGGATCGAGGAGCTGGTGCGGCCGCATGCCGCGGTGGACGAGTTCCAGGTCGTCTTCCGGCGTCACGAGGGGCTCGACGATATCCTGGTCCGCATCGACCCCTCGGCCTCGCTCTCGCTGGCGGAGCGCGACGGGCTGCGCGCCAGGCTGGCCGACGATCTTCGCACGGGGCTGGGCATTCGCGTCACGGTGGAGATGGCCGAGCCCGGGGCGCTCCCGCGCTGGGACCACAAGGCCAGGCGCGTGAGCGACGAGCGCACCGAAGTGCCCTTCTAGTGCCGGGCCAAGTAACTTCGCCAGGGCTCGCTCACGCTCGCCTGATTTCCGTGTCCGCTCGCCTGGCCTGCGGCTGCGGCTCGCCAGGCCATGTTCTCGGTCGGCGCGGGCGCTCAACGTACAGGGAGTACGCCTCGCGCCCGCGCCTCCCTCGGGCCTCGTCTGGCTCGTTCCTTGGCCCGGCACCGTGCGGGAACACGCCTGGAGTGGGCGTAATTCGTTGGAGGCGCACTAGCGGCGGCCGGCGCCGACCCGCCACCCCTGTCACAGGAGGTCTCGTCTCGTGAAAGCGGCATTCTTCAAGGAGCACGGCGGAGCGGAGAAGATCCTCTACGACGACTATCGCGACCCCGTG
>Ga0154566_1235_pt5 | contig 8308 bp, 9 predicted proteins | sample RifGroF2_FD_105709 | JGI IMG/M metagenome (GOLD analysis project Ga0154566, IMG submission 105709) | Candidatus Rokubacteria bacterium GWF2_70_14
GCAGGTACCACTCGTCCTCGGCCCACTCGACCCGGATCTTCTCCCCGATGAACTTCTCGATGGGCTCGAGCTCGAGCGCCCCCGCCTCGTCGGCGAGGCTGATGGCCTTGCCCGCCGCGCCCGCGCGCGCCGTGCGGCCGATGCGATGGACGTAGTCCTCGGCATCCTGCGGCAGGTCCCAGTTGACGACGTGACTCACGCCCTCGATGTGGAGCCCGCGCGAGGCGACATCGGTGGCCACGAGAATGGGCAGCGTCCCGTCCTTGAAGTCGTTCAGCAGCTTGAGCCGCTTCTTCTGGTCCACGTCGCCCGTGAGCGCCCGGGCCTGCCAGCCGTTGCGGCCGAGGCGGTCCTCGAGCCGGCGGGCCTCCTCGCGCGTGTTGGCGAAGATGAGGATGCGGCTGCCGCCCTCCTGTCGCAGGAGGCCCAGCAGCAGGCTGAACTTCTCCTCGCGCCCCACGTGGTAGAGGACCTGCTCGGCGTTCTCCGCCGTCTTCTGGTGGGGCGTGATGGTGATCTGCGTGGGATTGTTCATGAACTCCCACGTCAGCTCCATCACCCGGAAGGACAGTGTCGCCGAGAAGAGAAAGGACTGCCGCTTCTCGGGCTTGGGCAGCTTCCGCAGGATGAAGCGCAGGTCGGCGATGAAGCCCATGTCGAACAGCCGGTCGGCCTCGTCGATGACGAGCACTTCCACGCGGGCCGGAGACCAGACGAGCTGCTTGAGGTAGTCGATGAGCCGGCCGGGCGTGCCCACCAGGACGTCGCACGCCTCGCCCAGCTCGTCGCGCTGCTTGGCGTAGTCGACGCCGCCGTACACCGCCAGGATGCGCAGGCCCGTGTGGGCCCCGAGGAGCTGCGCGTCGGCCCGGATCTGCACCACCAGCTCGCGGGTGGGGGCGATGATCAGCACGCGGGGCGCCGTCGGCCCGCTGCGGGCCGGCGCCGGGTGGCGCAGGCAGCGGGTGAAGGCGGCGATCAGGAAGGCCGCGGTCTTCCCGGTGCCGGTCTGCGACTGGCCCGCCACGTCCTTGCCTTTGAGGGCCAGCGGAAGGGCGGCCTCCTGGATCGCCGTCGCGGTGACGAACCCGGCATCCCGGATGCCGCGCCGGACCGGCTCCGGCAGATCGAGAGCGGCGAGCTCGAGGGCTGTGGTCATGTGGCGTCCGAGGAGGCCGCGGGCGCCTCCGCCGTCTCCTGTGCGGGGACGGGCTTCTTCGCGCGCCGGCCGAAGATACGCGCCGAGATGATCCCGACTTCATACAGGACGATCAGGGGGCCGGCCATCAGCGTCTGGTTCACGGCATCGGGGGTCGGCGTGAGGATCGCCGCGATCATGAAGTTGATGAGGATGGCGTACTTGCGATTCCTCGACAGGAACTGCGGCGTCACGACTCCGATCATGGAGAGCAGCGTGATCACCACCGGCATCTCGAAGACCAGCCCGAAGGCGAGGGTGAACTTGATGACGAAGTCCATGTAGCTCGCCACCGAGAGCATCGGCTGCAGCCCCTGCTCCTGGCCGAAGGAGACGAGGAAGGTGGACGCGAACGGGACGACGACCAGGAGCGCGAAGGCGCCGCCCAGGAGGAAGAGGAGGGAGCCGACGATCACGAAGGGGGCGGCGTACTTGCGCTCGCGCTTGTGCAGCCCCGGCGAGACGAAGGCCCAGACGTTCCAGAGGATCACCGGCATGGCGATGAAGAGCCCCGTGATCATCGCCACCTTCATGTAGGTCCAGAAGGCCTCGGTGGGCGTCGTGAAGACGAGCTTCATGTGCATGGCGGCCACCGGCCGCGAGAGGAACTTCATGATGCGGTCGGTGAAGTAGAACGCGATGAGGAGCCCGATCCCCGCCGGCACGAGGCTCCAGACGATGCGTGTCCGGAGCTCGCCCAGGTGCTCCATGAAGGACATCTTCGCGTCGTGGGTCTCGGCCATCACCAGTCCGTGAGAAAGTGGCGGAGCTGCCCCACGCCGCGGCCCGCCTGGAAGCCGTCCTGGATCGCCCGCGTGACGTAGGCTTTGGCGCGGCGCACGGCCTCGAGCAGCGACTGGCCGAGGGCGAGTCCGGCGACGATGGCGGCCGAGAACGTGCAGCCGGTGCCGTGGGTATTGGGGCTGTCCACGCGCGGGGCGGAAAGCTCCGTGAAGTCCCGCCCGTCCCAGAGGAGGTCCAGCGCGTCGCCCTCGAGGTGGCCGCCCTTGACGAGCACGTGTCGGGGCCCCAGCGCGTGGATGCGCCGGGCGGCCTCCTCCATTCCCTCGCGCCCCGTCACCGAGATGCCGCTCAGCGCCTCGGCCTCGGGGAGATTGGGCGTCACCACCAGCGCCAGCGGGAGGATGCGGCTGATCAGCGCCTGGCGGGCGTCGGGACGGAGGAGCGGGTCGCCGGACTTGGCGACCATGACCGGGTCCACCACCAGGTGGCGGATCGGATGCTCGGCGAGCACATCCGCCACCGCCTCGATGATGGGCGCGGTGGACAGCATCCCGCACTTGGCGGCGTCGGCGCCGAAATCGGACAGGACGGAGCGGAGTTGCTTGGCGACGAAGGCGGGAGGCAGATTCTCGACGCCCTGCACGCCCACCGAGTTCTGCGCGGTGACGGCCGTGATCACGGACATCCCGAAGACGCGAAAGGCGGAGAAGGTCTTGAGATCGGCCTGGATGCCGGCCCCGCCGCCCGAGTCGGACCCGGCGATGGTCAGGGCTCTGGGGATGCGCATGGCCTCTTAGTATACGGGATGATGAGGGTGAATTCCCCGCGGATGGGGCCTCCCGCGAAGCGCTCCGAGAGCGCCTGCGGCGTGCCCTCCACGATCTCTTCGAACTGCTTCGTGAGCTCCCGTGCCAGCACCATCGGCACCTCGCCGAAGACGGCGGCAACGGCCTCGAGGGAGGCGAGCAGCCGGTGGGGCGACTCGTAGCAGACCACGGTCATCTCGAGCTCGCGGAGCGCCATGAGGGAGCTGATGCGCCGCCCGGGCTTGACGGGCAGGAAGCCGGCGAAGGCGAAGCGGTCCGCGGGGACGCCGGCCGCCGAGAGCGCCGCCACGACGGCCGACGGCCCGGGCACGGGCACGACGGGAATGCCGGCCTCCCGCGCCTGCCGCACCAGGAGGAACCCGGGATCGGAGATGCCGGGCGTGCCGGCGTCCGTCACGAGCGCCACCGATCGGCCGTCCCGGAGCGTCCGGAGGATGCGCTCGCCCTTGCTGAGCTTGTTGTGCTCGAAGTAGCTCGTCATGGCCACGTGGACGCCGAAGTGGCTCAGGAGGACGCGCGTCCGGCGCGTGTCCTCGCAGGCGACGAGATCCACTTCCTTGAGCACGCGGAGGGCGCGGAGCGTCAGGTCCTCGAGGTTCCCGATGGGGGTCGCGACGACGTAGAGGGTCCCCGCGCTCATGGGCACGCCTGTTCTCTCACGGAGTGGGCGCGCCGCGGAGGGCCTCTGTCTCCCGTGTGGAAGGGAGTGCTGATGCGTGGCCGGCCGGGGAGGGGCCCCCGGCCGGCCGAGCCCAGGAGGGTCGCCGGCTCAGCGCCCGCCGCGCCAGCCGCCGTGGCCGGCGCCGCCGAAGCCGCCGCCGCCCCCGCCGCGCCGCTGCCCGCCACCGCCACCGCCGGTCGGGCCCTTGGCGATCTCGACCTTGATCTGGCGGCCATCGAGCTGGGTCCCGTTCAGCCGGGACACGGCCTCGTTGGCCTCCTCGGCCGTCGCCATCTCGACGAACCCAAACCCGCGCGAGCGGCCGGTGTCCCGATCGGTCACCACGCTCGCGGACTCGACCGACCCCACCGCGGCGAACGCCGCGCGGAGCCCGTCATTGGACGTGGAAAACGACAGCCCACCCACGAACAGCTTCACGGCCATTGAAGTACCCCTTCCCCGGCTTCCGCACTGTGCACGGCCAGAACTCGGAAGAAGCTCGGGACGTGGCCCGGCAGCGAGGAGGGTTCCCGATGAACCGACGCGTGCTGGGCGGTGAAAGTGTACACGACTCGCGGAGCCTGTGCCCCGGACGTTTTCGCAGGGGTGCGGTGAAGCGGGCCCAGTGGGTCAGGCAGACTCGGCCTTCTGCTCCGATATCAGGATGGGCCGGTCCTTGTTCAGGATCGCCTCCCGGGTGACGATGCACTCCTTGAGCCCCGGGATCGACGGCAGATCGTACATCACCTCCAGCATCACTTCCTCGAGCACGGCCCGGAGGCCGCGGGCGCCCGTGCCGCGCTTCATGGCTTCGCGGGCCACGGCGGCCACCGCGTCGTCGGTGAACTTGAGCCGCACCCGCTCCAGCTCGAAGTACTTCTGGTACTGCTTGATGATGGCGTTCCTCGGCTCCCGGAGGATGCGGATGAGCGCGGGCTCGTCCAGGTCGTGCAGCGTGGCGACCACGGGCAGGCGTCCCACGAACTCCGGGATCATCCCGAACTTGAGCAGGTCCTCGGGCTGCACCATGGCCAGGAGGTCGCCCACGCGGCGCTCGTCCCGGCTCCGCACCTCGGCCCCGAAGCCCATGCCGCTCTTGCCCACCCGGCTCTCCACGATCTTGTCCAGCCCCACGAAGGCGCCGCCGCAGAGGAAGAGCACGTTGGTCGTGTCGACCTGGATGAACTCCTGGTGCGGGTGCTTGCGCCCGCCCTGGGGCGGCACGTTGGCCACCGTGCCCTCGAGGATTTTCAGCAGCGCCTGCTGGACGCCCTCGCCCGAGACGTCGCGGGTGATGGAGGGGTTCTCCGACTTCCGCGCGATCTTGTCGATCTCGTCGATGTAGACGATGCCGCGCTGCGCCCGCTCCACGTCGTAGTCGGCCGCCTGCAGCAGCCGGAGGATGATGTTCTCCACGTCCTCGCCCACGTAGCCCGCCTCGGTGAGCGTGGTGGCATCCGCGATGGTGAAGGGGACCTTGAGCATCTTGGCGAGGGTCTGGGCCAGGAGCGTCTTGCCGGAGCCGGTGGGGCCGATCAGGAGGATGTTGGCCTTCTGCAGCTCCACCTCGCCGACCTCGGAGCCGGCCTCGATCCGCTTGTAGTGGTTGTGGACGGCGACGGCCAAGATCTTCTTCGCGCGCTCCTGCCCCACGACGTACTGGTCGAGGAGGGCCTTGACCTCGACGGGCTTGGGGAGGCTCCGGATCTCCCGGCTCTTCTCCTCCTGCCACTCCTCCGCGATGATGTCGTTGCAGAGCTCGATGCACTCATCGCAGATGTAGACCGTGGGGCCGGCGATCAGCTTGCGGACGTCGTTCTGGCTCTTGCCGCAGAACGAGCACTTGAGCGACCCCCCGCCCTCGCGCGCGCGGGCCATGGGGCGCGCGCTACTTCAGGCCCGCCACCGCCGCAGCCTCGCTCACCGGGCGCGGGGTCGGCTTGGAGGAGATCACCTCGTCCACGATGTGGTATTCCTTCGCCTGATCGGCGGTCATGAAGAAGTCCCGGTCGGTGTCTCGCTGGAGCTTCTCCATGGACTGGCCCGTGTGGTGCATCAGGATGCGGTTCAGCTCCTCGCGCATGCGGAGGATCTCGCGGGCCTGGATGTCGATGTCGGTGGCCTGCCCCTGCACCCCGCCCAGGGGCTGGTGGATCATGATCCGCGCGTGCGGCAGGGCGAAGCGCTTGCCCTTGGCGCCGGCGGCCAGCAGGAGCGCGCCCATGGAGGCCGCCTGCCCCATGCAGATGGTGGACACCGGGGGCTTCACGTACTGCATGGTGTCGTAGATGGCCATGCCGGCCGTCACCGATCCGCCCGGCGAGTTGATGTAGAGGTGGATGTCCTTGTCCGGATCCTCCGCCTCCAGGAACAGCATCTGGGCGATGACGAGGTTCGCGATCTCGTCCTCGATGTACGTCGGGAGGAAGATGATCCGCTCCTTGAGGAGCCGCGAGAAGATGTCGAACGCCCGCTCGCCGCGCGGCGTCTGCTCCACAACCATCGGAATCAGGCCCATCGGCCGTCTCCTTGCCATGTCGGTAGTGTACCTCAGGAGGTGATCTGGGCGCGCTCGATGAGGAAGTCGAGCGTCCGCGACTCGCGCAGCGAGAGCCGCAGGGTGCCCAGGTCCCCGCTCTTCTCCATCATGCTCCGCACTGCCGCCGCCGGCCGTTGGCTGGCCTGGGCGATGCGCTCGACCTCCGCGTCCACCTCGGCGGCGCCGGGCACGAGCCCTTCCTTCTCGGCGATGGTTTCCAGCAGGAGCGCTCGGCGCACGGCGCGCTCCGCCCCCGGCCGCATCTCCTCGAGCAGCTTCGGGTAGTCCCACGGCAGCCGGTCGGGATCCACGCCCTGCTGGCGGAGCCGCTCCCGCGTGTGCTCGATCTGGTGCCCCACCTGCCGGAGCACGAGCGCGTCGGGCACCTGGAACGCGTGCGCCGCCAGGAGCGCCTCCACCACGGCCTCCTCCAGCGTGCGCCGGTTCTCGCGGGCCCGGCGCGCCTCGAGGTCCTTCCGCAGCTCGGCCTTGAGCGCCTCCAGGGTCTCGAAGGGGCCCATGGCCTTGGCGAAGTCGTCGTCCAGCGGCGGGAGCACCTTCTCCTTCACCTCTTTCACCGTGACCGTGGCCTCCCCCGCGAGGCCGCGCAGCGCCTCGGTGCGGTGGTCATCGGGGAAGCGGATGCGCGCCTGGCGTGAGCCGCCGGGACCGAGCCCGATCACCGCCTCCTCGATCTCGGGCATCACCGCCCCCTGGCCGAGGACGATCCCGTAATCGGTCTCTGTGCGGGGCTCCATGCCCTCGGGGGTGAGCGTGTAGTCCACGATCGCGAGATCTCCCAGGTCGGCGGCCCGCTCCACGGCGCGGTACTCGGCGTGGCGCTCCCTGAACTGGCCGAGCGCCTCCTCCACCTCGTCTTCCGCGAAGGGCTTGGGCGCGTGCTGGACGCTAAGACCCGTGTAGGTCCCGAGCGCGATGGTGGGCTTGATCTCGACGACGGCGGCGAAGGACAGCGGCGCGCCCTCCTCGAGCCGCACCTCCTGGAGATCCGGCTCCTCCACGGGCTCGATGCGCGTCTCGCTGAGCGCCTGGCGGTACACCTCGGGGATGAGATGGCGCGCCACTTCCTTCTTCACGTCATCGGCGAAGTGGATCTTGATCATGCTGCGCGGGACCTTGCCCTTGCGGAAGCCTGGCAGCCTGGCTTCCCGCTGCACAAGGGTGAAGGCCCGCTCCCACGCCTGAGTCACCACCTCCGGCGCCTCCTCCACCTGGAGGCGCCGCTTGCAGGCTCCCAGCTCCTGAATGTCAACTTTCATCCCGACTCCTCAGATGTCATTCGCCTCGCCGCGGCCTCTCCACTCACCCTGCGTCGATCTGGTGCGAGAGGGGGGAGTTGAACCCCCACGGGGATGCCCCTCTGGATCCTAAGTCCAGCGCGTCTGCCAGTTCCGCCACTCTCGCACGGTTGAATTCGCAGCCCATGGCCGCCGCTGCGGCCTCCCCCTGAAACGCCGCCCCGCGCTACCGCCGCGCTTCGCCGAGGGAGGCTCCGGAGTGACGCACGTGGCGGGACGACCGCACCCAAGGATAGCACAGGGTCCCCCGCCCTCCACCCGACGAGCGGCGGCGGCTCGGGCTTCGGCGGATCCCCGCCGTCGCGGCGGTCCCGGCCGCGGCGCCGCCGGCCGGTCCGGCCTGGGAGGCCCGACCGGGTCACGGGCCGGCAGCGGTCAGCTCCTGGCAGTAGGCATAGAGGGCATCGTAGACGGGGAACTGCCGCGCCATGTTCTCGTGGTCGTCGCGGCTGATGAGCCTGAAGCCGCTGGCCACGGCGTAGAGTCCCGAGGTCTCGGGTGCCAGGCTCCGGGCGTCCGTGTCGGCCCCGCGGACGATCAGGGCCAGGGCGTGGAGCGCCGGGTCGTCGAGCCGGTACGTGTCGAGGAAGGCGTCGAAGGAACAGCGGTCGCCGTGATGTCCCAGCTCCACCCCCGGGACATCGAAGGGCACGGCGCCCTCGCGCCGCGCCGTCTCCATGACCTCCGCGTCGGCGACGAAGAGGAACTCGGCCGCGGGATCGAGGAACCTCCGGATGAGCCAGGGGCAGGCGATGCGGTCCACGCGAGCCTTGCGGCGGGTGACCCATTTCATCAGTCGTCGCTCACCCCCTCGTCCAGAAGAGCAGCAGGCCCACGGCCGCGGCGCCGGCGATGAGCACGGGCTCGGGAATCTTGAAGCGCCAGCTGAGTCCAAGCGCTACGAGCCCGATCAGGAGCGTCGGGACGTCCACGATGGCCCGGCGGGCGAGGACGAAGCAGGCCCCGGCGATGGCGCCCGCGGCAGCGGCCGTCACCCCGCCCACGAAGGCCTTGACCTGC